>WNGG01001521.1_pt1 | contig 26295 bp, 24 predicted proteins | sample 5400661 | NCBI WGS metagenome assembly WNGG01 (sample SAMN13153372, study PRJNA577476) | soil metagenome | isolation source: 100 cm soil or saprolite under Garry oak tree replicate 1 | place: USA:California | collected 2016-06-15
AGCCGATCGCCAAGTTCGTCGCGGCGAACCTGCCGGTCATCCCGACCACCACCGCCTCGCAGTGGTTCGAGTACAACTCGCAGAACTACACCGGCTGGCCGACCCAGGACAACCCCTACGAGACCGGTCAGCCCTCCGGGACCAACAACGGTCCCGGTTCCGGCAGCGTCGAGGTGGTCATCCTTCACCTCACCCCGCGGAGTTAAACCCCGCGGCAGTCAGGCGGGCCCGCCCCCGGCAACCCCCCCACCGGGGGCGGGCCTCTTTTCCAGGGCTTCGAGGGCGTTCAGCGGCCCGGAGGGATTCGCCCGGGCGGCGCGATCCCTGAAATTCATCCTGAACGAACTGGGTATCTCCTGGCGCTGAACGGCACCGCGCTCGCCCGGGGAGCCGCCAGGGGCGCTGAACGCTGCCGGGGATCCGCGCGCCTTACTGGTTTTGACCGAGCCCGCGCGGGTACCGGACCGTCTTCCCGGTCATCCGCGTGGACTGCGATGAGCCTTCAGGAGGTGCCCGTGCCCACCCCATCCACCGACATCGACCTCGCGCTCGCCGCCGAGCTTGGCCAGCAGCTGCGGGTGGACTCCGTCCGGGCGAGCACGTCGGCCGGTTCCGGGCATCCGACCTCCAGTATGTCCGCCGCCGACCTGATGGCCGTCCTGGTAGGCCGGCACCTCCGCTATGACTGGGACCACCCGGATCACCCCGGCAACGACCACCTCATCTTCTCCAAGGGGCACGCTTCTCCTCTGCTGTACTCCATCTACAAGGCGGTCGGGGTGGTCTCCGACGAGGAGCTGATGACCGGATACCGCCGCTTCGGATCGCGGCTGGAAGGCCATCCGACCCCGGTGCTGCCCTGGGTGGACGTGGCGACCGGCTCGCTCGGGCAGGGCCTGCCGGACGGAGTCGGCGCGCTGGCAGGCAAGTACCTGGACGAGGCGCCCTACCGGGTCTGGGTCCTGTGCGGCGACAGCGAGATGGCCGAAGGGTCGATGTGGGAGGCCCTCGATAAGGCCTCGCACTACAAGCTGGCCAACCTCATCGCCATCGTCGACGTCAACCGCCTCGGCCAGAGCGGCCCCACGGAGCTTTCCTGGGACACCGATGCCTACCGCCGCCGGGCGGAGGCGTTCGGGGCCCGGGTGTACGCCATCGACGGTCACGACGTCGCCGCGGTCGACCAGGCCATCGCCCGGGCAGGCGACCTCAGCGGCGAACGGCCGGCCGTCATCCTGGCCCGTACCCGCAAGGGCCGAGGCTTCTCCGAGGTCGAGGACCGGGAGGGCTGGCACGGCAGGCCGTTCCCGTCCGACATGGCCGAACGGGCCGTCATCGAGCTCGGCGGCGAGCGAAACCTTGCCGTCCGCGGCCCGCGGCCAGCCGAGGCCGGACCCGCCCGGCTCGACCGGTCCAGGGCCGAGGTCAAGCCGCCGGTCTACGACCGCGGCCAGAACGTGGCCACCCGCAAGGCCTACGGGGAGACGCTCGCCGCGCTCGGCGCGCGTCACGACGTGGTGGCGATGGACGGCGAGGTCAGCAACTCGACCTATGCCTACCTTTTCGCCCAGGCGCACCCCGGCCGGTACTTCGAGATGTACATCGCCGAGCAGCAGCTGGTCGCCGCGGCGGTGGGTGTCGGCGTGCGCGGCTACCGGCCGTTCGCCTCGACCTTCGCCGCCTTCTTCACCCGGGCCTACGACTTCATCCGGATGGCGGCTATCTCCCGGGCCAGCATCTGCCTGGTCGGCTCGCACGCGGGGGTGGAGATCGGCGCTGACGGCCCGTCGCAGATGGCGCTGGAGGACCTGGCCATGATGCGCTCCGTCCACGGCTCCACGGTGCTGTATCCCAGCGACGCCACCAGCACGGCGGCCCTCGTCCAGGCCATGGCCGACCTGGACGGCGTCTCCTACCTGCGGACTACCAGGGGTGCCTACCCGGTGCTCTACGACGCCACGGCGACGTTCCCGGTCGGCGGGTCCAAGGTGCTGCGCTTCGCCGACGACGACCAGGTGACCCTGATCGGAGCCGGGGTGACCCTGGATGCTTGCCTGGCCGCGGCCGATCAGCTGCGGGATGAGGGCGTCAGCGCCCGGGTGATCGACCTCTACTCGGTCAAGCCGGTCGACGCCCCCACCCTCACCGCGGCCGCCGCGGCCACCCGGGGACGGATGGTGATCGCCGAGGACCACCATCCGGAGGGCGGTCTCGGGTCCGCCGTCCTCGAGGCGCTCGCCGGGACCCCCGAGCTGGCCGTGACCCACCTGGCGGTCAGCGAGATGCCCGGCTCAGGCACCAGCGAGGAACTGCTCGACGCCGCCGGGATCAGCGCCAGCCACATCGCGGACGCCGCCCGGGGCCTGCTGGCCTAGTCGCCGGCGGTCAGGCCCCACCGGCGGCGGATGGCGCCATCGGCCACGCTGAACAGGGCGTGCACCATGATGCCGAGGATCAGGATGACGATGATGATCGCGGTGGCGCTCGGCATGTCGGACTGATCCTGGTCGGTGGACAGCAGCACCCCCAGTGACGGCTGGTTCGCGACGATGACGAGCAGCTCGCCGGCCATCAGGCTGCGCCAGGCGAACGCCCAGCCCTGCTTCAGCCCGGCCACGAACGCGGGCAGCGAGGCCGGCAGGATCAGGTACCGGTACAGCGACAGCCTGCGCAGCCCCATCATCTTGCCCGCCTTGAGCAGCAGCGGCGGAGTGTAGTCCACGCCCGCGATCAGGCCGTTGGCCACCGACGGGGCGGCGCCGAGGATGATCACGAACAAGATGGCGGTGGTGGAGATCCCGAACAGGATGATCGCGAACGGGAACCAGGCGATCGACGGCAGGGTCTGCAGTCCGGTGATCAGCGACCCGACGGCGGCCCGCAGCGGCCGGATCCGGGACACCAGGGCGCCGATGACCGCGCCGATCAGCACGGCCAGGCCGAACCCGATGACGGCGCGTTCCGCCGTGGTGCCGATGGCGTGCCACAGCAGGCCGGTCCGCAGCTGGTGCCCCAGGTTCGCCAGCGTCGCGCCGGGGCCGGGGAAGATGCTGCTCTTCCAGCCGCTGACGTGGATCAGCTGCCACGCCGCCAGCACGATGACGATGGCCAGCGCCACCGGCCACAGGCCGCCCCAGGCTCGCGCGGCCAGGCGGCGGCCGCGCTGGCCCGACGGCGCTTCGAGGGACTCAAGCCAGGTCAGCTTCTCCGCGTAGGCGGGCACGTTCTTGTCCACGTGGGGAGGGACGGCCCCGAAGTCAGCGGGCATCGCGGCTCATCTCCTCGCGCAGCCGGTCGGTGATCCGGGCGGCCAGTTCCGCGACCGGTGCCGAGTCGATACGGCGGGGACGCTCGATCGGCACGCCGAACTCGGCGATGACCCGGCCGGGCCGGCTGCTCAGCACCACCACCCGGTGGCCGAGCCGGACCGCCTCCCGGACGTTATGCGTCACGAACAGGACGGTCAGCTTGCGGTCGGCGCAGATCCGGTCCAGCTCGTCGTGCAGCACGTCCCTGGTCATCGCGTCCAGCGCGCCGAACGGCTCGTCCATCAGCAGCACGTCCGCGTCCTGGGCCAGCGCGCGGGCCAGCGCGACCCGCTGCCGCATGCCGCCGGACAGCTGGTGCGGGCGCTTGCCGCCGAACCCGCTCAGGTGCACCGTCTCCAGCAGTTCCGCGGTCCGCTGACGGCGCTCGGCCTTAGCCACGCCGCGGGCGCGCAGCGCCAGCTCGACGTTGCCCGCCGCGGTGAGCCACGGGAACAGCGCGGGCTCCTGGAACATGAACGCCACCTGGCCCCCTCCGGCAGAAACCTCGCCGGAGGTCGGCTGCTCCAGCCCGGCCACCAGGGCGAGCAAGGTGGACTTGCCGCAGCCCGACGCGCCGATGAGGCAGGTGAACTCCCCCGGCGCGACCTCAAGAGACACGTGGTCGAGCGCGTGCACGGCCGAACTGCCTCGTCCGAACACCTTGGACACGCCCGTCAGCCGGACGGAACCCCCGGCGGGGGGCGCCGCGCGGCGATCGGTCACCGTCACGGAACTCACCTGCCTCACCATGGCTAGGAGCTGATTTGCGATTGGCCGGCCGCGGCCAGCGCCTTGTTGAGCGGGCCGAGATCGTAGATCCCGCTCAGGTCGACCGGCTTGAGCAGGCCGAGCGAGACGGCCTGGTCGGCGGCGGTCTTCAGGGAGGCCGCGTCCGGGTCGTTGGTGAAGGTGATCTCCTTGAACGACGCCGCGACGAGGCTCGCCTTGAGCGGCTTGCCGGCATACGAGGCCAGTTCCGCGTTCGCGTCCGCCTGCGCCGCGGCCGGGCTGGACTTGATGAAGTCGTTCGCCTGGACCTGGGCCTTGAGCAGGTCGTCGACGATGGCCGGGTGGGCGGAAAGGAAGCTCTGCGTCACCACGAGCACGGTGGTGACGCCGGGCTCGCTGAGTAGCACCGTGCCGCCGTCGCTGACCATCTGGATGTCGTAGGGCGCCGGCTCGGAGCCGCCGGCGATCTGACCGGACTTGAACTCGAGCACGGCGGCCGAGTTGGGCTTGGTCGGCTTGACCAGGGCATCACCGCCGCCGGTCGTGGTGGTGGTCAGGCCGTGCTGCTTGAGCCAGTAGCGCAGCGCCACGTCCTGGGTGTTGCCCAGCGACGGCGTGGCCAGCGACTTGCCCTTGAGCTGGGCGGCGGCGGTGATGCCCTTCTTGACCACGATGGACGCGCCGCCGGTGGCGGCCCCCGAGATGATCTTGATGGCGCTGCCGCTGGACTTCTGCCAGGCGTTGATGGCCGGGTTCGGCCCGACGTAGGCGGCGTCGAGCTGGCCGGAAAGGATCGCCGTGGTCTCCTCGGTCCCGCTGCTGAACGCGGAGGCCTTCAGCGTGCCCGCGGAGCCGAGGGCCTTGGCGAAGAAGCCTTCCTTGAGGCCGACCAGGGCAGAGGCATGCGTGATGTTGCTGAGGAAGCCGAGCCTGACCGTGACCGGCGAGCCTCCGCCGGCGTTCGAGTTGGTCGCCGAGCCCGAAGATGAGGACGAAGACGAAGCGCAGCCTGCCAGCAGCAGGGCCGCGCCGATCAGCGCGGCGGTCGTGACACGTCGCATCCAGTACCTAATTTCTATCGTTTATATAGGAAACAACCTGGGTTGACTATACATGAAGTCGGCAATGTAGGGAATCGGGCCCGGACAAAGTTGTAAACAAGGCTGCAGGCGGCCCCGGGCCTGATGCGTACGTGTTGTAAACGGCCCGGGCAGGGATGCGCCCGCCCAGGCGGCCGCAGTGGCGTCAGTTGCCGGCGTCGCTCGAATCCTGCAGCGTGATGCCGGCCACCGCGGGGAACTTGGCCAGGCACTTCTCCAGCCGCGCCACGTCCGCGTCAGTGGCGTGATCGACCCGGAAGGTCAGCTGCTGGAGCGCGTAAGGAGAATTCAGGTCGGACGGCAGGGGCTGGGCGGCCACGGCGGGAACCTTGGCACAGGCCGATCGCACGGCCAGCCGCTGCGACACCGGCGTGCCCGAGCGGAAGGTGACGACGGCCTGCCGGTGCCCGAGCGCGGCGTCGAACTGTGAGCAGCCAGCCAGCGTGGCCGCGACCGCGAGGGCCAGGCCCGCGCCGGTCAGCCGGCGGCGCCCTCCCGCACTCACTACACCGGGTAGTACCCGCATGATGCCAGCCTACGGGCTGACGGCGGCTAGTACGGTAGCGGCAGGGCCTTCTCAGACCAGGCCCAGCAGGAGGACACGTGGCCGGCCGGATCGAAGACTACGCCGTCGTCGGCGACATGCAATCCGCCGAAGCGTGCCAGGCTAGGAGGAAACGGTCAGCCAGGTCATGAAACCCCAGACTGCTAGGCGATAATGCCCTCCGCTCGTCACATTCTCATCGTCAACTCCCGCAACGTGCACCAGCCGGTCTTCGTGGTCGGCGCACCGCACTCGGGCGCGGACCTGATCGGCCGCGCCCTGAAGGCGTCCGCGGGCTTTCACCTCACGCTCGGCCAGCCGAGCGTGCTGCGCACCGTGTACGCCTTCGCGCGGCGGCCGTCCATGCACCAGGGCCGGGCGCAAGCCGCCGCCACCGTCATCAGGGACGCCTTCGCGCAGGGCTGGCAGGTCACCCCGAGCAGCTGCCTGGAATGCACCCGCGAGTGCCGGGCCGCCGCCGGCCTGGCCGCCGATGCCGTCGGGCCGTGCGTGGAACTGCGGGGTCTTGAGACGTTCGGCGACGCCAGCCCGGACCTGATCTACTGCGCGGAGGCACTCACCTACGCGTTCCCCGACGCCCGGATCGTCCAGGTGGTCAGGGACGGCCGGGACGTGGTGGCCAGCATGCTCGCCGACCCGGTGGTGATGTCCTGGTTCCGGCCCAGCTTCGTGAACGTGGACACCGAGTTCCCCAACCCGTTCTTCGGCATTGAGTCCGCCGAGGACCGCGACCTGTGGCCGCGGCTGTCCCCGGCCGGCCGGTGCGCGCTGCGCTGGCGCTGGTCCGTGCGCCTGGCCGCCCGGCTGCACCATAGCCTGCCGGCCGGCCAGCTGAAGACCATCCGCTACGAGCACCTGCTGAGCAGGCCAGACGAGGTCCTGGCCGACTTGTCCCGGTTCGCCGGGACCACCGTGCAAGCGGCCGAGATCCGCAACGAGGCCCGCACCGCCCGCACGCGCAGCCGCAACCGCCGCGCCCCGGCGTACGAGATGTCCCTCACCAGCGAGGACATCACCGAGATCGAGAAGACCGCCGGCGAGGAACTCCGCCGCCTCGGCTACAGCCTCTAGCCAGCCGGCTACCGCACCTGGGCGGCCAGGGCCTAGGCGGCCTGGCCGGCGAACTGGGTGTGATACAGGTCGGCGTACAGGCCGCCCGCCGCGAGAAGCTCCTCGTGCGTGCCGCGCTCGGTGATCCGGCCGGCGTCGACGACCAGGATCTGGTCGGCCTCCCTGATGGTGGACAGCCGGTGCGCGATCACCAGCGAGGTGCGGCCGGCCAGCGCCGTCTTCAGCGCGCGCTGCACGGCGACCTCCGACTCGGAGTCCAGGTGCGCGGTGGCCTCGTCGAGAACCACCACCGACGGGGCCTTCAGCAGCAGCCGGGCCACGGCGACGCGCTGCTTCTCACCGCCGGACAGCCGGTAGCCCCGGTCCCCTACCACGGTGTCCAGGCCGTCAGGCAGGCCGGAGATCAGGTCCCAGATCTGGGCGGCCTCGCATGCCTGGATCAGCTCGAGCTCGGTGGCGGCCGGCCGCGCATAGGTGAGGTTGGCCCGGATCGTGTCGTGGAACAGGTGCGCGTCCTGGGTGACCACGCCCACCGCGTCGTGCAGCGACTCCAGGGTGACGTCCGTGAGGTCGAAGCCGCCGATCCGCACGGCGCCGTCGTTCGGGTCGTACAGCCGCGCCGCCAGCGCGGTGATCGTCGTCTTGCCCGCGCCGGACGGCCCGACCAGCGCGGTCAGCTTGCCCGGAGGCGCCAGGAAGCTCACCCCGTGCAGAACGCGGGCCGCGGCGTCCCGGCGTTCCGGCGCGGGCAGCGCGATGGACTCCAGCGAGGCGAGCGACACCTCGCTCGCCGTCGGGTACCTGAAGGACACCTCGTCGAACTCGATCTCCGGAGCGACATCGCCCCGGTCCTGGGCCGGCAGGTCGACCGCGCCGGGCTTCTCGGCGATCAGCGGCTTGAGGTCGAGCACCTCGAAGACCCGGTCGAAGCTGACCAGGGCGGTCATGACGCTGATCTGCACGCTGGACAGCGACGTGATCGGCCCGTAGACCCGCCCCAGCAGGGTGGTGAGGGCGACCAGCGTGCCGATCTGGAAGGTGCCGTCGATGACCAGGGTGCCGCCCAGCCCGTAGACGACCGCGGTCACCAGCGAGGCCAGGAGCGTGAGCGCGACGAAGAGCACCTGACCGTACATCGCGGTGACGACCCCGATATCGCGGACCTTGGCCGCGCGCGAGGAGAACGCACCGGACTCGTCGCGGGGCCGCCCGAACAGCTTCACCAGCATGGCACCCGCGACGTTGAACCGCTCGGTCATCGTCGAGCCCATCTCGGCGTTGAGCTGCATGCTCTCCCTGGTCAGCCGCTGCATCCGGCGGCCGACCAGCCGGGCGGGCAGGATGAACAGCGGGATCATGACCAGGGCGATGACCGTGACCAGCCAGGACAGGTAGAACAGCGTCACCAGGATGAGGATCAGGCTGAGCAGGTTGGAGATCACGCCGGACAGCGTGGAGGTGATGGCCTGCTGGGCCCCGATCACGTCGCCGTCGAGGCGGCTGACCAGCGACCCCGTCTGGGCCCGGGTGAAGAAGGCTATCGGCTGGCGCTGCACGTGATCGAACACCTGGGTGCGCAGGTCGTAGATGAGGCCCTCGCCGATCCGGGCGGAGAACCAGCGGATCACGAAGCCGAGCACGGCGTCGAAGATCGCGACGGCCGCGACCGCGCAGGCGATCACGATCACCACCCGGTCGTTGCGGGCCAGGATGCCGTGGTCGATGATCTCCCGCAGCAGCAGCGGGTTGACGACGGTGACCACCGCGTCGACGACGGTAGCGAGGAGGAATACCGCCAGGTGAACCCGGTACGGCCGCGCGTAGGCGGCGATCCTGCGGATGGTGCCCGGCTTGAGCTTCTGCTTGGTGATGGAGGGATCCATCCGGAACCCTCGCATCATGACCATGTTTGGCCGCCCGTACATGACCAGGGAAACCCCTCAGGGGCGGCAATTAGTTCCCGTGACGGGCGCGATTGCTATCAGCTAGCAGCGAACTTCAGGGGCTATCCGGGCGGGGTCCCGGCGGCAACGTCGCCGGGCCGGTGCCACCTGCAGGTAAACCTAGCGCTTCACCTTGCTCTTGCTACTGCGGGTCGCACCACCGCGCCCGCGCAACGTCACTCCGGTCTCGGTCAGGATCCGGTGGACGAAGCCGTAGGACCTTCCTGTCGAGGCCGCCAGTGATCGGATGCTCTCGCCCGAGTCATACCGTTTGCCGAGGGTGGTCGCCAGCTTGCTGCGATCCATCCCGGTCACCCGCGTGCCTTTCTTGAGGGTCTCGGCCACATGTACCTCCCGTTAGATGCGGTCACCATTGAGTTACACATCCCCCTCTGGCAATGATCAGGCATGACCGCGGGATTGGCCACCCACATGACGGTAAATGATCACTATATTTTGATCAGGCTATGGCAGATTCGCCGCCTTAGGCGGTGCGCTTAGGCCGGGCGCGTCAACTGACAACAGTCTTACGCCAGCGCGACCAGATCTGCGAAATCTTCGCTCCATGCGTCTTCCACGCCGTCGGGCAGGACGATAACGCGTTCTGGTGATAGCGCTTCAACCGCACCTTCATCATGCGTCACAAGCACTATCGCGCCGCGGAAGCCGCGCAGCGCACCGAGAACCTCTTCCCGGCTGGCCGGATCGAGGTTGTTCGTCGGCTCATCGAGCAACAGGACGTTCGCCCCTGATACAACAAGAAGAGCGAGGGCCAGCCTCGTCTTTTCTCCGCCGGAAAGCACGCCGGCGGGCTTTTCGACATCATCGCCGGAGAACAGGAATGACCCGAGAACCTTACGCTGCTGCGATTCGGTAAGGTCCGGGGCGGCGGAGCGCATGTGCGATAGGACCGTTCGGTCGGTCTCCAGCGTTTCATGCTCCTGGGCATAATATCCGAGGCTAAGGCCGTGTCCCGGCGTGACCTTTCCGGTGTCCGGAGTCTCCAGGCCGGCCAGCAGCCGGAGCAGCGTGGTCTTCCCCGCGCCGTTGAGCCCGAGGACCACCACCCGGCTGCCCCGGTCGACGGCCACGTCCACCCCGGTGAACACCTCGGCCGACCCGTATGACTTGGACAGGCCGACAGCGGTCAGCGGGGTACGGCCGCACGGGTCGGGAACCGGGAAACGGAGCCTGGCCACCCGGTCAGCGGTCCGCTCCGCCTCGACCCCGGCCAGCATGCGCTCGGCCCGGCGCTGCATGTTCTGGGCGGCCCTGGCCTTCGTCGCCTTGGCTCGCATCTTGTCCGCCTGGGCCATCAGCGTGCTGGCCTGGCGGCCCGCGTTCACCCGCTCCCGCCTGCGCCGCCGCTCGTCGGTCTCGCGCTGCTGCAGGTAGGCGTGCCAGCCGAGGTTGTAGGTGTCCAGGAAGGCCCGCTGCGCATCGAGATAGAAGACCTTGTTCACCACGTCGGCGAGCAGCGCCACGTCGTGGCTGATCACCACCAGGCCGCCGCGGTAGCTCTTGAGGTGGTCGCGCAGCCAGGCCACCGAGTCGGCGTCCAGGTGGTTGGTCGGCTCGTCGAGGAGCATGGTCTCGGAACCGGAGAACAGGATCCTGGCGAGCTCGACCCGGCGCCGCTGGCCGCCGGACAGGGTGTGCAGCGGCTGGTGCAGGACCCGGTCGGGCAGGCCCAGGCTGGCGGTGATCGAGGCGGCCTGCGACTCGGCCGCGTACCCGCCGAGCACCGCGAGCCGCTCTTCCAGCCCGCCGTACCTGCGGATGGCGTCGGCCGTCGCGGCGGAGTCGGAGCCGGCCATCTCCGCTTCGGCCGCGCGGAGCTCGGCGCGCAACTGGTCGAGCCCGCGGGCGGACAGCACACGGTCGATGGCCAGCATGTCCAGGTTCCCGGTCCGCGGGTCCTGCGGCAGGTACCCGACCGTGCCGGACCGGCGCACCGACCCGGCGGCCGGCTGGGCCTCCCCGGCCAGCACCTTGGCCAGCGTGGTCTTCCCCGCGCCGTTCCGGCCGACCAGGCCGATCCGGTCCCCGGCGGACACCTGGAACGACGCACCGTCAAGCAGCAGGCGTGCGCCAGCCCGCAGTTCGATTTCGGTTGCCACGATCATGACTTAGCTGCTCCTAGGGACTGGAAATGGACAGACCTCTCCTATGGGGCGCGTCCCTAGTCCGAGGTGAGGAGCATGGCATCTACTTTACTTGGTCAGCCGGGGCCCGGCCATCCGATTCCGGCTCGGTCAGCCGGATGCGGATGGCGAGGAAGGCGCGGGGGGTGTCGCGCAGTACGGCCAGCCGGGGGTCGGGCACGGTGAGGAAGCGCCCGGTCGCCGCCTTGGCCAGGTACTTCTCCAGTCGGGGGTCGCCGCGCAGCCCGGCGGCGGACCGCTTGTCCCCGCCCAGCACCACGGCGTCGAGCCGGTCCGGGCCGTACTGGCCGAGCACCTCGGCCGCGGCGTCGGCCGCGGCCCGCAGCGCCGTCGCGGCCTGGTTCTCCCGGCGCCGGGCGAAGCGGTGCTGCGACCAGCCGCCCGCCGCGCTGCGCCCGTGTACCAGCCGGCTGCCCGTCCGGGAGCTCACCAGCCGGGGCGGCGAGCCTGAGAACACCCCGACCGCGTAGCCGCCCAGGCGCACCAGCAGGACCCCGACCGTGCGGTCCGCGGCGGCGTCCGCCGCGAGCGCCTCGGCGACGGCGCGCTCCCCGTCCGCGCCGGGCGCCCAGTCATCCGGGGGCGGATCGTCCAGGGACGGGAGCAGTGCCGAGAGCCGGGCCACGGCCGGGAACGGCGGGTGGCACTCGGCCACCGCCCCGTCGGCGGCCGTGAAGGTGACGGCTCCATCGGCCTGGCCCGACGTCACCGTCCAGCACGCGGCGACTCCGGCTGCTCCGCCGTGCCGCCGCGCGAACGCGACGATCCAGGACACGAAGCGCTCGGGCGGAACTTCCACCCAGCGACCGCCGCCTGCAGCAGGATTCTTCACTACGCACTGCCTCATCATGCTTACTATCCGTACTATTGTTGCCTCACCCCGGCGGCAGCCGACGGGCTGGCAGCGGGGTGACCTAGCCACTTGATGACGATGACAGGAACACAGTCTATGAAGCCGACGACTCCGACGTCCGCCATGTCGCAAGGCGCCACCTTCGTGCGGCCGGGGGCCATGGCCTGGGGCAATGGCGACCCTGGCCGCCAGGCTCCGGCCAGCCCGGCCACGTCGGCGGCCATCGAGCATGCGCTGGCCGCCGCCGTCAAGGATCCCGACCACGTCACCGACCTGCTCGACGAGCTTAGCCGAGGGCGGCTCTGGCTTCCGCTGCCCGATGCCCGCCCGGTCACCGACGGGTCAGCGGTGATGCTGCCCGTCGTCACCTACCTGGGTGCCGAGTTCGTGCCCGCGTTCACCTCGGCCGAGCGGCTGGCCAGCTGGCTCGACCGGGACCCGGTGCCGCCGTTCGCGGCCATGCCGCACATCGTGGTCGCGGCGGCCGACCTGGCCAGGAGGATGCCGGCCGGCGTCGGTATCGCGCTGAACCCGGGCGCGGAGGCGAGCGTGCCCATCTACCCGGAAGGCGTCGGCTACCTGGCCGCGACCCTGGTGGTCACGGACGGTGCCCAGGTCCGGGTGGGCCGTCCGCCCGCCGATCCGCTGCCGCTGCTCAGCGAGATCAGGACGGCGCTGAACGCGGTTCCCGGCGTGCGGCAGGCGTCCCGGGCCTGGCTGTCGGTTTCCGGCCAGGGCGAAGGCCTGGTCATCTCGGTCACCCTGGACGACCCGGCCAGCCAGCTCGCGCACCGGGAGGTCGTCGACGCGGTCCAGCTGGCGGTCCAGGGCGTGCCGCAGCAAGGATTCCCGATCGACGTCACGTTCCCGGGCGAGAGCGAGCCAGACGAGGTCGACGCCTGGATCTCGGCCTACGCCGAGCCGTTCTACATCCGGTCCTAGCTGGTGAGGCCGCCCTAGATGTTGAAGCCGAGGGCGCGAAGCTGCTCGCGCCCGTCGTCGGTGATGCTCTCCGGGCCCCATGGCGGCATCCACACCCAGTTGATGCGGAAATCGGCCACCACGCCCTCGAGCGCCTCCCGGGCCTGATCCTCGATCACGTCCGTCAGGGGGCAGGCCGCGCTGGTCAGCGTCATGTCGATGGTGGCGATCCGCTCGGCGTCCACACCGACGCCGTAGACCAGCCCCAGGTCCACCACGTTGATCCCGAGTTCGGGGTCCACCACGTCGCGCAGCGCCTCGAGCACGTCCTCCTGCTCGGCGGTTAGCTCCGTGGTCTCGTTCTCCGTCATTGCGCTTCCTCCATGGCCCGCGCGGTTGCGTCCTTCCATGCCATCCAGCCGAGCAGGGCGCACTTTATCCTGGCCGGGTACTTCGACACGCCGGCGAAGGCCACCGCGTCCTCGAGCACGCCCTCGTCCGGCTCCGCTACGCCCTTGGACTGCATGAGCTCGAGGAACGCCTGGCTGATGGTCATGGCCTCGGCTACCGGCTTGCCGATGACCAGGTCGCTCATCACCGAGGCGCTCGCCTGGCTGATCGAGCAGCCCAGGGAGTCATACGACACGTCCTCGACGACCGGTTCGCCGTTGACGTCCTTGAGGGACACCCGCAGCGTCACCTCGTCGCCGCAGACCGGGTTCACGTGGTGCACTTCGGCATCGAAGGGATCCCGCAGGCCCTTGTGGTGAGGGTTACGGTAATGGTCCAGGATGATGTCCTGGTACATCGACTCGAGCTGCATCACGTCTCTCCGGGGGGCCGGCCCAGGGGGTCCGGGGTATCCCCGGGGGGCAGCGTGTCCCCCGGGCTAGCAGAGTTAACACGCAAGGCTGGCGTCGTCATCCCGCACCGAAGAAGCGCTGGGCGTAACGGATTCCGTCGGCCAGGGCGTCTACCTCGTCGTGGGTGTTGTACACGTAGAACGTGGCCCGGGTACTGGCCTGCACGCCCAGCGCCCGGTGCAGCGGCCAGGCGCAGTGATGACCGGTGCGCACCGCGATGCCGAGTTCGTCGAGCACCTGGCCCACATCGTGCGGGTGGACGCGCTCGACCTCGAAGGCGACGGCGCCGCCGCGGTCCTTGGTGGTGTCCGGGCCGAGGATGCGCACGCCGTTGATCTCGCGCAGCGCGTCCAGGGCGTGCGCGGTCAGCGACTCTTCGTGCGCGGCCACGTTGCCCATGCCCAGCGCGGTCAGGTAATCGACGGCGGCGGCCAGCCCGGCCGCCTCGGCCACGGCCGGCACGCCCGGCTCGAACCGCTGCGGCGGCGGCAGGAACGTGCTGCCCTCCATCCGCACCACCTCGATCATCGACCCGCCGGTCAGGAACGGCGGCATGGCCTCGAGCAGCCCGGCCCGGCCGAACAGCACGCCGATCCCGTACGGGCCGAGCATCTTGTGCGCGGAGAAGGCCAGGAAGTCCACGCCGAGCGCGGCCACGTCGACCGGCTGGTGCGGCACCGACTGGGCCGCGTCGGCCAGCACCAGCGCGCCCTTCTCGTGCGCCGCCCGGGCGATCTCGGCCACCGGAGGGATGGTGCCGGTGACGTTGGACTGGTGGGTCACCGCCACCATCCTGGTGCGCCCGGTGATCATGCTGTCCAGGTGGTCCAGGTCGAGCCGGCCCTCGGGGGTGACGTCCAGCCACCGCAGGGTGGCACCGGTCCGCTCGCACAGCTGCTGCCACGGCACCAGGTTGGCGTGGTGCTCCATCTCGGTGATCAGGATCTCGTCACCGGGCCGCACCTGGAGCGGCCCGGATGCGCTCAGCGAGTAGGCGACCAGGTTGATCGCCTCGGTGGCGTTCTTGGTGAAGACGATCTCGCCGGCGTCGGCACCAAGGAACGTGGCGACCTTGGCCCGGGCGCCCTCGTAGACGTCGGTGGCCTCCTCGCCGAGCAGGTGGGTACCGCGGTGCGCGGCCGAGTTGTGCCGTTCGTAGAACCCCCGCTCGGCGTCGAGCACCTGGACGGGCTTCTGCGAGGTCGCGCCGGAGTCCAGGTAGATCAGCGGCTGGCCGTTGCGCACCGTCCTGCCCAGCACGGGGAAGTCGGCCCGGATCGCCTCGACGTCGAGGTGCGGCAGGCTCATGCCGGCACCCCGGCGAACTTCTCGTAGCCCTCGTTCTCCAGCAGGTCGGCCAGCTCGGGGCCGCCTTCGGTGACGATGCGGCCGGCCACGAACACGTGCACGAAGTCCGGCTTCACGTACCGCAGGATCCGGGTGTAGTGCGTGATCAGCAACACCCCGTGGCCGGGCTGCGCACCGAACCGGTTGATGCCCTCGGACACCACCTTGAGCGCGTCGATGTCCAGGCCGGAATCGGTCTCGTCCAGGATCGCGATCTTCGGGTTGAGCAGCTCGAGCTGCAGGATCTCGTGCCGCTTCTTCTCCCCGCCGGAGAAGCCCTCGTTCAGGTTGCGCTCGGCGAAGGCCGGGTCGATGGACAGCGCGGCCATCGCGGCGCGCAGCTCCTTGACGAAGTTGCGCAGCTTCGGCGCCTCGCCCCGGACCGCCGTGACCGCGGTCCGCAGGAAGTTCGACACCGACACGCCGGGCACCTCGACCGGGTACTGCATGGCCAGGAACAGGCCCGCCCGGGCCCGGGCGTCCACGGTCATGGCCAGCACGTCCTCGCCGTCGAGCGTGACGCTGCCCCGGGTAACCAGGTACTTGGGGTGGCCGGCGATGGCGTAGGCCAGGGTGGACTTGCCGGAGCCGTTCGGGCCCATGATGGCGTGGGTCTCGCCTTCGCGGACGGTCAGGTTCACGCCGCGCAGGATCTCCCGGTGGACGCCTACGCTCTCTTCCACGCTGACGTGCAGGTCGCGGATCTCGAGGGTAGCCACGTTATGACTCCTTGGTTATGGTGAGCGCGACGTAGACGTCGTCGCCTTCGATCTTGACGGGGTAGGCCGGCACCGGCTCGGTGGCCGGCAGCCCGGTGGGCTGCCCGGTGCGCAGGTCGAAGCAGGACCCGTGCAGCCAGCACTCCACCGTGTGGTCGTAGATCTCGCCCTCGGACAGCGGCACCTCGGCGTGCGAGCACACGTCGCGTATCGCGTAGACCTGGCCGTCGGCACGGGCCACCGCGACGGGCTCGCCCGCGACCTCGACGCCGATCACGCCCTCGGCGGGGAGCTCGGACAGCGCGCAGGCGCGGGTGTAGACCGGGGCATTGGTTTCTGTCATCACCGCACTCCCGTGGGCAGGGACTTCGTCAGCTCCGCCTCGATGGCCTCGGTGATCCGGTCCCGCAGTTCGGGCACCTCGATGGTGGCGATCAGCTGGCCGAAGAACCCGCGGATGACCAGCCTGCGGGCTTCTTCGAACGGGATGCCGCGGGCCATCAGGTAGAACAGGTGATGGTCTTCGAGCCTGCCGCTGGCGCTGGCGTGCCCGGCCCCGACGATCTCCCCGGTGAGGATCTCCAGGTTCGGCACCGAATCCACCCGGGTGCCGTCGGTCAGCACCAGGTTCCTGTTGTACTCATAGGTGTCGGTGCCGGTTGCCCCGGGCCTGATCAGCACGTCGCCGATCCAGACCGCGTGCGCGTCCTCGCCCTGCAGCGCGCCCTTGTAGGTGACCCTGCTGCGGCAGCGCGGCACATCATGGTCAACGAACAGCCTGTGCTCCAGGTGCTGGCCCGCGTCGGCGAAGTACAGCCCGGTCAGCTCGGCGTCCCCGCCCGGGGCGCCGTAGCGGACCGACGGGGCCAGCCGGACCACGGACCCGCCCAGCGTGACGGCCGCGTGCCGCAGCCTGGCGTCCCGGCCCAGCGTGGCGTAGTGGTGCGTCAGGTGCACCGCGTCGTCGGCCCAGTCCTGCAGGCTGACCACGGACAGCAAGGCGCCGTCGCCCACGACCAGCTCGACGTTGTCCGCGTAGGTGGCGCTGCCGCGGTGGTCGAGCACCACCACGGCCCGGGAGAACGGCTCGGCCTGCACCAGCAGGTGGCCGTATCCTGCCCCCCCACCCACCTCCCCTTCCCCCTTCATTCCGGTCACGGTGACGACGGTGGGCCGTGACGCGTCCGCTTCGGCCGGCACCGTGATCACGGTCGCCTCATCGAAGCTCGCGTAGGCCCGGGCGCTTACCCGGTCAGCCGGGATGAAGCTGCGGCCGGGCAGACCGCTGGCCCGTTCGGCAGAAAAGACCTTGACCTCGGGGGCCGGGTCGACGTCCACCGCCACCTTGGCGGCGGGAACCGGCGGTGAGTCCGTGTGCAGCCCGCGCAGCCGGCGCAGCGGGGTGAAGCGCCACTCCTCCTCCCGGCCGTCCGGCACCGCGAAGTCAGCCGGGTCGTAGGACCCGTGCTCGTGCAGCCTTGTCACGGGAGCGGATTCGATCGCCCCCTGAAGTCCAGCCGACATCAGCCGACCGCCCCCTCCATCTGCAGTTCGATCAGCCTGTTCAGCTCGAGCGCGTACTCCATCGGCAGCTCACGGGCGATCGGCTCGACGAACCCGCGGACGATCGTGGCCATCGCCTCGTCCTCGGTCATGCCGCGGCTCATCAGGTAGAACAGCTGATCCTCGGAGATCTTGGAGACGGTGGCCTCGTGGGCCATCTCCACGTCGTCCTCGCGGACGTCCACGTACGGGTAGGTATCGCTGCGGCTCACCGAGTCCACGAGCAGCGCGTCGCACTTGACGTTGGACTTGGAGTGCTCGGCGCCCTCCTGCACGTTGACCAGGCCGCGGTAGGACGTCCGGCCGCCCGCCCTGGCCACCGACTTGGAGATGATGGTGGAGGAGGTGTTCGGCGCGCAGTGCACCATCTTCGCCCCGGCGTCCTGGTGCTGGCCCTCGCCCGCGAACGCGACGGAGAGCGTCTCGCCGCGCGCGTGCTCGCCCATCAGGTAGACCGCCGGGTACTTCATCGTCACCTTGGAGCCGATGTTGCCGTCGATCCACTCCATCGTGGCGCCCTGCTGGGCGACTGCGCGCTTGGTCACCAGGTTGTACACGTTGTTGGACCAGTTCTGGATCGTGGTGTACCGGCAGCGCGCGTCCTTCTTCACGATGATCTCGACCACCGCGGAATGCAGCGAGTCGGACTTGTAGATGGGCGCGGTGCAGCCTTCCACGTAGTGGACGTAAGCGCCTTCGTCCACGATGATCAGGGTCCGCTCGAACTGGCCCATGTTCTCGGTGTTGATGCGGAAATAGGCCTGCAGCGGGATTTCCACGTTTACGTTCTTGGGCACGTAAATGAACGAGCCGCCGGACCACACCGCGGTGTTCAGCGCGGCGAACTTGTTGTCCCCGGGCGGGATCACGGTGCCGAAGTACTCGCGGAACAGATCCGGCTGCTCCCGCAGCGCGGTGTCCGTGTCCAGGAAGAGGACGCCCTTTTCCTCGAGGTCCTCCCTGATCTTGTGGTAAACGACCTCGGACTCGTACTGGGCGGCGACGCCCGCGATGAGGCGCTGCTTTTCCGCCTCAGGGATACCGAGCTTGTCGTAGGTGTTCTTGATGTCGGCGGGCAGCTCGTCCCAGCTCGCCGCCTGCTTCTCGGTGGAGCGGACGAAATACTTGATGTTGTCGAAGTCGATGCCGGACAGGTCGGCGCCCCAGTTGGGCATCGGCTTGCGGCCGAAGTACTTCAGGCCCTTGAGCCGCATGTCGAGCATCCACTCCGGCTCGTTCTTCCGCGCCGAGATGTCGCGGACCACCTCTTCGGATAGGCCACGGCGCGCGGACGCACCCGCCACGTCCGAATCGGCCCAGCCGAATTTGTACGTGCCCAGCCCTTCGAGCTGGTCTTGCGTGGTGGTCGTCATATCAAGAGCCCTCCGGACTCTGAGGTGATTTCGGTGGTTACGGGTACTTCAACAGCCCCCGTCGTGGCTGCCTTCCCGACACAGGTGACGTGGGTGGTGCAGATGCCGTCGCCGTGCGCGATCGTAGCGAGCCGCTGCACCGGCGTGCCGAGCAGCCGGCCGAACGCCTCGGTCTCGGCCTCGCACAGCTGCGGGAACTCGGCCGCCACGTGCGCGACCGGGCAGTGGTGCTGGCACAGCTGCTCGCCGCCCCCAGCATGCCCGATCGCGGGCGCCGGCCCCGCGGACGCGGCGTAGCCGTCGGCGGACAGCGCCTCGGCCAGGGCCTGGACCCGGCTGGCCAGGTCGCCCCTGGCCACCGCGGGGGCGTACCTGCGCTCCAGGTCAGATACCTGCCTGCGGGCGAAGTCGGCGATCGCGTCCGGGCCCGCGGTCTCGGCCAGGAAGCGCAGCGCGTTGCTGGCCAGGTCGTCGTAGGCGTGCTCGAACGCGCTGCGGCCCGCGTCGGTGATGACGAAGACCTTGGCCGGGCGGCCGCGGCCCCGGTTCCCGTAGGTCCTGGCCGTCCTGGTCTCGATGAGGCCCTCGGCCAGCAGGTTATCCAGGTGACGCCGGATGGCGGCAGGCGTGAGCCCGAGCCGGCCGCCGAGCGTGGCGGCGGTGGACGGCCCGAGCTCAAGGATCAGCCGCGCCACCTGCCCCCGGGTGGGGGCAGCCGCGGCGGGTCCGACGGTTTTCACAACATCATTGTGCCGTAAATAGCTTGGCTGATGCAAACTTTTTGCAACGTCAGCGTGACGTAAATCACCCCGCGAGGGGCTTCAGGCGCAGCACCTGCTCCGCGTTGCCGCCCGCGATCCTGGTCTTGTCCGCCGGGGCGAGCGGGAGCGCGTCGAGCAGGGCCCGGCCCGCGGCGTTGTCACCGAACGGGTAGTCGACGCTGAACAGCACCCGGTCCACGCCGAGAACCTGCACCGCGCACAGCACCGGCGGGAGGCTGAACAGCCCGCTGGTCGTCACCCAGATGTTCCGCAGGAAGTACTCCGACGGCTTCAGCGCGAGACCCGGCGGGCGGAGCATGGCGTCGATCCGGTCCAGCATGAACGGCACCATCTCGCCGCAGTGCCCGATGATCACGCGCAGCTCCGGGTGCCGGTCGAACACGCCGGTGGCGATCATGCGGAGGATGTGCAGGCCGGCCTCGGCGTGCCAGCCCCAGGCCCCGGTGGCCAGCCGGCCTGCCACGGCGGGCGGCAGCCCCCGGTACAGCACCTCGCTCAGCGCCGCCGACGGCGGCGCGGGGTGCAGGTAGAGCGGCACGTCCAGCCGCTCGAACCGGTCGAGCAGCGGAGCGAAGCCTGGCTCGTCGAGGAAGGCGCCGTTCGAGCCCAGGGTGCTGTTCACCATGGCGCCGATCAGGCCGAGCTCCCGCACGGCGCGCTCCAGCTCGCCGGCCGCGGCCCGCGGGTCCGCGGTGGGCAGGGTGGCGAAACCGGCGAACCTGTCCGGATGCGCGCGCACCGCTCCGGCCAGCCGGTCGTTGGCCTCGCGGGCGAGGGTGATCCCCTCCGCTCCCTGCAGGCCCTGCGCGGCCGGCGCCACGTGCGAGATGACCTGCAGGTCGATGCCGCTGGCGTCCATGTCGGCCAGCCGCGCCTGGCCGAGGTCACGCAGCTGGTCGTCCACCCGCTGGCCCCACACGGCGAGCGGTCCGGTCCCGGGCGGTGCCGCGAGTTCGGGCGTCCAGAAGTGCTCTTCGAGAGCAATCGTTCGCACCCCAGCATTGTGCCAGGCTCGGGTGACGTCGCAGTCCTGATGCTTGCGACGCCGCCGCATACCCGACATGAATCCGAGATGCTCTGGAGACCGGGAGTGAGTAATTTCCTCACCGGACCGGGGGGTCATGGCGGCTAGCCGTGGTGGCATCGGCGTAAAGGGACCAGCGCAATGTCAGAGAAGCCGGACGGGCCCGCGCCGGAACCAGGAACCGGCGAGGAATCCCCCGCTCCTGGCCGCTGGTCGCGGTGGCTGCCGCCGTGGGCCCGGCGCCGGCCCGCGATCGCGGCCACGAGCGCGGGCATCCTGGCGGCCGCCGCGGTCGCGCTGGTCGTCTTCGCGGTGACGCGGCCCTCCGCGCCGCGTCTTGAGTACGCCAGCCTGCCTGGACAGCCTTGCGCTCTGGTGAGCTCGGCCGAGCTGGCGCGGTACATGCCCGGCGCGACGGGTACCCCGGTGAACGCCAACACCAGCTTTCCCACCGTCAAGATCGGCGGCTGCAAGTGGTCGAGCACCTCGGGCGGCGAGGACCGGACGCTCGGGGCGGCCGCGTTCGTCTTCGGGGCGCCCGGCGCGATCAGCGACGCCCAGCAGTCCTACCGGCACACGCTGGCCGACCTCGGCTGCCGCTGCAAGGGAGTCACTGTTAGCCGGCGGACTGTGACGGGCCTCGGCGACGAGGCCACGGAGCTGTTCATCGCCGCCGCGCCCGACGCCAACCCCGCCAGCGCGCCGAACGCCACCTCCCCGGGAAACACCCTGATCGTCCACTCGAGCAACGCGATGGTGATCATCAGCCTGAACACCACAGGGACCGCCAGCGGGGCGCCGCTGGCGTCGCCGCCAAGCGCCGTCCAGCTGGCCGGGATGATCTCCATGGCCCGCGGCGCCATGGCCGTCCTGGCCCGGCCCGCGTCCGTCCCGGCCGCGGCGATCGGGCCCGTGTCGCCCGCGCCGCATTACGCCAGCCGGCCCGACGCGTGCAAGCTGATCAGCGCGGCGACCCTGGCCAGGTACTCGCCCGGCGCCATTCTCACCCCGACGTCCCCCCTGGCTCGTCGCAGAGCAGCTGCTCCTGGGGCCCGGAGGAGGGCACCAGCATCCTGCTGGACGTCACCGTCTTCCCCAGCAGGCTAGCCGCGCATCAGGACCACGACTCGGACGCCGACGCCTTCGTCCACAGCGTGAACGACAGGACCGTCACCGGAGTGCAGGAGCTCCCGGACCTCGGCGACAGCGCGGAGGCCATCTTCCAGAGCCAGTCCGGAGACCACGACGTGAACATGCTCGTGTGGTCGGGCAACGCCGAGCTGAACCTGACCTACACCGGCCTCGGCTCCGCCGTCTCCTCCGACCGCGCCACCCTGCTGGCCGGCGCCATCGCGATGGCCCGCGACGGGCTGGCCGCCCTGGCCAGGCCCGCCGCGTCCGCGTACCAGCAGGGCCCGGTGTACGCCAGCCCGGGCCATCCCTGCCGGCTGGTCCGGGCGTCGACCCTGGCCAGGTACGCGCCCGGCGCCGTCGTCGGGCCGCTCCCCGCCGGCGGCCCGGCCGACCTGAGCGACTGCGCCTGGAACGCGTCGAACGGCGACCTGTTCCTGACCGTCACCACCTACCCGGACCCGGACCACGCGGAAGGGGGATTCGAGTTCGACGTCCAGTTCGCGCACAAGCCGGGCGATACGACCTTCCACGGGGAGCAGCAGGTCAACAGCCTCGGCCAGCAGGCGGCCGCCGTCTTCGTCACCGATCCCGACAACGGCCCGGAAGTCGATGTGTACGCCTGGTCCGGCAACGTCAGCGTCGAGATGAGCTACAGCGACAGCCCGCTCGCCGGGCCGCCGCTGAGCCGGGCCGCCAAGCTCGCCGCCGACATCGCGATGCTCCGCGACGTGCTGGCCGGCCTTTCCCGCCGCTAGACGGCGATCCCGACGGTGATCCCTTCGACGCCGCTCGGGTGCTCGGCCGGGCCGCGGACCAGGGCGTCGGCCCGGGCGGCGACCCGGAGCGGCTCGCCGATCTGGTCGAGCAGCGACTGCGCCGCGGCGTCGTGCGCCTGCACGATCAGCCGGCTCAGCCGGGCCGAGTTGCCGAGCCGCTGCCCGCTGCGCAGCACCCGGGTGGCGTCCAGGATCACCGCCAGCTGGTCGACGGCCTCTACCGCCGCGCGGTCGCCGCGCCAGCGCTCGTCCGCCGCCGGCCAGCGCGTCAGGTGCAGCGAGACCACGCCCTCCTCCGAACGGTAGAACTGCTGGTACATGTGCTCGGTCAGGAACGGCGCGAACGGCGCGAAGAGCCCGAGCAGCACCCGGAACGACTCCCGCAGGGTCCACCGGGCGCTGTCCCCGTCCCCGCCGAGCCGGTCCTTGATCATCTCGAGGTAGCGGTCGCAGTAGATGGACCAGAACATCCGCGAGGCGGCCTGGTGCGCCTGCATGTAGTCGTGCCCGTCGAACGCCGCCGTCGCCTCGGCCACCGCGTCGGCCAGGTGCGAGAGCAGCCACCGGTCCACGATGTCCCGTTCGCCCGGCGCCAGGGCAGCTCCGGAAAGCTCCCCCAGGTTCAGGGACAGGAACCGGCCGACGTTCCACAGCTTGACCGCGAACTTGCGGCCGGTCCTGATGTCCTTCTCGTTGTACCGCAGGTCGGTGCCGATGCGGCCCTTGGTCGCCCAGAGCCGGACCGCGTCCGCGCCGTACCTGCTCATCACGTGGTCCGGCACGTACCGGTTGTAGCCGTCGGGCCCGGCCACTCCGCCATCCCGGGGGGCTCTGCTGCCCTCGGCGGGCCCCCCGGAGCCCCCCTTATCGAGATCCCGCTTGGACAGCTTCTTGCCCTGCTCGCTCAGCCCCCAGCCGGAGATCAGCGCGGTGCGCCACGGCACCCGGCCGAACAGCAGCTCCGACTGCACCACCGAGTAGAACAGCCAGGTCCTGATGATCTCGAAGGCCTGCACCCGCATGGACATCGGCGCCAGCGCGGCATCGGTCCCTGTGACCGCCCACCCGTCGTTGACCTGCGGCGTCAGCGAGGACGTCATCCAGGTGTCCATCACGTCCGGGTCGCCCTCCAGGGCCGACCCGCAGGACGGGCACGAGCTGACAGGCGGCTTGTCCGCCAGCGGATCCACCGGCAGGTCCTCGAGCCGGGCCAGCACCGGCGCGGCGCAGGCGGTGCAGAACCACACGGGGAACGGCACGCCGTAACGCCGCTGCCTGGTGATGTTCCAGTCCCACTTGAGCCCGTCGATCCAGTCCTCCAGCCGGCGCCGCATGAACGGCGGGACCCACTCGATTTCCGCCGCGCGCGCCCGGAACCGGTCAGCGTGCTCGCGCACCGCGATGAACCACTGCGGCCTGATCTGGAACTCCACCGGCGTCTGGCATCGCTCGTGCACCCCCACGACCTGCCGCACCGGCTCGCTGCTGACCAGCAGCCCGGCCTCGTCGAGGGCCTTGACCACGGCGGAGCGGGCCTGGGTCAGCTGCATCCCGGCGAACTCCCCGGCCAGCGGCCCGAGCCGCCCGTCCGGCTCCAGCACCAGGCGCAGCGGCAGCCCGTCCCGCCGCCACTTCAGCACGTCCTCGCTGTCGCCGAACGTGCACACCATCATCAGCCCGGTGCCGTACCCGGGATCCACGGACTCGTCGGAGAGCACGCGCACCTCGTAGCCGAACAGCGGCACGGTGGCCCGCCCGAGCCCGGCATAGCGGGCATCGCCTGGGTGGTGATAGAGCGCCACGCAGGCCGGCAGCAGCTCGGGCCGGGTGGTGGCGATGAGCAGGCCGGGCCCGAAACTGATCGTATGCAGCCTGCTGGTCCGTTCCAGGTCCTCGACGTCGGCCTGGGCCAGCGAGGTGCGGTCCTCCGGGCACCACAGGATCGGGTCCTGCGCCCGGCGCAGGTAGCCCGCCTCGTGCAGCTTGACGAAGCTGGTCTGCGCGGTCCGCTGGCAGCGGGCGTCGATGGTGGAGTAGCGCAGCGACCAGTCGACCGACAGGCCGAGCCGCCGCCACAGGTCCTCGTACCGTTCGGCCACCCGCCGCGTCTCGGTCAGGCAGAGCGCGGTGAACTCGGCCCGCGGCATGTCCACGGCCCGGACCCCGTAGGCCTGCTCCACATACCGCTCGGTCGGCAGCCCGTTGTCGTCGAACCCGATCGGGTAGAACACCCGCTCACCGCGCATCCGCCGGTAGCGGACGATGAAATCCGGCTGCGAGTAGCTCATCGCGTGACCGACGTGCAGGTGCGCCGCCGATACGTAGGGCGGCGGCGTGTCCACGCTGAACACAGGTCCCTGCCCATCGGAGTCGTACCGGTAGGTGTCGTGCGACTCCCACAGCTCCCGGGCGGCGGCCTCGACCGCCCGGTGGTCATACTCGCCGAGTTCCATACGTAGGGAAGGTATCCGCTCACCGACCTGCTGCCTAAATTCTTTTGCCGAACGGGCCGTGGTTACTGCCCGGCCGGGATCCGAACCGCCCGGCGGCCGGACGCGTCCTAATAGATAGCGCCCGTGAACAGCGCGTGGCGCCGCACGCTAGCCGCCCCGTCCTCGGGCATCATTGCTAGGTGCTGGGGGAAAGAACCCGGTAGAAACCCGGCCAGAAGGAAACCAAACCATCCATGCCCGCGCCGCGACCTGACATCCCCGACCTGCTCGAGGTGGCCGTCCCGCCCGGCAGCAAGGTAATCACCGCCAGCGACCTGCACCTGCCCCCGGTGCGCACCGACGTGTCCGGGCGGTCCTGCCAGACGCTGGCACGTCACCTGGACGCCGAGACCGGTCAGCTCACCGTGGTGCTGGCCGGGGACGTGGTGGAACTGCTCGGCTACCCCGAGGCGACGGCCACCGACATCCTGCGCGCGCACGAGGACCTGTGCGCGGCGCTGATGGCGGTGACCGCGCGCGGCGGCCAGGTCATCTACGCGATCGGCAACCACGACGGCGACCTGGCCTGGGACGTCAAGACGGCGGACGCGGTGCGGGAGATGACCGGCGCCCGGCTGTGCCTGGCCGCGGACCTGATCCTGGCCGACGGTCGCAAGGTCCGGGTGGAGCACGGTCATCAGCTCGACCCGTACAACTGCTTCTGCGACGCGCGCAACCCGCTGGACACCCCGATCGGCCACCACGTCGTGCGCGAGGTCATCCCCCGGATCGAGTGGCTGGGCCGCGGCTGGGTCGACGGCGCGCATGAGATGGCGGACCCGACCGACTTCCCGTCTTTCGTCGCTTCCCGGATGGTCTACCGCAAGCTGGGCCGCCGGCTGTGGTGGCTGATCGCGATCCCGCTGGCGATCCTCATCCTGGTCCGGATACCCGAGTTCGCCGATTTCCGGTCGCGCTACCCGGACACCGACGTGTGGGTGCACCGGGGCGAGATCCTCGGTTACGGCGCGCTCGCCGACCTCGTCGTGCTCGCCGCCGTGGTCGCCATCCTGGCCCGGCGGGCCTGGCTGTCGATCAGCGCGCTGGCGCTCGACGAACGGGGCTACGGGCAGAACCACGCCGCCCGCCAGCGGGCCGCCGACCTGGTCGCGGACGGGTATTACGGCTTCATCTCGGGCCATACGCACCACCCGGAGCTGGCCGCCACCGCGGCCGGCTTCTACGCCAACTCCGGGTCGTGCACCTCGGTCGTGGAGGGAATCGGCGGGCGGTTCGGGCTGCCGCCAGCCTACGTGCGGAACCAGCAGATCTGCTGGGTGGAGATGGACGGCGAGAAGACGGAGCTGGTCTCCGCCCGGGTCGAACTGCCCGGCGCCAGCAGGATGGAACGCTTCGTCGCCCAGGGCCGCAACCCGCACTCGGACATCCCGGTGTGCGTCGCCTCCTGGCCGTCCGGCACCGACTGGCCTCCGCCGGAAAAGAAGGCCGGCCGCAAGAAACCCGTCCAGCGCTATCCTCAGGATCCCGTTACCTGATCCATCAGCTTCAGTCTCATGATCAGGCAGCCTCTCCTTGCGGAGGGGCGGTCCCTGTCTGACCGGCGGCC
>WNGG01007570.1_pt1 | contig 26293 bp, 23 predicted proteins | sample 5400661 | NCBI WGS metagenome assembly WNGG01 (sample SAMN13153372, study PRJNA577476) | soil metagenome | isolation source: 100 cm soil or saprolite under Garry oak tree replicate 1 | place: USA:California | collected 2016-06-15
GCGGCGCTCGGAACGTACATCGAGGGCTGGTACAATCGGCGGCGCCGGCACTCGACCCTGGATTATCTGAGTCCCGCCGAATATGAACTGCGGCTCCGTGCCGCTTAACCCAGGTGTCCATCAAACCGGGGCAACATCACCCCCTGTCCCCCTCTCCACAGATGTGGAGAGGGGGAACGACGGTCGGACTGAGTTTCCCCTCTCCCGAAGGGAGAGGGGATCAAAGGGGTGAGGACCGCATGGCGGAGAGGGGGACAGGGGGTGAGGACTAGGGCGGGCGAGGGACACGGTGTGAACCTCGGGGCTCAGCGATGACACGGTCATGGCCGCGTGGATTCGGTACCGATGCGGTCCCCGCCACCGATACCTTGGCCGCCAGCGCATGCGCGCGTCGCCCGTGGTGCTTGCGAACGCGAGTCAGGTTCAGGTCGCCGGGCACGTGCCGACGTGGCTCGTGCTTCCCGGCGGACTTCAGGGACGACAGCGCACGGTGCGCATTACACCCGACCGGATCGCGCACATCCGACAGCGCCGGCCCGCCTGGCTCCAGTTCCGTCTCGGGTACATGCCCGCCGTGCTCGAGCGCCCGGACTTCATCGGGCAGCGAGCCCACGGGGACCGTCGACGTACCGAATTCGTGCGTCTGGTGGGACGGCCCGCTCGGTGGCTCCTCGTTTCGGTCAAGTTCGTGGACGACGCGGACGAAGCATGGGTGAACAGCGCGCACCCAATCGCTTCTCGATACTTGACTCGCCGCCGCCGGGCCCGTACGATGTGGGAGGCTCGCGGGCCGTGAGGACGGAAAGGTCGCCGTCACCACCCCACCGGGTCTAGGAGATCCAGACGTCATCGCCTGGCACGGTTCGCGACGCGCGGGGGAGTCCACTAGGGCTCCCCCGTTGTCGTTCCGGGCAGGTGGTCCTCACCCCCTGTCCCCCTCTCCACAGATGTGGAGAGGGGGAACTACGGACTCCCCTTTCGTCCCCCCTCTCCGCATGGCGGAGAGGGGGACAGGGGGTGAGGACCGAAAGGGAGAGGGAATCAAAGGGGTGAGGACCAGGAGGGAGAGGGATCAACGGGGTCAGGACCAGGAGGGAGATGGATCAAACGCGTGAGGAACAGCGAACCGTAGGGTGAGACTAGAGGAGCCCCGGCACCGGTATCAGCTCGCTGTGCACCGGATCGGCCGCGAGCAGAAACTCTTCGAGCGTCACTACCCCGAGAATCGGCTCGGACGCCGGCGCGCCGAACACGACAATCGTCGGCTGCTCCCGCCCTCCGATCCTGATCTGCGCCCACCCCACCGGGTAGCGTACCTCGCGACCGTCGGCGAGCAGAAACGGTCGCTCCTCGTCCGGCACGACGCCAACCGCGTCGAGCACGTCGCGGGGGACCCACGTGTAGGTCGCTCCGGTATCGACCAGCGCGTCGAGGGGCACGAATCGATCTCCACCGCGGCTGCCCACCTGGACCGTCACGTGAAAGTGGCCCACCTCCGAATCTGCCGTACAGCCGCCGGGAAACGGGAACCGTTCCATTGCTCGCTCCACGCGAAACGTTGCAGGACCTCGGAAGCAATTTACGCTCGGCGGCCCTTGGTCTTCACCCCCGACGGTCGGACTGAGTTCCCCCTCTCCCGAAGGGAGAGGGGGACAGGGGGTGAGGACTGGAAGGGCGAGCCGATCAAAGGGGTGAGGACCAGAGGGCTCCATGCTGACCCGCGTGTTGCGGCCGGCGCTGGAAGAGCGGGTCCCCCGTCTGCCCGGCGATTGCAAGTCTGCAAGGTTCCCGTCTGGTGACCCGGGCTCGATTCGCCGTGCGGCACGATCGTGCATTACGACGGGACGCGCTGGACGGCCCGGCCGAGCGGCACGTCGGAGGCCCCTCCGCGGTGTCTGGGGGAGTGGTGGGACGGATGTGTTCGCCGTGGGCGTTACCGGCACCCTGCTCCATGGGACGCGTTCGCGGTGAGCGCCGGGGCGTCTTTGACCCGAGGGGTGTCGACCGCCGGTGCCGCGTACTGCTGGGGCGGGGCACGTTGGCGATCTCGGCATCCCCGCCTACTACACCAGCAACGGCCCGACGCCGGCGGCGGTGTGGTAACCCCTACGGGGAAAGACTCGCTGCCTGCGCTCGATACCGCGCCGCTTCGTCGGACCGTCCCAACCGGTCGAGTGCTCGCGCCCAGCCGAGGAGGGCGTCGCGCTGCGAGCGGGTGTCGCCGGCCCGCAACGCGGCTACCTGCGCCCCCTGGAACGCAGCGACCGCTGAATCCGCCCGCCCGGCATCGAGCTCAGCTGCGCCGATCGACATGAGCACCGAGCCCTCGAGTGACGAGTGCTGCTGTTGATACGGCGCCAGGGCGCGGCGCCAGCACGCGAGCGCTGAGTCGAGCGCGGCGTCGCGTCGATAGATCCCCCCCATCTGGACCAGGATCGCGGCCTCCGGGACGGTCGCCATGCCGCTGCGCATCCCCCCCCGGCGGCCGGCCAGCTTGAGCGCCAGCCGCAGACGGGTGAGTGCCGAGTCACGCCGCCCCGCCTGATCGTCCAGGGTCGCGAGCTCCGCGAGCGGTCGGGCCTCGTCGGCGTCCCCCGCCAAGCGAAACAGCGTGACGGCCTGGAACAGGAGGTCTCGCTTCCGGGGACCGTCGTCCGGCGCACCCTCTCGGATCATGAGGGCGCGCCCGAGTTGGGCCCGGGCGCTGTCGCGGGCCTCGGTCGCCGTCAGGACCCGTCCCGGCTCCCGTATGCACGCGATCCGCGGCGGCGTACCCTTGCTGACCCCCACGGCGCACCGCGCAGGTCCGCGCGCGACCGCGCCGGCCCAGCTCGAATCCGTCACCTCCGCCAGCGCCATGACCGAGTAGCGAGCGGTATCGAGTTCGAGATCCGCGAGGGAGCGAGCGTAGCGCCCCTCGTCGCCGAGGTAGCGCTCTTGCGCCGCAACCAGCCGGGCGGCGTCGCGCCGGGTCCAGTAGAACGCGCGCGCCAGGTGCAAGGCTGCCGTATCGGTCCGAGTGCCGGGAACGAGCAGCGACCAGCGCTGGCCGTCCCACCCCCACGTGTCGTCGAGCGCGTGCCCCAGCGTATCGAGGCCGCCGAACAGCACCATCCGCTTGCCCGCGGCATCGTACGCCAGCAGTGCCAGCTCTCTGGGCGGAGGAGCCGGTTTGGTTGCGCGCTGGCTCCACGCTGCCCCGTCCCACTCCCAGGTATCGCCCCACTTCCGGTCGCCCTCGTCGGCCCCCCCAAACAGCACCACCCGGCCGCGTCCCGGATCGTATGCGGCCGCGGCGCCACTGCGGCGCGGGGGCGAGGTGCCGGGGGCGAGAGCGGTCCACTGCATGCCGTCCCATGTCCAGGTGTCGTCCAACAGCCTCCCGTCCGCGGCCACACCCGCGAACAGGAGGATCCGTTGCCGCGCCGCATCGTAGACCAGGGCGTGACGCCGGCGTGCCGGAGGCGGGGGACCCGCGGGCACGATCGCAATCCAGTGACCCCCGTCCCACTCCCAGGTGTCGTTCGTGTTGCCGCCGCCGAACAGCACCAAGCGGTGGCGCGCCGTGTCATTGGCGATCGCGGCGCTGGCACGCTCCTCGGGGCCGGTCGCGGAGTCCGCACCGATCCAGCGGCTCCCATCCCACAGCCAGGTGTCCCGGTAGAAGTCGCTGAAGGTGCTGCCGCCGAACACGAGCAGCCGGCCTCGCGCCGCGTCGAACGCGGCGGCTGCCCAGGCGCGCGCCGCGGGCCTCATCGCCCCGGAAGGGCTCACGCGCCTGAGCCATGCGGTCCCGGTCCACTCCCATGTGTCATTGAAAAACGTCCCTGAATCGCTCGCGCCGCCGAACATCACGATCCGGCCGCGGGCGAGCGGCGCTGCGCCTGCCGCGAGAAAGCGCCCTGCGGGCCGCGGCTGCTGCGCCGCGAGCGGCGCGATCGCGCACAGCCACGCCAGCGCGCACCCGCGGCGCGCCCGGCTCAGCGCCCGGTCACGGGGTGACGACGACGTAGTGTACGTCCGCCTTGCCCACGTCCCGCAGCCAGGCGATCAGGTCGCCGATCCGCTCCGGTGGCTGGATGCCGCTGGTGCCGCTGAACCGATGGACCACGCGCAGCTCCTGCCCGTCCTGGCGATACTCGGCGGTGTACGTGCCGAACACGCTCGCGGCCGTCGCGGCTGCCGGGAGGCGCGCCTGCCAGCCAGGCGGCAACGTCACGCGCAGCTCCGCCGAGGACGTGATGGGCCCGATGACCCCGGTGGCATCGATCGGGAACCGTCGCGGTCCCGAGGACTCGAGCTGCGCGAGCAGCTGCGACACGGGCGCCTCATGGAACGGCAGCTGGAGAATTTCCGCCTCACCCGAGCGCGTCGCCGCGCGCCCACCGTGAAACACGACTCGCACCTGCGCCGCGGCGTTCAGGTCGCGGCCGTCGAACAGCGTCACGCTGTCGGGCACGGCGTCGGGATACAACTCGCCCAGGAGCGCGCGCGCAAAGCGGTCGCGCTCGGTCGGGGTCGGCGTGTGCGCGAACAGGTACCGCAGCGCATACTGGGCACGACCCGTGGCGTCCACCGTGAGGCGCCCGCGAACGCTGCCGTCGGGCGCGAGCTCGCCCTCGAGCATGCTCTTGGCCTGGCTCGCGGCCGCCGACTCGGAGGGCAGGGTGACCTCTTCGCCCCGGCCGTCGGGGCGCACCACTAGGCCGAACTCGCCTTGCTCGTTGGGCGGCAGGGTCCCGAACGGAGCCAGCTCCGCCGTGAGATCGAGGTAAACGTAGCCGCTCCCTCCGGGTCGCTCCAGCGCGGCGATCATGTGGTCGAACGCCGCGAGCGACGGCAAGTCGCGCTCGATCCCGCCGTTGCTGCGCAGCAGCACCGGGTAGGCCCGTCGTCCCAGGCGCTGCGCCAGCGCGATGAACAGGGTGGCTTTGTCCTTGCAGTCGCCGTACTTGGTGTCGAACACGGCAGCGGGAAGCCGTGGCTGGTAGCCGCCCAGCCCGAGCGAGAGGGAGACGTAGCGGAAGTCCTGCGCCACCCAGCGATGCAGGGCGCGCAGCGAATCGTCCAGGCTCGGCGCGCCGCTCACCACGCGCCCCAGCGCGGAATCGAGCGCGGCGGGCACGGCGTAGCGGTCGCGCGCCAGGGTGGCATACCAGCGGGCCACGTCCGCCCAGCTAACGGGCGCCGCGACGGCGATCCACTGGTCGACTCCGTTCGAGTCGGCTGCGAACGCCTCGCGCTCGACCTTCGAGACCTCGGCCGTCGCCCAAGTCGAGACGCGCCGCCCGCCCAGCTGCACGGTGCGGCGGGCGAACCCGAGGTTGCGCTCCTTAATGCGGACGGGGAGCGTGGCCGGCACGTCGAGGACATAGCGCACCCGCCGCACCAGGTGGGGGCGCGTCACGTACCACCGCTCCCCGAAGTCGCCCGGCATCGCTGCCTGCACGCGCTCCACCGTGTAGCTGTAGTCGAGCAGCATGCCGGGGGCCAGGCCGGCAATGGAGATCCGGCGCACCCGCGCGTCCGAGTACACGGGCGCGTCTCCCGCTACGGGAGTGGCCGATTCCTGCTCGCGCACGGGCTGACCGCTGATGACCGTGCCGTCCGGGCGCACCACGCGGGCCCAGTTGAGGGTGAGCCGCTCGCTCGCGTTGGTGTAGGTCAGCTCGAGCTCGCCCCAGCGCTTCACGCCCTGCGGGCTGAGGAGCTGCACGACCTGGCGGCGGGTCCGGCTGCCCCGGCCGTCCTGCTCGAAGCGCGCCACGCCGTCCGTGAAAAGGAAAACGTAGTCCTCGCCGGGATGCTGGCCCGGATCCACCGCGAGGCGGTAGATGGTGTCGTCCCTCACCGTAGGATCGCCGGCGGGCGTGATGTGCGGGGCCTGGCGCACCCGAGCGGACGCGTCTGCCGCGGATGGCAGCGCGAGGGTGAGAACCAGGCACCAAACAAGTGTCGATGTCATCGACGCCGCGACCCGACCCCGGCCCGTCAAGGTGCTCGCAGCGACGCGGCGAGGGCGTGCCGCCGCGGAGCGGGCAAACCGGCCCCCACGTCCACCAGCGTCACTCGGTTCGTCTCCGTCAGGTCGCTACTCGAGCCGGGATCGGTCCAGAGGATGAGGCGTCGGCCGTCGGGCAGCGCCGTCATCCGCGTCACGCCCACAGTGAGGCGCACCCGCTCCAGCACCGCCAGACCCGGTAAGGCCAGCTTTTCGTAGCCGTAGCTCGTCGGGTCGTAAACCGCCGACCCGTCGGGCGCGATGGCCCCGCGGTGCAGGCGGTCGCCCGCCGGCAACGTCGCGACGCTGTGCGCCGAGCCGTCGAGGACGAGGCCCCCGTCGAGCCAGCGGTCGCCGCTGGTCGTGCCCGTGGGCTCGGCGAACAGGCCGGCGACGCCGCTCACGCACGCGCTGAACGCGTCGCTCGCGGCGTCGTACACCTGGCCGCAGTTCGTCTCCTGCTCCGTGCGCAGCAGCCTGGTGCGGTCCCACGAGCCCGCCAGCTCGGTCGTCCCGCCGATGTTCCCACCGATGCCGATGTCGGTCCGCCGTCGGGTCGTGCCGGAATCGAGGCTGTACTGGTACAGCGCGTCGCCCCCTGTGCCTCCCGTGCTCCACTCGCCGAACACGAACGCCTGGCGGTTGGCGGTGACGTGCACGCCGTGCACCGATGTCGTGGTGCCCACGTCGCTCGTGATGTGCACCGTGTCGATCGCCCCGCTCACGAGATCGATGAACGCGATCGCGGGCGTGGCGAGCGGCACGACGAGAGTGTCGTTCCCCGGCGTCAGGTCCATCTCGCCTCCGATCGAGCTGGTCGGCGCCCCGGGGAGGGCGATCGGCGTCCCCAGCGTGAAGCTGCCCAGCGCCAGCACGCCGACCCGGCCGGCCCCGAGCTGCAGCAGATACAACGCGTCGCGCTTCGCGTCGTAGGCGAGATCGCTGGTGTACGCGTCGAGCGGCAGCGTCTGCGTGGGGCGCCGCACCGCATCGAGCACCGTTACGCCGTTGAGCGCGCCCTCGGTCAGCCGGCCGAGCGCATCGCGCGCGAACACCGTCACCGTCACCGACCCCGTCCAGGCGGCGGTCACCGCGCGGGAGAAGGTGCCCGAGAAGCCCGCCGCCGACCCGGCCACAGAGTCCTGCCCGCCGACTGGCGGCCCGAGGCGATACCCGGCCCACCGCACCCGGCGATCGTCGCTCGCCAGGACCTGCAGCTTGAACGTATCGCCCGGGACGAACAGCGTGTCGCCCGCCGGGAACGTCACGGATCCGGAGGCCGTCGGCGGCGCGAGGTCGAGTCCCTTCACCGCGAGCCAGCTCCCCAGGACGGCGGTTGTCCCACCGTTCGTGGGAACGTCGCACGACTCCGACCCGGCGGCGCTGTCCGGCGGCGTATTGTACAACGTACCGGCGTAGCGACACGAGCCCACCGTGAACGCGATGGCCGTCCCGGACGTCGTGCCCTGGGCCGTCCCCGACCCACCGTTGTCGACCGGGCTCCCGGCGATTTGACACACGCCGGATTGGTTTGCGGCCGCCGTCAGGTTGCCGCCCGTCTGGGAGATCTGGAGCGTGCCCTGATCCTTGCACGAGAGCTGGAGCGCCGCGCTGGCGAGCGTGTCGAGGTAGGTCCACTCCCCGGCGATGTCGAGGCTATTCGCGGGGCCGTTGGATGATCCGCCACTGCACGCGCTGGAGCCGAGCACGGCGGCTGCCAGCACTGTTTGCCACGTCCGCACGTTGTCATCCTTGCTCGGAGGGCTGCTGTGTAATGCACCCCGGTCAAGACGGCGTCAAGCGCTTGTGTGCTGCCCGAGAAACCACCATTTCTTCCATTTTCTTTCTTACCGGAGCGTGGGAGGTTGTCATCCTGAGCGAGCGCGCGGCACGCGCGCGAGCGAAGGACCTGCTGTTGCGCGGCACTCACGAGAAGCAGGTCCTTCGAAAGGATGTCCTTCGACAGGAGGTCCTTCGACAGGGGTCCTCCGAAAGGATGTCCTTCGCATCTGTGGGAAAGCAGGTCCTTCGCGCCTGCGGCGCTCAGGATGACATGCTCGCTCGCTTTCGTTAGTCCTCACCCCCTGTCCCCCTCTCCACGACGTGGAGAGGGGGAACGACGGACTGCCCTTTCGTCCCCCCTCTCCGCATGGCGGAGAGGGGGACAGGGGGTGAGGCCCGAAGGGAGAGGGGATCAAAGGGGTGAGGACTGGAAGGGCGAGCGGATCAAAGGGGTGAGGACAGAAACCGCTCCACCGCATCCTCCCACTTGGGCAGCGGCCCCCCCAGCACCTGCTCCGCCCGCCCCGTGTCGAGCACCGCGCGCAGCGGCCGCCTGGCCGGCGTGGGGAACTCCTCCGTTCGGCACGGCTGCACCAGCTCGGCCACACCGCACGCGGCGTACACGCGCGTGGCGACGTCGTACCAGGTCGCGATGCCCGCGTTGGCCACATGAATCACGCCGGTGACATCCGCGGCGACGAGCTGCCACGTCGCCCGTGCCAGGTCCACACTGTAGGTCGGCCGGCCGAACTGATCGCATACCACGCGCGACGCCGCTCGCGCCCGCGCCCGCTCCCACATCGTGCGGGGAAACGACTTGCCGTGCGCCCCGAACAGCCACTGCGTACGGATGAGCAGGTACGTGGCACCGCTCGCCGCGAGCGCTCGCTCCCCGGCGAGCTTGCTCGTGCCATACGCGTTGACCGGATTCGCGGCGCCTGTCTCGCTGTACGGCTGGGTGGCCGTGCCGTCGAATACGTAGTCGCTGCTGAACTGAATCACCCGCGCACCGACCAGGTGCGCGTTGCGACCCAGCGCTCCCACCGCCGCGCCATTCACCCGCATTGCGGTATCGCGCTCGGACTCGGCACGATCCACCGCCGTGTACGCCGCGGCGTTGATCACCACGTTGGGCCGCACCTCGCCGAGTGTCGCGGCCACGGCGTCGCCCTGCGTGATGTCGAGCTGGGCCCGTGAGAGCGGGACCAGCGTCACCTCGGGCGGCGCGGTCGCCACCAGGTCGTGGCCCAGCATGCCGCCCGCGCCCAGGAGCAGCACGCGCCCCCCCATCAGTCGCTTTTCAGGTACAGCGCGTTCGACGCCTGGTAGGCTTCGCTCAACACCCGCTCCCACCAGGGGCGCCGCTCCAGGTACCACTGGACCGTCGCCGCCAGCCCCGCCTCGAACGTGTGACGCGGCTCCCATCCCAGCTCGCCGCACAGTTTGTCGCAGTTGATCGCATAGCGGCGGTCATGCCCGGCACGATCGGTGACGTAGCGGATCAGCGACTCGGGCTTGGCTAGGATTTTTAGCAGCGTCTGCACGACCGCGATATTCGGCTGCTCGCTCCGCCCGCCGATGTTGTACACCTCGCCCACCCGCCCCCGGGTCAGCACCGCCCACAGGGCGCGCGCGTGATCTTCCACGTGCAGCCAGTCGCGCACGTTCAAGCCGTCGCCATACACCGGCAGCGGCTGGTCGGCCAGGGCGCGCGTGATCATCAGGGGGATGAGCTTCTCGGGAAACTGGTACGGACCGTAGTTGTTGGAGCAGCGCGTGATCATCGCCGGGAGGTCGAACGTCTCTACGTACGACCGCACCAGCAGATCCGACGCGGCCTTGCTGGCGGAGTAGGGGCTGTTCGGCGCGAGCGGAGTCGCCTCGGTGAACGCCGCGTCGCGCTCGCCTAGGCTGCCGTACACCTCGTCGGTGCTCACGTGCAGCAGCCGGAAGGCCCTCGGCGCTCGCGCCAGCTCGGCGCGGCACGCCTCGAGCAGCGCCAGCGTCCCGCGCACGTTCGTGTCCACGAACACCGCCGGTCCCATGATCGAGCGATCCACGTGCGACTCGGCGGCCATGTGGACCACCGCGTCGGGAGCGGGCAGGCGCCGGGCGGCCGGCCCGGCCGCGCCGCCGTGCGGCGTCTCCGAGACGTCGCCCGCGAGCACCGCGCGCATCACGTCGAAGTCGCGCACGTCTCCCCGGACAAAGAAGTGGCGGCCGTCTCCCTCGGGCCCATGGCGCTGGAACACGTCGCTCAGGCTCTCCAGGTTCCCCGCATACGTGAGCAGGTCCAGGTTCACGATTCGCACCGCCGGATCGTGCTCGAGCAGCCAGCGCACGAAGTTGCCGCCGATGAAGCCGGCGCCGCCGGTCACGAGCACGCATCGCGGAGCGAAGGGACTAGGATCCATGGTAGACGGGTAGGTCGGCGTAATCGAGCCGTGGGAACGCCTTGTCCTTGTCGGAGAGCAGGGGAGGGGACGCGAGCGGCCACGCGATCGCGATCGTGGGATCGTTCCACGCGATGCCGCGCTCGTCGTCCGACACGTAGTACTCGGTGCACTTGTAGGCGATTTCACTCGCTTCCGTGGGGACGCAGAAGCCGTGTGCAAAACCGGGAGGGATGAACAACTGACGCTTGTTCGCGGCCGAGAGCTCCACGCCCACCCAGCGGGCGAACGTGGGCGAGCCGCGCCGGATGTCCACCGCCACGTCGAACACCGACCCCGCCACGACGCGGACCAGTTTCCCCTGCGGCCGGCGCAGCTGGTAGTGCAGCCCGCGCAGCGTGCCGGGCGCGGAGCGCGAGTGGTTGTCCTGCACGAAGCGCTCGGGGAGACCCGCCTCGGCGTAGCGGGCCGCGTGGTAGCTCTCGAAGAAAAAGCCGCGAGGGTCCTGGAACACGCGCGGCTCGACGATCACCACGCCCGGCAGCGCCGTCGCGACCACGTTCACGCCGAACCCGCCGCGCCCTCGCGGGGATAGCTCGTGTCGCGGATCATGGCCAAGAGATACTCGCCGTAGGCGTTGCCCTTGAGCGGCGCGGCCAGCCGCTCCACCGCCGCCGCGTCGATGAATCCCATGCGATACGCCACCTCTTCCACGGCACCGATCTTCAGACCCTGGCGCTGCTCCACCGCCGCCACGTAGGTCGAGGCCTGCAGCAGCGATTCCGGCGTCCCCGTGTCGAGCCACGCGATCCCCCGGCCCAGCGTGACGACGCGCAGCGTGCCGGCCTTCAAGTAGGCGTTGTTCACGTCGGTGATCTCGAGCTCGCCGCAGCAGCGGTCGCAGCCCGGCCCCGTAGAAGATGTTGTCGCCCAGGACCAGCGCGGCGGGATCGTCGCCCACGAACTCGCGCCCGATGATGAACGCCTGCGCCAGACCCTCGGGCTTGGGCTGCTCGGCGTAGCGCACGTTGAGGCCCAGCCGCGCGCCATCGCCGAACAGCGCGCGGAACCGCGGCACATCTTGTGGAGTCGAGATCAGCAGCACGTCGCGGATGCCCGCGAGCATCAGCGTCGAAAGCGGATAGTACACGAGCGGCTTGTCGTACACCGGCATCAGCTGCTTCGAGGCGCCGAGCGTCAGCGGGTAGAGGCGCGTGCCGGAGCCGCCGGCGAGGATGATGCCTTTTCTCATAGGCCTATGCGTGTCCCGTCCGTCGCAGCATCGTCAGGCCATTGCAGATGGGATCGTGGGTGACGCGCCAGGGCCCCGCGGCGCAGGCGAGCGCACGGCGCTCGTCGATCCGGATGCCGAGTACGTCTTCCAAGGCGCGCACCACGCCGCGGTGATTGTCCCAACCCAGTCCCAGCGTGCCGTCACGCCGCCGGAATACCTTCTTCATGTTGGTGTCGTGAAACAAGGCCACCGCCCGCCCGCTCAGGTGCGGAAACCAGGCGTCCATCTCGGCGCGCGTGTGATCATACACGTGACTCGTGTCCACGAACAGCACATCGACCAGTGGCTCGAGGCCGCGCTGCTCGCACCAGCCCCGAAACCGCCGCCCCAAGCGCACGTCGTCCTCCTGTACCCAGTGCCAGCGCTCGTAGCGCGACACGTTCGCGCAGTCGGCGATGTCGACGCTCACGAGGTCGGCTCCCGAGCGGCGCGCCACTCGCTCGAACACGAAGGTCGATTCCCCTCCTCGCACCCCCAGCTCCACGATCAGGCGGGGATGCGCCGCGAGCCCCGCCACGTAGAGGGCCTCGAGATGGCTTGAAATATCGGTCCCGATGGCCGCCCTGGCGCGAATGGCCCTGAGGTCCGGGTCGGGCGCATCCGCGGGCGGCCGCCGGCGGCGCTCGATGAGCGCGTTGTAGGCGCGCACGCCGAGGTCCAGCAGGCCGTTGCTTCTCATAGGCGGGGGAGCGTATAGGTCACGTTCTTGGACCGCCACGCCCAGTCCACGAACACCCGCGCTTCGTCCCAGCGGCGCCGCGCTTTCCTCAGTGATCCGCCCAACAGCCGCGCCAACCCCAACGGAAACGCCGCGAGGCCCACCCCTGCGACAATCGCGACGTACACCCGCGCATAGCCCAAGCCGCGATGCTTCACGAAGTATTGATACGTCGCCTGGAGGCCGAGCCGCTTCATCAGGGCCGTGGGCTGCTTGCGGCCGCTGACGCTGTAATGGTGCAATAGCGGCACGCCGCTCAAGTAGCGCAGCCGGCCCACCGCGCCCAGCCGCTTGCACAGATCCATGTCGTCGAGGTAGAGCGGCACCGATTCGTCGAAGCCCCCGAGCGCGCGCACCTGCGCGGTGCGGCACAGCATCGCCGCCCCCAGGAGACACTCCACGTCTCGGTCCGTGGTCCCGTCCCATCCAGCGTAATACTTCCACGCGAACAGGCGCGAGCGTGGGAATATCCGCGCCAGCCACGTCAGGTCGCAAAATTCCGTCCACAGGGTGGGCAGCCGGCGCGCGCAGTTCGGCGACATGAACTCGCTCGGCTTGCGCACCCGGGGGCCCACCGCCGCGCGCTCGGGGATTTCCTCCAGGCCCGCCACCAACTGCTCCAGGGTCCCGGGCCCGAGCTCCGAGTCCGGGTTGAGAAACAGCACGTACTCCCCCCGCGCGAGCGGCAGGGCCTGATTGTTCGCCTTGGGGAATCCGACGTTGGCGTCGTTCGCGATCACCCGGACGGCGGGAAACTGGGCGCGCACCGCCTCCACCGTGCCGTCGGCCGAGGCGTTGTCGACCAGTATGACCTCGACCTGGTGCGGGACCGAGCGCGTGGCGCGCTCGATCGACTCGAGGCAGGCGAGCAGCTCGCGCACCGTGTTGAAGCTGACAATGATGATGGAGACCACGCGGAGGCCAGAACATGCGGGCTAAGTCACGGACGGTCAAGCTGTTGGTTCGAGTGGCCAACCCCGGGGCCATGCCCCGGGGTTCCTTGGGGGCACGTGCCTTGCTGCGTTTTCCACCACTCATTCGGGGTTGCTGCATGGTGCGTTTGGCGCAATGGGCCCGGTTGCTCACTCCCGGCCGCCAGGGATTGCGGGCCGGGGCGTGGTACACGGTCGTGGGCCGCACCCCCAAGGAGGTGCAGCTGACGGTGCGGGGGCGCACGGTGACCATCGCCCGCTCGCTCGTCGAGCTGCGCGACGCGCCGCCATCCGAGTGGACCGTGGTGCACCCCGCGAATGCACGCGAGTCGTACATGGTGTGCCCCGGGTGCCGCCATCGCGCCCAGCTCCCCGAGCGCCGGTATGACACGGGGCGCTGCCCGCGCTGCAACGTGGCGTTCGCGATCGCGTGGGGCGAGACGCGCGCGCCGTCTCCCGCCGAGGGACTCAAAGCAGACCGCCGTGCCAGCCGGCGCCGCGCGGCCCGCGAGCGCCGGAGCGGGGGCGAGCGTCGCGGCGTCGCGCGCGGCGCCGGGGTGGCGCGCCGCAACGGCGAGCGCCGGGCGCTGCTCGAGCGCAGGAGACGGGCGAGCAGCCGGTGATCCGTGCTATGTTTCCCCACTATGAGTTCACCTGTCGTCCCCCCTCTCCGCATCGCGGAGAGGGGGACAGGGGGTGAGGACCCGAAGGGAGAGGGGATCAAAGGGGTGAGGACCATCGGCCTCGCACTGCTGCTCTTTGCCGCCGGTGCCGTCGTCGGCGGCGCGCAGTCCCGCGCTCCGTCGCCCGTGCTGGACGCGATGCGCGCCGAGCTGGCGCGCTCGCTCACCACTTTCAAGGGCCAACCCACCGCGCCCTACTTTCTCAGCTACGAGATCACCGAAGCCCACACGCTCGACGTCGCGGGCTCGTTCGGCGCGATCACGCAGCAGAACGAGCGCCGCCATCGGGCGCTCGACGTGGACCTGCGCGTGGGCGACTACCGCTTCGACAACACTCACCCGCTGCGCGGCGGTTTCCCTGGGCGCGGCTTCTCGGGGTTCGGCGGGATGGCGGAGATCCCGGTGGACGACGACCCGACGGCGATTCGCGCGGCCCTGTGGTACGCGACCGACCGCAGGTACAAGCGCGCCGTGGAGCAGCTCACCTGGGTCAAGACCAACGCCGCCGTCGGCGTGGCGGCCGAGGACACCGCGCCCGACTTCTCGGCGGAGCCACGCGAGACCTACACCGAGCCGGTGGCCCGCATCGCCGCCGACGCCCGGGCCTGGCAAGAGAAGATCCGGCGCTATACCGCGCCCTTCGCCCGCTACGGCGACATCTACGAAGCCGAGGCCGTCTTCATGGCCGAGGTCGACACGCGCTGGTACGTGAACAGCGAGGGCACGGAGCTCCAGACCTCGCAGCCCATCTATCGGCTGTACATCTCCGCCTTCTCCAAGGCCGACGACGGCATGGAGCTGCCCCGCTACGAATCGTTTTGGGCCTTCACCCCGGAAGGCCTGCCGTCCGATCGCGACGTGCTCGCGGCGGTGCAGAAGATGATCGACGACCTGCACGCGCTGCGGCGGGCGCCGCCGCTCGAGCCGTACACCGGGCCCGCCATCCTCTCCGGCCGGGCCAGCGCGGTGTTCTTCCACGAGGTGTTCGGGCACCGCGTCGAGGGCCATCGCCAGAAGCTCGACATCGAAGGGCAAACGTTCAAAAAGAAGGTGAACGAGGCCGTGCTGCCGCCCGGCTTCTCCGTCTACTTCGACCCCACGCTGCGCCGGCTCGGCGGCACCGAGCTGGCGGGGTTCTATCGCTACGACGACGAAGGTGTGAAGGCGCGCCGCGTGGCGGTGGTCGAGCACGGCATCCTGAAGACCTTCCTCATGGCGCGCTCGCCGATCGAGGGGTTCGCGAGCTCCAATGGACACGGCCGGGCCCAGCTCGGCCTCCCGCCGGTCGCGCGCCAGTCGAACCTGGTGGTCGAGACGACGGAGCCGCACTCCCAGGCCGAGCTCAAGCGCATGCTGATCGACGCAATCAAGCGCGAGAACAAGCCGTACGGCCTGCTGTTCGACGACATCGAGGGCGGCTTCACCATCACCATGCGCGTCATTCCCAACGCGTTCAACGTCATGCCGGTGATGGTGTATCGCGTGTACCCGGACGGCCGCGAGGAGCTGGTGCGCGGCGTGGACTTCATCGGTACGCCCCTCACCACGTTCTCGAAGATCGCCGCCGCGGACGACCACGTCGCCGTGTTCAACGGCATGTGCGGCGCCGAGTCGGGCTGGGTGCCGGTGTCGGCGGTGTCGCCCGGGTTGCTGGTCTCGCAGGTCGAGGTCCAGAAGAAGCTCAAGTCCGGGGAGCGGCCGCCGCTGTTGCCGGCGCCCATCGGTCCGGCCGCGACGCCATGAGATCGGCACTGCTGGCGGGCGCGATGCTGTGGCTCGGCGCGCGCGCCGCGGGGGCGCAGGGGCAGACGGCCCAGGACCCGATGAGCCGCGCCATGCGCGACGAGCTGGCGCGCTCCATGGCCGACCTGCGGCTCGACACGCTCCCCAAGCCTTACTTCGTCGCCTACCGCATCGACGACATCGAGGCCGCCGACGCCGCCGCGAGTCTGGGCGGCCTGGTGCGCGGCACCGCCATCCGCACCCGGCACCTGCGCGTCGAGCTGCGGGTGGGCGATTACGAGTCCGACAACAGCAATTTCATGGGCATGCCGGGTCCCACCATGAGCATGCTGTCCGGCCTGCGCGGCGGTGCGCTGCTGCCGCTCGACGACCAGTACCAGGAGATCCGGCGCCAGCTGTGGCTCGCCACCGACGGCGCCTACAAGCGGGCGGTCGAGCAGCTGGCGCAGAAGCGCGCCGCGCTCCAGAACCAGACGCGCTCCGAGCGCCTCCCCGACTTCGCCCGGGAGCCACCCGTCGTGATGAGCGACGTCGTGCCCGCGGCGCCGCTCGACACCGCGGCGGCCACGGCGCTGGTGCGCGCCCTCTCGGCCGCCTTCCGCGCCTTTCCCGAGGTGTACAGCTCCGGGGTGGCGTGGAGCGCCGGCGTGGTGCGTACCCGCTACCTGAACAGCGAGGGCTCGGCGTTCACGCGATCGTCGCCGTGGCTGGTGCTGCGGATTCACGCCGCCACCCAGGCGGCGGACGGCACGCCCGTGAGCGACGCGATCGCGTTCTACGGCGGCACACCCACCGATCTCCCCGCCCGCGACCGATTGCTCGACAGCGTGCGTGCCCTGGCGACGCGCCTCACGCGCCTGCGCCAGACCCCGGTGGCGGAGGTGTACAACGGTCCGGTGCTGTTCGAGGGTGACGCCGCGGGCGAGCTCGTCAATCAGGTGTTCGCGTCGCGGCTCGTCGCCGCGCGTCGGCCCATGGCCGCCAATCCCATGATGGAGCAGTTCGCCGCCCGGGCCGAGAGTCCGTTTCTCGATCAGATCGGGGGGCGCGTGCTCCCCACGTTCCTGAGTGTCGTCGACAATCCCACCCTCACGCGCTACGAGGGACACTACATCGGCGGCTACCGCGTGGACGACGACGCCGTGGCGGCGCGCGAGACCCGACTGGTCGACCACGGCATCTTGCAGACGCTGCTCTCCACCCGCGTGCCGGTGCGCGGCATCCCCCACAGCACGGGCAACCGCTGGGGCGTGGGAGGGGTCGTGAGCAACCTCGTCGTGACGGTCGACTCAGGGGTCAGTGACCAGGCCCTGCGGGCGGACCTGCTCAAGCGCGCCGCAGCCCGCGGCCGGCCCTACGCCATCGTGGTGCGGCGGCTCGCGAACCCGGCGAGCCTGGCGCTGTCGGATCCGTTGGAGCTCCTGGCCGTCATGGGAGACATGGGAGAGGACGCCGACGAGTCGCCGGCGTTGCAGGCGGCAGTGGCCGTGAAGCTGTTTCCCGATGGGCACGAAGAGCCGATCCGCAACGGCGCCGTGTCGGGCGTGACGGCCGCGAGCTTCAAGGACATCGTGGCCGCGTCGCAATCCCGCACCGTGTACACCAGCCCGTTTCAAAGTTTCGGCGGCATGTTCGCGGCCTTCGGCTCGGGCGGGGGCATGAACCTGCAGATGATGAGCGCGGGGCTGGGCTACGCGGCGTCCTACGTCGTGCCGTCGCTCCTGTTCGAGGACGTCACCGTCAAGGGGCCGACCGGCGATCGCCCCAAGCCGCCGTTGTCGAGCCCGCCGTGGGCGGGGGTGTCACCCCGGTGATCCCTCTCCCTCGGTAGTTCCCCCGTCTTGGTCCTCACCCCTTTGATCCCCTCTCCCTTCGGGAGAGGGGAAACTCAGTCCATCCGTCGTTCCCCCTCTCCACAGTGTGGAGAGGGGGACAGGGGTGAGGCTAACGAAAGCGGGCGGACGTGTCATCCTGAGCGCCGCAGGCGCGAAGGACCTGCTTTCCCGCAGGTGCGAAGGACGCTTCCTGCTGCACCATAGCGGGTCCTTCGCTGCCCTGTGTGTGACAGCAGGTCCTTCGCTCGCGCGAGTACCGCGCGCTCGCTCAGGATGACAACGCCGCCCGGCTTCGGAAAAGAAAAGATAGGAAGGGAGGGTGGTTTCCCTACCGCCGCAACGGCATGCCGCACGAGCTATCGGGTGCGACCAGCCCCGGGACGACCGGCCCGAGCGTTCCGCGGCGTGGCTCTCTCAGACACCACGGATCACCCCGACTTCGCCGAGCCGGCCCGGGGGAGGGCGCTCTCACGCCCGTCCGCTCGACCCACCGCACACCCGTCACGGCCGCCTCGGCCACGAGGTAGCTCGCCAGCCGTTGGTTGAAATCACCCCAACTCCAGCCCGAGTGGTCCACGAACCGCTCGTAGACCAACGAGCCGAGCACGAAGACGGCCAGCCGCGGCAGCGGCTTGCGCCACGGCGCCGTGAGCCAGGGCCCTCGGAGCACCGCGTTCCCGCTCGCGCCCGCGACGACCTCGTCCACCTGCGCCGCGCTCGAGCCGGCGGCGCACAGCAACGCGATGGCTATCACCAGGAGGAACCGCAAGACGGGTCGCGGCCGGTGTCGCCCATCGTCGAAATGAATACGCTGCGGCATGGCTCTGCTCCAGGTTACGACTCCTACGTCGGGATACCTGGGGACGGCGAGTCGGTTCCTTGCGGCGCGCAGTCCACGGGGCAGAGACGCAACGGTGCCGTGTGATGGGGCGCACGTGAAGAGGATCGGTGGGAAGGGCTGGGCACGAAGGACGGACTGAGTCTCCCCTCTCCCGAAGGGTGAGGGGATCAAGACGAAAAGGGGGAACGACGGAGGGTCTGAGGACTCGCGTATCCTCGCCCCTGTGCGCAATCTTTCGATCACGCCGATTGGGCGATCGCCGTCCATCTTCGGGAGTGTGGGCATCAGCTACGTCCAGGGTATCGTCCGCGGCCCGACCGGCGCGGAAGCGACCGTGCGCTTCCTGATCGACAGCGGAGCGACCTACTCCCTTCTCCCGGAGCCGGTGTGGCGCACCATCGGCCTCGCCCCCAAACGGGAGATGGAGTTCGTCCTCGCCGACGGCACTACGGTACGCCGGGCTGTCTCAGAGTGTCACCTGTCGCTCACGCAGGGCGAGGGCCACACGCCGGTGGTCCTGGGCCAGCCGGGGGACGCGGAAGCCCTGCTCGGGGTGGTCACGCTCGAGATTCTCGGTCTCGTGTTCGATCCGTTCCGCCGGACACTCCACCCGATGCGGACTCTGTTGGTGTAGCATCGCGCCCTTCTAGGGCGCACCCTGCGCCGAGCCGGCCTTTCAAGGCCGGACCACACGGGGATGAGGCTACCGCCTCCCCCGGATAAACCACTCCTCCCATCCGACTTTAAACGTGTCCTTGCAGCGCGGGCAGCGCAGGCTCTGCGGGCTGCCGGCGAGCGGCGCCCGGGTGCGGCACCCCGGGCACACCGCGTACAGCTCACCCGCCCGCACCTCCATGCCGCGCGCCTTGGCCGGCGTGGGCACCAGGGTCCAAGTGTGGGGTCGCACCGAGGCGAACTCGAGCGCGCCGCGCGGCAGGCGCACCTCCTGCGCCTCGACCGCGACCACCGCCTCGCGCGACGACAGCTGGACCACGCGGTACCATGCCCCGCGCCGCAACCCTCCTCCGGTCGCGGCGCCTTTGACCCGAGCCCACTGCTGTTCGATCACGGAGCCAGTCGTTCTCGCGGGCCTCTACGATGTCGCATCCGGCTGGCGCGCGTCGTGCGTTACCTCACGCGCCGCCGGTTCACGCGTGTTTGCACAACGTGTGGGCAACGTGTGGGTGGGAATGTGCACGAGATTGTGGAGAACGCGTCGCCACGGCGATATTGAGGCGCGCCCCTAACCGAGGATGGTTCATGACCAGTCGCTCACCTGCTGCAGCGGTCCTGCTCTGCGCCGCGCTCGCGGCGCTTCCCCGTGTCGGCCCGGCCCAGACGTTCAAGGTCGCCCGGTTCAGCATCGGCGGCGACGGCGGCACCGACTACCTCACGGCCGAGCCCGGCACCGGGCGGGTGTTCGTGTCGCGCGGCACGCACGTCATGGTGGTCGACGGCGCGACCGGGAAGGTCCTGGGCGACATTCCCGACACGCCGCGCACCCACGGCATCGCGCTCGTGCCCGGGGCGCATCACGGCTTCATCACGAACGGCGGCGACTCGACCGTCACCATGTTCGACCTCGCGAGCCTCGCCGTGATCAAGAAGATCCGCGTGTCCACGGGCGGGCTCGACGGCATCATGTACGACGACTTCTCCGGCCACATCATCCTCACCAATCACAGTCGTCCGATCGGCACCGTGGTCGCGCTCGATCCCGCGGGCGGTGACATCGTCGGCACGGTCGAGCTCGAGGACAACTCGCCCGAAGGGGCGGCGAGCGACGGCAAGGGCAGGATCTTCGTCAACAACGAGGGCAAGAGCACCATCCAGGTGATCGACGACAAGAGCCTGAAGGTGGTCGCGTCGTGGCCGCTGGCGCCGTGCGAGGGCCCCACCGGCATCGCCTATGATCGCGCCACCAATCGGATCTTCTCCGGATGCGGCAAGACGTCGGTCGTGGTGGACCCGGCGTCCGGCAAGATCGTCGCCACGATCGCCAACGGCGACGGCGTCGACGCGCTGGGGTGGGACGCGGCGGACAAGCTCATTTACATTCCCGCCGGCCGCGACAGCAACGTCACCGTGGTGCACGAGGATGCTCCCGACCGCTACCACGTGCTCGCTACCGTGGCCACGATGCGGGGGGCCAAGACCATTACGGTGGATCCGGTGAAACACGTGGCGTACCTGTTCCAGCCCGAGTACGGGCCGCCGCCGCCCGGGTCACCCGCGCCGGCGCCCGGCAGCCGGGGGCCGCGCGGCCCGGTGATCGCGGCCTGGTTTTTCGCGATCAGTCACTAGAGCGCTCGCGAGGCTGTCATCCTGAGCGCCGCAGGCGCGAAGGACCTCCAGATGCGGAGAGCCTGCGTTCGGTGAAGGCGGCAATGACAGCAGGTCCTTCGGATGACTCGCCGCGGAGCGCCTTGAGAGCGAGAAACGGGAGAAAGTCATCGTCGAGGCGGTGACTCCTGGAACCAGTGACACGCCAAGTCCTCCCAGGTGGGGTTGCGCTCTTCAATCAGCCGGATCTTGCGGGCCCGGACCCAACCCTTGATCTCTTTCTCGCGGGCAACAGCGTCGCGAACGTCCGCGAACCGTTCGAAGTAGACCAGCCGAGTGATGTGGTACTTGCTCGTAAAGCTGGGGACGAGGCCACGCTTGTGCTCATCCACACGCCGCACGATGTCGTTGGTGACGCCTACGTACAGCACGCGTGAGCGACTGGCCATGATGTACACGCAGTAGCAGCGCATGACCTAGTACAGTCGTGCACTCGTGTCTCGCGATCATCATCATTTTTCGGTGCCGGGGCCCTTAATCATGCATCGGAGGGTGGCTCCTCTCCCTGTCTTTTTTTCTATTTCTACCAAGCGAGCGAGGATGTCATCCTGAGCGCCGCAGGCGCGAAGGACCTGCTTTCCTTCAGGTGCGAAGGACCTTCAGATGCGGAGAGCCTGCGTTCGGTGAAGGCGGCAATGACAGAAGGGAGATGCTTTCGTGATCTACAGCCCCGCCCGCACCCCCGCCGCGAGCGGCCACAGCGTCGCCACGTGGCCGAGATTGGTGTCCCGCATCCAGTGCCGCTCGAGCCGCAGCTCCAGTGTCACGCTGGGCGACACGGCCACGTCCACCCCGCCGCCGGCGGACCAGAACCCGTTCGTGTGATAGAACGTCTGCCCCCCGTCCGCGCTCTTCAGGCGATACGCGCCGCCACCCAGCGCCAGCACCGGGCTCACCACGCCACGCGGCACCAGCGACAGCTCGGCGCGCCCGTATCCCTCGAACAGGATCAGCGACGCGCTCCCCGTGGTCCGCTCGGCGCTGAGCGAGCCCGCGGCCGCGCCGGCAGCGAGTGACAGGCCCGGGACCACGGTACGCCGCCCGAACACGCTCCAGTCCACGCCCGACACGCTCGTGAGGTTGGGCAGTGCCAGCCAGGGGTCGTTCGAGCCCAGCCAGGCCGAGCGCGCGCCGATCGCCCACGCGCTCGGCGGTCCACCGCTCAGTGCCACGTTGACGCTCACGCGCGACCGCACGCCCGAGCCCGAGAGGTCGAGCTCACCGGTCCCGGTCCTGCGGGGCGCCAACGTCACGACCGCGGCCGACTCGGCCATCACGGCGGAGCGCAGCTCCACGACCCGGCCGGTGGTCGTGGCCGCGAAGTCGTCCAGCGCCGTGCGGTTGCCGTGGGCGTCGCGCGCCGTCACCCGCAGCACGACCGTGTCGCGCGACGCGAGCGTCAGCTGCCCGCTGAGCGGCGTGCCGCCCCGCTCCAGCACCAGGTCGCGCGCCAATCCGGGATCGGCGTACATCGTCGCCGTGCGCGTGAGCGGTCCCACCTTCGCGGTCACGACCACCGGACCGGCGCGCTCACCCAGCGTCACGTGCACCTGCACCTTACCGGTGCGGTCGGTCGTCGCCACCGCGGGATCGACGGTGCCGCCGCTCGCGGTGAGCGTGACCATCTGTCCCACGAACGGCGCGCCCGTGGTGTCCCGCACCTCCAGCACCAGTGGCACCGGAAGCGCGGCGCCGGCGGTGCCGTGCAGGTCCAGGCCTTGCGTGAACCGCGTGAGGCCGTCCGACACGACGGGGCGGGGCGGGGGCGGCGGCGCCGGGACGGGTGTCGTGATGAAATCGATCCGCGTGGTGGGCCCGAGCGGCGGGCCGTTCGGCATCGCCACTGTGAGCCGGTACGTCCCCGGCGTGTTGCCCGCGAGCACGTGGAACGTCGCGACACCGCGCCAGTCGGTGATGGCGACGGGATCCTGCGTGGCGCCGCCCGGGATCGCGCTGGCACCGCGCAGCAGCAGCTCGACGCCGGGCTGAGGGTCGGCGCCGCGGTACAGCTGCACTGGGACGTCGGCCGCCGTACCGGTAGGCGCCGCGATCTGCTGGCTCACGATCACCCGCAATGGGGCGACCAGCGGGCGCGGGGGACGCGCCACGGGCGCCCGCTCGGCGGGTGCGGCGGGCGGGGCCACGCAGGATCCCGTCGCCATCACGCACCGCGGCGCGTGCGCGCAGGCACTGGTCGATGGCGGCGAGCAGCACGTCGTCGGCGCCGGCGGCGCGCAGATCAGCGCGATCGCGCTCCGATGGGCGAAACGTGACGCAGTTGCGGCGCACCAGCGCTATCACGTCGGCCCGCGAGCGCGTTTTCGTGGCGAGCAGCCGCACCAGCTCGGCCTTGCGCAACGGCTGTGTTCCCTGCTGGAAGACGATCCCCAGCGCCGCGACGAGGACGAGCGTCACGGTCGCGGGCAGCCCGAGCGCTCGAAGTCGGCCTCTACCTGGTCCACGTCCGCGGCCAGGCTATCTCCCCCCGCCGCCGCCGGCGCCGCCAGGGTATAGTGCAGCCACGCCTCGTCCACCGCCGTGAGCCCGCGTGCCAGGTCCGCGCACGCGGTGCGTCGCGCGGCGAACAGGCCCGCCTGCTCGCGGTACCCGGCGATCACCTGGCGCACGGAGTCGGCGGCGCTCGCCTGGGGCGAGGAGGCCGACGCGGCCGCCTGCGGCAGGGGCGACTCGGTCGCCTGCGACGGTGCCAGTCCCAGCCGCACCCCCAGCGCGACGGCGCCCGTCACCGCCGCGAGCGCGAGCAGCCACCAGCGCCACGCGCCGCTTTCCCGACGGCGCGGCCCACGCCACGCGGGGTCGTCGTACTCGTCGGGCTCGACGATCGGGATGAACCGGCCCGCGCCGGACGGCCGCCCCGACGGCGTCACCCGTGGCGGGCGTGCCGGCTCGGACCGCACCCGCCACACGGCCGGGTCGGGCGACCAGTAGTTGCTCCACGTGACGCGTGGCTGCTTCCAGCCGTCGCGGAAGTTCTCGGCGTCGAGCAGCTCGTAGAACGGCAGGTACGGCGCGGGGGAGCCGGGCTCTCCCGCCGGCCGGAAGCAGCCGCCCCGCGCCCCGCTCGGCCGGATCGTCATGAGCAGCACGACCTGCCACGGGCCCGGGAAATGGCGTACGTGCGCCAGGTGATCGTCGGCGGAGATCTTGAGCACCCCGGTCGGATCGCTGCGATACCAGCCCACCACCACGCCGTCTTCGGGAGGCAGCATGCGCTGCGCCGCCGCGAGCGCCTGCGCTACCACCCGCTCGCTGGCGCCGTCCACGATCATCTGGGGCACCCGCACCGCGCCGTGCACGATCACGTACGGCATCCCCGTCTCGGGCGTCTCGAACACCCGTCCGACCAGAAAGCCGAGCAGCGCCTCGTGCGGCGCCGAGACCAGGTGGTCTTCGACCGCGGCGAGAGCGCGCTGCGCGATAAAGATGAGACTGGGGTCGTCGTCTGGGCGGGCCAGCTCCTGCACAAAGCCCGTCAGTGGTCATGGTCGTCCCCATGGCATACCCGGTACCAGAGTGTGCATGGCGTGGCCGCAGCACAAGGTGGGGCCCGTGAGGCCGGAACGGTGCGGCGATGTGGCGTTGATGCGACAGTCGTGCGAGCGACACCAACTCAGGCACCGCGCCGCGTGCCGTTCTCCCCCTCCCACAACCTCGCCGCGACCGCAGCCCGGGAATGGACGCGCAGCTTCAACAGGACGTGCTCGACGTGGCGGCGCGCCGTGTGGATCGAGACGCCGAGCAGGCAAACGCCCCTTGCGCCGGCCCCGCCCGTCGGTCACTCTCCGGGCACTTGAGTCCCGCTTGACCGCCGCCCGCGATGCTCGAGGCGAACCTGGTCGACGACCTCACGAACCGGAGAGAGACCCATGCACGCGCCCAAGGCTTCCCATCTGATCGCGCTGCTCGCGACGACCGCATGCGCCCATCACTTCCTCGCGGCGAACTTCGCGACGACCTATCAGCCGCGCGTCCACGCCTTCGCGAGGGTCAGGCGATCCGCGAGGCGATCTACTACGAGCTGGCCGAGCGTCGCGACCAGTACACCACGTCGATCCAGGACATCGCGGAGACCGACCGGCTGATTCAGAAGGCCGGCGTGACCGACAGCGCCGCCGCCCTGCTGCCCGCGGGCGAGCTGTGCCGCATGCTCGGCGTGGACGCGGTGATGCGCGGCAGCGTGACGAAGTACAAGAAGCACGGCGCGGGCGGGCAGATCGTCACCGCCGTTCTGTTCGGCTTCGCCAAGGGCAGCGACGTGAAGGCCGACGTCGCCATCTACGACGGCGGCGACGGCCAGCTGATCTACGAGCACAACATCGAGAAGGCGGGCGGCTTGTTCAGCTCGCCCGATGCGCTGCGCAACTCCGTCGGCAAGACGGTGGCCAAGGCGTTCCCTTACAAGAAGCAGGGGTAAGCCCGCGAGTCACGAACGACGCCGGGTGGGACGCCGATTCCGGCGTGGGCCACTACGGTGATCCGGTAACAATATCGGGAGGAGGCTACGATGAACATTCGCACGCTTATTCGGTGGGCCGCGCTCGCGCTCGTTCCCGTATTCGGCGCATGCAAGGACTCGACGACGACACCCGCGGCGCAGGCGGCGGGGCCGCGTCCCAGCTTCGCCACCGCGGCAGACACCCTCCCGGGCGGTGGGGGAGGGCCGGGCAACCAGACGCATTTCATTTCGAACGGCGCCTTCGGGTCCACCAACTGGTTTTCGAGCGACCCGAGCGGGGGGTTCACGTTCGGAGAGCTGAGCGTCAACCGCGGCGGCTCGGTGACCAACCCTCAAGCCTTCCTCTTCTACTTCATCGAGCAGTGCAACGCCTTCGGCTGCAGCTTCTCGGAAGGCAGCGGCCAGATCCCGGCGGGCGACCTCGCGGGGGGCGGCAAGCAGCTGCACCTGAGCACCAACACCGCTGGCAACCCCAACTTCTTCACGTTCGGAGGGTCGCCCGGCGTGATCACCGTGGACTGGACGGCCAATGGCTTCTTCACCCAGCGCTCGAGCGGGACGTCAGAAGTCACCTTCCCCGGGTTCCTCCAGCACTCGAGCGGCGTGTCGACGTCTGCCTCGGCCAACGCGTCCGGGAGCGTCGTGGGAATCGTGATCTCGCCCGGTGCGAGCGGCAATATCGGCACGAATCAGAACGTCATCATCGACGTCTCACACTAGGAGCCCCGCCATGAGGCGCGTCACCTACGCTTTCCCCCTGCTCCTGGCCCTCGCTGCGGCGTGCCGGGAGCAGGGCGCCGTGCCGACGGCCGGCCGCCCGCTGTTCGCGGCGGCTGCGCCGGCCGCCTGCCCGACCCCTGCCACGGTCACCGTAAGCGACGAGGCGGGGCTGCGCGCCGCCATCGCGGCCGCGACACCGGGCAGCGTGATCGCCATCCAGGGGATGATCGGCCTCACCCAGGACGACACCGTCCGGACCGCTGGCATCACCATCACGTGTGCGACTCCGGGCTCCGGCCTGTTCGCCGTCGCGGGCGGCGGCGTCACGGACATGCTGACCGTGGACGCGAGGAAGGTCAGCGTGGATCACCTGGTGCTCGACGCCAGCCAGACGATCGACGGTCCGTACCTCTCGGAGAACGACGGCGTGACCGCGTTCGCGGAGAGTACCACCTTCACGAACAACAGCGTCACCTGCCCGCCCGACGGCGTCTGCGCGTTCATCGCGGGGGGCATCGGTGCCGTGGTGAG
>WNGG01013389.1_pt1 | contig 26291 bp, 22 predicted proteins | sample 5400661 | NCBI WGS metagenome assembly WNGG01 (sample SAMN13153372, study PRJNA577476) | soil metagenome | isolation source: 100 cm soil or saprolite under Garry oak tree replicate 1 | place: USA:California | collected 2016-06-15
TTTCGCAAGTAGTCGAGGCGAAGCACGCCATGGAGCTCCTCAGCGAGAGCCCGGAAGGTTTTGGCTACCTCCTGAAGGACCGGGTCATCGAGATCGACGATTTCCTCGAGGCGGTCCGCCGCGTCGGTCGCGGCGGGACTGCGATCGACCCTGAGGTCGTGGCGCAACTTTTCGGTCGCCGCCGCAGACAGGACCCGCTCGAGGAACTGACGGCGCGCGAACGCGAGGTTCTCTCACTAATGGCTGAAGGACGCTCCAATCGAGGCATTTGCGAAAAGCTCGTGCTTAGCCCCAAGACGATCGAGTCCCACGTGAATAACATCTTCGCCAAGCTGCGGCTCGCGCCCGCCCCGGATGACCATCGCCGGGTGCTGGCTGTCCTCGCTTTCCTTACGTAAGCGGGACCCTCGCTAAGATCCCCGAGTCCTAGCCGTCGAGAGGGAGCTGATCAGCTTGGCGAAGATGCTGTTCCGACTGCCGCAGGCAAAGGGGGTGATCGAGAACCCGAGCCCTGAGGGAGTCAAGGAGCTCACAGCGAAAATGCCGACCACGCGCGCGACGAAGTACGGGAACCTGAACGTTCAGACCAAGGTACTCGCGCGCTCCAAGCGTTCCACGTTCCTCATCACCGATGAGCCGGACGGCCAGAACCAGGCGCTCTCGACCGACGACGCAGCCAAGTGGGCCGAACGGCAAGACGAATACATCGCCGACCAGGAGATGGTCGTGATCGACGGCTACATCGGAAACGACCCCGAGTTCCGCACACCGACGCGCCTCTATGTCGAAGCCGCGAACGCGAACATCGCGGGGATGCAGCAGCAGCTCTACTTCGGGCCGCCGGAGGATGACTTCGAGCCGGAGCTGACCGTGATCTACACGCCGAACCTGAAGGCGGACGGCTTCCCGGACGACCGGCTGATCATGGTCGACCTCGAGCAAGGCGTGACCCGCGTCTTCAACTCGGACTACTTCGGCGAGTCGAAGAAGGGCGGGCTGCGGATGTGGAACAAGCTCGTCTACGACCGCGGCGGCCTCCCTCTTCACGCCGGCTGCAAGGTCATCCCGACGGCTGACGGTGACAAGGTCTGCCTGACTGTGGGCCTCTCAGGGACGGGCAAGACGACGACGACGTTCACGAAGCAGAACGGCTCGCTCCCGGTGCAGGACGACTTCGTGGCGTGGATGGCGGACGGTCGCGTCTACGTGACCGAGAACGGTTGTTTCGCAAAGACCTACGGGCTCAATCCGGAGGACGAACCGACGATCTACGGCGCGGTCACGCAGCCCGACTCGTATCTCGAGAACGTCTCGCAGAAAGGCGATGAGCTCGACTTCTACGACGAGAGTTACACGCAGAACGGTCGTGCGACCTTCCCGTTCGGCGTGATCGAGTCCGCGGCCGACCGCGAGATCGACGACGCGCATTTCCTGCTGATCCTGAACCGCAACGAGAACGTCATCCCGGCCGTGGCCAAGCTCGAGGGGCCGCAGGCAGCGGCCTACTTCATGCTCGGCGAGACGAAGGGCACAGCGGCCGGCGGCGCGGACGAGGCCGGCAAGTCGCTGCGCGTGCCGGGAACGAACCCCTTCTTCCCGATGCTGCACGACCTACAGGGGAACCGGTTCCTCGAGTTGCTCGAGGAGCACCCGCTCGAGGTGTATCTCATGAACACCGGGCGCGTGGGCGGGCCCGAAGAGGATGAACGCTCGAAGAAGGTGCGCATCAAGCACTCGTCGGCGATCGTGAAGGGCATCGCCGAAGGAACGATCGAGTGGGAGCGCGACCCCGACTTCGGCTATCTCGTGGCGTCGGCCGTTCCGGCCATCGACGACGTCGAAGTGCTCCAGCCGCGCAAGCTCTACGAGCGCACGGGCCGGACCGACGAGTACCGCGCACAGGTGGAACGGCTGAAGGCAGAGCGCGCCGCGTTCCTCGGCAAGTTCGGCAGTCTCTCCGCCGAGATCGTCGCTGCAGTCAGCTGAGCCGCTGTCCCTAGTAACAGTTCCCTCGCACGAGGGTTATAGGCCGTATGGACTACCCCGATAAGGGGTTAATGGGACTCGCAAAGCGTAATCCCGGCGGCCAAATGAGGCTTGGCCTCTCAGCAACCGCTGGCTCTGCGGTCCTGTACAGCGCGATCGTGCTGTTCGGCGTCGGCTCTGCCTCCCCCTCGGCTCCCGACGTCGGCGGCCCCGATCGGCGTGCATCGGTGATGCTGATTCCTGGGCGCGCCGACATCGTCTCCGGCTCCGCGCAGAGGCTGCCGCAGGCTTCGCCGGAGCCGGGACGGACCCGTTCCCGGGTGCGACCACATCGACCCCCTTCAGCGGCCGGGTCAACGGCGATGCCGGCCTCGCCGTCCAGCGTTGAGAGCCCGCCGACGCCGGCTCATCCACGCGTGGAAACCGCCTCGCCGAGCGTCAGTGGTTCTTCGAGCGCTCCCGTGGAAGTGCCGCTACCCGCAGTCCCGCTGCCAGATGCAATCGTCGTGACTGTTCCTGCCCCGGAGCTCCCAGTTCCGCTGCCCGAATTGCCTCAGCCGCCGCTAGATCTGCCAGGTTGAATGGCGCAATACCGGGATGCGCTCACCCTCGCGCGTGACTCCGGTCACGTCGACCTCGGACGACCCGATCATGAAGTCGATGTGGATGGAAGAGCGGTTCAGTCGCTTCCGATCCTCATCGCCGACTGCCGAGTCGTAGGCCGAGCCGAGCGCCATGTGGCTCGCCGCGTTCTCGTCGAGGAGCGTGTCGTAGAAGACCGTGTCGAGGGGGCCGATGCGCCCCTCTCGGTCGACAAGCGCGAACTCGCCCAGGCGCGCGCCCCCGTCGTCCTGCTCGACCATTGCGCGTAGCGTTTCGGCGCCGGACTCCGCTTCGATCTGGACGGCACGGCCGCCCTCGAAGCGCACGGTCAGCTCGTTGATGATCCGGCCTTGCGTGGTTAGCGGCTTCGTCGCCCGAACGATTCCCTCAGTGCGTTCGGGATCGGGCGAGGTGAAGACCTCCTCGGTGGGGAGGTTCGCCATGTGCGGAATCCCGTCGATCGTCGCGTCTCCCCCACCGATCCAGTGCGAGGCCGGCAGGAGCCCGACCGTGAGGTCGGTACCCGGCCCTTCGAGGTGGATCGCGTCGAAGTGACGTTCGGTGAGCCGCTGCGCGACCCCTTTCAGGACGCTGCTTCGCTCCCGCCAGGCGGCCTCGGGATCGTCTTCGTCCAGGCGGCAGATGTGAATCACCTGATCCCAGAGCTTCTCGAGCGCGGCCCCCGGCTCGAGGTCAGGAAAGACGAGCTGCGCCCACTTGTCGGACGGCCCCGGCGCAACGCACCAGTTGACCGTGCGCTCGTTTATGACCGTCACCCATTCCTTCACACGCGGATAGACGTCGCGGCCGAGCCGCTCCGGATCCAGATCGTCGAAGAGGTGAGGCTCGATCGGGCCGCTGAGGGAGATCGCCGCGCCGCGCTCCTCGCCGAGCTGCAACGTCCGCTCACCGAACCAAGGCGGGACGAAGTCGAGCACGTCATCGGACGCGTACTGGACGCGCTCCCGTTTCAGGTGCGGATCCCAGTAATGGACGTCCACGAATTTCGCGCCGCGCTTGTACGCGCTCGCCGTGATCGCGCGCGTGAGCTCTTCTTTCCCGAGGCCGGAGCCGAGGTCGAGGATCTGACCCTTCTGCACGTTGGCGCCGAAGTTGACGAGCAGGTCGGCTAGGCGTTCGAGACGTGAAGTCATGGGGAGGCGATGCTAGCTGGGCCGCGAATGGCTCTGCATGAAGACGATGCAGGCGATCGAACGCTTCCTCAACTCACCCGCGCTGGGCGAGGGGACGCGGCGTTCCTATCGCCATGACGTCGAGGAGTTTGCAGGCTGGCTGCAACGACGGAATCTCAGCGTCGGGGACGTGGATGTGAGGGTGCTCTCGGACTACGCGGCCGAGCTCGGGCGCGCACGGCCGCGGAAGCTCGCGCCGGCGACGATCGCGCGAAAGGTCGCGGCGATTCGCAGCTTCCTCCGTTTCACGCTCGGGCCGACGAACGTGCCGGACATCTCTCTGGCGCCGCGGCGCCCGAAGCTGCTTCCCGACACCCCGAAGACGGCGGAGGTCGAGGCCGCCTTGGAGGCGCTGGTGGGCGACGGGCCGCTGCCGCTGCGCAATCGCGCGCTTGTCGAGCTCGTCTATTCGGCAGGGTTGCGCAGCGCAGAGGCGGTCGGCCTAGATCTCGCCGACGTGGACTTCGACCGCGAACAGCTGCACGTGCGCGGCAAGGGCGGGAAGGAACGGATCGTTCCACTTGGCGAAGAAGCGGGGCACATGGTCGCGCAGTACCTGCATGAAGCGCGCCCCCAGCTCGCGGCAGGTGCCGAGAACGCCTTGTTCCTCTCGACGCGAGGTAAGCGGCTGGACACTTCAACCGTGCGCCGCGTGTTCGCGCACCCGCATCGTTTGCGCCATGCATTCGCAACGCACCTACTGGAGGGTGGCGCCGACCTGCGGACGATCCAGGACCTCCTCGGCCACAGCTCCCTCTCGACCACGCAGCTGTACAGCCATGTAGACGGCCGCCGCCTGCGCCGCGTCTACGACAGGGCGCACCCCCGCTCCTGACTACGAATCGCGTCGGGACATGTCGGGGACTGTCCCCGGCATGGCCACCGCAGAGCTGTCCTTTAGATGAGCGTAGACAGGTCCTCTGTAACGGAGGTGTGACTTTTCTTCCACAGACCTGGCGGCCGGCGACAGTTTCATTCATCGTTTCAGCATTCAAGGCGGGAAAACGGCGCAAGAACGGCCGCGATCTCGTTCGAATGCCCCTGCGCGCAAACCGACCAAAGGCAGGCGATTCGGCGCTCGCCACGAAACCGGCGCCGTGGAATCTTCTGCGCCCGATCCAGAAGTCGAAGGCTTTCTCGCGCTGCTCGCCACCCGCCGCGCGCCGAAGACGGTGGACGCGTATCGCCGCGACCTCTCCGCACTGGCAGCCTGGCTCGACCGGCCCGTCAGCCGGATCACGACGGAGCAACTCGAGCAGTACCTCGCTGAGCTGCGCGCCGCCGGTCTGTCGCCCTCGACGATCGCGCGGCGGGTCGCCGCGATCCGCTCCTTCTTCCGCCACCAAGCGCTGCTCGGCGCACGCACCGACAATCCTGCCGCCGAGCTCGACCTCCCGCGACGTCGACGCACGCTGCCGCGCACGCTCTCCCCGGCCGAGGCCGAGCGCCTCGTCGAGGCCGCGAACGGGACGACGCCACGCGCCCTCCGCGACCGCGCTCTCGTGGAGCTCCTATACGGCGGGGGCCTCAGAGTCAGCGAGGCCGTCGGCCTGCAGAAGTCGAGTGTCGACCTCGACGCGCGCATCGTGCGCTGCATCGGCAAAGGCTCGAAGGAGCGGATCGTGCCGATCGGCCGGCAGGCTGCGCAGGCACTCCGGCGCTACCTGGGACGAGGACGCCCGTTCCTGGACGTGCGCCACCGTCCGGAGCTCTTCCTCAACGCGAAGGGCGGCGGCCTCACGCGCGCCGGCGCCTTCTTGATCCTCCGCAAGCTGGCCGCCAAGGCGGGGCTCGAGCCGGGACGGGTCCATCCGCACCTCCTCCGTCACTCCTTCGCTACGCACCTGCTCGAGGGCGGGGCCGATCTACGTTCGGTTCAGGAGATGCTCGGACATGCGGATCTTGCGACGACCGAGCTGTACACGCACGTATCCGATCGGCGCCGTCGCGAGTTGTATTTCCAAGCGCATCCACATGCGCGTAGAAAAACGAAATAGGGAGCCATGCACTTCGATCCGAACATCGTCGCCCTGTGCACCGTCACTTGCGGCATTGGGTACCTGATGACCGTCGCCGGGCTGAGCAAGGGCGCGCTGGAACGAAAACGTAGGCACCGCGTGTGCCCGAGCTGCGGCCGCGCGATTCAGGCGCGCGTCTGCCGCGCCTGCGCGAACTAGAGGTCGAGGCCTTAGGCCTTTGTCGGCCCCGCCCGCTTCTTCAGGTCGGCCGCAACGGTGCGGGCTGCGTTGCGGAGCTCTGCCTCTTGCTCGTCGTCCTCGGCCAGCCCGGTCAGCAGGAGGATCGTCTCGCGCTGCGCCGATCCATTACGGAGACACACGACCGCGAGACGGCGCACGGCTTGATTCGCGTCGGTCGACACGATCGTGTGCAACACCGACCGGATCGCGTTGACGACGCCTGGGCTGTCCTTCGACAGGAGCTGCACCGAGAGGAGCGCTGACCCGCGCGCCGCCGGGCTCTCGTCGTCGAGCCCTCGTCGAAGGAGCTCGAGCTTCTGCCGGAAGCGGAACTGGCCGATCGCCCGATACGCAACGGCGCGCTCGCGATAGTCGGCACTCCGGGCCGCAGATTCGAGCTCGTCCTCCCACTGCTTGCGCAGCGTGGCCAGCTCGCGCTCGGAACCGGACTGCGCGAGCTCGTCGGCCTTCGCGGCTGCCTCGACGAGGGACATGCGGCGCGGCACTCTAGCGCCCGCGGATAGAGTCCGGCGCCGTGGCCCACAGAGTGACGCTCATTCCCGGGGACGGCACCGGGCCCGAGTTGACCGAGGCGACGCGTCGGGTCCTCGAGGCGACGGGAGTCGAGTTCGACTGCTCAAAGGGCCGATCACGACGCCGGTCGGCGGGGGCTTTCGCTCGGTCAACGTTGCGCTGCGGAAGAGCCTCGATCTCTACGGCCAGGTTCGGCCATGTAAGACCTATCCCGGCGTCCGCACCCGCTTCGACGACGTCGACCTGATCATCGTCCGCGAGAACACCGAGGACCTCTACGCGGGGATCGAATACGAGGAAGGCTCCGAGGAGGTGCGCGAGCTGATCGAGTGGATCAAGGCGCACGGCGGCGACCTTGCGCACGACGACGCCGGCATCTCGATCAAGCCGATCTCTGTCACGGGCACGCGGCGGATCGTTGAGTTTGCCTTCGACTACGCGCGTCGCAACGGTCGCCGCAAGGTCACGGCGGTGCACAAGGCGAACATCATGAAGTTCTCTGACGGCTTATTCCTCCGCGTCGCGCAGGAGGTCGCCGCCGAGAACGACGACATCGAGTTCAACGACCGCATCGTGGACAACATGTGCATGCAGCTCGTCCAGCGCCCGGAGGAGTACGACGTGCTCGTGCTGCCGAACTTGTATGGCGACGTCCTCTCCGATCTCTGCGCCGGAATGATCGGCGGGCTCGGGCTCGCTCCCGGCGGGAACTTCGGCGAGAGGATCGCGATCTTCGAGCCGACGCACGGCTCGGCGCCGAAGTACGCCGGCCAGAACAAGGTCAATCCGATGGCGCAGATGCTCTCCGGAATGCTGATGCTCCGACACCTCGACGAGCAGGACGCTGCGAACAGTCTCGAGCGCGCGATCGCCGAAGTCATCCGGGAAGGGAAGAACGTCACCTACGACATGAAGCCCACCCGGTCCGATCCGAGCGCCGTCGGCACGAGCCAGGTCGCCGACGCGATCATCGAGAAGCTCGGGGTGCGCGTGTGAGACGCAAGGTGACCGTCGTCGGTGCAGGGAACGTAGGCGCAACCTGCGCGCAGGTCCTGGCCGCGCACGACTACGCGGACATCGTCCTCGTCGACATCAAGGAAGGCCTGCCGCAGGGCAAGGCACTCGACATCAACCAGATGGGCGCGGTGCTCGGGTGCGAACCGCGCGTGACCGGCTCGAACGGCTACGACGAGACTGCGGGCTCCGACGTCGTCGTCATCACGGCAGGGCTACCGCGCTCGCCCGGCATGAGCCGCGACGACCTCGTCGCTACGAACGAGAAGATCGTCAAGGACGTGACCGAGAAGACGACCGCGAAGAGCCCCGATGCGATTCTCATCGTCGTCTCTAACCCACTCGACGCAATGTGCCACGTCGCCAAGAACGTCTCCGGGTGGCCGAAGGAGCGAGTGTTCGGGATGGCAGGAATCCTCGACACGGCACGCTTCTCGACCTTCATCGCCTGGGAGACGCAGGCTTCCGTGAAGGACGTCACCGCCATGGTCCTCGGCGGGCACGGCGACCAGATGGTCCCGGTCGTGAGCGCGACGACTGTCGGCGGCATACCACTCCGCAAGCTCGTCGGCGATGCCGACATCGACGCAATGGTGCAGCGCACTGCAAAAGGCGGCGGAGAGCTCGTCGAGCTGCTCGGAACGTCCGCCTGGTACGCGCCGGGTGCCGCGGCCGCGCAGATGGTCGATTCGATCATGCTCGACGAGAAGCGCGTGCTTCCTTGTACCGCCTACCTCGAGGGCGAGTACGGCATCGACGGTCTCTACATGGGCGTGCCGGTCAAGCTCGGGTCCGGTGGCGTCGAGGCGATTTACGAGCTCGACCTGAGCAAGGACGAGCAGGCAATGCTGAACGAGTCGGCCGGCGCCGTGCGCGAAGTCGTCGGCCTGCTCGACTCGTAGCCATGGATCTCGGTCTCAAAGGCCGGACCGCGATCGTCAGCGGCGCATCTTCCGGGCTCGGCCTGGCGACGGCCGAGGCGCTGGGTGCCGAAGGCGCAAACGTGACCATGTTCGCGCGGAGACGCGACGTGCTCCAGCGCGAGGCCGACCGAATCGGCGCTCTCGCCGTGCGCGGCGACGTCACGAACCCGCGCGATCTCGAGGCCGTCGTGCGGCAGACGGTAGAGGCGTTCGGGAGCATCGACATCCTCGTCTGGAACAGCGGCGGTCCACCGCCTGGGCCGGCGATCGCGATCAGCCCCGAGTCGCTCGAGGAGGCCGTCGAACTGCTCTTCTTCCCGGCCGTGCGCCTGGTCGACCTCTGCCTGCCCTATCTCGTGCAGAGCGCTGGCGGTCGAATTCTCATCTTCACCTCGCTTGCCGCGAAAGAACCGACTGAGCATCTCGCGCTCAGTAATGCCGTGCGGCCCGGTGTCCACGGCTGGGCAAAGACGCTCTCCCGCGAGCTCGGCCCTCGCGGCGTCACGGTGAACTGCATCGCGCCGGGCCGCATCGAGACCGCGCGACTCGCGCAGCTCTACCCAGAAGGACCGACGGAAGCCAACCTGAAAGCGATCCCGGTCGGACGCTGGGGCACTCCCCAAGAGTTCGGTGACGTCGCGTGCTTCCTCGCCTCCGACCGCGCCCGCTATGTGACCGGGACAACGGTGGTCGTGGACGGCGGACTCTCGCGGGGCCTGTTTTAGTTGCTCGGCCGGGTGCTGTCGCCGTTCCGGCTCGCGTCGGCTGGGTTCATCGTGCTGGTCGCGACCGTCGTCATTCTGGTCACACGCGGTTCCGACCAATACCTCGAGATCCCGGACAACGCTCATCCGCTCGCAGACCTCGTACAGGTGCCGGGCGCGAAGGCGCAGGAGGACGGCGGCGGCATCTACTACGTCGACGTCCTGCTGAGGCCGGCGTCACTACTCGAGTCGCTCGTCTCGATCGTTCGGCCCGAGGGATCCGAACTGATCGATCGCACGCAGGTCGTGGAACCAGGAATCTCCGAGCAGGAACGCACTCAGCTCGACCTCGCGACCATGAAGGTTTCGCAGGAGGTCGCCTCCGTCGTCGCCCTGCGCCAGCTCGGGTATCGGGTGCCCATCGGACCGGCAGGCGTCCGCGTCGTTGCCGTGACTGCGGGCTCACACGCAGCCGGGGTGGTGCGGGCCGGCGACGTCATCGTCGCGGCGAATGGGAAGCCCGTTCGCACGCGTCCCGATCTTGCCGCCGTGTCCGCTCGGCTCAAACCCGGCGACACGATCAAGATCGTCGTCCGGCGCGGCGGCAAGAAGCTCACGTTTTCCATCCGAACGATCGCCGACAGTCAGGATCGGAAGCGCGCGATCATCGGCGTCTTGCCGATTCAGGCCCTGCACGTCCAGCTGCCTTTCCCGATCAAGTTCGACCTCCGCAGAGTTGGCGGCCCGTCGGCCGGGCTCGCCTTCGCGCTCGAATTGATGGAGAAGAAGGGCCGAGACGTCGATCAGGGCTACAAGGTCGCCGCGACGGGTGAGATCCAGCCCGACGGATCGGTGACGAAGATCGGCGGCATCAAGCAAAAGACGATCGGCGCGCGAAAGTCACACGTCGACGTGTTCCTGGTGCCGGTCGATGGGGACAACGCACGCGACGCGAAGCGCTACGCGCATGGGCTTCGGATCATCCCTGTGAAGACTTTTCAACAGGCGTTGCAGGCGCTGGCAACGCTGCCCCGAAAGAGCTAGAACCGAGCAGTTTTCGGCAGAATCGAATCTGCCGGAAAATGCTTAGTTTTCGTCTGCGGAACCCTTGTCTACGCTCGCGGCCTTCGTAGTATCACCCGTTGTCACTGCGGCCCTAAATCTCTAGGCAGGGAGAAAATTGAGCAAGCCGAATCAACTGACGTGCGACGACTGCTACTTCCGTCGCGCCGGGCTCTGTGCCCTTCCAACCGACGCACCCTGCCCCACCTTCCGGCTCAACAGCCGGGGGTCTCTCGTTCCACCCCGCCAGCCGCGGCTCGTACCGAGGCCGCTCGGCGACTTCGCCCAGGTCGCGACCGCCTAGGGCACTAAACGGGGAGCGGCTCCCGGACGAGGGCTGCGAGCCTGCGCACGCCTTCTCTGATCTCGTCCGGGGAGACGAAGCTGAACGCAAGCCGCGCCGTGTTCGGTGCGCCGCCGAAGTCCGCGCCGGGAACGAACGTGACACCTGACGCAGTCGCACGCTCGAGCAACGCGCCGGCATCGGCGCCTTCGGGCAGCTCGACCCAGACGAAGTAGCCGCCCTGCGGCCGGCTCCAACGCGCGTCCGGAAGCTCGCTCTCCAACGCTTCGAGCATCGCGTCGCGACGGGCGCGGAGGAGCGCCCTCACTCGCTCGAGGTTCGGCTCGAAGTTGCCGCGCCGCAAGAACTCGAACACCGTCGCCTGTCCGATGAGGACCGGCGTGATGTACGTGGACGTTGCCAGCGCCTCGAGCTCCTGCTCGAGACCCGCCGGCAGCACGAAGTAGCCGACGCGGAGCCCGGGCGCGATCGTCTTCGAGAAGGAGGACGAGTACGCGACGTGGGTTCCGCCCTCGAGCTCGAACAGCGTCGGCGGCGCTTCGCCGTCGAAGCGGACGAGCCCGTAAGGATCGTCCTCCAGTACGAGCAGCTGCTGCTCGCGCGCCAGCTCGGCGAGGCGGTGACGGCGCTCCGTGCTGAGCGTCCTCCCGCTCGGATTCTGGAAGGTGGGAATCGTGTAGAGGAACGCCGGCTTCCTGCCGCTTCGCAGCGTCTGTGCGAGCGCATCGAGGTCGAGACCCTCGTCGTCCATCGCGATCGGCGTCGTTTCGACACCGTGCGCCGCGAGGATCTTCAGGGGGCGGTCGTACGTCGGCTCTTCAACCAATACTCGTTCTCCCGCGAACCGTTCCGCGAGGAAGACCATTCCCTGCAGCGAGCCGTTAGTGATCAGGACCCGCGCAGGATCGACGCCGTGACGCTCGGCGATCCAGTCGCGCAGGGGCGCGTACCCGCTGGAAGACCCGTAAGAGAGAACCGTGGCTCCGTCGCGCGCGACGGCGGCCTGCGCGCAGGCGCCGAGCTCCTCGACCGGAAGACATTCAGGCGCTGGGACGCCGCGCGCGAAGGAGATCGTCTCCATCTCGGTCAGTTTAGGTGCGGGCGCCGAAGCGCTCGGCGACCAACTGCGCGACTTCGGTCGGTGTCGTCCCGACCTGGATGCCCGCTGCCTCCAACGCCTCTTTCTTCGCCTGCGCCGTGCCCGACGAGCCGGAGATGATCGCGCCCGCGTGGCCCATCGTCTTTCCGGGCGGCGCCGAGAAGCCTGCGATGTAGGCGAGCACCGGTTTCGTCACATGGTCCTGCACGAAGCGGGCCGCCTTCTCCTCCTCGTCGCCGCCGATCTCGCCGACGAGGACGATCAGCTCCGTCTCCGGATCCGATTCGAACCGCCGCAGGACGTCGATGAAGGACGAGCCGACGACCGGATCGCCGCCGATGCCCACGATTGTCGAATTCCCGAGACCGAGCTGCGTGAGCTCGTGGCCGATCTGATACGTGAGCGTGCCCGAGCGCGAAACGAGGCCGATCGAGCCCTCGGAGAAGATCTCGGCAGGGATGATCCCGACGTTCGCCTTGCCCGGCGAAAGCACGCCGGGGCAGTTCGGCCCGATCATCGTCGCGCCCTTGGCGCGGATGTACGTGTAGACGCGCAGCATGTCGTGCGCGGGAATGTGCTCGGTGATGCAGATTACGGTGCCGATGCTGGAGTCGACCGCCTCGTAGATCGCGTCGGTCGCGAAGCGTGCCGGCACGAAGATGAGCGTCGTGTTCGCGCCGGTCTCCTGCACCGCGTCGGAGGCGGTGTTGAAGACAGGAATGCCTTCGACGTCCTGACCCGCCTTGCCGGGCGTGACGCCGGCGACGACCTGGGTGCCGTAGTTGCGGTTGCGCAGCCCGTGGAACCGGCCTTCGCTTCCGGTCAGCCCCTGGACGACCAGCCGCGTGTCGTTGTCGACGATGATCGCCACTACTTTTGCGGCCTCCGTGCCTTGACGACGATGGACTTCAGGGTCAGGACACCGTCCTCGACGTGGTCGACGAGCAGCGCGCGGACGCGAGCGGCGTCCTCCGCCGGCGTGTCGACGCGCGCGAGCCAATCAGCGACGACCGGCTGCCGCTCGAAGTGTTCGAGCTGCTCGACCTCGAGACCGGCCTCGGTGAGCATCTCCTTCCACTCCTCCTCGGAGTAGCAGCGTACGTGGGTCGGGTCGCGCAGCCGCTCCGCTTCCTCGACCCGCTCGTCGACGAAGACGTTGTCCTCGATCACGACGAGCCGTTGCGTAACACGCGCCATTTCCGCGATCGCCCTGCGAATGTCCTCGAAGTGGTGGGCGGCGATTCTGCAGGTGACGACGTCGAAGCTGCCGTCCTCGAACGGCAGCTCTGCTGCCCGTGAGACGACGTCCGGCGCCATGCCGGGCGCCGGGTCGACGGTGACGACCGTGCAGCCCTCCTCGCGCAGCCGCCTCGCGACATGGCCGCCGCCGGTGGCGACGTCGAGCACCTTCACGTCGTGGCCGGGATCGCACCACTCGACGAGCAGGTCGAGATCAGGTCCTTCACGATGCGTCGGGCTGTCGCGAAAGGCGTCCGCTCGCTGCGACCAGACGTCGGTCATGCCGCCAGTTCGACCGCGCGCTGTGCCGCCTCCAGCATCGTCGGCTCGACATGGAGGTTCGCATGCGCCGCTTCGGCGAGCAGCCTCCTGCCTTCCTCGGCGTTCGTTCCGTCGAGCCTGACGACGATCGGCAGCTCGATCTTCATCTGGTCGAGCGCGGCCAGGATTCCGCGCGCCACCTCGTCACCGCGCGTGATCCCGCCAAAGATGTTGAAGAAGATCGAGCGCACTTTGTCATCGCTCGTGATCACCTCGAGGGCATCGACGACGCCTTGTGCATCGCCGCCGCCGCCCAGGTCGCAGAAGTTCGCCGGTCGGCCGCCCGCGACGACGACGACGTCCACAGTCGACATCGAGAGCCCCGCACCGTTCCCGAGAATCCCAACCTCGCCGTCGAGCTTGACATAGGTCACGCCCTTCTCCCGCGCAAGCCGCTCGTGCGGGTCGGCCGCCTCGACGTCGCGCATCTCGGCGATGTCAGGATGGCGGAAGAGCGCACTGTCGTCGACCGTGAACTTCGAGTCGAGCGCGCGCACCTCCCCTTCGGGCGTGACGATCAGCGGGTTGATCTCCGTCAGCATCGCGTCGGATTCGACGAAGCAGTTGTAGAGCTTCTCGATGATGCCGAGGAGCTGCTTCTGCTCGCTCGGGTCCTCGATCGCGGCGCCGTAGATCAGGCGGCGGGCCTGATAGGGCTGGAAGCCCTCGAGCGGATCCACGTGCAGGCGCGCGAGGGCGTCCGGGTTCTCCTCGGCGACCTGCTCGATCTCGACCCCGCCCTCGGTGGTGAGCATGAAGAGCGGCTGCTTCGTGCCGCGGTCGAAGGTGATCGAGAGGTAGTACTCCTTCGCGATGTCAGAAGCCTGCTCGACCCAGAGCTTGCGGACGACGTGGCCGTTGATGTCCAGACCGAGAATGTCGCGCGCCTTCGCTTCCGCGTCCGCCGGGTCGTCGGCAAGCTTCACGCCGCCGGCCTTGCCTCGCCCTCCGGTCAGGACCTGGGCCTTGACGACGACCGGCCCGCCGATCTCTTCGGCGGCAGCCCGAGCTTCCTCCGGGCTCGTCGCGAGGCGCCCCACCGACACGGGGATGCCGAAGCGCGCGAAGAGCTGCTTGCCCTGGTATTCGTAGAGGTCCACCGGCGCGGCACTCTACCCGTGCCTCGCTGCGCGTCGCCGCCCATCTCTAGGTACACGCGCGCGCGCGGCCCCACCCGGGTGGGGGTTATCACCCACCACCCTCTGCGATCGACGATACCGGCGAATCCCCTACGCGTCTGCGCCAAATGTGCGCCGAGATCTCACTCGGACGTCACGACGCAAATCACCTGGCCGATCGTGACCGGCTGGCCCGGGGCGACGGACAGCTCGGTGACGCGGCCGGCGCGATGCGCGTGCACCTCGTTCTCCATCTTCATGGCCTCGACGATGCAGAGGACCTGGCCCGCCACCACCTCGTCGCCCTCTGCAACCTCGACTGCGAGCACCGTGCCCTGCATCGGGCTCACGACCGCATCGCGCCCTGCGCCCGTGGCCCCGCCGCCGCGCTCTCGTTCGCGACGGCGCCTACCCAGCTCGGCGAAGGCCGGCTCGGGACGGAGGACGCGCACCTCGAAGCGGCGTCCGTCTACCTCGATGGAGCGGACCACCTCACGCATGGCGACCGTCCCGAGCTCCGCGGGCCCGACCGGACGCCCGTTCTCGAACTCGCCCGCGCGCGCCGCCAGTAGTTCGGACTCGACGACGCCGTGGCACGTCTCGCCCTCGACGAAGCATGGATGCGTCAGCAGCGCCTTGTGGAAGCCGATCAACGTCCTCACTCCCTCGACCACGAACTCGTCGAGTGCGCGCAGCATCCGTCGTCGCGCATGCTCACGGTCGACTCCGTGCACCACCAGCTTCGCGATCATCGGGTCGTAGAGCGGAGAGATCTCGCTGCCGGCGACAACGCCGGAGTCGACGCGCACGCCCGGTCCACCCGGTTCGTGGTAACGCGTGATCGTTCCGGGTGCAGGATCAAGACTTGCTCTCGCACGAGATCGAGACCGGTCACCATCTCCGTCACCGTATGCTCGACCTGGATGCGCGTGTTCATCTCCAGGAAGAAGTACTCGCCGTCACGCGAGAGTAGGCCCTCGATCGTTCCCGCGCTCTGGTAGCCGACCGCACGCGCGGCGTCGACGGCGATCGCACCGATCCGTTCGCGCAACGCATCGTCGACGGCGGGCGAAGGCGTCTCCTCGACGAGCTTCTGATGACGGCGCTGAATCGTGCAGTCGCGCTCACCCAGATGGATGACGTTGCCATGCGTATCCGCAAGCACCTGCACCTCGACGTGGCGCGGATCCTCGAGGTACCGCTCGACGTACACCGCCGGATCGGAGAAGTAGGCCTCACCCTCGCGCCGCGCCGATTCGAAGGCCCGCTCGGCCTCCGCCGGGTCGCGGACGACCTTCAGCCCTTTCCCGCCGCCTCCGGCGGACGCCTTGATTGCGATCGGCCAGCCGAGCTCGTCGCCGAGCCTGCGGACCTCCTCGGCGGATTCGACAGCCTGCGTGACGCCCGGGATGATTGGGACGCCGGCCACGCGCATCCGCTCACGCGCTTCGATCTTGGATCCCATCGCTTCGATCGCCTCAGGCGGCGGGCCGATCCACACCAGACCTTGCTCGCCGCACGCGCGCGCGAATGCCGCGTTCTCGGCGAGGAAGCCGTAGCCGGGATGGACCGCCTCGACGCCGGCTCGCCGCGCGGCGTCGAGGATCCGCTCCTGGTTCAGGTAACTGTCGGCGGGAGGGCCGCCGCCGATCACGTGCGCCTCATCGGCGTAGGTCACGTGCGCCGAATTCCGGTCGGCCTCCGAATAGACGGCGACCGCCCCGATGCCGAGCTCGCGCAGCGTCCGGAAGACGCGGATCGCGATCTCGCCTCGATTGGCGACGAGCACTTTGCTGAAGACAGCCATTGCCCCTCTATTCTTGCGAGGGTGAGCCTCCCGGACGGTCTGACGGTCGCGCGAGCCGCCTCCGTCCCCTTTGTCATCTTGCTGTACGCGTGGAACTTCCACGGTCACAACTACTGGGCGACGGCAGTCTTCGCCGCTGCGATGGCCACCGACTGGTTCGACGGGCGCATCGCGCGCAGCCGCGGCCACTCCTCCCCGCTCGGCTCGCTACTCGATCCCGCGGCGGACAAGATCCTCGTGCTGGCGGTGTTGATCATGCTCGTCGACCAGCGAGTTGCGCCCGGCTGGATGGTCGCAGCGATCGTCGTCAGGGAGTTCCTCGTGACCGCACTGCGCCTGGCGGCACTCGAACGAGGCGTCGTCTTGCAGGCGCGCGACCTCGGCAAGCTGAAGACGTGGTCACAGGCGGTAGCCGCGGCCGTCGGCGGCTTCGCCGCCGCGGGGGCCTGGCGGGATGACATTGCCTGGTGGGCGCTGCTCGTCGCGGTGGTGCTGACGTGGATCTCCGGGCTGGACTACGCCCGCGTCGCGCCCCGCCTCTGGCGCGGCAACGCGACGGCCTGATCGTCCGCGTCCTCGGGCCCAGGGCCTAGCCCGGCGCGGCGCCAGGGCGAGGGCGCGACGGCCGCCCGGCCCTCCTTTTCAAGCGCCTCGAGGATGGCCCGGCGCTCATCTTCAGTGGGTTCCGGGGTGATTTCGACGTCCACGTTTACGAGCTAAGGCGCCGACTCGGCGGCGCCGCATAGAGGTCGCGCGGGCTTTGCCCGGGCGACCGTCTCAACCAGCTTTCCGGGTTCGACAAGCATCCAAAGTGCCCAACCAACCCGACATTAAAGAGATACGGCGGCTCGCCGATAGGACAGATATGCGCTGCCGCCGCCTTGCGTATGTCTGGGCGCTCGTAATGCTCCTCACACTGTCCCCGGCAACAGCCGCCGCCAAGCCGGGGACTTCGTGGGCACAGGCCGAGCTCGAGACCGTAGTGGCCGCAGGAATCATGGCCAAGGCGGCGGCGGCGCGACCCGACAGTCCCCTCACCCAGGGAGAGCTGGAAAGCATCGTCGCCGGCCTGACGCAGACAGAGGCCGCTACGCCGCCTTCGCCGGCCGCGAAGGTAACGATGGCCGCCCTCGACGCAAGGCTCGTGGCCGCACTCGGGCTCACCGACAGCGCCAAGCTCTTCACGCAGTCCGCCAGGACCGCAGGCCTCGCGCCTCCCTCTCGCTTCGGGACCGAAGCCGTCGCCCGGCTCCTCGGTCTCCGCATCAACCATCCGGCCGCGCTCGATGCAATCGAGCTCTCACCGGGCCAGCCCGCCACTCACGCCGAAGCGGCCTACTCTGCGGCGCGAATGCTGCAGCTCGGCGAGGCGGACACCCAGGGCGTCCAAGAGCTCGCCGCATCTTTTGTTCTGCCCGCACTGACGTCATGGCAGAAGAAGGTGCTCAAGACGGCAGTCCGCTTCATCGGTTACCCCTACGTCTGGGGCGGAGAGAGCGAGTTCCCGCAGTCGCCGCTGTGGCCGTTCGGGCCGCAGGTACACGGAGGCTTCGACTGCTCCGGATTCGTGTGGCGCGTCTACAAAGTGGAGCAGTACCCCGACGGCGGCACGCTCCCGGACACGCTCCAGGGCCGCACGACGTATGCGATGAGCGGCGAGGTGCCTGCCGCGAACCGAATCTCCTTCGCCAACCTCCAGCCTGCCGACGTCATCTTCTTCGGAGCGAAGGGACCAAAGTCGAAGGCCACGCAGATCGACCACGCGGGCGTGTACCTCGGCAACGGCTGGTTCATCCACTCTTCGCGCTATGGAGTTGCAGTTACGACGCTCTCCGGCTGGTACGAGAAACGCTTCGCCTGGGGCCGACGGCCACTCGCCGAAGCGGGCCTCGTTTCCCCCGCATAAGGGCGGTATTCCTAAATCCCCCTATGGGGGGATACGCCCGACCGGCCTCGAAGAAAGAATCTGCCCGTCTGGCGTCTTTGTGTGGGAGGTTCTAGGGGATGTTGCAGTGGAAGCCAAAACTGATTGCCCTCGTGGCGATCCTGGTGCTCGTCGCGGCAGTCTCGGGTCAGTTCACCTGGGACTCGTTCGATCAGTTCAGCTGGTTCTAAGCCTGACGTGAGCTCACAGGCGGTCACGCCCCGCCGGCTTACCACCCTCATTCTCCCGGTCTGCCTGGCGGGGCTCGGTGTCCTGATCGCAGCCGGCTACGTCTTCGCGACGACGGCGCACAGCGGACGCGCGCTGATCAGCCTCGCTGCGCTGACGGCGGCTGCGACCCTGGCGGAGCGCTTCCCGGTGCCGATCAACGCGGAGACTGGCGGAGGCGTGCTCTCGCTCACGTTCGTGTTCGCGGTTGCCGCCATCGTGCTCTTCGGCTGGGCCGCCGGCGCCTTGCTTCTGCTCGCCGTGACAGCCGTCGTCCAGCTCGCCCAGCACCGGCCGCTCCAGCGCATCGCCTTCAACGTCGCGGTTCTCGCTCTCGTCGCTCTTGCCGCAGGTGCGTTGATCGCGCCCATTCACGGCCAGAGCGTCGGCGCAGTGGTCGCGCGTGTCGTGCTTGCAGCAACTGCCGACAACGTCGTCAACATCGTCCTGATCTCGGCCGCGATCGCACTCAGCAGCGGCCAGCCCTATCTCCAGCTGATGCGGACGCACGTGCGCGCGACCATCGTGCCCTTTGCCTTCATGGCGTCTGCAGCGCTGATGCTCGTCGTGCTCTGGCAACGCTCGCCGGTCCTGTCGGTTGCGCTCGTCGGACCGCTGCTCGCGATCGCGCTGTACCAGCGCTCCACGCATCGCGCGCTGCGCGCCATGCGGCTGGCGCTCACGGATCCGCTGACCGGACTCGGCAATCACCGTCACTTCCACGAGCGTCTACAACGCGAGCTGCTGAGCGCGGAGGAGCAGGCGCAGCCGTTGACGCTCTGCTTCGTGGACATCGACGACTTCAAGAAGGTGAACGACCGCTACGGGCACCCGTCTGGCGACCGCGTTCTCTCGCAGGTGGGAGCAAGGTTGCGCCAAGGCGGCGAGGCCTTCCGGCTCGGCGGCGACGAGTTCGCGCTCCTACTCGTGGATCACGACGAGACGATGGCGCCTCTCGGAGCTCAAGCGGCTCGCAGCAGGACCTGACAAGGCCGCCCGCTATCGTGCCGCCGCGTCGCTTGCGAAGGCGGTCGACGCACGCGACACCTACACGGGCAGTCACTCCGAGCGGGTCGGCGAGCTCGCCGCCAAGGTCGCGAAGCGTCTCGGCCTCAATGCCGAGCAGGTCGAGCTCACGCGTCTCGCCGGCAGCCTGCACGACCTCGGCAAGCTCGCGATTCCGGAGGAGATCCTGCGCAAGCCCGGCACGCTGACCGATTCGGAGCGGCTCGTACTCGAGCGCCATCCCCAGATCGGCTTTCGCATGCTCGACAGCCTCGGCGTCGACCCGGTCGCCGATCTCGTCCTGCACCATCACGAGCGCTGGGACGGGGCCGGATATCCAGACGGCCTACGCGGTGAGGAGATCCCGCTCGGCGCTCGGATCATCTTCGTCACCGACGCGTACGACGCGATGACCTCCGACCGGATCTACCGGCCAAGGCTTTCCTCGCAGGCGGCGCTCGCAGAACTGGAGCGCTGCGCGGGCACACAGTTCGACCCTGGCATCGTGGCGGCCTTCGTGGAGGAGCTCGGACTGAGCGAATCCCTGGAGGCCGCGTCGGCTCTGCCGGCACTTGCGTCCTAACCGGCGCTAGAGCGGGATGTTGCCGTGCTTGCGCCGTGGCCGCGGCTCCTGCTTCGTTAATGCGGTCTCCAGTGCGTCGATCAGCACCGGCCGAGTGCGTCGGGGCTCGATCACCTCGTCCACGTAGCCGCGCTCTGCTGCGGAGTACGGATTGGCGAAGCGCTCTCGGTAATCCTCGATCAGCTCCGCTCGACGCGCCTCGGGATCGTCGGCCTCGTCGAGCTCCTTCCGGAAGATGATGTTCACCGCGCCGTCGGGCCCCATCACGGCGACCTCGGCCGTCGGCCAGGCGAAGTTGAAGTCCGCGCGGATGTGCTTCGAGCTCATGACGTCGTACGCCCCGCCGTAGGCCTTCCGCGTGATCACGGTCAGCTTCGGTACCGTCGCCTCCGCGTAGGCGTAGAGCAGCTTGGCGCCGTGCCGGATGATCCCGCCCCACTCCTGCTGCGTTCCCGGCAGGAACCCGGGGACGTCCACCAGCGTGACGAGCGGAATGTTGAACGCATCGCAGAAACGGATGAAGCGCGCCGCCTTCACGGAGGAGTCGATGTCCAGCACCCCCGCGAGGGAGCGCGGCTGGTTGCCGACGAGCCCGACCGGATGTCCGCCGAGACGCGCGAGCCCGCAGACGATGTTCTCCGCCCAGTGCTCGTGCACCTCGAGGAAGTCTCCATCGTCGACGACACGCCGGATGACCTCGTGCATGTCGTACGGCTTGTTCGGGCTGTCGGGGATGAGCGCGTCGAGCTCGGGCTCTTCCCGGTCACGCGGATCCGACGGCTCCGCGAACGGCGGCGGATCCATGTTGTTCTGCGGCAGGAACGAAAGCAGGTAGCGCGCGTCCTCGAGGCAGGCCTTCTCGTCGGGAGCGATGAAGTGCGCAACACCCGATTTCGTCGCGTGCGTCGATGCGCCGCCGAGCTCCTCGAAGCTGACCTCCTCGCCCGTCACCGTCTTCACGACGTCGGGACCGGTGATGAACATGTACGACGTCCCTTCGACCATGAAGACGAAGTCCGTGATCGCCGGCGAGTAGACGGCACCCCCCGCACACGGGCCCATCACGAGTGAGATCTGCGGGATCACCCCCGAGCACTGAACGTTGCGCCAGAAGATCTCGGCATAGCCCGCGAGCGACACGACGCCTTCCTGGATGCGCGCGCCGCCCGAGTCGTTGATGCCGATGACGGGGCAGCCGAACTTCAGCGCCATGTCCATCACCTTGCAGATCTTTTCTGCGAAGACCTCGCTGAGCGAGCCGCCGAAGACCGTGAAGTCCTGCGAGAAGACGAAGACCTTCCGGCCGAAGATCGTTCCGTAGCCGGTGACGACGGCGTCGCCGTACGGGCGTCGCTCGAGCATCCCGAAGTTCGGCTCGCGGTGACGCACGTAGCGATCGAGCTCGACGAAGGAGCCCGGATCCAGCAGCTCGACGAGACGCTCGCGGGCCAGGAGCTTGCCCTGCTGGCGCTGGCGCTCGATCGCCTGGTCGCTGCCGGCGTGCTCGGCTTCGTCGCGGAGCTCGCGGAGCTGGTCGAGCTTGGACTCGGTGGAGTCGGCGCGCGGCTCGTCCGTTGTCGCCATCGCCGGAGCGTACCGCGTGCTTGTGGCTCAGAGCCACAAGCTCGGTTTCAGGTGGCCAGTACCGCTCAACGGCCTACCTCGCACCGCGCTCGGATGAGTTAGTGGCTCAGAGCCACTAACTCGTGTCACGTGGACTACGCTCGATTCATGGACATCGACCGCTCGACGATCTGGCCGTACAAGGACGGCGAGCCGGGCGAGTTCATCTACCAGCGGTACGGGCACCCGGTCGGCGTCGAGGCGGAACGGCAGCTCGGCGAGCTCGACGGCGGCCACGCGCTCCTCTTCTCATCCGGCGCCGGCGCGACGACTGCGCTCGTGCTCACCTTCCTGTCTTCAGGTGACACGATCGCGCTGGCCGAAGGTGCGTACTTCGGAACGGGCGTCATCTTTCGCGAGCTCGAGCGCTGGGGACTCCGGGTCGTCGAGTTCGACCAGACCGGCACGCCGCCCGACGGTGTCGACCTCGTCTGGCTCGAGGCCCCGTCGAATCCCTTCCTCACGATGCCCGACCTCGAGGCCGCCGTGGCGCAGCCGGCACCCGTTGTCGTCGACGCCACCGCCGCCACGCCGATCTATCTGCGCCCGCTCGAGCACGGCGCCGACTTCGTCTTGCACAGCGCGACGAAGTACCTCGGCGGCCACGACGACACGCTGCTCGGCGTTGTCGTCTGCAAGCGGGAGGAGGATGCCGAGCGCCTGAAGGAGTTCCGCACCCGCTCGGGCATCGTCGCGGCGCCGGACCCGTGCGCTCTGCTCCTTCGCGGGCTCGAGACGCTCGAGCAGCGCGTCCACCGGCAGACGGAGTCCGCGACCGAGCTGGCTCAGCGCCTGAAAGGGCATCCCGCAGTCGAGATCGTGCGCTATGCCGGGATCGGGGGGCTCCTCTCCTTCGACGTCGCCGGCGCCGACGAGGCTCGCCACGTCGAGACCTCCATCCGCGTGATCACGAACGCCACGAGCCTGGGCGGCATCCACTCCCTCCTGGAGTCCAGGGCCCGCTGGGAGGGAGACCGCGTCCCTCCTGGACTGCTGCGCCTCAGCGTAGGCCTGGAGCCGGTGGAGGAGCTCTGGGCCGATCTGGCTCAGGCCCTGGAAATTCCAGGCGGTTTTCCCACGCGCGAGTAAGATTTCGGCCCCCGAGGGCGAATGCCCTCCGCACATAGCCGGTAGGCGTGTCGCCCACGGTCCTCCGGCGGACCACCCCTCGCACAAAGGAGTCAGCTGTGGCTGCACCAGACACCAAGACCCGGAAACGGAGGGTGCCGAGTCAGGCGCCCACAACGAACCGTCGCGCAATGGACAACTTGACGGTCGAGATCAAGAAGAAGGACCTGCAGGAGCTGCTCGAGGCTCTCCGCTCAGCGAGGGACGGAGAGACGGGCGTGCGGCTGGCTGCACAGAAGAGCGGTGTCATGGGCGACGTGGCGAAGGCGTTCAACGGCTTGGCGGAACGGCGCGAGGGCCTGACCAACGAGCTGAATCGCGTGAGCAGGGTCATCGGGCGCGAGGGCCGGATGACCGAGCGCGCGCAGTTGAAGAATGCGAAGGGAACGTGGGCCGAGTCGATCAGCTCGGTCAACTCGATGATCGACGATCTGGTGCGCCCGACCATCGAAGTCTCCCGCGTTCTCGACGCGGTCGCCGAGGGCGACCTGTCCCAGAAGATGTCGCTCAAGATCGAGGGACAGCCCGTGCGCGGAGAGTTCCTCCGCATCGGCACGACCGTGAACACGATGCTGGACCAGCTCAGCTCGTTTGCATCGGAGGTCACGCGCGTCGCGCGCGAAGTCGGCACCGAAGGAATCCTCGGCGGACAGGCCCGCGTCAAGGACGTCTCGGGCATCTGGCGCGACCTCACGGACAACGTCAACTTCATGGCGAACAACCTCACCACGCAGGTGCGGAACATCGCCGACGTGACGACCGCCGTCGCGAACGGCGACCTGAGCAAGAAGATCACTGTCGACGTCAAGGGCGAGGTCCTCGAGCTCAAGAACACGATCAACACGATGGTTGACCAGCTGCGCTCGTTCGCAGACGAGGTCACCCGCGTCGCGCGCGAGGTGGGCACCGAAGGGAAGCTCGGCGGTCAGGCGACCGTCAAGGGCGTCAGCGGCACCTGGAAGGACCTCACCGACAACGTCAACTTCATGGCAACGAACCTGACGACCCAGGTGCGCGGCATCGCGAAGGTGGTCACGGCAGTTGCCGACGGCAACCTGAACCAGAAGTTCACGATCGAGGCCAAGGGCGAAGTCGCTGCGCTTGCCGACACGATCAACTCCATGATCGACACACTGCGCGTCTTCGCGGAGCAGGTGACGACCGTCGCACGCCAAGTCGGAACGGAAGGCAAGCTCGGGGGCCAGGCCGAGGTGCCTGGAGTGGCCGGCACGTGGAAGGCGCTCACCGACAGCGTGAACGGGATGGCCGCGAACCTCACCGACCAGGTGCGCAACATCGCCGAAGTGACCACCGCGGTCGCGAAGGGCGATCTCTCGCGCAAGATCACCGTGGAGGTCAAGGGCGAAGTTCTGCGCCTCAAGAACACGATCAACACGATGGTCGACCAGCTCTCGTCCTTTGCGGACGAGGTCACGCGGGTCGCGAAGGAAGTAGGCACCGAAGGCCGCCTCGGCGGCCAGGCCGAGGTCAAGGGCGTCAGCGGCACCTGGCGCGAGCTGACGAACAACGTGAACCAGCTCGCAGACAACCTCACCAATCAGGTGCGCAACATCGCCGACGTGACAACCGCGGTCGCCAAGGGCGACCTCTCGCGCAAGATCACCGTCGACGCGCGTGGCGAGATTCTCGAGCTGAAGAACACGATCAACACCATGGTCGACCAGCTCTCGTCCTTCGCGGACGAGGTCACCCGCGTCGCCAAGGAAGTGGGCACCGAGGGAGTGCTCGGCGGTCAGGCTCAGGTCACTGGAGTTTCCGGGACTTGGAAGGACCTCACCGACAACGTCAACACCCTCGCCGGCAACCTGACGAGCCAGGTACGCAACATCGCCGAAGTCACGACGGCGGTGGCGCTCGGCGACCTCTCGAAGAAGATCACAGTGGACGTCAAGGGCGAGGTGCTCGAGCTGAAGAACACGATCAACACGATGGTCGACCAGCTCTCCTCGTTCGCGGACGAGGTGACTCGCGTCGCGACGGAAGTAGGCACCGAAGGCCGCCTGGGCGGCCAGGCGGAGGTGAAGGACGTCTCTGGAACCTGGCGCCAGCTCACGCAGAGCGTGAACGGGATGGCGTCGAACCTCACCGACCAGGTGCGCAACATCGCCGAGGTGACCACCGCGGTCGCCACGGGCGATCTCTCGAAGAAGATCACCGTCGAGGCCCGGGGCGAGATCCTCGAGCTCAAGAACACGATCAACACGATGGTCGACCAGCTCTCATCGTTCGCGGACGAGGTCACCCGCGTCGCCCGCGAGGTGGGCACCGAGGGCAAGCTGGGCGGCCAGGCGCAGGTCAAGGGTGTCAGCGGCACCTGGAAGGACCTGACCGACAACGTCAACACGCTGGCCGGCAACCTCACGAGCCAGGTGCGCAACATCGCCGACGTCACGACGGCGGTCGCAACGGGTGACCTGAGCAAGAAGATCACCGTCGCCGTCAAGGGCGAGGTGCTCGAGCTCAAGAACACGATCAACACGATGGTCGACCAGCTCTCGTCATTCGCGGACGAGGTCACCCGCGTCGCCCGCGAAGTGGGTACCGAAGGCCGTCTCGGCGGTCAGGCGAAGGTAAAGGGCGTCTCCGGCACGTGGAAGGACCTCACGGACAACGTGAACGCGATGGCCGACAACCTCACCGATCAGGTGCGCAACATCGCCGACGTCACCACCGCAGTCGCGACCGGCGACCTGAGCAAAAAAATCACGGTTGACGCGCGCGGCGAGGTGCTCGAGCTCAAGGAGACCATCAACACGATGGTCGATCAGCTGCGCTCGTTCGCCGCCGAAGTGACACGCGTCGCGAAGGAAGTGGGCACGGAAGGCCGCCTCGGCGGTCAGGCCAACGTCGAAGGCGTCAGCGGCACGTGGAAGGACCTCACGGACAACGTGAACACGCTGGCCGACAACCTCACCACACAGGTGCGCAACATCGCCGAGGTGACGACCGCGGTCGCGACCGGCGATCTCTCGAAGAAGATCACCGTCAACGTCAAGGGCGAGATCCTCCAGCTGAAGAACACCATCAACACGATGGTCGACCAGCTCTCGTCGTTCGCGGACGAGGTCACCCGCGTCGCCCGCGAGGTGGGCACGGAGGGCAAGCTCGGCGGTCAGGCCAAGGTCAAGGGTGTCAGCGGCACCTGGAAGGACCTCACCGACAACGTCAACACGCTCGCCGACAACCTCACCAACCAGGTGCGCAACATCGCCGAGGTGACGACGGCAGTCGCGAAGGGCGAGCTCTCCAAGAAGATCACCGTCGACGCGCGTGGCGAGATTCTGGAGCTCAAGAACACGATCAACACGATGGTCGACCAGCTCTCGACCTTCGCCGCCGAAGTGACACGCGTTGCGAGGGAGGTGGGCACCGAAGGGAAGCTCGGCGTCCAGGCAAAGGTCGAAGGCGTCTCGGGCGTGTGGGGGCCTCACGGACAACGTGAACCAGCTCGCCGGCACGCTGACGACGCAGCTGCGTGCGATCTCCGAGGTCTCGCAGGCGGTGACGCAGGGCGACCTGACGCGGTCGATCGCGGTCGAGGCGGAAGGCGAGGTCGCAGAGCTGAAGGACACGATCAACCAGATGATCGAGAACCTCGCCGAGACCACGCGCAAGAACTCGGAGCAGGACTGGCTGAACTCGAACATGGCGCGTTTCACCGGCATGCTGCAGGG
>WNGG01003515.1_pt1 | contig 26288 bp, 17 predicted proteins | sample 5400661 | NCBI WGS metagenome assembly WNGG01 (sample SAMN13153372, study PRJNA577476) | soil metagenome | isolation source: 100 cm soil or saprolite under Garry oak tree replicate 1 | place: USA:California | collected 2016-06-15
TGGAAAGCGCCGATGGCGTGTTATCCGCGGCAAAATGGGAAGCGGTGAACGAGACGCCGGTGGTGGCTGGTCAACAAAAGATGGTGACGATCAGCGGGGTGAGCGGGAACAAGTTCTACCGGCTGCGCAGCGATTGAGACGGAAACGGCGGCCAGCCGCCTCATTCCAATCGTTCCACTTGGATATTGGCCGGATCATTAACGCCGAGTTCGAGCAACGCGGCATTCTGATAGAGTTCGACGTTGTTGGTGAGCGACAACATCCCGGCGGCCTTGCGTTGGCGGTCGAGTTCTTGCAGGGAAAGGACATCCAAGGCGACCGGATCGGTGCTGAAACGGAGTTCATTCAGCGGTTCGGAATAGTGCAGCAAGACTCGCTGCTCGCCCTCATACTGGCAGATCAAGGCATCGACGATGTTCAGCGCCACGCGATCGCCGATGGCGGGCAGGGCGTAAATTTCCGGCACCGCCTCGGCCAGGCGCGCGTTGTCGGTCTCGAAACGGAAGAAGTTGTCCACGCTGCCCGCGGCCAGGCCGAACAAATTTCCAGCGACGCCGGCGGCGTGATGATTGAGGAGGGGGCTGATATTGACGATTTTAGTCAGGCCTTTCGAGACCAGTTTCGAGGCGTAGGACTTGCGGCCCACAGCCTCGCCTTTGCGTCCGAATTCGGAGTCGTCCCACAGCAGGTGTCCGAGCAGTTCCCGGTCGTAAAAGGTCTTTTCGTCGTAGCCCTCTTCCGCGGCCCCGGCGACGCGCACGCCGTAACGCGCCGCCAGCTCGAAAAAGCCGGCGCGACGCAAATCGGCGCGATGCTTGTCCCAGATCACGATTTGGCGGGGGGGAATTTTTGCTTCCAGCAGGCCTTCCACAACGGCGGCTACGACGGCCGGCCGGGTGCCGCTCTGAGCGCCGGGGATCGAATAGACTTTGAGCCCAACCACATCCTGCGTGGACAACAGGCTGCGCCAGGCGGCCGCCGCGGTTGGTTGGCGGGTCAGGGTGGTCAGCGCCCGCTGAACCATGAGGTGGACCCGCTCCGGACGCGGTTCAAAGGCTTCGGTGGCTTCCGGGTCGCGCACGATGACCACCCGGGCGCGCGGGGTGACATTGTCGCGGGAAAACAGGACGCCCGCGCCGGGCGCCTGGGCCAGGACGGCAAGCGGCAGCCACCAGCCGAGGAGCCGGAGTGGCCACGGCGTAGGCGCGGCATCAAACCGTGGGTTTCTTGACACGTTCAGGCGTGAATGTTACCACCCAAGGGAATGGCGACCAATAAAAAACTCGGCGCGATTCACGGGACGCTCGTTCTCCTGGCGGCCAGTTCGTTTCTTGTTTTCGGTTGCCGCCCGCCGGGGCCGACCGCGCTTTTGCAAGGCGAACGGGCCATCCGCGAAGGGAACCTCGAAGTTGCCGTCGAGCAGCTTCAAAAGGCGACCCGCCTGCTGCCGAAAAACGCGCAGGCTTGGAACCATCTCGGGCTGGCTTATCACGGCAGCCGGCAGCCCGCACAGGCCCTGCGCGCCTACCGCCAGGCGCTGGCTTGCGATTACAAACTGGCCGCCGCGCATTACAACCTGGGCTGCCTGCATCTGGAACAAAACGATCCCGCGGCGGCGGTGGATCAACTGACCAGCTACACGCTGCTTCAGCCCAAATGGGCCGACGGCTGGCTTAAACTTGGCGAGGCCCAGTTGTCCTTGCGGCGGCTCGACCTGGCGGAAAAAAGCTTCAAAACAGCCCTCGAACTGCGCCCGCGTCATCCCGAAGCGTTGAATGGATTGGGGATCATCGCGCTGCAACGCCGGCGGCCGCAAGACGCATTCAATCATTTCAATTTGGCGCTGGCGCAGAGTCCCAGTTACGGCCCGGCGCTGCTCAACCTGGCGGTCGTGGCGCAGCAAAACCTCTACAATCGGCCGCTCGCCCTGCAACGGTACCGGCAGTACCTGGCGATCCAGCCCCGCCCCGCGAATTGGGAAGAGGTTGCGGCGCTGGCCAATCAACTGGAGATGGAGTTAAATCCGACGGCCGCAAAAACCAATCTCGCAGCCACCCCGACGAATCCGGCGACGCGAAGCCCGACGACGGCTGCCGCAGCCGTTGGCGGGGTCCCGCGCACCAGCCAGTCACCTTCGGCGAGCGGATCGAGGTCCGCTCCTTCATCCAGTCCGCCGACTACGAATCGGATCTTGGTTGCCAGCAAGGCTTCCGCCCCGGAAAGCACCCGGACTATGCCGCTGGCCTCGAACAGAACCCAGGAAATCGAAGTGACGCGATTAGCCGACGAGCCGCTAATCCGACCGGCCCAGGAGGTCTCGCTCTCGCCGCCCACCCAGCCGGGGGCGCTCGATGATCGCGGAGAGACGGCGCCATCGCCACTGGCCGGCACCAAGCCAGATTCAAAGACGGACAAGCGGGGATTGATGGCGCGATTGATTCCGTTTGGTGGCAAGCCGAAGCCCGGGACGGACACCACGACCTCGGTGCCTTCGTCCGAGGTTGCGTTCAACGCGAAGGAGTCAAAGCGCAAAAGGCCGGCAGATTGTCGCAAGCGGTCGCTGCCTATGCCACAGCCACGCAAACGGACCCCAGCTACTTTGAAGCTTATTACAACCAGGGCCTGGCGGCTTACGAGCTGGGCAATTGGAAGCAGTGCCTTGTGGTCTATGAATTTGCGCTGGCGCTCCAACCGGATTCCCGCGATGCCCGCTACAACTTTGCCTTGGCCCTAAAGCAAGCGAACTATTTCGTGGATGCGGCGGAAGAGCTGGTCAAGCTTCTCAAGGAGGATCCCCGCGAGGCCCGGGCGCATCTATCACTGGCCAATTTGTATGCCCAGCAATTGAACAACCCGAAGCTGGCGCGGGGGCATTACTTGAAACTGCTCGAACTCGAACCGCACCACCCCCGGGCCGGGGAAATCCGCTACTGGCTGGCCACCAACCCGTAGCCCCCAAGCATCGTTTCGGCTCTGGGTCAGTGGCTGATTTGTGCGGCCTTCACGATTTCCGCCACCAGATCATCGACCTTCCACTCGTTCTCGGTGAAGATTTTTTGCACCCGGCCGCTGGCGTCCACCACCACCGTGCGCAGGTTGTGGCTAATGCCGCCTGGCTGGTTGGGGTCGGGTTTCCAAAAGAGCAGGCCGAATTGTTCCGTGATGGCCGTCACGTCGATAAGCTCGCCCGTGACAAAACTCCACCGTTTGGGGTCGGCCTTGAATCTTGCGGCATACGATTGGAGAACAGCCGGCGTGTCGTAGGCCGGATCGAAGGAGATGGTGAGCAGATGCCAGTTGGCGGGAGCATTGGGCATGCTTTGTAATTGGTGTTGCGTTTCCGCAAAGTTGCCGGACATGCGGGGACAGAAGGTCGGAAACGGGCAGCGAGTGAAAATGAAAGTAAACGCCAGCGCCTGGCCTTTGAAATCGCTCAAGCTGACGGCCTGGCCGAGTTCGTTCGTGAAATGGTACTCGGGCATCGGATCGCCCTCCTTCAACGGTTCCACTTCGCGCACACGGCGAAAACCGTCCGGCGCGGCGACGACGGACGGCGCAGTCGGGAGAGTCTTTTTTATCTGATCGATCCAACCACTGTCCGGGGTGACCATCATGCGGAAGGAAATGGCATCGCCGGGTTGCAGGCCAATGAGCTCCCGCGCGTCTTTGACGTCGAAAGGCATCGTCATGGCCGGCATGTAACCAGGGATTTCTTCGTGCGCGATGATCGCCTGTTGGCGTTCGGGTTTCAGCTCTTTGATCACGCCTTTGACTTGGAAAACCTGCCGGTCGCTGGTAACCACCCGCCACAGCGGAGGATTGTTCGCGGGCATCTCTCGGCACGAGAGGGCAAGTCCGGCCAGCACTGTGGCGGCCACCCAACGCGATATTTTTCTTCGAACCACGCAGCCATTTTTCCGCCGGAAATCGACGGATGGCAAGCATAGCTCAACGGGTCCGGGTAGGAGCGGGGGAGGAAGGTCCGGGCGGCAGTGCCAGGGCTGGCTTGTCGGTGTTCCGGCCGACCTGCCACCCGGAGTCTGTCATGACTTACTTCATCGGCAAACGGGGGAAGAAACTTTAGTGTCCGGCCGCGGCCAATAGACTCGATGAAACCGCCTGACTACGTGGAAGATCCGTACGAAATGAAACTTGAGGGTTGGCGCCTCCTGGGTTGGGCGGTGACGAGTTGCGCGGTTCGCGGATTCGGTCTGGGCCTGGGCAGCTCTTCGGGGAACCAGCGTCTGCGTGCTAACGACCATCCAAGCCTTTGAGGAATGCGAGGATCAAGTTGGGCAGCTCGTGGCTGTAGCCGCCTTCGAGCACGCCAACCACCGGGATGGCCAGTTTGCCGATCGACTGGCCGATCCAATAATAGTCTTCCTCCTCCAGGGTTTCCTGCGCGAGCGGATCGCGGGCGTAGGCGTCGAAGCCCGCGGAGAGCGCTATCAGTTCCGGTTTGGAGGTGGTGAGGTCCTTCAGCGCCCGAGTCAGGACGCTGCGATATTCCGTGCGCCCCGTGTGCGGCGCGACCGGATAATTGAAACAGTTGTTGCCAACGTTCCGGCTCCCGGTGCCGGGATAGCAAGGGTGTTGGTGGATGGAAAAAAAGGACGCGCGCGGCTGGCTCAGCAGGATCGCCTCGGTGCCGTTGCCGTGATGCACGTCGAAGTCATAGACCGCCACTTTCGCGGCGCCACCGGCCAGTGCCTGGAGGACGGCGATCGCGATTGAGTTCAGGTAACAGAATCCCATCGCCCGATCGCGCGTGGCATGGTGCCCAGGCGGGCGCAGCAGACTGAACGCCGTCTCGCCCTTGCGGGCCGATTCCAGCGCGGCGAGCGCGCCGCCGACCGAGCGGCGCGCATGTTCGGCGATGTTCGGGTAGGCGGGGGTGTCCCCATCGAAATCTTCCCGCTGCTCGAGCCGGGCGAGGTGCGCTTTGGAGTGGGCGCATAGGAGGATCTCCTCCTCGACGGGCAACGGTTCGGCCCAACTTATGGGCAGTTCTTTTTGGGCACGAAGCTTCTCCAACGATTTGGCGATGCGCGCCGGGCGCTCAGGATGCGCGCGGGATTCGTAGCCGGTGCAACGTTCGTCGGTAATGATTTTCACGCCTGGAATTGTGGGTGGAATTTGTCAAACTTACAGAACTGAATTTGGCCGGGGAGCGAGCTTCGAGCAGAAGTGTCTCGCGGAGCCGGCTCCACACGACCCGGCGTGTTGCCAGGCCGCAGGCGGCCGGGCCGAGGGGCGGGCTTTGGATCAAAAGTCCAGGCGCATGACGCGGATGACGGTACCCGCGGGCCACGTTGTTCGCGGCGGAACGTCCACCAGGCCATTGGCAGCAGCGAGGGAACCCAGCGAATGCGAGGCCTGCAGGCCGGCGGAGCGAACGTTGCCCGATGGATCGACCGTTACACGCATGAAGTGACGGCGGTCGCCACGATTGACCAACGATTCCGCCAAATGGCCGGAGTGGGCCGGCAGATCGACTCGCGTTGCGCCTTGCCAGCGCAACAAGGCGGGCCGCACCAGCAACAAGAAAGCCACCACGGCCGAAACTGGATTGCCCGGCAGCCCGAACAGCAATCTCTGTCTCCAGCGGCCGAAGACGAACGGTTTGCCCGGCTTCATGGCGACTCTCCAGAATTGGATTTCGCCGCCGATCTGCTCGAAAGCGTTTTTGACGAAATCGAGCTCGCCGACGGAAACACCGCCAGTGGTCACCAGCCCGTCGCACTCCGCTAGCGCCTGTTCGAGCATGGCCGTCGTGGCGGCGAGGGTGTCGGGCACCACCGGATACGCGCGCGGCAATGCTCCCGCGGCCGTCAACAGCGCGGCCAGTGCGGCACGATTGCTTTCGTAGATTTTTCCGGCGGGCAACGACTGGCCCGGCTCGACCAATTCGTTGCCCGTGGCCAGGAGACCGATCCGCGGCTGTCGCGCAACCTTCAGGGCTTTCAAGCCCACCGCCGCCAACAGGCCAACCCGCATCGCCGTCAGGCGATCGCCGGCCGCGAGCAATTCCGCCCCGCGCTTTACATCCTCGCCTCGCAGCCGCGTGTTTTCCCACGGCTTCACCGCTTCTCCGAACAACACCTGCGGCGGATCGGTGGCGCCCAACCGGACGTCTTCCTGCATCACGACCGCGTCGGCGCCGGGCGGCATGGCGGAACCGGTGAGGAGGCGGACGCACGTTCCCGGCCGGACCTTGCCTGCGAACGCCTGGCCGGCCGCAACTTGGCCCAGCAATTCCAGTTTTACCGGGGCTTCGGCGCGCGCGGACCGCAAATCAGCGGCGTTGACGGCGTAGCCGTCCATCGCGGAGTTGTCGAAGGGGGGAAGGTCGATCGGCGAAAGGATCGGCTCCGCAGCGACGCGTCCGACGGCCGCGTCCAGCGGAATCGGCTCAGGGGGTAAAGGGGCGAGCACGGCGAGAATGCGTTGGCAGGCTTGTTCCAACTCGATCATCGCGCGAGTGTCGGCTGGGCGCGGCGGGTTGTCGAATGAAAGCTGGTGGCGCGGCGCTGCCCCCTCAAACATTTTTTCTCCGATTACGCGAACATAGGCGAACATAAGCGAATTTAAGCGAAGATTTGCCTCTAATCCCGATTCGCGCTCACCCTCGTCATAAATGAAACAAGTGTTACAATCGCTCAAATCTTTGGCTTGCCCGCGCATTGTAGGCCGGCTCCCCTGACCCGGCGTCGTGTTACAATCGCTCAAGCCTTTGACTTTCCCATTCATCCAGTCACAACTTCCTCGTATCCAACGCGCTCGACCCAAATCGAGGTTCGTCCGTGCCAGTTTTGATCCAACGGCCCGCGCCTTGATCCGGGCTGGTCCATTTTTTTTGGTTGGATTTGGTTGGATTTGGTCGGATTTGATGCGATCCCTCGGATCCGATTTGATTCGTTTTTCATCATTTCGCCCATTTCGCACTCCCTGGTGGCCGTGCGCAGCGCCCACGGTGGCCGCGCGCAGCGCTCGCATTTGCATGGTTTCCATTGCGCCACGATAGATAACATAATCCGTTGGGAATGTCAACCAATTTCGTGAGGGACGACTGGCGGAACCGCCTAAGCCCCTCCGGCCCAGCCCTTAACGAAGGAAACGAAGCAATTGCGACCCCATGATTTTGTGCGTCCGGACAACACCCCCAATCGCCCCGAAAACCCAGCCCTCCGGGGGACCGCGACCGTCCCGGTCGCACCCGTCGGCGTCTCGCCGACGGAATCTGCAATCCGCAATCTGAAATCTGCCATCGGGCGGTGCTGAACCGCCCCTGTGGCCGCCCCCGCATTCCCGGCGTTGAAACGCCGGGCCATTCTCACGCTGTCCCTCCGGGACAAATACTCGCCTCTCCGCATGGTGACCGGCCGTAGGACCGCATTGTAAAGAGTTAACTGAGACAGCAACGTAACTCCTTCTCGCCCAGCGAGTTATCAAATTTCTCACTGTGAGAAATTTGATCTGTCCCTCTCGTTCAACGACCCGGCCGTGCCGGACCCCTAACAGCCCGTTGAAAAACGCCACTTCCCGTGGCAGCCGAGGTAACGAGGCTCACATTTCCTCGGAAAAAGCAGCGATCAGAGAGCCTCCTCACGTCGGCTGCTACTTTCTAAACAGGCTGTTAGTTAAGGACTCGTTCTCCCAACCAATTGCTGGCGAGCGTGTTACAAATCAGCGCACGACAAGTTCAAAAACGGATGAATTCGAGCGCCTCTGTAGGTCCTCGCAAACTGAGAGGCCCCGTTGGGCTTATCGGGAACCGCCGCGCTCTTAAGTAGCGTGTCCTCAAAGATTTACGCCTTAACTAAGTCCCATTCCCGTCAGGCGCGGCATCGCGCCGGTTTGAAAACTCCGTGGGGGCCTGCGGCGAGCGATCTTGGCACGGCCAAGGCGCAGTGGCCGCGCGCGGCGCCTCCGGTCAAATTTCTCACAGTGAGAAATTTGATAACTCGTTCGCCCAGAAGGAGTTATGACTGTGTCTCAGCTAACTCTTTACAATGCCCCCATCCCCCTCCCTGACCGACCCCAGCTCCGTCAGGAGCGCCATTCTTGTAGCAACCAAAACCAACGAAGCTCAAGCCCCGTAGTGGGCGGCCTGTTCAAAAAGTAGCAGCCGACGTGAGGAGGCTCTCATATCGCTTCTGTTTCCGAGGAAATTTGAGCCTCGTTACCTCGGCTGCTACCGGGAGTGGCGTTTTTCAACGGGCCGCTAGCGCCATTCTGACCACTTCCTGCATCAATTCTGCTCCAAAAAAGACGCGCCACAAGCCCACCGGCCGCGTCTTGCGACTCGAATAAGCCAGCCGCCCCGGCCCGGTTCGCCAAGCTCCTCATGGTCAACGTGTTCAAAGGAAAATCACGATCCCTCGACATTTTCTGAAAGATTCGGGGCAAACGCTTCGTATTAATGTACGTGAACACTCGACTGCTCTCCATGGAGGATTGGGAGGCCCATTTTGCCCACGCCCATTACCAATACGCCGCCCTGGCCAGCGAACTAGGCCTTTCCCACCGCACACTCCGCCGCCACATGATCATCGCGTGCCAGATTGCTCCCCATCGGTGGTTAGAGCCTGTTTGGAAACTACGAGGGGCGCTGTTTTCGGGGAAAAGGCCGGATGGCGAGACGCGACGAAGGAGAATATCCCTGGTGGATCTTCGACTGAGGAGCAACGAAGCCAGACGGCCTTTTCCGCGAAAACCCTATGCTCGGAACTCGCCGCCTTGGCCACGGCCAAAATCCCTCGCCGCAGCGCCCCTCGTAGTTTCCAAACAGGCTCTGAGCAGCCATTCGCCTGCTTAAAGCCGCGCAACAGCTCCGGACCGGCTTATCCGTAAAAGCGGTCGCCGCCCAATTCGATTTCAAGCAGCTCTCCCACTTTTCCGCCGCTTTCAAGTGCTTCCACGGCATCTGTCCAAGCCGCTATCGGCTGGGGAATGCCCGCCAGCGACTCCTCTTGGCCAAAGCCGCCGCACAGCGGCGCGCAGCCCCCGGCTGAGCGCCGTTCCGCCCCAATCCGCATTCCCCAGTGGTGCCCGCGCGCAGCGCCCGCAATCCGCAATTGATGGGCTTCCCCAATCCGCTTCGTTGCCTTCGTTGCCTTCTGTGCACGTATTCCCCCAATCGTGCAAAATGCCTTGTGAATAACTTGGCCGGTTTTGATAACTCTTTGTTGTGGCATTATCGCGGCCAAAGGCGTAGAACCAACATCGCGATGAAACCGTTTGACGAAATTATGAAAACCACCCTGCTTAACCTCCTCCCTTTACTCCTCGCCACCAGCGTCCGCGCCCTGGACGCCGTTCCCCAGGATGCCCCGGTCGCAGACGCTCCAAGCTTCGCTATCGCCGACCGCGGCCCGCACCATCGCATCTGGACCAATTCAGCCGGAGGCACTTACGAAGAATTAGCTACCGGCATGCACTTCTTTGACCAAAACGGCAACTGGGCCGAGAGCAGCGAGGAAATCCAGATCGTCAACGGTTACGGCGTGGCCCAACAAGGCCAGCATCAAGTAGTTATCTCACCTAACATCAATCAGGCCCCAGCCACCGACCTCCTGGCCCCCGACGGCGTCACCCGCTTGCAGACCCACATCCTCGGCCTCGCCTATTTCGACCGCGCTTCCGGCAAGAGCGTTATGATCGCCCTCACCAAAGACGCCATCGGCCAGCTCGTCGGCCCAAACGTCGTCCTCTACCCGGATAGCTTCACCGACTTCCGAGCCGACGTCCGCGTCGTCTATACCCGCTACGGCTTCGAGCAGGACATCATCCTCCGAGCGCAACCGCCTCCGCCGCAGAACTTTGGCCTCGACCCCAACAGCTCGAAACTCGAAGTCTGGACCGAATTCCTAAATCCTCCCATCCCGCAACAAACTCCCCTGATCCTCTACCAGGAGAACGATCCGCAGACCCGCCAGGCGATGGTGGAACCCGACCTCATCGACCACGCGCTCGACTTCGGCTCGATGGCCGTTGGGCAGGGCACCGCCTTCACCATCGGCGACGATCCCCGCAACCCGCTCAGCCCCAATGAATCGACCCCAATTTGCAAAGAGTGGACTCTCACCGATAATCGCGCGTTTCTAATTGAATCCGTGCCATATCCTAACCTCAAGCCAATGCTCGACACCCTCCCCGCCGTCGCCGCCGCCATCGGCAAGCCAAACAGAAACGCGCAAATGGCGGCGCTCAAAACCCCCCGTCACCCCGTTTCCCGCACTCAACTCGTCGCCCAACTGACCCGGCCCGCAGTGGCCGCGCGCAGCGCCGCCTTTTCGTCCTTTAGGTCCCACCTCGCCAAAGCCCCCATGCCCGTACAACGTGGCGTCACCCTCGATTTTCTGACCATCAACGCCAGTCAAACGAACAAGGTATTCCAGTCAGATACAACATATTACGTCTCTGCCCCAGTATATCTGTACGGCACGAACTCAGTTTTCGAGGGCGGAACCGTTTTGAAATACTCCCCCACGAACACCGCCAAACTCACCATCCGCAGCAGCAACCTCACCTGGCAAGGCACTTCCTACCGTCCGGTCATTCTGACCGCCAGAAGTGACACCACCGTTGGCGAAACCATCACCAGCAACACCATAACCAATTACGACACCGCCCTTTACATCGACGCCGCCAGCATGGGCACCAACGCCATCCTGCAAAATCTCCGCGTGGCCTACGCCACCAACGCCATCGTGCTAAACGGCAACACCGGCCACGTCATCAGCCACGCCCAATTCGTTAACTGCCAAACCGGGATTACGCCGCTGAATACCGTTTTCAGCCTCCGCAACGCCCTGTTCCACAACGTGTTGAACGTTTTCAACGCCGCCACCGCCAACACGTCCACCGGGAACTGCGAACACGTCACCGCAGACACCGCCAGTTGGCTCAACTACAGCAACTACCTCATCCTCAACCTCACCAACTCCCTGCTCGTCTCCGTCACGAACACGATCACCTTCAACAACACCAACGCCGTGAGCATCGTCACCAGCACCAACGGCGTTTGGCAGCCGGTCGGCGCCGGCTACCATTATCTGGCCGACAACACCTACCGCAACCTCGGCACCACGAACATCAACGCGAGTTTGGCCGCCGATTTGAAGAAAATGACCACCTATCCCCCCATCGTGCTGACCACCGATTTCACCGTGGGAACAACCCTCAACCCCCAGGCGGGCCGGGACACCGACACGCCGGATTTAGGCTGGCATTACGACTCCCTCGATTACTGCTGGAGCGGACTGAAGCTCACCAACGCCACCCTCACCCTCACGAACAGCGTGGCCATCGGGTTTTACGGCATCAAGGGCACCAGCTTGCGTGATGGGGCGCAGTTCGCCAGCCAGGGCACACCCGCAGCTTTGAACCGGTTGGTCCGTTATCCAGCGGTGCAGGAGCAGTCGATCGCCTGGGGCGCGGCCGGCAGCGGCAAAAGCCTCTTTGACGTCACCAACAACGTCGGTCCGCGGCCCACCATCTATCTGCGGTTCACGGATCTATCGCTCCTGCCAGCGGATGCGAATATTTACGATTACGGCCAATACAATGCCGTCAGCAGCATCATCTTTCGCGACTCGCAGATTCGCGGCGGGACCCTTTCCATCGGCACGTACTTCCTGCAGGCCGCGCCCACTGTTGGCTTGACCAATAATCTGGCGCAACGGGCCACCATCACCCTCTCTTGTGACGTCGGCGGGTCGCAGGTCTCACTGCCATCATATCTGCACAACAATCTTTTCCGCTTCGGCTCTGCCACCTTCAACAACGCGACGAGCAAAGGGACTTTCGAGATCAAAGACAACCTGTTCGACACCGTGACCCTGAGCGGCAACGCCGGGACCCAGGGTTACACCAACTCCTACAACGGCTACTACAACACGACCCAACTGCCCGGCGCCACCCACTCCGTAACCCTGACCGTCGTGGATTACAAAACCGGCCCCCTCGGCACCTACTACTACCCCACCAACGGCGCCAGCGGCGGCCTGACCAACCTCATCAACGCCGGCAGCACCACCGCCGATCTCGTTGGCCTCTATCACTTTACGACGAGCATCGGCCTCACAAAAGAGACAAACTCAATCGTCGATATCGGGTACCACGTAATTGCTACCGACGCCAACGGCAATCCCATCGACACCAATGGGGACGGCATTCCCGATTACCTCCAAGACGCCAACGGCAATGGCGTCGTCGATTCCGGCGAGACCAACTGGCAAAGCCCGGGAGATTTGGGCCTGAAAGTCTGGATCACCGAGCCTAAGAACAATAGCAACCTGCCGTAGCCGTGAGGTTGAGATTCCTAAACGTTCACACATTTCGAAAAGAGGAAACAAACTATGAAACCAACTGCGATTATCAGCGCCGGCTGTGATCTCGTGAGCGCAGCTCCAAACCTGTTCACACCTCGTTCCAAAGCAAAACTCATGCGATGGCGAATGGCACCCTTAATGCTGGTCTTACTTACATCCATGGGTAAGGAGCTCGCGGCACAAGATTCGTCCACTGATGCAAGCCCTGCATCTCCAGTCGCACTGCCCGACGGAACCAGTGATTGCTGCACGCTTCCCTCAGGCGCAGTGGTCTGCAATAGTTGCTGTGGAGGGGGAAATGGCAATAACAACGACCCGAATAGGCCCATCTTTCCAACCGACAGCAATGCCGCACTGAACAGCGCTTACGCTAGACACTTCACTGGTGTTCCAGTTGCTCTTCCAGGCTGGCTGGTTTCTGAGCCAGCCGTTGACTTGTGGCTCGCCGACACGCCGCTCAAATACAGAACAAGTCGCGGCGCTCCGGTAAGCTTCAGCCTCTACTACAAAAATCGACACGGCAGCCAAAACGACGTTGACAACGGGCAAAGCGCGATTTTCAGTCTCGGCTACCATTGCCACGCGCCGTGGCGCTCATACGTTGAGGCCATTCCCGGCCAGAGCACAAACTTTTGGGTTTACGTTGGAGATGGAACAGCGCGCCAATACACATTGGGGAACGTCGATTATCTCAAGCTGGCCACACTAACCCAAATCTCTTCCACTAATGTATTGCAATTCCGGGACGGATCAACGAACGAGTATGGCCTGACGACGACTATCGGCGGTGTTACCCGCTATTTCCTGACCAAGCAAGCGGATCCCCAAGGTAATGCGTTCACGTTCCAATACCTAGAGACCAACAACACCATCGTCCTCAGCTCGGTTACGGATGTGGATAACCGAACCTTAACATTTCAGTACGCCACTGCCGGCATCTATTCTAATGTCATCACTAAGGTCATCGGTCCGTACGGGTTGACCAACTCGCTCCAATACGACTCGTCCGGACGCCTGACAAATCTCACTGACGTGATCAATCTAACCAGTAGCATGCAGTACGACAGCACGTCCAACCTCACGGCGCTCATTACACCATACGGCACCAACAAGTTTTCCTACTTTTCGATCTCCAACCAAATGTACGCCGTTCAGGTGACCGAACTGGACGTCCGGAAACATTTGTACCTGTTTTACTCGCTAGTCGAGGGCGGCAAGGTTCCAAGTAACTATTCTAGCTATGTTCCTAGCACGACTAATGCGTCGTACTTCTCCATGGCCAACACGTTTGATACCACGAACACCGATCATCGCAATACCTTCTACTGGAACCCTCGCCAGTACGCACAATTGTCCGACGAGGTGCGCACCAACCTGGACAACGGCAGCTTCAATGTGAGCAACCTTACCAGCGGCGACTATCTCAAAGGTCGTCAAGCCCACTGGCTGAAAACCTCCGACGGCACTCAAACCGGAACGTCCCTTTCTCTCCTCCGTGATCCAAGTCCTGATGGCGCGCTGCAGGGCCAAATCAAATGGCTCGATTACGTCAACAAAACCGGCGGCGCGGCCGACACGGAAGGCACCATGTTCCTCCCTCGTTACAGGGCGTGGAAACTCCCGAATGGCGAGTCGCGTTTCAGGTATTCGGAGCGTAACAACCTAGGCTATGCGACCAACAAAATCGAGACGTACACCGCCCCCGACAGCACCTGTCAGGTGCGGACGAACCAATTCGTTTATGCCAGCAACAATATCGACCTGGTCAAACAAGTGCAGCTTTTGGGGAGCACGTCCAGGCAGGTCAGGAGCAATGTTTTCAATAGCGCCCATTTAGTGCTGACGAATTATGACGCACTGAACCAGATGTCCACATATTCGTACAATGCAAACCAACAATTGGTGACGACCGTCACGCCTGCCAGTCTGACGCGGAGCAACGTATATGCCACCAGCGGCACGTGCTCGAATTTCCTCACCCAGGCAATTGACTTGGAGATCAGCGGAACGAACTCGTACAGTTACACCAACGGCTATGTCTATACCGTGACCGACCCTCGCAGCCTGACGATGACAAATAGTTGGGACGCCCTTGGCCGATTGACACAGACGAGCTACCCGGACGGCACATCGGTAAGCCGCACATACAACATCCTCGACCTCGTAACAGTAGTGGACAGGATAAACGCTACCAATCAATATGTGTACGACGGCTTTCGGCAACGGACGCAAGGGATTGATCCTCGCAACGGCACGACGATCTACAGTTACTGCAATTGCGGCAGTTTGGATTCGATGACCGACACGTCTGGCAAAACGACCCTTTTCACTTACGATTTGCAGGGCAAATTGTGTACCACCAGCTACCCTGGGACCGGCTCTGTGACCAACAATTACAACCTGATGCGCCAGATCACCAACGCGATCGACAGTGCAGGTGCGAGCGTGACCAACTGTTATAACAATCAGGGACTGGTGTGCGTCGTCAGCAATGCGTTCGGATGCGTGAGGTTGCTCACGTTCGACATTGAGGACCATGCGACGAGCATTACCGATGCCAACTCGGTCAATAACCAGTACACCTACGACCCTTTTTCGCGTGTGACGCAACGAACCGACCCGAACAACCAGACGGAGACCTTTTCGTACTCCAGTCTCGGTCTTGTCGCCTATACCAACCAACTGGGGCAATACCGGAATTACCAGTACGACGTGGCCGGGCGAAAGATCGCCCAAACGAACGGCAACGGCGAAGTGATCGTCTATACGTACAACGCCGCCGGGGACGTCCAGGCGCTGTCCGATGGCAAAGGCCAGACCACGAGCTGGGGGTATGACCAGTATGGGCGGGTGAACTCGCAGACCAACGCGGCCGGAACGCAAGTGCTTACCTATCAATATGATGCGAATGGACGGCTTACGAATCGCTGGAGCCTGGCCAAGGGAAGCACCACGTACAAGTACGATTTGGCTGGCAATTTGACGAACATTGTTTATCCTTCGAGCGGATCAATAACGATGCAGTACGATTCGAACAATCGGCTGACGAATATGGTCGATGCCGTCGGCACCACAATATTTGCGCACACAGATTTCGGCGCGCTGCTCAGCGAAGATGGCCCCTGGGCGAACGATACCGTGAGCTACACTTACACCACGAACCGCCTGCGCGCCAGCCTCAATTTGCAGCAACCGAATGCTTCGGCCTGGGTTCAGACCTACACATATGACGGCGCCAAGCGCCTGAGCAGTGTCAGCTCACCTGTCGGCACTTTTGGGTACCTTTATGATCCCTCCGGCCATCTTCAGGTGGGCAACGTCAGCCTTCCCAACACGAGCTACATCACGAACACGTATGACAGTTTATCGCGGTGGACCGGCACCTATTTGAAGAACAGCGCCGGGACCACGCTGAATTCGCACGCCTACACGTACGACAATGCCAGCCGCCGCGCCCGCCAGACGAGAACTGCCGGCGATTATGTCGATTACACTTACGATGCGATCGGGCAGTTGAAGTCTGTGGCAGGAAAAGAATCGGGCGGCAGCCCAAGCCGTTCGCAGGAGCAGTTCGGGTATGCGTACGACGCTGCCGACAATCTCAACTACCGGACGAACAACGCACTTCTCCAGACGTTCAATGTCGATAACCTGAACCAACTCACCACCGCAACGCGCAGCGGCACGTTGACCGTTGCCGGCACTACAACCAGCAGTGCGACGAATGTTACAGTGAATAGCCTGACGGCAGATCGGTATGCCGACAACTCCTTTTCCCGAACGAATCTAACGCTCGTGAGTGGGAACAATACGTTTACGGCCGCTGGCAAGGACAACTTTGGCAGGCAGGATTCGCAAAGCATCACCGCTAACCTTCCCACTACGGTAACCTACACCTACGATGGCAATGGGAATTTGACGTACGATGGCAACCGCGCCTTTGATTATGACGATGAGAACCAACTGATCCGGGTGACTGTGACCAATAACTGGAAGAGCGAATTTACGTACGACGGTAAGATGCGACGGCGAATTCGCAAGGAGTTTTCGTGGCAGAATAGCGGCTGGGCTTTGTCGAATGAAGTCTATTACGTCTATGACGGGAACCTCGTGATCCAGGAGCGCGACGCTAACAACGTGCCCACCGTCAGCTACACCCGCGGTCGCGATTTGAGCGCCAGTTTAGAGCGCGCCGGTGGAATAGGGGGGTTGCTGGGGCGGACTGATCATTCGACGATCACGCCTCAAAACGCGTTCTATCATACTGATGGGAATGGAAACGTAACGATGCTCATCAACATTTTGCAGCTAGCTGCGGCCAAGTATTTGTACGATCCCTTCGGAAGTACACTATCGAAAGTCGGGCCTCTTGTGGATGCCAACGTGTATCGTTTCTCGACTAAGGAAACGCATCCAGCATCTGGCCTAGTTTACTATCTCTACAGGTTCTACGACTCAAGTCTGCAGCGGTGGCCAAGCCGCGATCCCCTGCTGGAAAGAGGGTTTGAAATTAAGCGTAAGCATAGCGGCGCGGAAAGCGCCCGGCTCAGGAAGAGAAATGTCTACGGGGCAGTAGGGCCAAACCTTTATTGGTTTGTGAAGAACGACCCTATCCGCAATAACGACGCAGCAGGCCTGATGATAGATTCTCAATATGAATACTATTGTAGGCCGATCTGCCCGAAAGATCCAGTTTGTGTGGCAGGCTGCTTCAACACGTACGCGGACAGGGTGGACGAAATTGAAGATGAGACTCTCGGGTGTTTGGCAGCAGTCCTAGTCGGCTGCATGGAGGTTGAGCCTGCCAGTCGATCTTATTGCGCTGGGTTAGGGTTTGTGGGCTGCGGCATATATGCGGCTGGGGCGGAGGCCCTGGCGCTGCTTGACTATTGGTGGTGCGTTGACGGTTGCCCGTGCAAGTAACGGGTGTGAGGAACCAAAAATGGACCGGCGGTACATTTTGAGAGTTGGCGTGTTGACCGTCCTGAAAAGCTTAGTCCTCTGCTTCTTGGTGGCGCTGGCGCTCGCATCAGTTACTGGTTCTGAATTGCGGTTTCCTTGGTACTTGATAATTCCAGTGAGCTGTTACTCCTTTTTTCGCGGAGTCGATGCGGACTGCCGACGTCGGTCCCAATCGGCGCAAGAATCGTCGCAATCAAGGCCTCCATCAGAATGAGCGGCTCTTTCCTCTAATCCTCGCGTGAGCGCACTGCACGGAGGCAGGCATTTTTCGTTGAGGGTTTTCGTGATAAAACGGTAAAATGATGGTATTTAGCTATCGAGACTTCTGCAAAGCAGGTTCGAAAACGGTTGATCACTGAGGATCAGTGAGCCACGGGCACGACGACCGACGCACGGTTCTGACTGCTGGTCACCCTGATGACTTCGACACAAGCGAATGATTCTCTAGAGCAACTCGACCGAGCACGGGGGCGGAGGGTCACTACGCAGGCGTTGCCAGCGACGAATCCGCCGACCACCGATGGGTCGCCACAGCCGCCGCGGGTGTGGTTCAAGATGGGTTTACGGCAGTTAGGCTATGCTTTGTCGGATGCGCAATGCTAGGAGCGGGTCGTCGATCGGCTTAGCTTGCGGCGTTTTGTTAGCGTGGGATTACAGCACCAGGCGCAAGGTGAAACGACGCGGATACGTTGTCGTCCGAAAGGGTCGGTCTAGAAAAATGATGGTTTGAGCCTATGCAGAAGACCGTGCTAACTTATGACAGTCGGCGTGGCGCGGGGACCCAGGCCAGAGCATGAACGTTTCATCTCTTCTTCTCATGGTTATGAGCGGAGCCATAGGCTCGTCTGGCGACCGAGCCATAGGGGCAGTTGGCCCAAGCGAAATGTTCTTCCCCAATGCAACAATTCCTCTTCTGCATATTCGACTCGATGAATCGGCACTGACACAGTTGCAGCTGCATCCTCGCTGGTACGTGACTGGATCAGTCATCGAAGGGCGACGTATTTATCATGACGTTGGCATCCATTTAAAGGGCAACTTCGGCACTTTTCAGACCGCCGAGAACAAGCCGTCTCTCACTCTAAGCTTCGACAAGTTCGTCAAGGGCCAAAAGTTCCACGGATTGGAGAAGTTACATTTGAACAATTCTGCACAGGACCCCAGCTACCTGTCTGAATGCCTTTGCCGCGAATTGTTCGCATCGGCCGGGGTGCCGGTCGCGCGGGCGACGCACGCTCGTGTGGAGATTAACGGGCGCGACGTCGGCCTGTATGTCCTGGTGGAGGGTTACGACAAGGCTTTTCTTCGACACCACTTCAAGCAGCGGAACGGGAACCTCTACGACAGCGAGTTCCGCCACGACATCATCGACCCGCTCAAAAGGCATTCGGGCACTGGTCCCAATGACCACGCCGATTTGAAAGCCCTGGCAGCGGCCTGCGCGGAGTCTGGTCCCGATATTCGCCTGGCCAAGATCGGATCGATCTTGGATTTGGACCGATTCTATTCCTTTCTGGCTCTGGAATTGATGATCGGGCATTTTGATGGCTACGCCCAGGCCGTGAACAATTATTGGGTCTATCACGATCCCGGCTCTGGAAAACTGGTTTTCCTCCCGCACGGCATGGACCAGATTTGCCCGCAGCCGCAGACTTCGTTGTTTCCTGAACTTAAGGGCATCCTCGCCCAAGCAGTGCTTGAAACCGCAGAAGGCCGAAGGAAGTTCCGAGAATACTGCACGCTCTTGTTCACCAACCATTTTTCCGGTCTGTCGAACCGCGTTGAACAGTTGCGCCAACGAATTCGGCCCGAGCTGGCGAAACTTGGCGCGAATGCCGTCGCACAGCACGACCGCGCAGCCGCCGCTTTGCAGCAGCGGATCATCCAACGCATGGAGGATCTGCGCAAACAATTGCTTGTCCCTCCGCCCAGCCTGACTATTTTAAGCCCCGCCAGAGAAGTGGTGCTGACGAACTGGCTCGGGAACGTCGATAAAGGCTGGGCCAAACTGTCCGAAAAGGCGGCCCAGAACGGAACAAAGATTCTCCAGGCTTTGGTGGAAGCGCGTGGCGCGACGGACGAGACCACGACCGGCGCTGACACTCACGCCAGAGAAGAAGGCGCAGCCGAGGTGACGGCCGAGGCGGTTTGGGAAACGCGGGTGCTCTTGCCGGCGGGGCAGTACCGAATTTTGGCCAGGATTGCCGCCGATCAGCCTGTTTTCCGAGGCCCTGATCTTCCGATCGTCGTGAAACTGTGGGGTGGCCGGGACTTGCAATTCGAGAGCACCCGAGAAGATGCGCAGCATTTGGCGGTTGCGCACACCTTTGAGCTAACATCCGAAGCCCCCGAAGAAGTCTTGGTTCAATTCAAACTGCAAAGTTCCGGCGATCCAATCGTTTTCGACGTCGGTCCTGTAAGATTGCTGCGGGTAGAGTGAACCATCGCGGCGTTCGACGAAGCGCACCGATTTTGCCTACGACTCGGTGAACCGGCTCGTCACAACCACGCGCCTCAGCATCATAACTTCCAACGCGCTGGATGCCGCGGATCGCATCCTGGCGCAAACCCGCAAAGGAACCGATGGAAGCCTGATCACCCTGCGAAGGCGGGGCTACGATGCCGCCAGCCGCCCGACCAGCGAGACCAACGCGCTCAACGGCGTCACCACCTACTCCGAAGCCCTGGATGCGAACAGCCAGCGAGTCAGAACAACCACGTATCCGGATGGAGGGACGCGCGTCGAAACCTATTTCCGGGACGGCCAGCCCGCCAGCCGGTCCGGCACGGCCTCGTTTCCCGCGCGCTACGAATACGGTTCCGTCCAGGATAATTCGATTTACCGCGCCTTCTCCAAGGAAATCAGACTCAACAGCGACGGAACAGACACCTCCGAATGGATGACCAATTACCTCGATGCGGTGGCCCGCAGCTACAAAACGCTTTACGCGGCGGCGCAGGCGCCGTTCCCGTATCGCCAATCCTTCTACAACAATCTCGGCCAGCTCTGGAAGGAGCGCGACCCGGACGGCGTGGTTACGCTGTATGGATTCAATGCAAAAGGGGACCGGGAATACACCTGCATTGATTCTAATCTAAACGACATCATCGACCTCAGCGGCCTGGACCGAATCACCCAAACCACCGATGATGTCCTGGCCAATTACAGCACCAACGTTGTGCGAACGCGCACCTTCGTTTGGAGCACCAACGCCGACAGCACCGCAACCCTCATTGCCACGCGAGAAACGTCCGTCGAAGGATCGCGCACCTGGACAACCACCCCCGCCGGCGTCAATCTGAACTGGACCCGCTACTCCAATGGTCATCGCTACGTCACCAACACCGCGCCCGACGGATCGTACTCCGTCAGCGATGTTTATCAGGGACGCTTGCAATCGCTCACCCAAAAAGACTCGTCGGGAGCGCAAATCGGCCAGACGACCTACGGCTACGATCCCCACGGCCGGCAGAACGCCATGACGGACGCCCGCAATGGCACAACGACAGTTGCCTTCAACAACGCCGATCAGGTGGCAAGCGTCACGACCCCGCCGCCGGGCACCGGCGCCAGCGCCCAAACCACGATCACATATTACGACACGATGCTCCGGGCCACGAACGTGGTCCAACCGGATGGCGCCAGCGTCACCAACCTGTTTTATCCGACCGGTCTGCTCATGAAAACGTCCGGCGGCCGTACTTACCCGGTGCAATACACTTACGATCCTCAAGGCCGCCTGCAAACCATGACCACCTGGACCAACTTTGCCGGCAGCTCCGGCGCGGCCGTCACAACCTGGAATTACGACGCCCCGCGCGGGTGGCTCGCGAACAAGCGTTACGCCGACAACACCGGCCCGGACTATACCTACAGCGGCGCCGGCCGCCTCTCGACCCGGCAATGGGTGCGAACCGTTTCGGGCGGGGCGCGCCTCACGACGACCAGTTCGTACAACAACGCCGGAGAGCTTTCGGCGATCAGTTACAACGATGGAACTACGCCTTCCGTGTCCTACAACAACGACCGGCGCGCGCGGCTGGCCCAGGTCGTGCGCAACGGAATCACCACCACGCTCACGTACAACGATGCCAACCAGCTTCAGGGAGAAATCTACAGCGGCGGCGTCCTGGGCGGCTTGATCGTGACCAATCTGTACGATTCGTTCCTGCGTCGAACCGAAGTGGCCAGCAAAAATGCCTCGACCCAACTGGCCGCCACTGATTACGGGTACGACACCGCCAGCCGCCTCCAGACGGTGACAGCCGGCGTGAATTCCGCCACATATTCGTACCTTGCCAACTCTCCGCTGGTGAGCCAGATTACATTCAAATCGAACACGATTGTGCGCATGACGACGACGAAGGCATACGATTTCCTGAATCGGTTGGCTCAAATCTCATCCGTGCCATCCGCGTCATCCGTGGTCAGCTTTTCATACGCCTACAACAGCGCCAATCAACGAGTGCGAACCACGCTCGCCGACAGCTCGTACTGGGTCTATGAGTACGACAATCTCGGCCAGGTAAAGACCGGCAAACGCTACTGGTCCGACAACACGCCGGTGGCCGGCCAGCAGTTCGCCTACGGCTTCGACGACATCGGGAACCGGACTTCAACCAAAGCCGGCGGCGACGCCAACGGAGCCAATCTGCGAACGGCAAATTACACGGGGAATAATTTGAACCAGTACTCGCAACGCGACGTGCCCGGCACCGTGGACATCATCGGCGCGGCCACCGCAACGGCGACAAACGTCAACGTCAACAATCAATTGGCGTATCGTAGAGGCGAGTATTATCAGGTGCCGCTCTCGATCAACAACGCCTCCGCGGCACAGTGGCCCAGCGTGACGAACCGGGCGGTGCAAAATGGCACGACCAACTCCGTCACGGGCAATGTGTTCCTCCCGCAAACACCCGAGGTCTTCAGCCACGATGCCGACGGCAGCCTCACCAACGACGGCCGCTGGGCGTTCACCCGGGACGGAGAAAACCGGCTGATCGCGATGGCGGCACCAACCACAGCGCCAAGCGGTTCCTGCAAGTCCCTCACCTTCGCTTATGATTACCAAGGCAGGCGCATCAGCAAAGTGGTGTCGAACTGGACCGGCAGCGCCTGGTCGAAGCTGAGCGAACAGCGATTCCTCTACGACGGCTGGAACCTGATCGCCGACCTTGACGCCAACAACAACCTGTTGCATTCCTATTCCTGGGGCTTGGATTTAAGCGGATCGATGCAGAGGGCAGGCGGCGTGGGTGGACTCATTGGCATCACGGTGCAAAGCGGAACGAACGCGGGCAACTATTTCCTTGCCTACGACGGAAATGGGAACACCGCTGCGCTGGCCAACGCCGCGGATGGAACAATCGCCGCTCGCTACGAGTATGGTCCCTTCGGTGAACCGATTCGAACCAGCGACGGCGGCGCGAAAGAGAACCCATTCCGCTTCTCCACGAAGTTCTCAGATGATGAATCGGACCTGGTCTATTACGGCTACCGGTTCTACAGTCCGATCGCAGCGAGGTGGCAAACTCGCGACCCCATCGGGGAGAGCGGTGGTCAACATTTATACACATTTGTTCAGAACGACGCTCTAAACCAGGTCGACCCAACTGGGCAGTCCGGAATACCAGGCCGGATACTGATAGACCCGTACAGGCCAGCAAACAAAGATAAGTGCTGTCTCTGTACGCCTCCTGGACAAATCGATTTCACCGCAGGAGATAACGGAAGTGGTAGCGGTCAATTCAAAATGCAAATCACTTTTGTCAAGAAGCAGGGCTGCTATTCCGACCTGCAAATACGATGGTGGAGTTGCTGGCGAGTAGGAGGGGTCTGCGGCGTGCTTCCCTGTAATGATAGCACAACGTGTTCGTTTGCATCAAAAGCTGGAAACACGCATGATATAGGGATTCTCGTCCGTTGGCTCTCATGCAAGGATTTCAGGTGGACTCCAGATCAGAAGGGTGGATCGCTTTACTGCCGCGTCGAGCCAGGCTATTGGGGATTTGTGTTCGGCAAGTGGATTTGCGATTGACAAGGCGCATGCAATTATGAAGGCGCGATGTCCTTGGTTGGTGGGGCTTGTCATTATCACGGGAGTAGGCTGCGCTTTTTACCTTAATCGCCGTTACTACGATCTCCTTGTGCGTTCCAGGTACGAGTGCCCGATGCGCTTGACAGGTCTGTGGTTAGCTATCGGCGCCCAACGCGACGGGGAAGGATCCTACCCAACCAACCTGAGTTTTGCCGCTGAGGCGTTTACACCCTCACCGTCAAAAAAACGGTTGCATCTGCACCCGCTTCTATGCTCTGGGACCGAAACTGAGTGGGGACCACCGACGAAGGCCGATCAATGGTCCGATTATCTTTATGTGAACTGGTCAAAATGGTTTCCGGGTTCGAACGCCGTTCCAGATGGTTTCCCTCTCGTATACGATCGACGGCTGTCTAACCACAGCGAAAAAGGAATCTACGTACTGAGAACCGACGGATCAATTCTTTGGGACGGCGGGGCGAGATGGTTAAGGACCTTCGCCGAAGCACATACGAATTTTCAAATCCCGCTGCCCGAGTAGGGCTGGCCCAATTGCTCCTAGCAAGAGGACACTCAAATCGAACACGATTGTGCGCATGACGACGACCAGGCAATACGATAACCTCAATCGATTGATCTCCATCTCCTCGGCGGGGACTGGTTCCGGCGCGCCCCAAAGTTCCTTCGCCAACGCGTACAATGGCGCAAATCAACGGACGCGCGTGAACCTGGCCGACGGGAGTTTCTGGGCCTACGAATATGACGCGCTCGGCCAGGTCAAGAGTGGTAAACGGTACTGGAGCGATTGGACACCGGCGGCCGGGCAGCAGTTTGAATACGCCTTTGACGACATCGGCAACCGCACCAGCACAAAGGCCGGAGGGAACTCGGCGGGCACGGCTCTGCGCGCTGCAACGTATTCCGCGAACACCCTCAACCAGATCACCCAGCGTGACGTCCCGGGCGCGGTGGACATCATTGGCGCGGCCACGGCCACCGCGACAAGTGTGACGGTCAACAATCAACCGGCTTACCGCCGCGGCGAATATTACCAACTGGCGCTCTCGATCAATAACGGTTCGACCCCGCAATGGACGAGCGTGACAAATCTTGCAGTACAGAGCGGTACGACAAACACCGTTATCGGAAACAGCTTTCTGCCACAGACAGCGGAGATTCTCAGCTACGACGCCGACGGGAATCTCACCAACGACGGGCGCTGGATGCTGACTTGGGACGCTGAGAATCGCCCAACCAAGATCGAGAGCCAGGCCAGCGGGCCGTTGGCCTCCAAGCGCAAGATCACCCTTGATTACGACTGGCGGGGCCGGTTGATCCGTCGCACCGAATACAACGGGGCGTCGGGAAGTTACCTCGTCACCAACGACGTGAAGTTCCTGAGCGACGGCCTGCATTGCATTGCGGAACTCAATGCAACGAATAACGCGCTCCTGCGGTCTTATCTGTCGGGCAGAGATGTCAGCGGCACGATGACCGGCGCGGGCGGAGTCGGAGGCCTGCTTGAGATCAACAGCGTTTCGAACGGAGTCCATTTCTGTGCTTACGACGGCAATGGCAACGTCACCGCCTTGGTCAAGGGCACAGACGGAACCAGTTCGGCGAATTACGAGTTCGATCCGTTTGGACAGGCAATCCGTTGCACGGGTGTAATGGCCAAGGAGAATCCCTATCGCTCTTCCACGAAGCGAACTGATGACGCAACGGACCTGGTGCACTATGAGTTTCGTATCTATCGGCCGGCGACAGGGAGGTGGCTAAGCCGCGATCCGATCGATGAACGCGGAGGATTCCATTTGTACGGATTTCTTCGGAACTGGCCCACGGGCAATCCCGATCTGCTCGGTTTGACATTTAATTGGGATCCTCCTTATCTGTATACCCGGACAACTTATATCGCGACCCCAGACGGTGGAAGGATCTACGGGCAGACTGATTGGTACTACTTTCATCCACAGGTGAAAGTGTGGGGGTGTCTTGAGCCTTCGGGTGGTTGCTGCGGCTACAAGCTTAAGGTCTATGGCAGCGCGAAAGTTTGGGCTTGGTGGGTCTTTGATCAAGATTGGGCTAGGGTCCATGAAATGCAACATGTGAACTGGCATTATTTTCCTGCCTACGCAAGCTTTAAGGAAAATGCCGAGGCCTATGAAGCCGTTTGTTTCAGCCGCAAAGAAAAGGCTCTTTGCATCAAATCCGTGATCGAAAACCAAATGAAAGATCTCTATATGGTTCAAGCTTACACGCAAGGTTCGTACTTTGATTGCCAGACATGGGGGGAAAAACGACCCTAACAGCGAGCCGTGCCAGGATTATAGGGCTGCCGTGACCGCTTACATCATAGACTTGCAGCTTCTTTCGAACGCGCTCAACAACTGCAATGCAATACAATAACACAGAAAGCGCATGAAACGTACCACTCCTCACTTGATTCTTATAGTGCTGTTGGGCGTGATAACCCTGTCGTCGGACGAAACCAAGAATACTCTCACGCCGAACTCAAAAACGATCGGAATCATCATTCGCGACAAAGGCTGGACAATTGACGAGCTGAATCACGTAGCCTGGGAATATCTTTGGAAAAACGGCAAGTTACCGAACGGAGTGAAATTCGTCGAAGCTAGCGTGCATATTATGCTCGACGACAAGGACATAATGTGTGAGTTCACCTACCACCAAGGTTTTGGGCGAGCGCTTTGGACCGTCAAGGTCGGCCGTGACGGAAAAGTCAGAGGTTTTGAAACGGCAATAATGAAAGAAGGGCACCGAAGCCTGGAAGAAAAAGGTGTCAGTCCCGAATGGCACTTAGATAAGTCCTAAAACTTTGCGGCTTAGCCGCTTGCGTCGCTGGGCGTGAGGCAGGTTCGCAAACAGGATTCGCCGGGAGAGGGTTTCCATTTTCTGGATTGTTTTCCATAGCCTCCGTTCGTTTTGG
>WNGG01006651.1_pt1 | contig 26276 bp, 24 predicted proteins | sample 5400661 | NCBI WGS metagenome assembly WNGG01 (sample SAMN13153372, study PRJNA577476) | soil metagenome | isolation source: 100 cm soil or saprolite under Garry oak tree replicate 1 | place: USA:California | collected 2016-06-15
ACTGGTAGTCAATATACTTGCCCGACTGTCCTCTCAAGAATGAGCCGTATGACGGCACTGTGACGATTGGTATGATAACAATTAGGATTAAGAGTATGGCTCGTGTTCTGTTGATGTTGGCCAGGGTGAAGACTCTCCGCGTGCGGGCGAGTGCTGCAAAAAATGCGACTGCGACAATCCCGGCCATTAAGGCCCAGAGGTTGAGGGCTGTTCCCACATCGTAGACCCAGCTTCCAGCGCCGAGGAAGAAGTAGATCATCGGCAGCAGAGCTACTCCGAGAATCTCGCTGACGGCTCGGCGGGACATGGCGAATGCTCGGCTTGAGACTCCAACCATGACGTTGGCAAGTGCTGCAAGCCCCAGTCTGAGGCCTATCAGTATGAAGGCGAGGCCTAAGAGGAGTTCGACGAAACTGTACACCTCGAACGTGAAGGTATTGTCAATGGCAAAGCTAGGAGGGACCACGTACGCTCCTGAGATTCTCATCCCTAGGATTCCAAAATAGTTCGACAGCTGGGATAGCCAGGTGCTGCCGGTTCGGGCGAGATAGTTCTGTATGGTAAGGAACCTGAGCGCGGTATTGTCTGCTAGAGCTTCGGCGGTTAAGATACCCAGAAGGAATTTGAGGAATGTCCAGCCGAGAAACCAAGGGGAAGAGACTCGGAAGCGGTCGTTGTAGAAGATCTTGCCATCCTTGGATATGACCGCGTGGTCTGGTGTTTGGCCGACATCCCATTCAACCTGTTTGGGTGGTAAAGATGGGGGGCTAGGGTCCTCCCACCGGCGTCTTCTTCCACGGGGAAAGAACTTGCCCAGGTTAGACTGGCGGAGCAGGCGGATGAGGCCGAGGAATTTGCTGTGCATGTAGGCATGCCTCTTTCCATCATCGCCAACTCTGTAGGTCACCCGGGGGTCGCTGAGCATGAACAGGGCTGTGAGGACAAAGAGGGTCCAGATTGTGGCTCCGTTCAGGTAGTGGAGGCTTAGGTAGTCAATACCGGATTTTCCCAGTAACGTAGTGTATTTCACATCGGAATTGAGGCCGAAGGTTATCCCGTCGCTGAAAACTCCCCAGGCAGCCAGGCCAATCATCGCGTAGTACAGTGCCCACGGTAGCACTCTCCCCGTTCTCCTCTGCACTGTAGAACAGATGAAAGAGCCGAGCACGGTAAGAATCAGAATAACCACTGTGTACAGGACAAACTGGAGCGCCATCAGCCAAAGGCCGATGGTTGTGTTGAACACTGATAGCTGGCGGAGCAGGATGGACTGCAATCCCAGGCTGACGGCTAAGGCTACAATGCCGCTTACTAGCCCGATACGAAAATACGTGCGCGGACCATCTTTGTTCGCTTGCACCACGCCCATCTCTCTCCGCTAGGCGTTTTGGACGGCACATAAGCGGTTTCCCCCAGTCCCCCAACCAGGGAGAATCAGCCCGCTCTCAACACCCAATCCGTGGCCCACGTATTGCCCCATTCTAACCATCAGCTTCAACCTGTCCGTTCAAGGAAAAACCCCAAAATGCGCCCTTTTCCGCCGTCTGAGCACCCATTACATTCACCCACCTAACAGTCGAGAAGCAAATATCGTTGAAACAGGGGGTCGGAAAAACCCGGAACAAGCAGATTCCACGCCCAGAACCGAAAAAATCGCCCAAAATCCCTGCCAGACAGAAAACGACCCTCAAAAAGGGGGGTCTATCAACGGGCTTTCAAGACGTGAGAGACCAATCTCAAGAAAGGTCTAAATTCGCCAGAGGAGGCTAACGACGCTTGACCAGAAAGTGCAGTTTTGCCCCAAGTGCGGGTCCACCCTCCTACCCCTGAAAAAGGAGAAGAAAGTATTCATGAGCTGTGGCAAATGCGGCTACAACAGCACAAAGGGAGACAAAGTGATAACCCGGCTATCCCAGGACCGGGAGAAGATCATAGTCATCGGCCGGGACGCGGACAAGATCCGCACACTCCCCAAGGCCAAGGCTGAATGCCCCAAATGCAACAATCATGAGGCGTACTACTGGCTGGTCCAGACACGGGGCGGAGACGAGTCCTCGACACAATTCTTTAGATGCACCAGTTGCGGAGCCACTTGGAGAGAGAACAGCTAAACATGCAAGAAACCACAATAACCCCACAAGTCAGTAAAGGGCAAGCAGAGCCCAAGATCATGTTCAAAGCCAGCATGAACGACGCCCGGCTCTTCCGAAACCTCCTAGGTGCCATCAGCAGCCTAATTGAAGAAGCAGACTTCAACGCCACCCCTGAAGGAATCAAACTGCGAAGCATGGACCCGTCCCACATAGCCATGGTAGACTTCGAATGGCCCCGAACAGCCTTCGACAGCTACCAGTGCACCGCCAACACCAAACTACGCCTCAGCGTCAGCAACCTCCTCAAACTCCTCAAAAGAACCCGCAGCGACGAATCCATAGAAATAAACTACGACGAGACCAACAAGAAACTCAACATTACCCTCAAAAACAAGATCACGAGAAAATTCATCACACCCACCCTCGAACCCTCCACAGAAGAAGTGCCCACGCCAAAAGTCCCCTTCAGCGCCCGGGTCAAACTGACAGCCGCAAGCCTCCGGGACATCATCGACGACGCCCAGGCCATCAGCGACAATGTAAAACTCGAAGTTGAACCTGACAAGTTCGTAGTACGAGCAACAGGAGAGCTTAGCAGCGCCCTCATAGAAATGGACAAGGGAAGCGACGCCCTCCTCGACATGGACCTAGCCTACACGGTCAAATGCCCACAGTGCAACTACACCGGCACCGCCTCCGCCCCGGTCAAGAAATGCCCCCAGTGCGGAAGCGACAAGGTAACCGAAAAGCGAGACCCGGCCAAGGCCACCTACAACCTAAACTATCTCGGCGAGATAATCAGGGCAGGTTCAGGGGCCAGCGAAGTCACAAGCCTAGAATTCAGCACCAACATGCCCATCAAGGTAGAATTCGAAATGCCCCAACAAGGCCGACTGCTCTACTATCTAGCCCCGAGAATAGAAGCTGAATAGCCACGAATGTTAACAAGGGCTGACCTGGCGAAGTACCCCTTCCTCCAAGAAGCCCAAGAATACATCCGGGAACTAGGCTTCACCATAGACGACATCGCACAGCCAGAGTTCAGCCCAGTCTTGGACAGGGCGGAGAAGAGGCTTGAGGAAGCGCTGGCAAAAGGAAGGCTATCCCTTGAGGTCGTTGATGAGAGAACCGAGATCCTATCCTTCCCCGTCTCCAACCTTATCCTAAGCCTCACAGGTGAAGAACGGGCAAGAAGACGCTTCGCCCTGGCCGAGGCAAAAAGAGCCTACGAGATGCTAAGGTTCGAACCCCCGGAGAAGCTGGAGCAGATAGCCACAGGGACTTTCCAGTGGAAGCTCAAGAGGGTTGACACACAACTCGGAAAGAGATTCTATGACTTTGCCGTTGGACTTACAGATTTCCTACGCAACTCCGTCCACTTGAAAGAGCCCAAATGGAAACTCCCCAACCGCGTTCTCGACCACGGCCTCGTCTATACCACCAGAGAAGAAACGTCCCGGCTTTTAGAGGAGGAAATCCGGATCAGAATAGTAGACAGGAGCGCTAGGCCACCGCTCCAGACTCCCCCGCCCCTCCAAAATAAGGTAGAACAAGCCAGAGGCCTCATCGTCAAATGGCTGGGCCTCCCCACATCGTACGAGCTTCCCAAAGTACCCGTGCCAGAGGCCATGCCCCCCTGCATACTCCACCTCATCGACGAGCTAGGCGATGGAAAGAACGTTGCTCACATGGGCAGATTTGCCCTTGCCTCTTTCCTCACCAACATCGGCACAGACCAGGAAGAGGTTGTTCGTCTCTTCAAGCCCGCAACTGACTTCTCCGAACGCATGACCAGGTACCAAGTGGAGCACATCGCAGGCAAGAGAGGAGGCAGGACAAAATACACCTGCCCTATGTGTACTACTCTCAAGACTCATGGCGTATGCTACAAGCCTGACCAGGTCTGCTCCACAATCCGTAACCCGCTGTCCTATTACAAGAAACAGGCAAGAACGCTGGCAGGAAAGGGGCCTAGGCGTGGACCCAGCTAGAGACCCAACAAGCCGGACAATACAGCAAAGATTCCAGCAATACTATCTCGGCCCAACCATCAAGGTGGGGATCCCTCCTAGAATGGAAGAACGGGAATACGGGTTCCTACTCTTCAAAGAGAAATTCATGGTCCGACACCGTTCCTTCAGGAACCAGGATACCCTACTCGCCGCCATCCGAGACCTTACACCTCAACACGTCTATTTCTCAACAGGCTACTACCAGGAGCCTACCTTGCCTATGGAAGAGAAGGGTTGGAAGGGAGCCGACCTTGTCTTCGACATTGACGCCGACCATCTCAACACTCCTTGCAAGTCCACCCATGACAGCTGGAAATGCAAGAGCTGTGGAGCAACGGGCGAAGGGTCCTCGCCCAAACCCTGCCCCAAGTGCAAGAACGACCGGATCGAAGAGCAGACTTGGCTTTGCGAGAAATGCCTCCAGGAGGCAAAAGAGGAGACCCAAAAACTCCTCGAAATGCTCTACTCGGATTTGGGCGTTGATCCGCAAAATGTTCGAATATTCTTCTCCGGACACAGAGGCTACCACGTTCACGTCTACTCGCCAGAACTTGCGGGGCTAGGAGAGGCCGAACGAAGAGAGATAGTCGACTATGTGCTAGGCACGGATCTGGATTCTCGCCTTTACGACCTTGAAGAGACTTCGTCCAGTGGCCTCAGAATTGTTAGCGGTCCCCAGATGGGGCAGCCCGGGTGGAGGGGGCGAATCGTGGCCGGAATCTATGATCTGCTAAGCCACGGAATTGACCAACTCGGGCTAAGCCCAAGCCAGGTCGAATCTCTCGAAGAATGGAACCAGGAGAACCTCCTTAGAAAGCCCTTCTGGAATGCAGTAAAAGGAATCGGTTTCCCAACTTGGCAGATGCTCGCAAGAAAAGCCGTAGAGAGAAGGTCAGCCCATGTCGACACAGTTGTGACAACAGATGTTCACAGGCTAATCCGCCTACCGGGAACACTCAACGGCCACACAGGGCTTCTCGCCATGAACGTTCCTGGTCATAGGCTAGACCAGTTCGACCCGTTCACAGAATCTCTGGCTTTCCAGGGAAAAATGAAGGTTCGAGTAAAAGACTCTCCTGAATTCAGAGTCGGCAGTTCTAGGTTCGGGCCATTCAAAGATGAGGCAGTTGAGCTGCCCGCAGCCGGAGCTATGCTTCTCCTGTGCAAGCGACGAGCCGAACCTGCCAGCTAGGCAAGTTAGAGGATGAGACGTTATTAGTATAGGCAAGATCGCCGAATGTACGTCATATCCTAGAAGAATGGCGGGCAATGACCACGATCTACGATGAAACGTTCGAGGCCTGGAAGGCAGAATCCCAATCGTCAGAACTCCAGAATCTCCGGCCAGACTATTACAGGGATGTGGCGGCTCACATTCGCCGTTTGAAGGAAGCCCAGAGAAACCTTGACCAGAAGTCTCTGAAAGCGGCCCTCTTAGAGGATGAGCTTGGGAGGCTACAACAGCTCGTCCAGCAGCTGCTGGAGAAAAGAATTGAAAAAATAGCCCGGGGAGCGGGCCACGGACCACAACCCTCAGTGGCCCCGATGGAAAAATGGGTCTTCGAAGAGTATACTGAGATAGCCCATCATATTGATCGAGTAAGGGAAGACCTAACCCGGGGCCAGGAACCACCCCTTTCGCCAGACAAGAAGAAGGGGAGCATCCTTGTCCGTTTTCTAAAAGATGTCCCTTCGATCATGGGAGTGGACTTGAAGGCTCATGGGCCCTTTCTCAAGGAGGACATAGCCAGCCTGCCCTGGGAAAACGCCGAGAGCCTGATTCGACAGGGAACAGCCGTAGAACTGCGAGCATCAGCTTAAGAAAATGGATAAATGGGAAACCTTCGACCTCCACATCCTTTCACCAGGTGAAAAAAGGCTTTGAAGTACCCAAAGGAAGTCAGCACGTACTGTCCCAGATGCAAGCATCATACCGCCCACGCTGTCAGCCTGTACAAGGCTGGTAAAGCGCGGGCAATGGCCTGGGGAAACAGGAGGCAGGAGAGGAGGAAGCATGGGTACGGTGGGCAAAAGTTCCCCGAGCTCAAACGAACGGCCAAGACCACGAAGAAATCCACATTGAGGCTAAAATGTCGTGATTGCAATTACGTAGTTGAAAGGTTAGGAATCCGGTTGAGAAAGCTAGAGGTAGGCGCTTAGGCATGAGATGGGAGCTCATTCCCAAACCCAGAAGCATCTTTCTAAAGGTCAAATGCCTGAAGTGCGCTAACGAACAACTCGTCTTCGAGAGAAGCAGTACGTATGTCAAGTGCACCGTCTGCGATGAACTATTAGCCCAGCCCACCGGCGGAAAGGCCAAGATTCGTGGCGAAGTAATACAGCCGTTGACCTAGCCGGATAGACAAGGACATGAGCGTCCAAGCATCGCAGGCCGCGTATCCCGAGGTGGGCGACCTCGTTGTCGCCAGTGTTACGCGTGTCGAGGACTACGGTGCCTACGTGAAGCTGGACGAGTTCAAGGAAATCGAAGGCTTAGTCCACATATCGGAAATCTCGACTACCTGGGTCAGAAACATTCGAAACCACGCTAGGGAAGGCCAGAAGCTAGTCCTCAAAGTGCTACGGGTTAACCCGCAGCGGAACCAGATCGATCTCTCCCTCCGGAGAGTGACAGGGCGTGAAAAATCCGAGAAGATGCTGGAGTGGAAAAAAGAGCGCAAAGCCGAGTCGATACTGAAAAGTGCAGGGGACAAACTCCAGAAGCCCAGCGAAGTCGAGACGATAAGAAACCTATTAATCGAAAAATACGGCGGCTTATATTCGCCAGTGGAGGAGGTGCTTGAAGAAGGCCCTGAGGCGCTGGTGAAGTCGGGGCTATCTGCTGACTGGGCTCAGGCCATAGCGGAGGTTTCCAAGTCTAAGATTCGACTGGAGAAGTCTAAGGTTAGGGCTACAGTCTCAGTCTCCTGCCACAAGCCTGGTGGCCTTGAAACGATCAAGCAGTCGTTTGCCTCAGCGAAGAAGGTTCGGAAGCCTCGGGGGACGGAGGTCAGGATATACAGTATCGGTGCGCCAAGATACAGGGTTGAGGTGGAAGCGGGTAGTTTCGAGTCGGCGGAAAAAGCCCTCAACTCGATCGTGGAAGAGCTTCTCTCTACTATCAAGAGGTCGGGCGGTGAGGGGAGGAAACTCGGCTGAAATGGCTGATGAGGAAGTGTGTGAAATGTGGGCGTTACACTATGAACGAGTCTTGCCCCTCATGCGGAGCGGCGACTGGTATTCCCCATCCCGCAAAGTTCTCGCCCGATGATAAGTACGCAAAATATAGGACGGAAAGCTCTGGTCCAACAACCTAATTGTAGTCGTTAGGTCTCGGTCAGCCTAACTGGTAGGCTGACGGCGATGTCGAGGAGGAGGCTTGGGTCTCCGCCCCATCGAGCCCTGACGAGTAGGGAATCTTGGCCGGCCGGTAGAGAGGGGGGTGGCCAGTTGTTGAGGCCGAAGAAGCCTGCGGAGGTCGCGTTTACCTTTTGGATGAAGTTCCAAGTATTGCCGTTGTCCGTGGAGTCTTCCAACGTAATGGAAGTTGCGCTGGTGGATGTCTCGATCGGGGCACCCGTTACCTTGTTTGTCAGTGTGCCAGTGACGTTCGTCTTGCCTCCAGTTCTAGGTACAACTGCAGGGCTGAGTCGGACTGTGGCCAGGGTGCTGGCTGGATACTTAACGGAGTAGACCAGCACGTAGCTGCTGGTTGAGGAGAATGTCCGGGTGAAGAAGTGGGGAGTGGGCGGGCCGGGAGGAATATCGGCGGTCCCACCGGGTATGCCGCCGGGATAGCCGTCTCTCATCAGCAGTCCGAGAAGGGTGTTGCTTGCGGGTAGGGGTGAACCTCCAACGCTTGTAGTGATTACATCATCGGTAGTCTGCTTGTTTATGGTTATTGTACCGCTGGAGGAGATGAACCGCTAGGGATTCGTTGAGCATGAAGCCTGTGGCTATGGCTTGAATCTGTGTCAGGTTGCCGGTTCCGTTGTCGGCCAGGGTGTGAAGCCCAGTATTGTACGATATCCAATAGCCATAGTCCCACCAGGCGAAGACGACTGATGTGGAGGGTAGGTTGTTGTTCATCCAAGTGAGTGCCTGGAACCAGTCCCCCACGGAGGCTCGGATAGGAAGGCTTGAGGAGGCTATTGTAACTGGTGTGTAGGCTGATTGTACAGCGGCGATGAAGGATGGAATGATCAGGATCAGGACGATGATGAGAATTCCGATGCTGAATTCTCGACTGACCCTGGTAGTAAACCGAAGTTTGCGCCGGGAGAAGATTACCGATTGCTGCATGATGTCCATGGCGGGCTTGCCGAGCTCCACGACTGTTATGGCGGCCAGTGTCGAGATGGCAGGTCCTAGTACGAGGGTCAGCCTCACGAGGCTGGCGGCGAAGTAGAAAGCGGTTACGCCGAAGATTATGAGGAGTACGTCAGAGTCTCTCAGCCTCTGGAAGGCGAAGAAGAACCCGAAGACGCCGAGTAGGATGATGCTTCCAAGTTCTAGGAAGAAGCTGGCCCAGGTGGAGGGCCTGTTCTCTGCCACTGAGGCGACCAAAGGAATTCCCTGACGTAGGAAGGGGTCGAGTGTTGTGAGGAATTTGGCGCCGAGGCCGCTGGAAAGGAGGCTGGAGGTGGAAATCACGTATCCGAAGGCAGCAATAGAGGCGGCGAGTAGGCCAGCGATGGTCAGCCGGCCTCGGGTTGTGGGGGCTAGTTTGGAAAGTTCCATTATCACAAGCAGCCCCATGATTCCGAGGAGGGCTAGGGTGGTGCTCTCGGTCAGGAAGAAATGGCCGAGGTCTGGAATTGAGGTGCTGGTGTAGAGGAAGAAGCCCATGGTTAGCCCGTAGCTCAGTAGTAGTTTGGGAGTGTACCGTCTGAGGAGTATGAGGGCGAGGGTGAAGAGGCCTATTACTTCGGCGGCGTACCTGAAGCTTCCCCAGCTGAAGCTCATGTAGATGAGGCTGATGCTGCTCAGCATGCTGTAGATGACTGTTCCTTTGAGGGAGCGGTTGGGATTTGTGGCGCGTAGGAAGAAGAGGAATGTGAGGATCATTGTGGGGATTCCGACTCCTTCGTTTCGGAAGAAACCTAGGTCTGTTCTGCTGATGAGGCTGCTGTTGAAGGCGGCGAATAGGGCTCCGAATAGGCCTGCGCTTTTGCCCCAGATGTCTTTGGCGAAGAAGTAGGTTGCGAGAACGGCGAAGATTCCTAGTGCTACGGGTACGTAGACGGCGGCGTCTTTCAGGCTGGCGTTGATGCCTATGGATTGGAGGAACTGGTAGAAGAGTGTGCCTGTGAAGCTGGTGCCTGGGTAGCTGGTGATGACTGGTGAGCGTCCGAAGGGGTACCAGGCTTTGAAGTCTGTGTAGCTGAACCAGGCTTGCCAGCCGTTGGCGGTGATCTGGCGCATGTCGTTGAAGTTGAAGTAGGGGTCGAATTCGCTAATGTAGGCTCCCCAGCGGAGTGGTAGGAGCCGGACGATGCCGGCTAGTGTGAGGATGAGGGTTAGGATGGTGTAGTTGAGTATGGTGGGGCGTGGGATGTTGCGGAGGGTTTTTCCTATTGCCCGGAGGCGGATTCCCAGGTTTTCCCGGCTGAGGCCGGATCTTATGGCCGAGTAGCGGCCTTCTGTCTCCTCGCTCATTCTTGACATGCTCCAGTTATTGTGAAGGGTTGAGGAAGGGGCGAGTTTCTGTTGGGCGTTAATATTGTTGTGGTTTCTCTCTGCTTCAGGAAAATCCTGCTTGGTATTGGTGCCCCTTCCGGGGTTCTGCTTTGGGTTTCATTAGGGAAACTCGTGGTTTTACTGGTTTTTGGCAGGTTTCGGGTGTGTTTTTGGGCTATTTTGGCGGGTTTTGTTGCCGGTGTGCTCGCAGGGAGGAGCGGGTGTTCGGTGGCAAAGTTTGGTAGGTTTTGGGGGTGTGTCGTTAGGTTTGGGTGGTTGCGAGTTTTGTTCCGCAGTTCTTGCAGTAGGCTGCGTGGGCGGGGTTTCGTGTTTTGCAGTTTGTGCAGAGTCCTTTCGGGGTTAGGGGCCGGGGTATTGTGAAGGTTTTGCTTGTGCTGAAGGTTTTGCTTGTGCCGGTGTACAGGTTGAACTTGTCTCCGCACTCGCATTGGTACCGGGTGACGTGGTAGGTTTGGAAGTCCCATTCTCGTTCGGGTCGGCTTTGGATGGTGGTGCCGCACTTGGGACAGTTTAGGGCCAACTGAGGTTTCCCCGGGGGGTTTGACTGGTTGTTGGCTTTGGATATTTAAGAATGGAATGGTGGATGTTGGAATAGTTTCACTTTAGTCCTAGGCTTTCTACTCTTCGCAGTTGCCAGCTGACCTCGCCTTTGACCGTGTCGATCCATATGAGGAAGGCCTTGTCGTCTGCGGGTTTGGAATTGTAATTGTTCAGGTCTTGGATGAGCCTCGGGTCCACTAGTGCCTGTGTGGTTGCTCCTTCGCCCGTGTTGGGGTCTACTAGTTCGAAGCTGATTCGTGTCTGGTTTGTCTCGGGTATGGCGGTGTAGTGGAGGACGTAGAAGCCGCGGCCGTCGAGGCTGAGGAGGACGGGTTTTTCTTGGGGGTTGATGGTCAAGGATGTGGGCTGCTTGGGCCTGGGGCTTGTTCGGTTATTCTGCCTTGTCACTATGCCATCCTAGTGCACGGCCGGGCGCGGGACGCGCGTGTTTCGGGGGCCCCCGCCGGGGTCTAGAAAAGAATCTTTTTTTGGAAAGGATTTGATGGATTGATAGATTGTTTTTTGAGATGTGTCTGTTTCGGAGGGGGGTGTCTCTACTCTGTGGGAGTCAGGAGTCTCTTGTCTTGAAAGGCCGTTGATAGACCCCCCTTTTTGAGGGTCGTTTTCTGTCCGGCAGGGATTTTGGGTGATTTTCCTGGTTTAGGGTTCAGAATCTGCCCGTCTCGGGTTTTGGCTACCCCCTGTTTTGAGCACATTCGTTCGGGACCCTTAGGTGTGTGAATGTAATCGGCTCTCAGACTGGTGAAACGGGTTCATTCTGGGCTTTTTCAAGAACTGTCGCATTGACCTAAAGGAACGCCGCCTTTGGTAGACTAGTCCTTCACGTTCTTTTGGTTCAGAGCGCTCCAGTGGTTGAGAACTGTTCTCTTCGGTATTCCAGCGGAACCAGAATATCATATGGCTAAGACTGGAGCAAGACCTCTGCCGTATGACAAGGTTTATGTCGATCACAGCAGCGTAAAACCTCGGGAACCATATGGCCACAGTGACGGTTTCGCCGAAGTATCAAGTTGTCATACCGAGCGAAGTTAGAGAACGCTTGAAACTGAAGCCGGGCCAGAAAGTGGCCGTGATAGAAAAGGACGGCGTCGTTCATCTGATCCCGATCAGGCCACTGACAAAATTGAAGGGGACAATGCCAGGAGTATCACAGACAGGCCTCAGAGACGAAGGCACCGAACGCTGATACTGATAGACTCATCTGGCTGGATAGAATACCTAAGAGGCGGACCCAAGGCTGACCGGTACGCCAGTTACATAGCCAATACTCGACCAGAAGAAATACTCACACCAACTCTTGTAGTCTTCGAGGTCTACAGGAAGATCAAGAAAGACAAGGGTGAGGAGAAGGCTCTCGAGGCCCGAGCTCACCTCGAAAACACGAGAATACTAGGCCTTGACGCTTACCTCTCCCTAGCAGCCGCTGACCTGAGCCTAAAGACGGGATTGGGAACTGTGGACTCCATCATCTACGCTACCGCAGCCCAGTACGAGGCTCGCCTCATTACCAGCGACCACCATTTCAACCGTCTTCCCAGCGTGGTCATCCTCTAAGACCCAGGATTTTCCTAGAAGAACTCAACGTTGATTAGACTGCCAGGGAACGCGCGTAGCCTTAGCATTGCTGGGGTTGCGTAGGGTTTCGTGGAATTTTTCGCCAAAGTTCCCTTGACATAGCATCTCAAGCCCCCACTTTCCTGAACCTCGCTAATGACATCTTGTTTGATAAAAAATCTCATCCAGTGATTCCCAGTGATCGCTTGCGCTTTCAGCCATCGGTCGAGTATCCTCTTATCCATAGCATCTAGAAAACCCACGGGCCCAACGACAGGCGAGGTGGTTGGGGTCTGCCCTTCCCATTACCCGAACCGCCGGCACCCATACTGTGCCATTCCAGCCTTTCAGCCTCAGAGGGTCAGCTTCTTCTGCCTGGACCGGGTGCGGGACGAGTAGGTAGGGTATGCAAGGTTCCGGCTCTGGGCTTCGCAAAGCTGTGACGATGAGGTACGCCGTTGCGTTGTACATGAGTTCGGTTCTCGGCTCGGGAATCCTAGTGCTACCAGGGCTTGCAGCGCAAAAAGCTGGCCCTGCTTCACTTATCGCCTGGGCCCTGCTCTCCCTGGCCAGCTACCCGTTGGCCTATACTTTTGCGAGCCTCTCAGCCCGTAGGCCAGAATCCGGCGGCGTCTACTCCTTTGCAAGGGAAAGCTTCGGCCCGCGCATTGCCACTGCGACGGGCTGGCTGTTTGTGGTGTGGTATGTTACCGGGGCTCCGGCTGTGACTGTGATCGCGGCGTCGTACCTTGCTTATGCGTTTCCACTGGGCCGAGACGCCGTTTACATGATCGCAGGGCTGATCGTCCTCGGAACCTTCATCATCAACTACCGGGGCATTGTGATTAGCAGCAAGTTTCAACTCGCAACCATCGCCTCAATAGTGATTCTCCTTCTAGCAACGGTGATAGCTTCCGCTCCATTGGTCAGGGTCGAAAACTTCCAGCCCTTCTTTCCAAACGGCCTTCTGCCAATCGGTGTTGCTGCCGCCCTGATATTCTGGTCTTACCTGGGCTATGAGAACGTGTCCAATGTGGCGGAGGAGTTCGAGAACCCGAAGAGAGACTTCCACCGGAGCATAGTTCTCAGCGTGGTAGTGATCAGTGCCCTGTACTTCTCCGTTGCACTGGCCACTGTGGGGACCCGGGCCTACAAGGCTGGGGGAAGCGTGGCCCCCTTCGCAGCAATACTCTCCAACGCCCTGGGAGTCTACGGTGCAGCAGGGACAGCAATTCTGGCGGTGTTCATAATATTCGGAACTGTCAACGCGTACACAACCGGGATGTCTAGGGTGATTTACAGGGCGGCCAAGGATGGAGGTTTCCCACGAGCCCTAGACAGGATCCACAGTAGGACAGGGGTCCCGCACCGTTCTCTGGCTCTCCTATCAGGGCTATCGCTGATCGCGCTGGTCATGTTCTATTTTCTGAACGTGGACCTAACGACGGCATTGCTGATTCCCAGCGGGGCCGCGATCCTAGTATACGTCATCGGGTCCGCGTCGGGAATCAAGCTGCTCGACGGAGGGGGAGTCAAAACTCTGTTTCCCTGGATTTCTCTGGCAGTATCGCTGGTCATGATGCCGTTCGTAGGGGTTCTACTGAGTGTAAGCCTCGTTGTCGCAGCGTTTGGGCTGGTCTACAACAGACATGCAGCCAGCGCAACGCCGAAAACATCCATCATCGGCGAGGCCCAAGTTCTCAGAGCTTGAGAACTAGGGAGAGTGCGTAGTAAGTGGCGGCGGAGATGATTGCCGAGGCGGGTATCGTGAGGACCCAGGCCCAGACAATTCTCCGGGCAACACCCCAGCGCACCGCTGAGAGACGGCGAGTAGCTCCAACACCGATTATTGCTCCGGCAATCGTATGAGTGGTGCTGACCGGTACTCCTAGGGAAGCGGTGGCAAACAGGGTTGAGGCTGCTGCAGCCTCTGCGCTAAAACCGCCGAAGGGGCGAAGCTTAGTGATCTTCATCCCCATAGTGTGGACAATACGCCAACCGCCGAACCAGGTTCCCAGGGCAATGGCTGCATGGGCCATCAATATGACGTAGAACGGGACGAAGAAGACCGGTCCCAGTAAGCCTTGGGTGAAGAGGAGGACGGCTATTACCCCCATGGTCTTCTGGGCATCATTGGTGCCGTGCCCCAGACTATAGAGGGCAGCAGAAACCAGTTGCAACCGTCGAAAGGCGTGGTCCGATACGGGGCGAGAATATCTTCTCGCAATCCTGGTAGTAACTAGGACTAGGCCGATGGCCCCGAGCAGACCAATGAGGGGAGAGAGTACGATGAAGAGGGCTATCCTGCTAACGCCCACAGTCTGAACGACACCCCAGCCCGACGCGGCGACACCCGCACCGACAAGCCCACCGACTAGAGCGTGAGAGGAACTTGTAGGCAGCCCAAAATACCATGTGATCACATCCCAGGCGGTGGCTCCCACAAGGACTGCTATGAGCAGAAATGGGGTGACGATTCTCGGGTCGATAATGCCCTTGCCGATTGTTGAGGCTACGCTCACGCCGAAGCCGAAGGCAGCTACGAAATTGAAGAATGCGGCCCAGGCAACCGCGAGGCGCGGAGGAAGAACACGTGTGGAGACCACTGTTGCGATGGAATTGGCGGCATCGTGAAACCCATTCATAAAGTCGAAGGAAAGTGCGATAGCGATTACTAGAGCCACTAATCCAAGGTTGGCCATAGGAGCATCCGACGCCTAGGAGTATTCCAGAACAATATCACGGATTACCTGCACCACATCCTCGCACTTGTCGGTAATATTCTCCATCAGCTCGTAGACCTCTTTCAGTTTGATGATGGAAATCGCATCACGGGTCTTGAACAAGTCGGCTACAGATTCGTTCAAGACCACATCAGCCTCGTTTTCCAACCTGTCAACCTCATTGCAACGGGCCTCGATTTCCGGGGCTTTGATCTTCTTTATCCCAGCGAAAGCAATGTCGATCTCCTGAACGGATTTAACAACGGCATCGGTGAACCTTCGCATAGGCTCCGTGGGAGCATCGATCTCATAGAGATAGAGGCGGTTAACCACGGCGTAAATGTAGTCTAGGACATCATCGTAGAGAGAAGCAAGCTTACTGATGTCCTCCCGGTCAATAGGCGTCACGAAACTCTTGACAAGATGGTCGTAGATCTCGTGAACAATCTCGTCCCCCTGATGCTCAATCTCCTTTATCCCATCACGTCTCTTAGCAAGGTCATCATAGTTCAGAATAAGCTCGTTCAGGGCTTGAGCACCCGCAAGAACATTCTTGGACTCCCGCTCCAAGAGCTGAAAGAAGATCTTCTCTTGTGGAATGAGGATATCTCGAAGTCCCATGACAGACCCGTAGCGAGCGCCTCACGAGGGGAATAAATTGCTTCGTGAACCGGGACCAGCAAACGAAGGGTCAAAGTTGCTTGCCCGCCTACGCATACCAACTGTTCCCATCATGTCAATGATGCGGATGGGGCTGAGTGCATGAGTCCATCCCTTGCCCTTGACCCATAGTACAGATAGCCTTCGTACGAGATAGGAATCGACAAATCTATTGTGATATGTGAGTTACATAGTTCATCATTACTTTCAATCGGAAGTCTCCATATGCGACCACTTCCAGGTTCTCTTTGGTCAATGAAAATGATGGTCTGCGAAAATCTGCATCGAATAGCGCGTGAGCTGATAATGGTGTGGTCTGGAAAGTGGAGAATCCGGCTCTTTGAATTAGATTCCAGTGAGAGTGGCGAGACCTATGACGCCGAAGTAACGGCGCTCATCGTTGGAGGCTCGTCTTTCGGAGAAACCTGAAACGTGAGCTTTCACAGAAAGGACAGGTGATCGACTCTTAAGGAGTTCAAGTGTCAGCCGAGGACTCACGACACGGGAAGTGAGCTCCAAATTTGGAGCTGCTGGACGCGTCAGAATAGCTGCTGCCGTCGAGCGGTGAGGTTGATGGCCATTTCTGCAATGTCTTCCGAGTATTCGGTGATGCGCTTCAGGCTTTCCAAGGCGAGTCTCACGCTTACGATGGTTTTCTGATCTAGCTTGTAGTCGAAGAGTTTGTCCATCACGCTTTCAGCTTCCCGCTCTAGTTTCTTGGCAGACGTGATTGACATGTTGGCTATGTTTCCCTCAACTTTTGCGAGGGCTTTGAACGCGTCCTCTAGGAGAGTTGTCGTTAGGTCGGCGACTTTGGCAAGTGCTTCGCCGAGTCGTGTGGGAAGAGGTTCTATAATGCTCCTTGACATCCTGGCAATGGTTGTCGCATGGTCTGCGATTCTTTCCAGGCTTTTGGAGACGACACGGTACACAAGACAGTCCCTCGGGTCCGAGAGACCAATCTCCTGGATAAGGCTACGATTCAGAACTGCCATTGTCAGTTGTCTTACAATGAAGAGATAGAATCTGTCGATTTCCTCATCTCTTTTGATGACTTCGTCGGCTAGAGCCTGGTCCTTGTTTCTTAGGGACTCGACGGCGTCGCGCAGCATCAGCTTGGCTATCAGGCTCATCCTGGAGATGAGTTTTGGTGTTGGAAGGTCTCCGTAGTTGGAGAGGCACTGAATTATCAGCTCGTCTTTCGACTCTTCGATGATCTCGGAGCCGACGAACATTCGGCGCGCTGCTTCTCTGAGGTATGTCCGAAGGTCGGGCTTGGCCGAGGCGTGAAAGTGTATCTTCAAAACGTCGTATCCGGCAAGGTATTGGGCGACGACCGTTCTCAGTAACTCTTCCCTGTCTTGGTCCTTGGAGGCGGCGAGGGTTACCTCAGCAGCCTTATTCTCGCTCGAAGGGATTTTCTGATGAGCCACCAAGGTGAGTGAAGAGTCGGACCGGGGAAGTACCGCGACGACATCTCCGACCTTGAGCCCCTGCTCCTTTACCCATCGTTTTGGAAGCGAGACTGTGTAGCTGGCTCCGCCGGTCATCTGAAGCTTCCTAAGCTCCATTTCTTTTAGCAAGGCGACGCTCTACTGTGACTATGGATTTCTGCCTCAACTATATAGTTTGCGCCGTCAATACTTACTCCGCAGACGCAGTAGCTTGCCATGTTTTCACGACAGATGAACGCAAGAGACATACGGCCATGACTATCGGGATCGCTGTGTTCACCGGTAGGGAAGCACATCATCTAGTGAAAGACTGAGGGCTATTGCCGTAAGGATATACTCCCGATACTCCGGAGCGCATACTTATTCACCGCTTGCCTCTCTTTAAGCAAAGATGCAGATGAAAAGCAACGGAGATACTGTAATCACCCGGAGCGGTGGAATTAGCAAAACAATCTTCATAGTAAGTCTTGTGGTGGTGGCATCAGTGAGCGGTTTGTCCGGCTATTTCGCCGCAGGATTCTTCAAGCCATCTCTATCTACCACTATCCTGAACGGGGCCGGGGCAACCTTCCCGTATCCATTCCTGTCAGCAGTATCCGTTAATTATAGCAGGAGTAATCCAAGCGTACAAGTCAACTATCAATCCATCGGGAGCGGAGGTGGAGTGAAAGCACTCATAGCAAAAACTGTGGACTTCGCAGCCTCCGACGCTCCGCTGACCGACAACCAGAGAACCAATGCTACAAATTCGCTTCACATCCCTGAGACCATCGGTTCGGTAGTGTTTGCCTACAACATTCCCAAGCCTACAAGCGGAACCCTTCCCAAGGGTCTCAACCTGACCGGTCCAATCATCGCCGGCATCTTTCTCGGAAGCATCACCAACTGGAGCAACATGACGATTCAGAACATCAACCCCGGATTCCAACTCCCCAACCAACTCATTTCCGTGGTACACAGATCTGACGGATCCGGAACCACCTTCGTATGGACCAGCTATCTCTCCCTCGTCAGCCCTGTCTGGAGCCAGAATATCGGCGCTGGAACGGCAGTCGCGTGGCCCGTCGGGCTAGGGTCAGCTGGAAACGAAGGAGTTGCAGGGGTCATTCGAGGGACATCATACTACGCAGGATACGTTGAACTAGCTTATGCATTGCAGAACAAGATGTCGTACGCTTTCATCCAGAACCCGGCGGGGACCTACATTGAACCCAGCCTAGCCTCGACCCAGGCCGCTTTGAATACAATTGCCTCTCTACCTGCCGGCGATCAGAGCTGGAAGAGCGTTACACTGCTAAACTCCTCAGACCCTGCTGCATACCCAATCGCTAGCTTCACCTATCTGCTGGTCTACAAAGAGCTCAATGTTGTCCCAAGCATGACCCAGACAAAAGCCAAAGCACTTGTCGATTTCCTCTGGTTCGTCGTCCACAACCCCGGCGGACAAGCACTCGGGCCAGCACTCGGCTACGTTCCACTACCTGACTCAGTTACCACCATTGACGAAACAACGATCAAATCGATTACCTTCAACGGAACAACCCTGCGAAGCTGATTGTGTATTACCGCTCCGTCACACCCTTTTTTTCGAACAGTCTTTCCAGAACCAATTAGAGAAAATCCTAGCCTGAGGGAACACCTGTGTTGCGCGACGGGACCACCTGAAGACGAACGTGGTCTCAGGCATGTTGCGAAGTAGAGGGTGTGTGTCATGGTGTTGAAAGAGCAACAGAGAAAAGAAGAAGAAAGTTTCCGTGAGCGGCTGCTCGGATTCTTTGGGCATTCGATTTTTCAGTTCATTTCAACGTTCTTCGGTTCTGTCGTGGCCGTTGTTCTGGCCTTGATGGCTATCGTGCTTGTTTCAGGATCCTTCCCCGTGCTCCAGAGGTTCGGGCTAAGCTTCTTCACGGGCGTGAACTGGAACCCGGTGATAGGAAAAGAAGCGTTTGGCGCACTCCCGTACATCCTTGGAACGCTAGTAACCTCCGCGATCGCAATAGCTATCGGGGTTCCGATAAGCCTCGGGATAGCGATATTCCTGGCAGAAATGTCGCCTTGGAAAATCAGGGGTCCCATCTCCCAACTGATTGAGCTTCTAGCTGCTGTGCCCAGCGTAATCTACGGACTGTGGGGGCTGTTCGTCTTCAGGTTCTGGATCAGAGACTGGATAGAGACTCCCCTCTCAACATACTTCGGGTCCATCCCAATTCTCAAAGGGACACCTTTTGGCCTTGATGTCCTCACTGCAGGGCTTATTCTCGCTATTATGATTATTCCGACAGTTTCCTCTATCTCACGCGAAGTGATGATGGCAGTTCCTGCCTCCCAAAGGGAAGCCGCGTACAGTCTTGGCGCAACGAGATGGGAGACGGTTCGTATCGGCGTCTTGAACTATTCTCGCTCAGGCATTTTCGGAGCCGCTATCCTCGGCCTTGGAAGGGCCGTAGGTGAGACAATGGCCGTGACCATGGTGATTGGAAATGCGATAGGGCCTGCCGCGCTTCCAACTTCACTCCTTAAGGCGGGTCAGACACTATCATCCCTCATAGCTAACGAGTTCAACGAGGCGGACCCGACATCACTGCACCCGGCTGCATTAATCGGATTGGGCCTTATCCTGTTCATGTTTGCCCTTCTCATCAACGTGTTCGCCCAGCTATTGGTTTGGAAGGTTCTGAAGGTGAAGGGAGGATCAGTGGAATGATGCCCCCTAGTTCCAAAGCTCGAAGATACAAGGACAGAATTGCATTTGGCCTGTGCGTTGTCTGCATAGCGATCGCGGTGGTGCCGCTTGTGAGTATTCTGGTTGAGGTCGTTGCAAATGGAGCTCCAGCTTTGAGCACGGAGTTTCTGACCAGTCCCCCCGGTGTGATTGGAGAGGCGGGGGGCGGGGTTGGAAACGCGATTCAGGGGACGCTGATTCTCATGGGTCTCTCATCTGCGATCGGGGTTCCGGTAGGGGTCCTGGCCGGCATCTACTTGGCCGAGTTCGGCAACAATAAACTAGGCCATTCACTCAGGTTCCTCAATGATGTGCTCGCAGAGTTCCCATCAATTGTGGTCGGAATTCTCGCCTACTCGATAATAGTAGCTACGACCAATATTGGATTCTCCATTGGACCCCTTTCTATAAGATTCACCACAGGATTAGGGAGCTTTTCTACAATTGCAGGCGCCATCGCACTGTCCATCATAATGTTGCCAGTCGTAACCCGCACAACGGAAGAGTCAATCAAATTGGTCCCAGCTACTATTCGGGACGCGGCTGCAGCGCTCGGGATAAGGAAGTGGAGGGCTACCGTGAGCGTGGTGTTAAGCACCGCTCGTGGCGGAGTGGTGACAGGCGTCTTGCTGGCTGTGGCGCGAATCACAGGGGAGACAGCGCCTTTGATTCTTACCGTTTTGGGAAGCAACCTGTTCTTCACAGGCCTGACACATCCAGTTGACGCGCTTCCACTTCGCATATGGAGGCTCGCTCTCCTACCCTATGACTATGCAAGGGAGCAGGGCTGGGGAGCCGCGCTCGTGCTCATCATCATAGTCCTCACCCTCAACGTGACTGTCAGGCTAGTTACCAGGGGAAGGTATAGCATGGTGAGGTCGAGAATATGACGGTTGAGCTTCAGATAGAGACAGTGAAACCTGCAAATACGCAGGCCTTCGAGGCAGCCGGTCAGGGAAAAACCTTGGGCCCGTTCAAAATGCAGACTGACAAGCTGAACGCGTGGTTTGGGCAGAACCACGTTTTGAAGGACCTCTCAATCAAGTTCAGGGAGAACCAGGTTACGGCTATAATCGGACCTTCGGGTTGTGGCAAGTCGACGTTGATCCGATGCCTCAACAGGATGCACGAGCTGGTCCCAGGTGCTAAGACAACAGGCAACGTGCTCTTGGACGGGGTAGAAATCTACTCTAGACGAGTTGATGCGGTCACTGTCAGGAGGAGGGTGGGAATGGTCTTCCAAAAACCCAACCCGTTTCCTACAATGTCAGTCTATGATAATGTTGCCGCGGGTTTGAAGCTCAACGGGGTGAGGAATCAGGAGAAGCTTGACCAGGCGGTATTGAACAGTTTGAAGAGAGCTGCTCTCTGGGACGAGGTGAAGAATGACCTGGACAAGTCCGGAGTAAGCCTCTCCGGGGGGCAACAGCAGAGGCTCTGCATTGCAAGGGCTCTCGCCGTTGAGCCTGAGGTGATATTGATGGATGAGCCTTGCTCTGCCCTTGACCCCATCGCGACCGCCAAGATCGAGGAACTGTTAACAAGCCTCAAAGAGCAATATACGGTCGTAATTGTCACTCACAACATGCAACAGGCTGCGAGGGTGGCTGACTTCACAGCCTTTCTCTACCTAGGTCAGCTCATAGAGTACGGTGAGACGACCAACCTCTTCGAAAAGCCCGAACAGGAACTGACTGAAAGGTACCTGACGGGGAAGTTCGGGTAGGAAGGCTGACCCATGGCGAGGCTAATGGACATGGGGCTGGACAGGCTCAGGAGCATGATACTTGACATGGCTGGGCTGTCCAACAACACAGTTACCACCGCCATCGACGCTTATGAGCAGGGGAAGGATGTTCGAACAACCATCTTTGGATGGTCTGAGGAGCTCCGCCTTCTTCAAGACGAGGTCAGTGAACTCGCCGTGGAATTGATTGCTCGGTACCAGCCGGTTGCCTCCGATCTGAGATTCATCAAGTCTTGCATGGAGATCTCATACGGGTTCTCACGCTTCGGGAGGTACGCCCATGACATCGCGGACGTTCTCGGCATATTCGGCGACCTATCCACATGCGACAAGAGCATGATCCATAAGGCCGGTGACCAAGCCAAGACCATGGTCAATCTGAGCATCAAAGCCTTCACCGAGAGAAATGTTGAGCTTGCAAGCAAGCTGAACGAGATGGACGACATTGTTGACAACATCTACATGGACTTCGTGAAGAAGGCTGCCCACAACCCGGGGGGAGACTTGAAGTGCACGGTCTCCGCAACGCTGATTCTCCGGTACTTGGAAAGGATTGCTGATCATGCCACTTACGTGGGTGACAGCGTGCTCTACATTGTGTCGGGAGAGCGAACAGCCCGGAAATAACGTCTTCAAGCCTGTAGTGTTAGGCGTCTAGGTAGAAACTCGTGGCAAACTAGTGAGACCCGTATGTTTAACAGGTCAAAATGCGGATGCTTCCCATGCTACCAATGCAGAAAGTCATGTGCGAGTGAGTTTCTGGGAACCCTCGCCCTTGTCGTGGCGGGGGCAGGAACGGTGGCGTTTGCTTCCCTGGTTGAATTGCCGCAAAGCCTGCTTCTGATTGCTCTGAGCTTTGGGCTCACGGTAGGGCGCGTTAGGAATAGTTCTGGGAGGGGTCTCGGGGGCCCAAAGACCATGACAGGAGAGACACTCCTAGCCCTGTGCTGGTCGGGACGAAGCTCTTCAGTGTTGCGGGGTGCCCTCTGGGGGAGCGGAAAAAAGAAGGTAAGTGGTTGGATTTGGAGTTATGCTACTTTTTGGCGTAGACTTTTGCTGTGAACTGGCCTTCGGCTTGGTTGGCTGTTCCTTCCGTCCAGCCTTTGGTGTTGTTGAGCCAGGCTAGCTTCGGCGATTTTGTCATGTAGGTTAGTTCTCCTTCCCAGGTAGTGGTGGTGGGCGATCGGCGTGCGGTGCCCTTGCCCGTGACTACGACCATATCTGCCCCGGCATTTTGGATTCCGCGGCCTTCCCATGTGATGGTCCCGTCGGGCTTTATGTTTATGCTGGTTGTTTCCATGAAGTTTGCCTGGTACTTGCCTGTGATGGTTCCTTCGTCGTTCATCTCCATCTTGACGCCGCTCTGGTTGACCTCTTTGATAGTCCAGCTGTGGTTTTTGCCCTTGATGTCTGCGATTAGCTCCCCTTTTGTTTTCTGAGTTGAAGCTTGCATGTTGTTTCCGTAACCGGGCGGCGCCTGAACCTCCTATTTGAACGGTTGGTTAGAGAATAGGATAAGAGTGAAACTGTTCCGGCTCACTAAAGAGCCTCTCGCTTCTCACGGCTTGAGAGGCAATAAGCACTTTCACAGGGAGCTCGCCCTAGTTCCAACTGGTGTGCATCTCGATACATTCCCAGCAGAAAGGAAGCCAGTATGTTTGCCCATCCAGACCCATCAGCCGCCGGCTTTGGGTTTGACGAACTCGTCATGATTGAGAAAGAATGGCACTCGATCCGCGATAAAGCGGGCTTGTAACCTACTCTCTGTTCTCCTCTCGCCGAAGCAACACCTCCCTCAGGGCCACGTTGTCCCGTGAGCATGGAGTGACTGGAGCCTTCTCTATCCGGTACAAGTTCCCGTGATGAATACTCGGAAGGGGGTAAGTATGGAACGGGATTCCAACAGGCTTGAACGTGAAATCAATAGCCAATCCGAAATCCATGACCTTCATCCTGTCCTGCCACAAATAGGCCCGTTGTAAGAGGAGGACAGCCAGGTAAGGTTGTTCCATTTTTTCAATATTGCACGGAAAGAAGCAGGACTTTCTAGTTGTTTCTGCCAAAGCGGGGCGTGAGCCTACGGGTTTGCTCTTTCATGGTCCGAGCTGGGCCATCAAGCCGAGAACGTCGTAGTAGACGCGGATCTCGATTATGAGGCCTTTTTCGCCTCTGCATATTAACCGCTGCGCACAGTCACAGGTATAGCCATTCTTAAGGGTCCGGGACGCGTCTCCATTAGGTGAAGACATTCTGCCGCCGAGCGTGACGTTAGATGAGAAGAACAATCTTCGCCGTGGCCTCGATGCTTCTCATTTGCATCGGGATAGGCGCCTATTTCTTCTCACCCCCCGTCACCACTTCCAATGTCCCAGTTGGAACCATTAGACTGCTAATCACAGACCCTCTCATTAACCAAGCAAGTTCCCAGACCTACGACCCTAGCATCCAAGGCATCTTTGTGACTTTCACCAGGATGGAGATTCATGCAGCCGATGCGGGAAGCGACAGCGGCTGGCATTCCCTCACCGTGGGGTCCAAGACAATTGACCTTCTTCAAGTGCTGAGCGTTTCTGATCTCCTCGGAAGCGCAAGCTTGCCAACGGGCAAGTATGACGTGATTCGAATGTTCGCTGACACAGCAAGAGTTGTGATAGATGGACGCAACTTCGTTTACAACATTCCAGGCGCCGCCCATACAGGGCTCAAAGTACCAATAGTCCCGGGAGGCTTCATGCTGACCGCGGGGGGCACCGTTAGCGTGCTCTTGTCCCTATCCTTCAATAGCCACGAAATCCTGGCTCAACAACACAACAAGAATGTCCGTAACTTGGTCCCCGTTGTCACAGCCGAAGTCCGGTAGCCCAAACCTAGGGGCCCCTTCAGGCTAGCCTTCTGACCTAGCTTAGCCACGGCCACTTTGCATAGTCCTCATTATGAGGATGGGGTCGAGATGAATGTGTAAGGGGTTCTAATGGTCGGTCGCACATCTTGGCCGGCAACTTGCCGACTGCAGCTGTGGTGCTCAGAGCTTAGGATTGGACGCTGTTTTTCTCTTTCGAGTGGCGAAAAAGAGTACCATTCCCATTACCATGGCGGCAATGGCCGCGATGACGAGAAGTCCCCAGGAGCTGGTGATCGAAGTAGTTGGGCCTGTTGGACCGGCCGCCACGTCAAAGATGAAGTAGGCTCCCGCATTATCGTTAACTCCCCTGTTGCCGGATGTGTCGTAGGCGGCAACGTAGTATGCGACACGTCCCCCTCCCGGTTGAGCAGGGATCGTGGCCTTGGCAAGGCCGCTGGTCGAATTGTAAATGGCTGGAAGCACGACGTTGACAGTTGTCCAGTTATCTGTGGTGTAGATGATGCTGACGTTGTAGACTCCATGAGCATCAGTAACTAACACTGATACTGTCACGGGGTCGCCTGAGCCAGGGTTGGTAGGCTGGATGGTTGGGGTTTCGATGGTTGGTGGGGTGGTATCGGCTGGGGGGGCGTGAACTATTGTGGAGAGTGAGAGAAGGGTCAGTAAGACAACGGTCAACGATAGAAGTTTGCTCGGCCTAGGCAAGAATCGTTCCTTCAAAGGGGTATGGTTGGGCAGATTTAGAAGAAGTGTAACCTCGTAATCGTGAATTGAGTGTCTAGAATCGAGTCTTGCAATAGAGTGTCTTCTGCGGGAAATAGAGAACATTTTTTTGCGGTTAATCAGAACTCGGGACCCATCGGTCGGTGGATAGTCGTTCTCACACTTAGAGTGTGAATCTCGATGTTGAGCTACGAGGAGTCTATGAATCACGTGCGGCGCAGCCAGTTGTTAGTAACTCGCTGGCCGTCCCGGTCACTTGCTCTGAGAGAGTGGGGGCGCGATGGAGCGCATAGGATTGAAGATTCGGATTATCGGAATAGATAGACCTACTCTCGCGAACGGGTCAATTGATCGCCGGGCTGGACTGTAACCTTCTTCGGTGAAGAATGCATTCCACACCATACTAGTATCCTCAGTGGGCACTTGAACCAGGAAAACCTTGGACCAGCTACGAACCGCCTAATTCCTAGTTCCAGCCTATACTAGGATTTGTCGAGAACTACTGTTCGCCTGGAGCCCGATTCCGCCGCTAGCTATCCGCAAACTCCCGGGCCTCCGCGGGCAAATTCGTTGAAAGTGTTTGGAGCGAGATACGAGTGTCAAGAAACAATACTGTTCACCAAATCCCGGCAGCCGCTAGCTCGAAACGGGTCAAAGCAACTCTGATTCTGTCCAGCCTCATTATTGCCGGTGTCTTAGGAGGATTCTATCTCCGAGCAGGCCTCGCAACTTCCACTGGAAAATACTTTGACTATTCAGTCACCATTCTCATGGAGAACAACGACCTTCAGAGCGTCCTGTCCCAGGGAAGCTTCCAGGCCAGTCTAGCATCGCAGTATACTCTATCCACGGGCTACTCTGCCGTAAGCCATCCCAGCGAACCCAACTATTCAGCCCTAATCAGCGGCCAGATTGGACCTAACTCTCCTGATGGAGTCTGCTGTGGCCAGGACGCCCACAGGAATATCGTGGATAGTCTAGAATCGCATGGGCTAACGTGGAGGCCTACGCCGAAGGGCTGGCGAATGGAGATTGTACCGGCGGGGGTATTGACACCGACCACTTCCCCTTTCTCTACTTCTCAGGCATAGTCAACAATCCGTCCAGGTGCAGTAACCTTCTCGGTGTCACAGCAGGAAGCGACACGCAGCTCATAACAGCCCTCAATTCTGGGAGTGGTTGGCCGAACTACATCTGGCTAACTCCCAACAATCGTAATGATGCCCATGACACCAGTATAGCCTTCGGCGACTCTTACCTAGCGGGTATTGTGCCGAAGATTCTATCATCCACTCTCTTCAGCACTCAGAAGGCTGCCCTCTTCATCGTCTATGACGAGGGTAATGATGTCTCCTGTTCCAGTGGAGGACCAGATTGCGTGTACGCTTCTTGGTCGGGCCCGGCGGCTAAGAAAGGGTTCACCTCAAGCAACCCTTACGATCACTACTCGTATGTGCACACGTT
>WNGG01002504.1_pt1 | contig 26273 bp, 25 predicted proteins | sample 5400661 | NCBI WGS metagenome assembly WNGG01 (sample SAMN13153372, study PRJNA577476) | soil metagenome | isolation source: 100 cm soil or saprolite under Garry oak tree replicate 1 | place: USA:California | collected 2016-06-15
TTGGGCGGCTGCGGGCGCCGCTCTTGGTGATTCATGGCACTGCTGACCGGACCGTCCCTTTTCGCCAAGGGCAGGACCTCTACGCTCTGGCTCCGCAGCCCAAGCGGTTCTATGCGGTGCCCGGGGCTGGACATACCAACGTGCACGAAGTCGGAGGCGACACCTACCTGCAGGTGATGAGAGATTTTGTGCTGGGCCCGGCGTCTTAACAGGCTGCTGAAAAACCCTCCATTCACCCTTCGACAGGCTCAGGGCGAACGGAGGAGGTCTTGAAAACAGTGAGCATTGTCCGTTCGTGCTGAGCTCGTCGAAGCACGAACACCACTTCAGCACCCTGTTAAGGGAAGGTTTCATTCTGACGATTCGACACCACCTCTGGCGCTGGTTGCGGTTCCCTCTCGCCATCGCTGCGGCTCTGCTCGTGGGGCTGCTGGTGGAGATTGTCTGGCTGCTGTCTGGCCAGCGTTATCAACACTTGCTGACCCAGCAACTCAGTGCCCTCCTCGGCGCTGAGGTGAGTGTGGTCAGCAGCCGTCTCTCTTTACACCATGGCCTGGGTATCCAACTCGATACCGTAGCGGTGCAGGACGGCGCGGATAGCGCCCCATTCTTTACTGCTGATCGCCTCCATGTCCTCCTCGACATTTCTTCCCTCCTGCACGGACGGCTACTCTTTCGTCGCGTCGATTGCACCAAGCCCCGCATCCGTTTGTTTGAGCAAGGAGGGGCGCACGTGCGCCTCCTTGACCGCTTGCTGGCGGCCCAGGGAAAAACGGAGCCTGCCGATCTGCCTGGGCCGGCACGGCAGACAGGCCAATGGCTTGCAGGTTGGTTGTCCCCGAGGTTCGCACTCCAGCTCGTGAGACTGCGCGGCGGCGAGATCGCTTATGGCGCAACACCTAAGGGCGAGCCCTTTGTGCTAACCCATACCGATGCCTCTCTGGAGTACGCGACTGGTGAAGGCGTAATAGTGGGGTTCCGCGCTGCCCTCGGGCAGGACGGAGCAATGGGTCAGATCGCTCTGTGGGCGTCTACGCCCACATGGGATACCTACGATGCCTTGTACCAGATTGAGTGGCAGGGCGAGGTACACCTGAGCAGTTTACTGGTCCAGCCGTTGGGACGCTTGCTCGGCGCTGAGTGGCCACAGATGAGACTCGACCTTAGTGGATCCTATCAGGGCAAATGGGCCGGCCCGGTCGAGCTGGCTGGGGAGATGAAGATAGGCGATGCCCGGGTGGGCAGCGTGCGCGTGAGCGAAGGGAAAGCCAGGCTGACGAAGCTGTTGTGGTCCGGTCAGGCAAAGGCGCCGTTCGCTCTACCGGCTCTGCTCCGTGCTCTCGTTGTCAAGGCCCAGATTGAGGAAGTGCGAGGAGAGATCGGAGCAGGGAACCTGCCGGTGATCCTACACAAAGGCGAGATCTCGCTACGCGACGAGGAACTGACGGCAAGCAAAATTGCCGGTACCTATGGCACGAAATCGCAGATTACCGAGGGCGCTGGAACGCTTAGGCGTCTCTTTGCCAGTGACGGACCGGCGCTCGACTTGCGCTTGGTGGCTGACCTGGATTTGGAAGAGGGAGTGGGCTCTTTCCTAGCAGCCCATTCTGAAACAGAGCTTGCTAGCTTCTCGCAACACCTGACGCAACCTCGTGGGCGCGCGCTTGTGCGGCTGGGGCTCCAGGCCCCTGGGTTGCGTGGGGCGCCGAACTATGACGGAGAGGTGGCGTTTCAACAAGCCGGGTTTCACGTGTCAGCGTGGAATCTTGACGTGACCGACCTGAGCGGTAGCGTGCGGCTGAACAAAGAAGCGCTCACCACCGACGCGCTCACCCTGAAGGTGGGTCAGTCCTGGCTGAAAGTGAAGGGGAGCGTGCACGACTATCTTGCGTCACAACGCAGCGCTGATCTCCACCTCGCTTTTACTGCGGTCCGCGATCAGGACCTCGCCCCGTTCTTGCCTCAAGGGCTCCTCCTGCCCCAGGGTGGAGCCCTGAGCGGCCAGGTTGGGGTGGTGCTCCCTGCGCAGGGCGGAGAGGTGCAGACCAACGGGAGAGTTGTGCTCAGTCAGATCACGCTGGCCCTGCTCTCTTTTCTCCAGCCGATCGAGGTTGTGAACGGAGAGGTCACGTGGCAGGGGCAGAGCGGTACGTTTGTTGTCAAGCAGGGCCGGCTCCCAGGCGGAGATTTCTCCGGGCGTGGCCAGTTGCGCAGCTTCACGCCGCTGAATATCGAGGTGTCGGCTGACTTTGCCGACCTGAACCTGGAGTCGGCTTTGGCCTTTGACAAGTCCACGGCAGAGGACACCAGCCCCAAGGACACGACCCTTGTGGTGCGCGCAGACCTCACCTGCGGTCGGCTCACCTATAAAACGCTACGGGCTGAAGACCTGCACCTCTCCTGCCACTGGCACGGCCGCCAGGCAGACCTGCGTATTCCTGAGGCCAAGGCCGAGGGTGGAACTATACAGGGCGAGGCAGTGCTCTGGCCTGACATTGATGCTCTGTTTCTCACACCGCAACTGACCAATGTGAATCTGCCGCGCTTCTTCAGTGCTCTGGGTATTCCTACGGATGTGCTGACTGGCACGCTGAGTGGTGAGGGAAAGATTTACATGCCGAACTGGCACGAGTGGGACAGCCTGGCTCGCTGGGACGCGCTGCTCTCGCTCGCCGTAGCTGACGGGGTGGCCCAGCGGCTGCCGATCCTCGTGCGCTTGTGGTCGGTGCTCAGCCTGCAGGGGTTGCTCAGCTTCCAGTTTCCTAGCCTGCCGAACGAGGGGCTGGCGTTTTCGTCGTTGACCGGTGACTTCGCGGTGGGAAAAGGGCTAGCTGTTACTAAGAACCTGTCCCTCAACAGCAGCGCCGTGCGGATCGATGCACACGGGGAGATTGATCTGGCGCGGCGGGTTGTGGACCTCAAGACGGCGTTGGTGCCCTTGCACGGGATCACCAGCAGTGTGGCAAAGGTCCCCCTGGCCGGTGAACTCCTCGCCCGCGGGGCTGATTTCGTGACCACGCTGACCTTCCGGGTCAGCGGCCCGTACGACGATCCCACAGTCACGCCCCTCCCCTGGTAGCTTCTTAAAGGACACCCGTCAGTATGGTAATTGTCCCTTTCGCAAACCCATGCTCATGATGAGAAGCGCTCTGGGGCGCTCCACTCTTTTTAGGCAGAGCGCCATTTCTCTTCTTGTTGCTGAGCCCTCTCATCTATCTGTTCTGCTGTTTGGAGCAGGGCAATAGCCACTTTCCTAGCTTCCTTTGGAGTCAGCCATGTAAAGCGACTTCCTTTGTCTCCAAACTCTTCACCTATCCGTAATTCAATCCTTTCCTTAAAGAGAGACACGCAAACACAATCATATTCTCGGTCTACTATCTTACTCATTTCCTCTTCTCCTTTTGTTCTTTGGTCCCACCTTCTTTGGGAACATGGGGTCAGAGGGTATTACGCAGCGATAACGTTCACCGTTGCGTGTCGTCGAGAGCGCGGCTTACTCTTGATCACGATCTCAACATCCTGGTCGAGAGCATTCAAGAAGCGAAAAAGCCGGTCGGTAGAAAATTCTCTGAGTTGGCCACGTAATAACCTGGAAACCTTCGGTTGGTCGATGCCAAGCAAGCGAGCGGCTTGCACCTGCGTCAGGTGTTTCTTCTCAAGAATGTCAGCGATATGCTGGGCTAGACGCGACTTGGCAAGCGCTTCCTCAGCATCGGGGTAGCCGAGGTCGGCAAAGACGTTACCGCTACTTTCCTCGACTTTAATATCATCACGTCTGGTGATTGATTTTTTGACTTTTGCTCCATTCCGCATAGTGTTCCCGTGCGCGTTTGAGGCGGCTCTCTGTCAGCTCAATATCCTGTTTCGGCGTAGCGATACCCTTCTTTGACTTCTTTTGGAAGGCGTGAAGGACATAGACCGCCCCGGGAAACCTAACGGTATAGACGGTGCGGTACGTATCGCTACGATAGTCATCAACGATCTCCAGTACCCCCGCCCCGCCAAACCCGCTGAGTGGCTTTGCGTCCGGATGTTTCTTCCCCTGCTGAGCGATATCGAGGGCGTGCCCCATTACGTCCTGCACCTCGTCAGGAAACGCTTTGAGGTCCTCCTTCGACGAGCCAAGCCAAAACAGGGGTTTCCGCTCTTGCGTCATATTATGCCACTACTAGCATAGCTTTGCAAAGGCTTTTTCGTAGTATATATGAACTCGCTATGGACGAGCAGGACCGGATGACGCGAGTGAAAGCCCTGGCCTGTTCTGGGTGTCCGAACGTGCACACCCACCCCCGGGTGGTCCGCGGTGAGGGCGATGTGAATGCGCGGGTGATGCTTGTCGGTCAGGGCCCCGGTGCAGTCGAGGAGGAGACGGGGCGCCCCTTTGTGGGGCCGGCCGGGATGCTTCTTGACCGGGTACTAACCGAGGCGAGTTTACCACGGGAGAGGCTATGGGTCACAAACCTCATCAAGTGGCGGGCGGTCAAAGAAGAGAAGGGCCGGCTCGTCGATCGGGCTCCGTTGGCTGGCGAAATTAAAGCCTGCCGCCCCTGGCTAGAAGGGGAGCTGGAGATTCTTCGACCCAGGATCGTCGTCTGCCTCGGGACACCGGCGGCCCACGCCCTCATCGACAAAAAGCTTAAGCTCGGCGAAGAGCACGGTCGCTTTCGAGAAGGACCAGAGGGAGTCCGCCTTCTCGCCATCTTCCACCCGTCCTACGTTCTCCGCTTGCGAAGCGTTGATCCCAATGCCCATGAACAGACTAGGCAGGCGCTTGTAGACGATCTCAAAAAGGTCACCGCAGCCCTGCAGCAGATGGAGTAGCTGGGGCCAGAGGGCGCACACATTGCCTACCATGGACTCTCTCGTGGAGGAGGTGGCGCTACGTCTGCCAGGAGCTTGACTACTGGAAGGGTGTGGAAAATCTATCAGTATGTGGTGGATTTTCTACCACGCTCAGGCGTCATCTCCATCACATATTCAAGGCAGCCGGGCTTTTGTCGGGTTTATTTCGGCTTCTCAAAGCGCAGCACGAAGCGGTCAGTTTGCCCACGATTCTTGAACACGTTCTCGGTGCGTGGGTCCTCGGGGTGGCGCAGCATGTCCCCTTCCTTGGCCAGGACGAACCCCGCCTCGGTTACCTCTTTGACCACCAGGGCTTTGTCAATACGATGTAGACTTTCGGTGAACTCACTGCCGCTGCCGTCCTTGGCGTAGTGGTCCACGACCCCGTACACCCCGCCAGGCTTGAGCGCGGCAAAGATCGTCTTGTTCATCGCGGCACGGTTGTCGTTCTTCAGCACCAGGTCATGGTAGTTGAGGTGGATGAGGACACAGTCGAGCGAGCCGTCAGTGGGCAGCGCGAGTTGATCGATCTCGCCGTCGATGTGCTTGACATTGGCAAAGGCCGGATTCTGTAGACGTACGTCTAGCGCGTCTTTAACGAACCCTTTCATCAAAGCGTTGTTCGCGGAGTAAACTACTCCCTTCTCGCCGACGACTTGGGAGAGGATGACCGTGTAGTAGCCGCGACCGGCAAGGATGTCCGCGACCTTGTCGCCAGGCTTAATGCCGAAGAACTTGAGGACCTCCCCAGGCTTGCGCCCAGCGTCGAGTGCCCGCTCCTCTGCGGGTCGCTCCGGGTTGGCGAGGATGGCAGTGAAGTCTTCCCCACACCTGCACTCAGCGTGAACGATTTTTTCATGAGTGCTCCTCACTCTGTGCAGGAGCACCCATGTGCTCCTGCAATTAAGGGCGGCTCCCTGCTGGGATAGTTCCGTGCGGATGTTATCCTGCCTTACGCAAGGCAAAAAACGAGGTAAAGTTGCCTCGTCGCGCCAGCAGCAACAGGGTTTCCTTATCCTTTGCGTCGGCCATCGCCTTGTTAAAGGCCTCAACCGACTCGACCGGCTGACGATTCACTTCTTCAACGACATCTCCGGGCTGGATGCCAGCCAGTTCGGCTGGGCTACCCGGCTCGACCTCGGTCACCACCACCCCCTTCTGGTCGTTCTCGAGCTGGAAGCGGCGTGCGATCTCGGCTGAGAGGCTGGCTACAGTCATCCCCCAACTTTCTTCACTTTCTTCCCCACGTTCAGCTTTGGCCTGCTGCTCGGGCAACTCGCCCAGCTTGACCGTGACGGTTTTTTCCTTGCCGCCACGGAGCACGGTGACCTCAGCCTTATTGCCCACCGGAGTCTGGGCGACCAGGGCGGGCAACTCATGGGAGTCTTTGATCGGGGTCTCGTTAAAGGCGGTAATAATGTCGCCGCGCTCGAGCCCAGCTTTTTCTGCCGGCCCATCCTTAGTGACCTCGGCGACCAGCGCGCCCGTCGGTTCCTTGAGCCCGAAGGACTTGGCCAGTTCGGGCGTGACCGACTGAATGGCCACGCCCAGCCAGCCGCGCGTGACCTTGCCCTTGTCCTTAAGCTGGGTAACGACCGACTTGGCCAGGTCAATAGGAATGGCAAAGCCGATGCCTATGTTGCCCCCACTCTGGCTGAAGATCGCCGAGTTGATCCCGACCACCTCACCTTTCAGATTCAGTAGCGGGCCGCCAGAGTTGCCCGGATTGATCGAGGCGTCGGTCTGGATGAAATCGTCATACGGCCCAGCGCCGATCACCCGCCCCTTGGCGCTGACGATGCCTGCAGTCACGGTTTGTTCCAGGCCAAAGGGGTTGCCAATGGCCATGACCCAGTCTCCTACCTGCAGGTCTGTCGACTTACCCAAGGGCACCACAGGCAACGGATGCTTGGCGTTAATCTTAATAAGGGCGATATCGGTCTTCTCATCAGAGCCAACCACTTTGGCCTCGTACTCTTCCTTATCCGAGAGGCGTACTGTGATCTTGTCGGCGTCCCCGACTACGTGGTTGTTGGTAATGATGTACCCATCCTCGCTGACGATGAAACCCGAGCCCAGGCTACGTTGCTGGCCCGGGGGTGGCCGGTCGCCGAAGAAACGGCGGAAGAACTCTTCAAAGGGATCCTCTCCGCCGAATGGGTTCGGACCGGGGCCAGGCATGGGGCCAAAGGGCGGCATGCGGCGGCGGCGCTCCACCTTCTGCGTGGTCGAGATATTGACAACCGCAGGAGAGGCGTGCTTAGCGGTATCTGATAAAGATGGGAGCGAACTAGCCCGGCCGGCGGGCGCTTGGGCCTGCTCCTCACTTTTGCCTGAGCCGAAAAGGTCAAGTGCCAAGAGCGGTGACGTGTCCCACAGCAACACGCTGGCCAGTAGGGCGACGGCAAGCGCTCTGTGGCCACGAAACTGGAAGGTGTGCATCGATTTCCCCTCTTCCGAACGGAGTGACTGTTTCATAGATATAAAGCTTTATACGCCCCGATCAAGGCGGCATCTGCGATGGCGGGGCGCGGCTTTGCTGCACGCCCTGCGGACAGGGCTTGCCCTGCTCCTTCCTTGCGTCCCGTTCACTGTGACTGCTCGCCCCGCTCGGCTTTGCTGCGGAGTTCTACTTGCTTGATGAAGGTCGGCACGACCGGCGCGAACTCAGGCGAGAGCCGATGGCGGATGTCCTCAGCCGCGTCGGCGGCAAGCCGGCGCAGTGGCGGGGACGGCTCAGCGCGCGAGAAGCTGTCGAGGAAGGCCAACACGCTGTCATTACCGACCTCGCGCAGGGCAAAAAGCGCGGTGCCTTTGGTGAGGGGGTCGAGGTTACGCTTGAGAAACTCCATAATTGGTTCGGCTCCGCGTGGGTCGCCGATCTTGCCGAGGGCAATCAAGACCTTCCGTTTGACCGCAGGGTTGACCTCGCGGAGGAACAGTTGCTGGACTAGGACCGGCGTTGCGTCGGTCGCCCGTAAGTTGCCGAGGTATTCGATTGCCTTGACTTTGACGCGGATGTCCACATCTGCCGTTGCGCTCAGAATATGCTCGATAGCCTTGGGATCCTTGGAGTCGCCCAGTGACTTGACTGCCTCCAAGCGCGTCTCTGGTCGGTCGTTATGCAAGCGTCGCACCCACTCCGTAATGTTGGCGCCCTTCTTCTGTCTGTTGATCCGGTCCTTGACCCGGTCGCCGGAGAGCTGGCTGCTGCTACTTGGCTCGCCCTGCGAGAGAAACTGAGCGTCTGCGCTGGGAGGCGGGGCTAACCAGAGCAGCGCCATACAGCTTAGCACCGGGAACAGAAAGGAGCCAGGTTGTCTGAGTCTGCGTCCACATCCCATGATTGCTTCCTCAATTGGTTGACCGCACGCGGCTCTTGAAGATACTCCATGCTCACACCCCTTGTAAGGGCATCAGCCGGAGAACAGCGACTCCTGTTCCTCGCGACGGAAGACCTGGATTTCTTCGGGATAGAGTCCGCCCTCAGGAATTTCCTTGAGGGGGGTGCCGTCGCGCAGCCGACCCTCCAGCACCTCACGATAATTGCAGACGAGATAGCGGTGTCCATCGCGCGGCTTGCCTGGTATCCGTGCCTGCTCTATACGGGTCTCGCCCTTCGCCTCGGGCCCAAGGATGCGCACGACATAGCGCTTCTTCATCAGTCCTTTGAGAGCCCGGATCACCGAAGCCCGTGACAACCCGGTCATCTCCGCCACGTCTGCATATCCGGCAGTAATCAGAGGGGTGTGGCGTAGCCCGATAGAATGACGCCAGAGTGCGCGGTAGACTTTCCATTCGCGCGGGTCCATCAGTTTATTGAGATCGTCCTCCAGGAGGTAGTCAGGAAGGCGAGGAGAAGGCTGCCAAGGTGGGCGGCGGGTAAGCCGCACTTGGATGTCAGCGCCCTCGGTGTGTGCCTGGGAGGGGGGAGTAGTAGGCGTCTCCTTTTTTGTCATGGGGTGTTCCCTCCATTAGTAGCAGGACATATTTTGACTATATTCAGTTTCTGCAAATTGCAATCCCCACGACGCTCTATGCGGCCAACCAGCCTGCGGCTACACTACGAAAAAAGCGTGGAAGGAGCGTAGCGAGATGAAAGTGCGCGCTATCACGGTGGGTCTAGACCCGGGGTTTCCCCTGAGCTGTGAAAAAGTAGCAGCAGCTGGGCGATTTGCCGCTCGTGTCCGGGCAGCGTGTGAGGACGCTGGGGTACCGGTACAGACTGTGCGTCTGGCGACTCCGCCGTTTCCGGTGTATCTGAGGGAGCGTACGGAGGCGGAGATCGTGCGTTTTGCCGGTGAACTCGAACGGTGTTGTCGAGAGAATGGTATTGATTACTGTGCGTTGGGACCAGTGAACTGTCAGGTGGATGCGGAGGTCAGATTACTCGCAATCCTCCCTACGCTTATTGCTGAAACCGAGGCTGTATTCACCAGCGCAGTGCTGGGGGCAGGGGGACAGCCCGCGCGTGTCTCCACGGCGCGGGCGATTGCGCGGGTGATACGGGATATCGCTGGTGCCACGCCCGGAGGGTTTGGCAACCTGCGCTTTGCTGCGCTGGTCAACTGTCAGCCGCACATCCCGTTTTTCCCGGCGGCGTTTCACGCTGGGGAGCCGGCCTTCGCTCTGGCTTTAGAAGCAGCGGATGTGGTTGCGGCGGTCTGTGCTCTCAACCCTGACTTGGCGGATGTTTCCGTGTCTCTTCGCCGGGAGTTGGAGAAACGGGGGGGGCCTTTGCAGCACCTTGCCCAACGCTTGGAAGGGCAAGGCTTTGTCTTCCGCGGGATCGATCTATCTCCGGCCCCGGGGCCTGAACCTGAGGTGAGTATCGCCTATGCCATCGAGCGCTTGGGGTTGGGCCGCTTTGGCGAGCCCGGCACCCTCACCGCAGCGGCTTTGATCACCGTGGCCCTCAAAGAAACCTCGTTGCGTACCTGCGGGTACTGCGGTCTGATGCTACCGGTGCTGGAAGATGCGGGCTTAGCCGAACGGAACAATCAAGGGCTGCTGCGGCTGTCGAGCTTGCTGGCGTATTCGGCAGTGTGCGGTACCGGCCTGGATACCATTCCTTTGCCTGGAGATGTGAGCGAGGCGCAATTAGCTGCTCTGCTCCTCGACGTGGGGACCCTCGGTTGGAGGCTTGGCAAGCCGCTCTCGGCGCGTCTCTTTCCTGTTCCTGGCAAGCGGGCAGGCGAATACACTGAGTTTGACTTTGCCTACTTCGTCAACACCAGGATTATGGCAGTAGAGTAGAGGGCAAAGGGGAAACGGGAAAGGCTGGTAGTAGTAGAGTCAGGCCTGGTGTTGACAGGGTAAGAACCAAGCTATCCGGCCGCGGGGTTTGCCATCTGGTAATCCTCGATGAAGGCGTTGACCCCGCGTGCGATCAAGGACTCAACCTCCTCAATGTTGGCCGGGGCGATGGAGCCGACCTGATCGAGACTCCAGGTGGTGCCCCAGGTCACCAGGGAGGGGTCGCGGAACAGCAGCACGAGCTGCTGGAGTTGGAGCGAGAGACCGTAGCTGTACAGCCCGGCACTGTTCTTCACTGTGCCCAGATGGATGTAGAAGGCAGTATCGGCTTGCTGCTCCACTCCGATACCGGCACGCTGGAGCTGCTGCTCGACTGCGACCTTGATACGCTCACGGTTGAGACCATCTTGGGTGACGTCTAGGGCCAAGTCTTCGACCACGACTTGGACAGTGTTTAGTCCTCTTAGACTAGCTCGCTCGAACACATCGCCGGCTGTATAGGCAGGCGTACCTCCCCTTCCGTTCCAGAAGGACACAGCCAGAATCAATACGACGCTCCACCTCTTCACCATGGTTCTTCTCCTCCTCACCTATGTTTTTGTCTTAGAATTGACGCGAAGGCAAGGGTGACCTGTTCATTCCTACAGGGGGTGGAGGCGTTGGGGCCAGGTTTGCTTGCTCCTCCCTACTTATTCTCTTTACTGCAAGCCAACTGTCTAGCAAAATGGTGTGCTTGTAGTGTAAGGGGAAAGGGAATCCACCTGTGTCGTTGTCAGGAGATGTACGAGCTGGCGTCGCCACTGCCCGCGTGAGAAGGTGGTTCTCGACTTGGGGGATCCTTGTCGGTTACTGTACCTTGATCTTTGTCTTGTCCTCTCAACCTGACTTGACAGTGCCGGAGTTGGTCCCATCCGCTGACAAACTGGCCCATTTCCTGGAGTATGGGGGGGTAGGGTGGTTATGGACACGTGCGGTCAGGGCCGACCGACCGAGGTGGACAGCTCGGACTGTGCTCTTGTCAACACTGACCTTTGCCGGGGTCTATGGTTTGAGTGATGAGTGGCATCAGCTTTATGTCCCTGGGCGGTTTGTCGATCTGTATGATTTTCTAGCCGATGTTTGCGGCGGCAGCAGTGGCGGGATCGGCTACCTATTGTGGCTGCGGTTCAGAGAGACAAGATAAGGAAGCAGGCCGGATGGAAGTTATCGAGACAGCTCTATGGCCCGTGCGGTTCTACTCTTCAGCTCTCCTGTCGTTTGTCAGTTACGACAGGTGGGGGCTCTCTCAGAGGGGCATTCCGCTTTGCGCCTGCGGCGCCCGCGGAATGCCCCTCCTCGTTCGCGGGCAAAACGGCCCCAGCCTAAAAATTAAGGAGCAATGTAGGCGAGTAGTTACAAAACTTATCTCTCAATAAAAGGAGGGTGCTTATGGCGACCACATCGGCAGTAGTGCGTGCGCGGCTCGCCCATCCGGTGATCGACTCCGACGGCCACACGGTGGAATTCGAGCCCGCTGTGCTGGACTACTTGCAACAAGTTGGGGGGTCACGCATCGTTGAGCGCTATAAAACGGAACGGACCAAGGGAATGGCAAGTAGCCTGGGCGGCATGCTGACCTGGCATCGTCTCACGTCTGACGAACGCCGCGATCAGCGTGCCACCATTCCCCCCTGGTGGGCGTTGCCAGCCAAGAATACGCTCGATCGCGTCACAGCTATGCTGCCTAAACTCCTGTATGAGCGGTTGGACGACATGGGGTTAGACGTCACCGTGCTCTATCCAACTTTTGGCCTCCTCGCCCCGCACCTGGACGACGAAGAAATCCGCCGGGCGGTCTGCCGGGCCTTCAACACCTATCATGCGGACATTTTCCGGGAATACGCTGACCGCCTCATCCCGGTGGCTGTTATCCCGATGCATACGCCGCAGGAAGCGATTGAGGAGTTGGAGTATGTGGTCAAGACGTTGGGCATGAAAGCGGTGATGCTAGCGGGACATGTGATCCGTCCCGTGCCTGCCGTGGCCCGCACCGCGCCCGAGGCGGCCCGTTACGCCTATTGGCTCGACACCTTCTGTCTGGACAGCGCGTACGACTACGACCCCGTGTGGGCCAAGTGTGTCGAGCTCAAGGTGGCACCGACCTTCCACTCTGTCGCTATGGGCTGGGGCAGCCGCACCTCGATCTCGAACTACATGTACAATCACATCGGCCACTTTGCCGAGGCAGGCGAGGCAGTGTGTAAAGCGCTGTTCTTTGGTGGGGTAACCCGGCGGTTTCCCAGCTTGAAGTTTGCCTTTCTCGAAGGTGGCGTGAGTACGGGGGCACGGGTGTATGCGGACTTGGTGGCGCGGTGGAAAAAGCGCAACCCCGAGGCTCTGGAAAACTACAACCCGGCCAACCTCAACGCCGAGTTGCTGCTTGATCTGTGTCGGCGTTATGGGGGACGGGTGACGGAAGGCAAACTGGACCAGCTCAGCAAAGCGAGCGGCGCGACGATCAACACCCGGGAAGCACCGGAGATGCGGAACGACTTCTATCGGTGCGGGATCGAGAAGGTGGAGGATATTCAGGGACTGTTCGTCCCGCACTTCTACTTTGGCTGTGAGGCAGATGATCCGATGAATGCGACGGCCTTCAACAACAAGGCCAATCCCTTTGGGGCGCAGCTGCGAGCAATTTTCAGCTCAGATATTGGGCACTGGGATGTGCCGGATATGACGGAAGTTACGGAAGAGGCGTATGAGTTGGTGGAGCATGGGGCGATTACAGAAGACGACTTCCGCGACTTTGTGTTCACCAACCCGACCACGCTGTGGACAGGGATGAACCCGGGCTTTTTCAAGGGGACGGTGGTCGAGAAAGAGGTCAACAAACTCCTGGCTGAGGGCGCGAAATAACCCCGGATCGGGAAAGGCGGAGCGAGGAAAAACTCGCTCCGGTCCCGATGTGGGCTTCCTCCCATATGAACCAGTTGTGGGAGCGACGATGCTACTGCGCAACAGCGCCGCCATCGACCGCCATGGGCAGACCGGTCACAAACGACGCTGCGTCCGAACACAGCCACACCACCGCCTCCGCAATTTCCTCCGGCCTCCCCATCCTCCCGATGGGCTCTGCAGCGACCATCCTCTCAACCATGCCTGGTCGCCGGCCCGTGACGCGCTCGACCATCGGCGTCTGGATCACCCCTGGGCATACCGCATTGACCCGAATCCCCGACTTGGCGTACTCCAGTGCTGCCGTCTTGGTTAGCCCCACCACTCCATGCTTACTGGCTACATAGGCCGGCATTCGTGGGACCCCCACCAACCCCGCGCCTGATGCGGTGTTCACAATCGCTCCTCCCCCCTGCTTGAGCATCTGGGAAATTTCGTACTTCATGCACAACCACACCCCCGTCAGGTTGATTCTGATGACGCGGTCCCAGTCTTGCTCGGTGTAGTCCGTAGTGGTGCCCATCGCGCCTTCGATCCCTGCGTTATTATGCGCGCAGTCGAGCCGGCCGTAGGTTGCGACGGCCTTGTTCACCATCACCTCCACCTCCGCTGCCTTGGCCATATCTGCTTTGACGAAGAGGGCCTCACCGCCTGCGGCCTTAATCAGCCGCACTGTTTCCTCGCCTCCTTCAACAACGACATCTGTGACGACCACCTTCGCGCCTTCTCGGGCGAACACCAGGGCCGTTGCGCGGCCGATGCCTGATCCGCCGCCAGTAACCAATGCGATCTTGCCGTCTACACGTCCTGCCATCGCGTTTCTCCTTCCTGTCAGATTTGCTGTGTTCTCTGAGCCCCTTTCGCCATGATGGCGCTGCGTCAGCGAGGAACACGGTCCACCTGCAGGGTCAGGCCTTCTATAGACAGGACTTCTATTTGCTCCCCCACCTCGATTGTCTCCCCACTAACCGAGACCGCGTTCCATAACTCTCCTTTCACAAAAACCTTACGAAAAAATCGGCTGCCTAATTATGACGCAAGGTTAGCATCTTGCGTCAACAATTACTGTTCATCTGTGGGGATCCTTGAGGCCATCCACCGGGCATAGGCTATCGAGAGCCGGTCGTAGAGCCACCCATTGAAGTGAGCACGGTGGCGCGCTAGCGCGGCATCAAGTACTGCCTTCGGATAGAGCCGTCCCTGGGCCACCACTGCTTCCAGGGTGGAGAGCGCCCTCAAGTCCCGGGTGGGATCTTCCCGGAAGAAGAGGAAATCCGCCGGCGCCCCCTCCTGCACAGTCCCCAATTTGGACAGGCCCAGTGTCTCGCCTGCCCAACGTGTCGCTGCCACCCACACCTCCTCAGGTGTGAGGCCTGCATCAACCAAGTGGTGGAGTTCCTCGTGCAGGCCTACACCCGGAACCACAAATGGATTCGGCGTGTCACTCCCCACGTGAATCCGCACCCCCGCTTTATAGAGACGTCGAACCACGGTCTTCATCTTGGGTACTGCTGCGCCTATATCGTCTAAGGCTGGCAGAAAAGCTTCCTGAGGGCGCCAAAACACTTCTCGATACCACCGCGGCAGAAGCTGGGCGGTCGGGGCATCGCGCAGAGTGGGGTAGTCGCGCAACCGTCCCATCTGGGCCCAGACGACCAGCGTCGGGGTATGAAACAATCCTTGCTCCAGCGAAGTCTGGACGATGAAGTCAATCCGGGCCTCGTCGAGATCGTGCCAGGCCGCCGCCCACGCGGCAAACTGCGCCAATCTGCTTGTGTTCGGGCGGTTTGCGTGCGATGGCACTCCCGTCAGATGCTGAATGTCCCCTATATGGGCCGCTTCGAAGGGAACCGCCAGGGGAATATGGCCCACGACTAGCAGCTTATGCTGTATCGCGGCTTCACGGATGGCGGCGAGCATCTCAGCGGAGAGACGCCAGTATACCTTCACGCAATCCACACCTGCCGCTGCCACTTCGTCGACGGCCGCTCGTGCGTCGGCCACATTGCGCACGACGCGAGAGTCTGGCCACCAGGGCGGATCAGCATCGATGATCGGTCCGCAGGCAAAGAGCCGCGGCCCGGGATACTTCCCATCCTGGATCTGCTGGCGTTTCTCGAGGATCTTGCCACTGAAGTCCCCGGTGTCGCGAACCGTCGTGACACCATGCGCCAGAAAGAGCAGCCCGTACAGCTTCCAATCAGAAGGGATGTGGTGTACATGCATATCGATCAGGCCCGGCAACACGTATAAACCGGCAAAGTGGGTGCTCGCCTCTGAGCTGGCGGGTGGATTGGCAGTGATGGCTTCAATCTGCCCGTCCCGGATCGTGAGGGTCTGTCCAGCACGTCGGTCGAGTCCCGGGTTTATCACCGTCACGTTGGAGAACACCAGCCGTTCCTGGCTCGGGACCGCAAGTACTGGGGGCTGGAGCAGAATCCACACCCCTACAACGAGCAGCCCGAGAACAACTACGACGATGGCTAAGGCCTTGAGAATACGCCGAATCATCATAACTCTTCCTATCCTTTGGACGGCATAAATCAAGCAGTGGATACGCGGGATCTGCACTCTGCGCACGGGATGCTGCTCCTGGGTCCTGGTTATTCCGCTGTTGCGTGGTTCGATACCGATGAGATAGAGTTTCCCGCTGTTCGACTGCAAAGGAGGCGATCTATGGCGCAGGGACACAACGAACCTCTTGGCGTAGGTATCATCGGCACGGGCTTTGGCCTCATGCACCTGCTCGGTTATCGAGGGTGTGAGAATGTGCAGGTCGTGGCCGTGTGCCAGCGCACGCCCGGCAAAGCCGAGGCGTTTGCCAGACAGCATGGCGTGCCGCACGTCTTCAGCGATTATCGCGAGTTGATCGCCCACCCGGCAGTGCAGGTGGTAAGTATTGCCGCCCCGCCGTATGTGCACCACGAGATGACCCTTGCCGCCCTGGCTGCGGGTAAGCCGGTGCTGTGCGAGAAACCCTTTGCCATGAACGCCCAGCAAGGGCAGGAGATGTACGACCGCGCCCAGGCCTCGGAGGTGACGCATGCAACGGCTTTTAACTGGCGGTTCCTGCCGGGTGTTGTGCGCAGCAAAGAGCTGATAGAGGAGGGCTTTCTCGGTCGGGTCTATCACGTCAACGCCATGTGGCATGCGGAGCGCCAAGCCGATCCCAGCATTCCGCTCTTGTGGCGCCACCGCAAAGAGTTCGCCGGCTTTGGCGTGCTGGGGGATATCGGGCCGCATGTGATCGACATGCTGCGCTGGATGCTAGGTGACTTTCGCAAGGTCTCGGCTCACTTCGTGACAGCCATCCCCGAGCGCAAGGTCGCCGGCTCTGGTGAGATCGTGACGGCCGATGCGGATGATGCCTGCGCGTTTGTAGCGGAGATGGCCTCAGGCGTGCAGGTGTCGGTGCATCTGAGTCGGGTGGCCTATGCGAGTAACTGCCACCGCTTCGAGTTCTACGGCAGCGATGGAGTGTTGCTCTACGATGCAGATCTGAAGGACGGCACGTGGATCAGCGGCCGACTGCGGGGGGCCAAAGCAGGGGAGAGGAAACTTTCCGCTCTGCCGATTCCCGAACGGTTGCACGAGGGGTTGGACACCGGTGATCTTGGCGCTGCGGTCGGCAATTTTCTCTTTGCGCAACTGACGCGCCGTTTCGTCGCCGGTATCCGCGCTCAGCACCCGGTTACACCGAGCTTTCTGGAGGGACTGCGCTCGCAGGAAGTGATTGATGCATTGGTGCGGTCGGCAGCCGAAGAACGGTGGGTGACGGTGAGTCTAGCGTCTAGGGTCTAGCGTCTAGGGTCTGGATAGGGCGAATACGTTGGTACGAATACTTTGTAAGGAGGGATACCATGACGACGACACAAGAGAGTCTACGATCTCGCATGATCTCGGTCAGCGACCTCGCGTGGCAGGAGTTGCAGCCCGGGATACGCATGAAAAACCTATGGGAGCATCCGGAGACGAAGCGACGGGCCCTCATGACTCGCATCGGGCCGGGCACCCGGCTTCCGCTTCATCGGCACGCCGGCGATGAGCTGATCTTCGTCATTGAGGGTGCCCTCTCCGATGATTTCGGAACCGTGACGGCCGGGAATATGGGCTACCGGCCGAACGGCTGCGTCCATGCTATATCGAGTAAGCAGGGGGCCACGGTGCTGGCAGTCATCACCGGCGGTGTTGAACCGGCTTCGGAGATCGGCAATGCGCCACCCTCGCAAATCTTTCCGCTGAGTGAGCTGGAGTGGGTCGAGGCCCGCCCGGGAGTCCGCCAGAAGCGGATTTGGGAGGATAAGGCGGCTGAGCGCCGCGTGTTCTTAGTGCGCTTTGAGCCTGGTGCCACGCTGCCTATCCATCGCCATGTCGGCGACGAGCTAATTTTTGTCCTCGAAGGCGCCAACGCCGATGAATCAGGCGTCGTCACCCCTGGGAACCTGAGCTACCGGCCGAACGGCTGCGTCCACACAGTGACGAGCAAGAATGGCGCGACCGCCTTGGCCTTTGTCTGGGGCCGAACGGAAATGGTCTGAAATGAGAGACAGAGACAGAGATAGAGACAGAGAAGGGAGGGGGCACGCCCCGGAGGGGCGTGAGGTTGATAGCCGGGGGTGGAACCCCCGGCTAGTGAGCGTATACCTCCTCTCCCCTGCGCCCCGCAGGGGCGCGGGAGAAAGCGAGGGGAGAAGACGCTAAGCGAGAGGGAGGGCCTGCACCCCGCCGGGGTGCAAGAGAGAGCAGGGTGAGAGGCGCGTACTCCGGGGGTTGCACCCCCGGTTAATCTCCAATGCCCCTTCGGGGCAATGGCATCAGGGAGCCCCTCACTTTTCAGATAGCCTCTGAGGACTGACTAAAGGCCTCCCTTGTTGTTCCTGCTGTCCTATTTAGGACTCAGTCTTCATTAGTCAGTCCTACTGTAGGGCTTTGCGCACTTGCGCGTACTCTGGAAACTTACCCGTGGCTTTCTTAGAATAGATTTGTTTGCCGTCAGCGAACACCTCGAAGCGGCCGTCGTCGTAGGGCACGAGTGTGAGCTGACGAATCCGTTGTTTGTACTCGGTCAGTACCTTCTCCGTCAGACTGACGGCTTCGGGTTCGTACCCTCACGCCGCGCAATACTCGATGCGGATTTCCATAGCCTAGTCCTCCTCGAACGACGATAACTGTCTCATCAGTACCACAGCACCTAGCGCAAAACAACGAAAAGAGGGCGCGGCTTTGCTTTCTCGTGGCCCTTGGTTTATGCTCCGGCCAAGATCCACAAGGAGGGCTGTATGGACTGGCGTGAACGTTGTGGCAACAAGTTGGTTTCTGCCCAGGAAGCGCTGAAAGCGGTGCGCAACGGGGACACCGTCCAGGTGAACTGGCTCCACGCCACGCCAGTAACCTTGAGCGAAGCCCTGATGGCACGCAAAGAGGAGCTGCGTGACGTGAAGGTGTGCGTGATCGGACCGCTCTTCGACTGGGATCAGCCGGGCGCAGACCAGGCGTTTATCTTGCAAACGCCTTACCTGGGCGTGACCACCCGCCCACCCATGGCTGAGGGAAGGGTGGAGTTCATTCCGGTCGCGTACTACCGCCACCGGGAGCTGCCGCCGGGAATAGAGTGTGACGTTTACCTTACGCCGCTGTCTCCGCCGGACAAGCACGGCTACTGTAGCTTCGGCACCGGGTTGTTTATGTCCAAAACCATGACTGCGGCCGCACGGGTAGTGATCGCTGAGGTGCATGAGGACTTCATCCGCACCGGCGGCGAGAACTACATCCACGTCTCCGAGGTGACCTCTTTTGTCGAGCCGACCGTTCCACCAGCAGCGCTGCCTCCCACGGCGCGTAATGAGGAAGAGGTTGCCGCGACCGAGGTGATCTGTACCTTAGTGGCCACTGAGTTGATCAACGACGGCGATACGGTCCAGATTGGCCTCGGTAGCGTGTCTTCTCCGCTGGGGATGTATTTAGATAACAAGAACGACCTCGGCATTCATACTGAAGTGATCCCCGGGGGGGTGGCGCGGTTAGTGCGGAAGGGGGTCATCACCGGCAAATACAAGACTGTGAACCCGGGGAAAGTTGTAGCGAGCGGCGGCGTCGGCGTCCTGCCTGACGAGTTGGAGATTATCGACGGGAACCCGCAGTTTGAATTTTACGACTTTACCTACACCGATGACCTGCGCCTGCTGGTCAACCAAAAGCACTATGTTGCGGTGAACAATGCCATGGCTGTGGATCTGGGGGGGCAGGCGTGCTCTGAGTCGATCGGTCCTTTTATGTACACGGGCACAGGCGGGCAGACGATTTTCACCATCACCGCGGCTTATTGTAATCCAGGGCGCTCGATCATTGTTACGCCGTCCAGTGCCATGGTTAAAGGCCGCCGTGTCTCCCGCATCGTGCCGACCCTGGAGCCGGGGAGCGTGATCACCGCGCCGCGGGCGTTTGTCGATTTCGTCGTGACCGAGTACGGCATCGCGTCGCTGAGGGGCAAGAGCCTGAAGCAGCGGGCGGGTGCGCTCATCGAAATCGCCCATCCGGCATTCCGTGAGGAACTCAAGAGAGAGGCGAAGCGGATCTACCACCTATAAAGTGCGGAGTCTGTCAGTTCGGAGTCCGGAGTCAGATCTGGACAGTTGCGATACGGATCTTGTTCCTCTGTAAGGAGGGAATTATGGAACGTTTTAAGCTGACCGACCTGGGGAGCAAGAAAGTCATCATGGCATTCGACGGCAGCGGCTGGCGGATCACCGAGTCTTTCGAGGTCAAAGCCGCTGGTGTCTGTCCTGCGTGTGGCAGGGACACTGCCGCCTCACCTGCCGTCTACTACACGGTGCCGCGCCCCAAACACAAAGGGAAAGAACCCGTTGTTTTGTGCACGCATCAGCCCGCCGAGGTGGAAGAAGCCAGGAAGTGTCTGGGAGTCTAGGGGTCTAGGGTCTGGGAGTCTAGGGGTCTAGGGTCTGGGAGTCTAGGGGTCTAGGGTCTGGGAGTCTAGAGTCTAGGGTCTGGGAGTTGCGAAAGGATTTTCTTTATGAGCCATAAATTCACTAACCGTCTGATTCACGAGACCAGCCCGTATCTCCTGCAACACGCGCACAACCCGGTGGACTGGTACCCTTGGGGAGAGGAAGCGTTCGCGCAAGCGAAGGCCGAGGACAAGCCGGTTCTGCTGAGCGTCGGGTACTCGGCTTGCCACTGGTGCCATGTGATGGAGCACGAGTCGTTCGAGAACGAACAGCTCGCCGCGCTGATGAACAAGCTCTTCGTCAACATCAAGGTTGATCGCGAAGAGCGGCCAGACGTGGATGAGATCTATATGAACGCAGTGCAGATGCTGACTGGACGCGGTGGATGGCCGCTGACCGTGTTTCTCACCCCGGAGGGCAAGCCCTTCTACGGAGGCACGTATTTCCCGCCGGTCGATCGCCACAACTTGCCTGGGTTCCCCCGCGTCCTTGCTGCCGTGGCCCAGGCGTATAAGGAAAAGCCTCAGGAGATAGAACAGGCCACCGTCCAGATCCTTAGCAATCTGGAAAAGATGACGCACCGGCAAGAGACCTCACGCCCACTGCGGATTGAGACCCTGGCGAATGCTGCCGCCAGTCTCGCTCAGCATGTTGATCACACCCATGGCGGTCTCGGCGGCGCGCCCAAATTTCCCAACTCCATGGTCTTCGGTTTGTTCCTGCGGCAGTACCACGCTACTGGCAACGAGCAGTATCTGCAGATGACTACCCATACGCTGCGCAAGATGGCTGAGGGAGGGGTGTACGATCACCTCGGCGGCGGGTTCCATCGCTATGCGGTGGACGAGCGCTGGCTGGTGCCGCACTTTGAAAAGATGCTCTATGACAACGCGCTGCTCACGCGCCTCTACTTGGAAGCCTATCAGGCGACCGAGGAGCCGTTTTTCCGTCAGGTGGCTGAGGAGATTCTCACCTATGTCGAGCGCGAGATGCTCCATCCCGAAGGCGGGTTTTATTCGACCCAGGACGCCGACTCAGAGGGCGAGGAAGGCAAGTTTTTCTTATGGAGCCGGGATGAGGTCATGCGCGTCCTTGGCGACGAGGTCGGTGAAATCTTTTGCCGCTACTACGACGTCACCGACGTGGGGAATTTTGAGCACCGTAATATTCTCCATCCCATACTCACCCTGGCACAACTGGCCAAGCTCTTCCGCCGCGACGTGGAGGAAGTGACGCGCCTCATCGCCGACGCGAAGCGGCAACTCTTTACTGTACGCGAAGGTCGGGTCAAACCCGCGCGTGATGAGAAGATCCTTACCAGTTGGAATGGGCTCATGCTCTCGGCGTTTGCTGAAGCCTACAAGGTCCTGGGCAACCCGCGCTACTTGGAGATCGCGCGCCAGACCAGCGAATTCCTGCTCACCCGCCTGTACCAGAACGGCCGGCTGTTACATAGCTTCAAGGATGGGCAGGCCAAGTTCAACGCCTATCTCGACGACTACGCGTTTTTCGCTGCGGCGCTGATCGATCTGTACGAGGCGACCTTTGAGCGGGCCTATCTGGATCGGGCGGTGGAGTTAATCGACGTGCTTCTCTTGCACTTTTGGGATGAAAAGGAAGGGGGATTTTTCTTTACCAGCAGCGACCACGAATCCCTGATTAGTCGCTCCAAGTCTGCCTTTGATGGATCAATTCCTTCGGGCAACTCGGTCGCGACTTTCAACTTGCTGCGCCTGTCCTATCTGACGGAGAACCAGGACTATCTGACCAAGGCCGAGCAGGTTCTTCGCCTCTTCTATGACGCGATGGAGCAGAACCCCTTCGGCTTCAGCAATATGCTCTGCGCCTTGGATTTCTACCTCAACCGGCCCAAGGAGATTGTGCTGCTGGGCGACAAAAACGCGTCTGCCACCAAGGAGATGCTGGCGCAGATCCACAGCTTGTTCCTGCCCAATAAGACCCTTGTTTGTCTTGATCCGCGTGAGCCAGCCGAGGTGAAGATGCCCGCGTTGTTAGCCGGCAAGACCCAGGTGGGCGGCAAACTTACGGTGTATGTGTGTCACAACTTTACCTGCTCATTGCCGGTGACTGAATGGGGCGCGCTGAAAGAGTTAGTGACGAGTGACGAGTGACAAGTGACGAGTAGGGAGAGAGAGCATGCGAGTCCTATGGGGATTGCTGCAAGTCATCTTCTTTCTCCTGCTGGTCGGCCTCTCGTTAGTGGCGGCAGGCATCATTGCCAATCGCCTGCCGCTGACTGATCCTCCAGGTTTGCGCGCCAGGCTCTCAGCTTATCTCAACACCCATGTAGCTGAGACGAGAGAAGACTCGCCCTTTCCCGAGCTACGCCCCCACCGTTACGAGGCCCCGGCCGAGCTGCTCTTGGACGTGGCACGACGAGCAGCGCAAAGATTAGGCTGGGAAATCACCGTGTTGGACGTGGAGAAAAAAGAGATTCATGCAGTAGTGACGACCAAGGTGTGGCATTTCAAGGACGATGTAACGATTCAGATCCAACCGGCCCAGCCTAGCGGCAGTTTGCTCTGGGTCCGCTCGGTCTCCCGCGTGGGGAAGGGAGACTTGGGAGCGAACACCCGCCACGTCCTGGACCTGGTTCAGGCGGTGAATGCGATCGTGCCGGTGCAGGCGCTAACGAAAGAGTGATGAGTAATGAGTGATGAGTGAAAAAGGAGGGACAATGGAAAAGCCTGTACGATTTTACAGCGAAGCCGTACCCTTGGCCGGAGTGCTCTTTCTTCCTGATAATCTTTCCAGAGGCGAGACACGGCCTGGCATCGTGCTGTGCCATGGCTTTACCGCGGTGAAGGAGGTCTTGCTGCCCGAGGTGGCACGGCGGTTGACCAAGCTAGGGTACATCGCTCTGACCTTTGACTATCGCTTCCTCGGAGAGAGCGGAGGCGAGCCACGCCGCCAGATTATCCCGATGCTGCAGATCGAGGACATTCGTAATGCGGTGACCTTTTTACAGCACCAGCCTGAGGTGAATCCTGAGCGCCTTGGGCTGCTGGGTGTGAGTCTCGGTGGGGCTAACGTCAGCTACGCCGCGGGTGTGGAGGAGCGGGTGAAGGCCACGGTCAGCGTGTGCGGCATCGGCGACTGCGGGCGGTGGATTCGTGACGCTTGCCACTTTTGGGAATGGAAAGCGTTACTGCAACGTTTGGCTGAGGACAGGCGCGAGCGGGTCCTCAGCGGCCGCTTGCGTTATGTCCAGGCTAAGGAAATCGTGCCTGAACCTGAGAGCACAACCAGGCTGTTTGACGAGATCCTCCGTCAGTATCCACAATGGAGCCGAGAAATCACTTTAGCCTCAGGCGAGGCACTGATTGCGTACCGGCCCGAGTCTGTGGTGCAGCAGATCTCTCCCCGAGCGATCATGTGGCTGCATGGTAACGCGGACGAGCGGGTGTCGATGGAGGAGTCGCTCTCGATGTACAAGAAAGCCGGCGAGCCCAAAAAGCTGGTGATTTTGCCCGGCCTTGGACACAGCGACATCATAACCGGTCCAGGCTTGGAGCAGAGCCTGCCGCATATCAAGGAGTGGTTTAGCGCACATCTGTAAAAGTAATCAGTAGCCAGTAGTCAGTTAGGTTTGAGGTTGTAAGTTGCTGGTTTTATCCGCAATCTACAATCCGCAATCCGCAATTAAATAAGGAGGGTTTAGGGAATGGCAACGTTTCGAGAAGAATTCATTGAGCTCAACGGCGCCAAGATCCAGCTCCTACGTGGGGGGCAGGGGCAGCCTCTGCTTCTTCTTCATGGGGCCGGTGGGAATCCTGGCTGGTTGCAATTTGATGACCTGCTGGCCAAAAACTTTGACCTCTATCTTCCTACCCACCCGGGCTTTGGCCACTCCGAGCGACCCCCCTGGCTCGATACCATGCAAGACCTGGCCGACTTTTACCTCGACTTCCTTGAACGGTTCGACCTGAAGAATGTCTCCGTCATTGGATTTTCTCTGGGTGGGTGGCTGGCCGCGGAGTTAGCGGCTACCTGTGCCCACCGGCTTGCACGGCTTGTGCTGGTAGATGCCGTAGGACTGAAAGTGGAAGGGGCCGAGGTTGCCGACATCTTTCTCCTCACCCCGCAGGAGTTGATGCCCCTGGTCTTCTATGATGTGAACCAGGTGCCTGAACGCGAGCGGCTCTTCCCGGCCAATCCGACACCAGAGCAAATAATGCTGCGGGAAGACTGCACCATAATGGCGTCCCGCCTGGGCTGGAAACCGTACATGCACAACCCGAAGCTGCTCTACCGGCTGCGGCGGATTAAGCTTCCCACGCTTGTTGTGTGGGGAAAACAGGACGGTTTGGTGCCGTTACGTCATGGCGAAGCGTACCACCAAGCAATTGCCGGCTCCCAGTTCAGGGTCATCGACCGCTGTGGCCACGCTCCACAACTGGAGCGGCCAGCCGAGTTTGTCGCCATTGTGGAAGAGTTTTTGACGAGGTCGTGAGATTGCAGACAAAGGAGGGCTCAGATGGACTACTGGTATTTTAGTGAGATGCCGTATCCGGAGGCGCCGGAGTTAGACAAATATCCTGCCATTCGTCTGACCTATCCCAACAAGTACTTTAACCCGGAACTGGGAGCCCAGCTCTACAAGAGGTATCTGGACGAGTACGTATATGCTGAAGAGGTGGGCTTTGACGGGCTCATGCTGAATGAGCACCACAACACGCCGACCTGCCTGGACGTAGCGGTCAACTTAAGCGCCGCCGCCCTGACCCAGCGGACCAAGTCGTGCAAAATCCTTCTCCTTGGCAATGTGATCGCCACCTGGGACAACCCGATTCGTTTGGCCGAGGAAGTAGCGATGCTTGATCTGATGTCGAGCGGCCGCATCATCTCCGGTTTTGTCCGCGGCATTGGCATTGAGCAGTACTCGACTAACACGAATCCTGTGCTCAACCGTGAGCGGTTTGAGGAGGCGCACGACCTCATCGTCAAAGCCTGGACCCAGCCAGGTCCCTTTCGCTGGGAGGGCAAGCACTATGAGTTCCGCTACGTGAACCCGTGGATTTTTCCCCTGCAAAAACCCCATCCTCCCATCTGGATTCCGGGGATTGGCAGCCCGGAGACGGTACAGTGGGCGGCTCGGCACCGGTATCCATATGTCGCCTTTCTTGCCCCTATGGATACAGCAGAGGGGTGGTTTAACCTCTACCGTCAGACAGCCGCAGAGAGCGGCTACACGGCAGGGTCGGAGAATCTTGGTTATATGCTCGGCTGCTTTGTTGCGGACACCGAGGCCGAGGCGCGCAAGTCTTACGAGCACTTCTTGTGGCGCGTACAGAAATCGATAAAAGGACCTCTCCACTATTACGTTCCCGCAGGCATGTCCTCCCGCGCCGGCCGCTCGCTTTTGCAAGAAGGGGCAGGGGGGCAAGGGCGCAAATCGATATTCAACATGAGCATTGACGAGTTGGTAGAGGCGGGAGGTTTTGTTGTGGGGACGCCTAAGGCTGTAGCCCAGAGGCTCAAGGAGATTATTAAGCGTCTGGGGATTGGCCACCTCCTCTTTGAGGCCCAATATAGCGCGCTGCCTCACGAGGAGACGATGCGGAGCATTGAACTGCTGGGCAAGGAAGTGCTGCCAGCGCTGCGCAAGGAACTTTGATGGGAAGCAACGTTCAGCGGTGAGTAATCAACTGTCAAGGCAGGGGTTAGGGGTCAGGGGTCGGTGCTGCATTCTGGTTGCCATTCGTTCCTCTTTTTACCAGCCCTTGACCCCCAACCCCCGGCCCCCTTCTCAGGAGGGTGCAGTTATGAGAGTCGGCTTTATCGGTCTGGGTAATATGGGCAACCCAATGGCGGCGAACGTGCTGAAGGCCGGGCACAGCCTGACGGTGTACGACCTGCGCCGCGAAATCGGCCGCAATCTTGAGGAAGCCGGAGCAAAATGGGCAGCAAGTCCAAAAGACGTGGCAGCCCAATCTGAAGTTGTGCTTTCATCCTTGCCCGGCCCACCTGAAGTTGAGGCTGTCGTGCTGGGTGAGGACGGCGTCTTCGCCGGTCTAGGCAAGGGTGCGGCTTACATTGATATGAGCACTAACTCGCCGACGACGACGCGCAAAATCGCCGAGGTTGGCGCGGCCAAGGGATTTCATGTGCTTGACGCACCGGTGACTGGTGGGGTGCCGCGAGCGCGCGATGCGACCCTCACTGTGTTTGTCGGTGGTGAGAAGGCAGACTTCGAGCGTTTTCAGCCGCTTCTCAGCAAAATCGGCAAGAACGTCTTTCACATGGGGCCGA
>WNGG01003055.1_pt1 | contig 26270 bp, 27 predicted proteins | sample 5400661 | NCBI WGS metagenome assembly WNGG01 (sample SAMN13153372, study PRJNA577476) | soil metagenome | isolation source: 100 cm soil or saprolite under Garry oak tree replicate 1 | place: USA:California | collected 2016-06-15
ATAGCAAGCAGTTCATCAAGGGTATAATCGGGGAAATCCAGGTGGTGCGCAATGCGCGAGCTGAAACCCGGGTTGGACTGGAAGAAAGTTTCCATACGATCCTTGTAGCCTGCGAGAATGACGACGAGATCTTCGCGCTGAGTCTCCATTACTTGCAACAGAATCTCGATGGCTTCCTGTCCATAGTCCCGTTCGTTCTCCTGGCGGTAGAGGTAGTAGGCTTCGTCAATAAAGAGCACGCCACCCATCGCCCGCTTGAGGACTTCTCTGGTTTTGGGGGCGGTGTGGCCGATATACTGACCCACCAGGTCGTCGCGTGTCACCGCTACCAGGTGCCCTTTGCGCACATAGCCGAGCCGGTGCAGGATCGTCGCCATGCGCATGGCGACCGTCGTCTTGCCAGTGCCTGGTGGACCAGTAAAGGACATATGTAAAGTCGGCGGTCGCGTCGTCAGCCCAAAACTACGACGCATCCGCTCAACCAGGAGCAAGGCAGCGATTTCGTGGATGCGCGTCTTGATCGACTTAAGCCCCACCAGTTCCTGGTCAAGCTTTTGTAGCACCTCCATGACCTGCGACTCCTGGAGAACGCTCGACACATCTATGCTGGCACCCTCGGGCATCTCCAACGCCCGGTCTGCTCTGAGGTCAGTTCCCTCGGTTTGAGTAGGAGGAATCATGAGAAGCGTTCTCCCTTGGGCTTGTCTGTTGCTGATCCTTCGCTTCGCTCAGGATGGAGCGTGTAGCGTATGACCCGGTCATGTGCTTCCTGGCGGGACAAGCGGAAGCCAGGATCATGGGATGGTCGGTTCACGATGAACGAGAGTGCGATAGTTTGGCGGCCTTTCGTGCGGTCATAAGCATTCACCCGGATATAGTGATTCGGGTAGGCTCTCCGGCACTCGTTGATCTCGTACAGAATCGCCGCCGGGTCCTGCTCGTCAAACATCGGCAGTCCCCACATCTCCCAATAGGTATTACGAGGATGGGGATCATCCGTGAACTCGATGTTAATGGGCCAGTCGTTATTCAGGCAGTACTGAATCTGCTTGCGGATCTCATCATCGGTCAGGGGTGGTAGGAAGGAAAACGTCCCTTGAGTAAGATGAAAAGCCATGGTGGTACCTCCTTGTAATTCATAACTGCAACGCCGCTCGGTCGCTTTGCTGTCGTCGATTGTCACCCTGAGCGAAGCGAAGGGTCTCTCTCGATGAACAGATAGATGCTTCGCTGCGCTGATCCTTCGCTGCGCTCAGGATGACAGGGCTGGAGCGAAGCGCACTCCTTCCATCTTGCCTGAGCGAAGTTAGGACGCAGTCCGTTGGCAAGATGGCTTTCAAGAAGCACGTAGTGTGTTGCCGGTCGGAATTAAGATACTCGCTTCGCGTCAGCAGGTCTGCAAAGCCGCCTTGGGCGCGATAAATCGAGCCCCTACTAATAATTAGGGGTTGGAATAGCGTCAGGCGTGTCGGTCGAGGCGTAGTTGTAGCTAATATCCTTCCAGGTCTCGAGCGCGGCACGCAGCGGACCGCACCACTTTGCTGCCTTCTCCAGAATCTCTGGTCCCTCGTTCATGATGTCACGCCCCTCGTTGCGTGCCTGAATCATGGCTTCTACAGCAACACGGTTTGCGGTTGCACCGGCAGCAATACCCTGCGGGTGACCAATGGTGCCACCACCGAACTGGAGCACGACATCCTCACCCAGGTAGTGCAACAACTGATGCATCTGCCCGGCATGAATACCACCCGAGGCGACAGGCATGACTGCGGGCATCGATGCCCAATCCTGCTCAAAGAGCAGACCGAGGGCTGGATCAGCATCATACTTCGAGCCGAGTAGGGTCTTATAGTAGCCCTTCACGGCCATAGGATCACCTTCCAGCTTGCCAACCACGGTCCCGGCATGCAGGTGATCAACACCGGCCAGGCGCATCCACCTGGCGATGACACGGAAGGAAACGCCGTGTGTCTTCTGGCGCGTATAGGTGCCGTGGCCTGCCCGGTGCAGGTGGAGGATCAACCCATTCTTGCGTGCCCATTTGGCCATGGATTGGATTGCAGTGTAACCAACGGTCAGATCAACCATGATGATCACACTTCCCAGCTCCCTGGCGAAATCGGCACGCTCGTACATATCTTCCATCGTTGCCGCAGTGACGTTCATGTAATGACCCTTAACCTCACCGGTCTCAGCACTGGCTTTGTTGACCGCCTCTATACAATAGAGGAAGCGGTCACGCCAGCGCATGAAGGGCTGCGAGTTGATATTTTCGTCATCCTTCACAAAGTCCAGGCCCCCACGCAGCGCCTCATAGACGACACGACCGTAATTGCGAGCAGAGAGACCAAGTTTCGGTTTGGTTGTAGCACCAAGCAATGGGCGACCATATTTGTCCAGGTACTCACGCTCCATCACGACTCCATGGGGTGGTCCTTGAAAGGTCTTTACATAATGCGGAGGGATGCGCATATCCTCCAGGCGTAGGCTCTTCAGCGCTTTGAAGCCAAAAACGTTGCCAATGATGCTGGAGGCCAGATTCGCAATGGATCCCTCCTCGAACAGGTCGAGATCATAGGCAATGTACGCAATGTACTGGTCCGTACCAGGAACTGGAATGACCCGGTAGGCTTTGGCCTGGTAGTCTTCGTAGGCCGTCAAGCGGTCGGTCCAGACGACCGTCCAGGTGGCGGTAGACGATTCTCCGGCGACGGCAGCCGCAGCTTCAATGGATTCTACCCCCTCTTGAGGCACAATGCGGAACGCGCACAGAATGTCTGTGTCCTTCGGCTCATAGTCAGGCTTCCAGTAGCCCATCTGGGCATAAGGGATAACCCCTGATGTCCAACGACTCCTTTGCTCAGGCAAGGCCTCGATTATCATAATCATCTCTCCTTGTAATTCATACCTGCAACGCCGCTCGTTCGCGGCTACGCTTCGCGTCAGCAGGTCTGCAAAGCAGCCTTATAGCTTGCAGCGTTATGTCTTTCACTGAGGAGAGTGTAGCATGCCCAAACTATTAGTTGTAGTAGCAGTTTGCTATCAATTCCATAGGATAAACTTTATATATTGCGCGGGCATGTCTTGACCTCCATCTGTGCTTCCAGGGTGATCCCTTGCGGTCGCCCTGCTGACATGCAACAATTTAGGAAGGGAAAAACACACGGAACTGTTAGTGCTTGCTGTGCTTCCAGGGCGACCGCAACTAGCGCGCCATAGGAGGGTTTGCATGTCTAAACGGAAACGGATCGCCCCTGCTCCAGGTAATGGGCCGCCTGATTTCACCGTGCATCAGCTCATGGTGTTTCGCACTGTGGCGCAACACCTCAGCTATACGAGAGCCGCTGAGACCCTCTATCTCTCTCAGCCCGCCGTCGCACAACAGGTCAAGACGCTTGAGCAGGTGCTAGGTCTGCGTCTCTTTGCTCGCAGTGGCAGGGGGATTGTGCTGACTCCTGCGGGCCAGGAGTTCCTGAGCCATGCTGAACGGCTCCTCACACTGCTCGCTGAAACGACTCCTGTCGTGCATGAGATTCACACACTCAGGCGCGGGAGTGTGGTGATAGGGGCAAGCATCAGTGCGGGGACCTACGTCGTGCCACCATTGCTCGGTGCCTTCCACGCACGCTACCCAGGGGTCCACGTCACGCTCATGGTGGCACACCGTCGCTCTATTGAAGAGGACCTGCTCACCCATCAGATAGACCTGGGAGTGATGAGTTTCATCGAGCGGAGGGAGCGCTTCGTCATCGAATTGTTGAGACCTTACGAACTGCTGATGGTGGCCTCGCCGTTTCACCGACTGGCGGGACGCTCCGCCATCCCGCTTCATGATCTGCAAGAGGAGACACTGCTGATGCGCGAGCCAGAGTCCGTCACCAGGCTGGCTACCGAGTTGCATTTTGCTCAGGCAGGGGTGCCCATCCTGGCCAGCCTGGAATTGGGCAACATCGAAGCGACCAAAGAGGGGGTAGCCGCCGAGTTAGGGATTGCTGTACTCCCCCGCGAATCCGTTGCGCTCGAACTCGCCAGCGGCGACCTGGTCATGCTGGATGTGCAAGGCTTTCCGCTGCAACGGCAGTGGAATGTTGTCCATGTCAAGGGCAGAAGATTGTCGCTGGCAGCGAATGCACTCTGGCAGCTCCTCTTGCAAAGCAAGACTGATTCCCACTAGCTTCTGGCATGCGGCTTCTAACTTCCCTACGAGGCTTCCGGATGAGACAAGACCTCATCCGCTCTGTTGCCTGTACTCGCGTAAGAACTCGATGAACACGTCGGCGCTGGCACTCAGAGGCCGTTCAGCAAGGCGTGCGATATACCAGCGGCGCTGAATCGGGAAATATTCCACGTCCAGGATCGCCAAGGTGCGATACTGCACTTCGCGCTTCACCGCCAGCTCTGAGAGTACGCTCACTCCCAGGTTGGCTGCCACGGCCCGTTTGATGGCTTCAACATGCCCAAGCACCATGCCAACTTTGAGTGGTATCCCGGCAACCTCAAACACTTCTTCCACCGCGGCTCGTGTTCCTGATCCCTCCTCGCGCAGCAGGAACACTTCTTCGGCCAAGCGAGCCAGCGTTACCCGGTTCTGCCCAACCAGGACATGCTCGGGGGAGGCAACCGCCACTAACGGATTCGCCAGGAACGGCTCGGCCAGCAGTCCATCGACCTCTGGAGGTCGGCCAGCGATGGCCAGGTCAACCTCCCCGGCCAGGAGACTGGCACGAACGGCAGCGCGGTTGGCTACACTCAGCTGGAGCGCCACATTGGGATGCCGCCGATGAAAAGCACCCAACAGACGAGGCAGGACGTAGGTCCCCACCGTGGTATCGGCGGCGACGCGGAGCGGCCTGCTCACTGTCATCACATTCCCACGTCGCTCTGCCATGGCCCACCATGCTTCGTCCGCTGCCGCGACCACTTGCTGTGCATGGGCGTACAGTTCGCGCCCTTCATCCGTCAGGATGAGGTGTTTGCCTCGCTGCTCCAGCAGGGTCAACTGCGTGGCTTGTTCCAGTTCTGCTACCAGTGCCGACACTGTGGGCTGCTGGCAGCCCAGTTCCTCCGCTGCTCGCGTGTAGCTCAGGAGCCGTGCGACCGTGCAGAACACCCGCAACTGACGGAGGGTGAGACTATCAAGACGCGGTAGCCTCATTTAAAAGCTCCAATCTATGCAAAGTATAGGCAAGTGCTGCTTGATCTTATAGATTATACCACGTATCATTCTCACATGGGCAGAGCGGAGGCAGCTCCATCTATAAACTCCAATCTATGCCAAGTATAGAGAATTGCGCCTTGTTCTTATAGTTTATCCCACGTATCATTCTCTCAAGGGCACAGCCCAGACAAGTAGCGCAGGTTTTTGGGGAGCCAGCACCGGTTACCTGCTCCCCACGTTCACAGGAGACCAACGATGGACACGATACAGATTCCCCAAGAGGAAGCCACTCGGCATATGACAGGTGGGACACTCTTCCCAGGGAAGCTCCGGGGTATTCAGCAAGTGGCGAACGCACAGGGTGTGATTACGGTAACAGCCCTGGACCATCGCGGTTCGCTCAAACAGAGCCTGCAGCGAGCGAGGCCCGACCGGACGATTGGGTATGCCGAGATCGTGGCGGAGAAGCTGCGCATGGTGCGCGTCTTCGCCCCGCACTCCAGTGCTATTTTGCTCGACCCCGTCTTTGGGGCAGCGCAGGCGGTGGCCGCTCAGGTGCTTCCCGGCAGCATTGGCCTGATCGTTGCGCTGGAAGAATCGGGGTATGAGGGTGGCAATGAGGCACGAGTCACGCCTATCACCGACGGCTGGAGCGTCGGCAAGATCAAGCGCCTGGGAGCGGCGGCGATCAAGCTCTTGTTGTACTATCATCCCCAGGCTCCTTCCGCCAGGCAGCAAGAGGAACTGGTCGTGCGCGTCGCGGCGGAGTGCCGTCGGCACGACATCGCCTTTCTGCTCGAGCCGATGTCCTACCCGATCGAGCCTGATCAAAAAAAGGAGTCGGCTGAGTTCGCACGGCAGAAGCCGGACATCGTCCTGGAGTCGGCGCTTCGTTTGAGTGGGCTGGGAATCGATCTCCTCAAGAGTGAGTTTCCGGACGATCCGCATTACGAGCGCGATGAGGCTCGCATGCGCGAGCACTGTCGGCAATTGACCGCCATCTCACCGGTGCCGTGGGTGATCCTCTCAGCTGCTGAACGCTTTGCGGTCTTCCAGAGGCTGGTCGAGATCGCTTGTGAGGAGGGGGCCAGTGGCTTTATGGTCGGACGCGCCATCTGGCAGGAGGCCATGACCCTTGCCAATGCCGAGGAACGCGAGCAGGCGCTGCGCAGTACAGCGCTCAGTCGCCTCGAAATTCTCAATGCGCTTGCCAACTACCGCGCACGGCCCTGGTACGAACAGTACCCACTGCCAGCAGTGGTGGAGGGCTGGCAGCGCAGGTACGACGACCTGTAATGGGGCGTCGGATACGCCCTACCCCAACCGTACCTGACCCCGGAAACGCCCACCACACGCTCACGCCAGCATCTGGCAAGGCGGGCCCGTATACCAAGACAAGAGACAATTGCGCCGGGTGACCGACCAGGGACACCCGGCACAAGGAGGTTGGAGAACGATATGGCTGTACCATTTAGCACGCGTCCTATCATCCTGGGGATCGTGGGAGACAGTGCCGCTGGCAAGACGACGTTGAGTCGAGGCATCGCTCAGATTTTGGGCCCTGAGCGTGTCTCGGTGCTCTGCACGGACGATTACCATCGCTATAACCGACAGCAGCGCAAGGAGCTGGGCATCACGCCCTTGAACCCTGCATGCAACTATCTCGATGTGATGGCACAGCATCTGCAACTGCTGCGTGCCGGAGAACCCATCCTGAAGCCGCACTACGATCATAAACGGGGCGACTTTGGCCCACCACAGTACATCGTCCCACGGCCCTTTCTGATCGTCGAGGGGCTGCTCGGCATGTACCGGCAGGAGATGCGCAACGCCTACAGTGTACGCGTCTTTCTCAATCCACCCGAGGAGCTGCGGCGGCGCTGGAAGATCCGGCGTGACACGACGAAGCGCGGGTACGCCGAAGCGGAGGTGCTGCGCGAACTCGACATCCGCGAACCGGATTCGGCGGCCTACATCCGGCCACAGCGGCATCACGCGGACCTCGTCGTGTCCTTCTTCCCTGGCACAGCTTCCGGGTCCGAGCAAGGCGATGACGCGCATCTCAATGTCCGTCTGACCCTGTATGGCACGCTGCCTCATCCCGACCTAAGCGAGGTCATCGCCGCAGACCGGTCGGGCTGTGTGCGTGCGACGCTGGGCCGCGAGGGTGGACGGGCTGTCGAGTACGTGGAGATCGACGGCGCTATCCCTGACGAACCGGCCGCTGCGCTCGAGCGGTGTATTCTCGATCACCTGGACGCCTGCGCAGCCGCCCCGCTGGCAGACCTTGGTCTATAATGAATCATCCAGAGACCGTCCCTTTGCCCGAGACCAGGGCGACCGCAAGGGATCGCCCCTACGGAGGGCAGGCTCTTGACCAGCTGTGCATCAATGCGCTACGCATCCTGGCGATGGACGCAGTGCAACAGGCGAACTCCGGCCATCCTGGCTTGCCGCTGGGTGCTGCGCCCATGGCGTATGTGCTCTGGACGCGTCATCTGCGACACAACCCGGCCAACCCGTCATGGCCCAATCGCGACCGTTTCGTCCTCTCGGCTGGGCATGGCTCTATGCTGCTCTACGGCTTGCTGTACCTCACCGGCTACGATCTATCTCTGGACGAACTCACACACTTCCGGCAGTGGGGCAGCCGCGCTCCAGGCCACCCTGAACGGGGACTGACGCCAGGGGTGGAGACGACCACCGGGCCGCTCGGCCAGGGTTTTGCCAACGGGGTAGGCCTGGCGATTGCTGAGCGCTTCCTGGCCGCACACTTTAATCGGCCTGGTTACCCGCTCGTTGACCACTACACCTACGGACTGGTCAGCGATGGCGACCTGATGGAGGGGGTGACCGCCGAAGCGGCCTCGCTGGCAGGGCACCTGGGCTTGGGCAAACTCATCTACTTGTATGATCAGAACGGCATCTCACTGGCGGGATCGACCGCCCTGACATTCAGCGAGGACGTGATGGCGCGCTTTGCCGCCTATGGCTGGCAGGTCGAACAGGTCGACGACGGCAACGATGTGGCAGCGCTTGACGCAGCACTGCAGCGGGCGCGTGCGGATGAGGACCGTCCCTCGCTGATCTGTGTGCGAACGCACATCGGCTACGGCAGCCCGCACAAGCAAGATACCTATGAGGCCCATGGGGCTCCACTGGGCGAGGAGGAAGTACAGCTCACCGGGCAGCAGCTCGGCTGGCCGGAGGCCTCGTCGTTCTCCGTGCCTGGTGAGGCGCTGGCATTTTTCCGGCGAGCGCTGGCACATGGTGCGGCCCAGGAAGCTGCATGGCGACAACGACTAGAGGCATACCACGCGGTCTATCCGCCTCTGGCCGACGAGTACGAGCGCGTGCTGGCCGGTGACTTGCCAGACGGCTGGGAATCGGCGATTCCCCAGTTTGCGCCTGGCGACGGGCCGATGGCCACGCGCAAAGCCAGCGGCAAAGTTCTCGCCGCTTTGGCCCCGCACCTGTGGAACCTGGTAGGGGGCTCTGCAGACCTGAACCCCTCGACGAATACAGCACTGGCGGGACGAGGCGACTTTCAGCGACCACTTACCTCTCGCCCTTCAGCGGAGATGGATACCTGTCCCCCAGACAGGGTCCCTGCTACACAGGGTACAGCCGGAGGGCAGTGGGGTTGGGGAGGCCAGAACGTGCATTTCGGGGTGCGCGAGCACGTGATGGGGGCCATTCTGAATGGACTGGCTTTGTATGGGGGCCTGATTGCCTATGGGGCCACCTTCCTCGTCTTCTCAGACTACATGCGTCCGCCCATGCGCCTGGCAGCGCTCATGGACCTGGGAGTCAAGTACGTCTTTACCCATGACAGCATCGCCATCGGCGAGGATGGACCAACTCACCAGCCGGTTGAGCACCTGGCCTCACTACGTGCGATGCCTCTCCTGGTGGTCATCCGGCCTGCCGACGCCAACGAAGTAGCCTGGGCCTGGAGGGTAGCACTGACCGAGCACAATCGACCGGTGGCACTGGTCCTGAGCCGACAGGATCTCCCGATCTTCGATCGGGCCAGGCGGGGATTGGCTGATGCTGAAGGAGTAGTCCGTGGAGCTTACGTGCTGGCTGATGCCCCTGGTGATCCTTCCACTCCGCCCGATCTCGTATTGCTCGGCACGGGATCCGAAGTGGCACTCTGCCTGGCAGCGCGCGAACAGCTTGCGGCCCGCGGCATTCGCACACGTGTGGTGAGTATGCCGAGTTGGGAACTCTTCGATGAGCAGCCGATGGAATATCGCGCAGCAGTGTTGGGTCCGGTGGGTACGCCGCGACTGGCAGTTGAAGCAGGCGTGTGCCAGGGCTGGTCCCGCTACACCGGAGAGTGGGGGGCGATGCTTGGCATAAAACGTTTTGGCGCCTCGGCTCCAGGGAGAGAGGTCTTACGGCACTATGGCTTTACCGTTGAGAACGTGGTCACGCGAGCGCTGGCCTTACTGAGTAGACCTTCTAAAGGAGCAGTGGTATGAAGATTGGCATCAATGGATTTGGACGCATTGGTCGGCTGGTCCTGCGCTCTGCACTGGCCCGTGGCGTCGATCTGGACGTCGTAGGGATCAATGATCGGGGCGACGCTCAGATCAACGCCCATCTCTTCCAGTTCGACTCCACCTACGGACCGTTCCGAGGTCGCGTGGAGGCAGAGGATGATCGGATCATCATTGACGGGCGATCCATCGCGATCGTTTCACATCTCAACCCGCTGGATATCCCCTGGCGCACGCTTGGGGTGGAGCTGGTGATCGAGGCTACCGGGGCCTTTACCACCGCCGATCAGGCGGCAGCACACCTCGAGGCCGGGGCAGAGCGCGTGTTGGTGACCGCGCCCTGCAAGGGGGGCGATGTCACACTGGTGGCCGGTGTGAACGAACACGACTATGACCCGGCTGAACACCAGATCATTTCCGCGGCCTCCTGCACGACGAATGGCCTGGCCCCGATGGCCAAAGTACTGCACGAGCGCTTTGGCGTACGCTCTGGCATGATGAGTACGATCCACGCCTACACCAACGACCAGCGCATCCTGGACCGCAGCCACAAGGATCCACGGCGGGCTCGTGCGGCAGCCGAAAACGTTATTCCGACCTCGACCGGCGCTACGAAGGCGCTGGGCCAGGTTATTCCTGCCCTGGCGGGCAAGTTTCACGGCGTCTCCTACCGTGTACCCACAATCACAGTCTCGGTCATTGACCTGGTGGCCGAGCTGGAACAGGCAGCGACGGTGAAGGAGATCAATACCGCCTTTGCACTGGCTTCCGCCGGGCCCCTGGCGGGAGTCCTTGGCTTTACCGACCTGCCCTTAGTGTCCAGCGACTTCCGTGGTGACAGCCGATCAAGTATCGTAGATGGGTTAATGACCGCTATTCTTCAGGACGAGCGTATGGTGCGGGTCGTGTGTTGGTACGACAATGAGTGGGGCTATGCCAGCCGCGTCGCCGACCTGGCGAGCTTTATCAGCGAGTGCGAGTCCAGTGGACAGCGCCCGGAGCGGGTGCGGGTCGTCGAACGCGAGCAGGTGGAGCAAGCACTCTACAGTCTCTGGCTCTAGCGACATACTGTTGGTATGAGAAATGAACTGCACCCTCATGTTCTTTCTCTGACATCGGCTCATAACCTACGGGGGTGCAGGGGGCGGAGCCTCCTGCCGGGGTTTGGGGTGACCCCAAAGAAATGCTTTTTTCTTTCTGCCGCCAGAGGCGGCAAGTTTATGAGTGGATTTCAGTCTTTCTCTCTTGGCACTTTTGTGCTACATATGCTACACTCTAAGCAAGAGAGAAGAAGTACAGAAGGATGGGCACCGTAGAGATGCTGCTCCAGATCTTTGTAGCTTGGAAGACTGTGTAGTGCATCAAGCAAATGTGTGAGCGCATGTAGGAATGTTGCTCAGGTAGCTTCGCAAGTTTCTCAAAGAGGAGGACAACGATGCGTCTTTCAACGGTACTGATTTCGACATCCATTATTGTCATTTTAGGTGGAATCTGGGTAGCAATTGTTCCCTTTATCGGGCCATACGTCATGGGCACCGCCATGATGATGCATTCGATGACCGCTGTCACGGCTTCAACATACGTCTACCACATTGTGCCGGGGACGATAATCGGTCTCGTAGGCATTTTCCAGTTGGTCGCTGGTCTCCAACGGGCAGGGCGACCGACATCGACCACAACAACTGAACAAGGTGTCCAGCACGCGTAGTGGACTGTCAAGCTTCATTTGAAAAATAAAGGTGGTGGCATCCTTTGCAAATGCTGGTTACCGTCTTTTCAAATGAAGCTTGACGACCCAGCAGGACCCTGCCACAGTTGTTGCGAGCGGCATATTTGACGTTGGTGGGCGAGGCGAGCCGAGCTTCCAGATGCCCACCGAGGTATTCAAAAGGAGAAGACGATGGCCTCACGCAAGAAGCTCCTCCTGGGTCCCGCGCTGCTCCTGACGGTGCTCCTGACTGCATGCGGTAGTCAGCCAACAGCGCCAAGTGGCACCAACACCCCCAGATCTGGCGGCACCCTGGTCGTCGCCATGGCTAACGATCCCGCTACCCTCAATCCGGCGGTCACGACGGCCTTTTTTACCCATTTGGTCACCGACCAGGTCTTTAATGGACTGGTAGCGCTGGACGATCATCTGAATCCAGTGCCAGATCTGGCCGCAAGCTGGACGATCAGCGGGGACGGCAAGGCCTACACATTCCATTTGAGATCGGGCGTGAAGTGGCAGGACGGCCAACCTTTCACCTCGGCCGATGTCAAGTTCACGTTCGAGCAGGGGCTGCTGAAGTACCACTCGCGTACCAAAGCAGGGTTGACGGCAGTGTTGGATGGCATCGACACTCCCGATCTCCTTACGGTGATCTTCAACTTTAAGCAACCGTACGGTCCACTGCTGCAGCGTCTCGACGTGGTGGAGGCTTCCATCATCCCCCAGCACATCTACGAAGGCAAAGATCTGCTAAAGGATCCGGCCAATCTCACGCCAATCGGCACCGGGCCGTTCAAATTCGTGGAATATGTCAAAGGTGACCACGTCACCCTGGAGCGTAACCCGCACTATTTCAAAGCTGGCTTGCCCTACCTCGACAAGATAATCTTCCGTATAATCCCCGATGCCGAAACGGCAACGCAAGCACTAGAACACGGCGATGTGGACTATCTGAGCGGCGTACCTGGCTCCGACATCGCACGCTTGCGAAACAACTCTGCGCTGACGCTCGTATCGGGCTTTGGTGGCTCTGGGGGGGCGTTGTGCCAGGACACCCTGATTCCCAACTTGACCAAAGCACCATTCAACAATCTGGATGTGCGCCGCGCTTTTTACCAGGCGCTGGATCGACAGTTTATCCTCGATCACGTATATTTCGACCAGGGACTCATCTCCACCGGACCAATCAGCCGGCAGATGACCTGGGCCTACTCGCCGGATGTCAGATCCTACCCATACAGTCCGGCATCCGCCAACCAGCTACTCGACCAGGCAGGCTATCCACGCGGCTCTGATAGCAACCGCTTCACAGTGACCTTTACATTTGCTTCAACCTCTGCCAAGATAGCCGAGGTCATGCGCGAACAACTCAAGCAAGTCGGTATCAATCTCCTACTTGAGAGTTTGGATTTTAACGCCGCGGTGCAAAAGGTGTTCGTCAAGAAGAACTTCGACCTCGGCATTGCGTCCTACTGCAACGGCTACGACCCTGAGATCGGGGTTCGGCGCCTCTACGTCTCCACCAATATCGGCCCGATTCCGTTTTCCAACGGTGCAGGCTACAGAAATCCACAGGTCGATCAACTCTTTAACCAGGCGGCGGCCTTGACGGATCGAACGCAGCGTGCCCAGGTCTATGCCACCATCCAGAAGACGCTGGCAGACGACCTGCCTTACTTCTGGATCGTTGATACGCAGGGGTACCGCGCCAACCGCTCAACGTTCAAGGGCTTCCACCCTTCGAACAATTTATTTGAACAAGCGTGGTCGACGAGGGGGTAGTGACATCCAGGACGTTTCTCTTGTACGATATGCCGCCCGGCGCCTGGTTCAAGCGGTGCCGCTGGTACTGGGCGTGCTGGTGCTCACCTTCGTCTTGATCCACCTGGCACCGGGCGATCCGATCTATATACTGGCCGGCGATGGTGGCGATAAGGCCTATTACACCGAGATGCGTGCGTATTACGGCCTCGACCGTTCGCTGCCCGAACAATTGGTGCGCTATCTCCTGGCGGTCTTGCACGGTGACTTTGGTTACTCGTTCACCTATCAACAGCCCGTCTTCCAGGTGATCTTAGGCCGCATTCCGGCGACGTTACTGCTCATGGGAACTGCGCTAGCACTCTCGACGATTCTAGGACTCCTGTTGGGGACACTCACCGGATCCCGTCCCCATACCAAACTCGACCGTGTGATTACGGTCCTTACCTTGACGGTCTATGGCATTCCCGTCTTCTGGTTAGGGCAACTGTTGATCATCGTGTTCGCAATATGGCTCAACTGGTTCCCAATTGAGGGAATGGTGTCAGCTCGGAATGACTACACGGGCATACTCTATGGACTCGACGTGTTGTATCACCTCGCGCTGCCGGCTCTCACTCTCAGTCTGTCGCAGCTCGCGCTGACGGTGCGCCTGACTCGCACCATTGTGCGCTCGGTACTGGGGGAAGACTTTGTCCGCACGGCACGAGCAAAAGGCCTGCCGGAACGAGTGGTAGTGCTTCGCCACGCGTTGCGGAACGCGCTCTTGCCCATCGTAACCGTGATTGGTAACCAGGTCGGCCTGCTGCTCACTGGAGCGGTTCTGACCGAGACGATATTCGCCTGGCCCGGACTAGGGCGGCTACTCTTGAGCGCGACGCTCAGTCGTGATTACCCGCTGTTGATGGCCATCTTCATTCTGGTTGCCGTCACTGTCATCATGGCGAATCTGTTCACCGATTTACTATACACATGGCTCGATCCACGAGTGAGGTACAAGTGAGATGGAGACGCACGAAAGAAGCGAACGGTGGTCTGTGGACGCCAGCGCACCCACGTCGCTAGTCGGACACCGCAAGTGGCAGCCAGGCTTCTGGTCGCGCTTGCGCCGACGACCGACCGTACTCCCCGGCTTGACGTTCTTGCTGGCACTCGTGCTGGTTGCCTTGGCGGCCGATGGTATTGCCCCCCACGATCCATTCGCTATCTCGAATGAGGTACTGAGCCCGCCTTCAGCGGCGCACCTGTTTGGCACCGACGATCTGGGCCGCGATGTGTTCAGCGGCGTTGTGCATGGAGCACGTGTCTCGTTGCTGGTAGGGTTTGTCTCCGCCTTCGTTGCGGCCGTCATTGGCGTAGCGATTGGAGGACTGGCTGGCTATTTCGGTGGGCTGGTCGACGACGGGTTGATGCGACTCACCGAAGTGTTCCTAATTGTGCCGCGCTTCTTTCTCGCGTTGATCGTCGTAGTTCTGCTGGGGGGCAACATCTGGTTAATCGTGCTCGTGCTGAGCCTGACCTACTGGCCGCTTACAGCACGCGTGCTGCGTGCACAAATACTGACATTGCGAACGCGGGACTACGTGCTGGCCGCCCGGGCTGTGGGGACCTCCGAGTTTCGCATTTTACTGCGACACGTCCTGCCCCACGCGCTACCGCCGGTCATCGTTCAGGCATCCCTTCAAGTTGGCAGTGCGATCCTGGTCGCGGCGGGGCTCAGCTTTCTCGGGCTAGGTGACCCTAATGTGGTGAGCTGGGGGGCGATGCTCAATGATGCCCAGCAGTTCGTATACGAGGCCTGGTGGATGTCGGTCTTCCCCGGCCTTGCGATTACGCTTACTGTACTTGGTGTAAACCTCGTGGCGGATGCCTTGACCGAAGCCTGGGATCCTCGTCTCGCGAGCGAGTGAGAAAGCGGCTCAAGAAAAGAGGTATTCACTCTTCAAACTGAGTGCTGTTTTCACTATCCTCTGGGCCTGGCTTTTCCTGGCAGAGGGGAACCTGCATTCACGACGGGCGACCACAAGGGTCCCCTCCCTACCCCCATCCGCCCCCACCCCTACGGGAGCTATTGTCATGGTGCTCGGTGGCATTCTTGTCACCATATAACAAAGGAGCTAGCAAGGGCGACCGCAAGGGTCGCCCCTACGGAGGACGGCGGGTCCCTGCATCTTGACATCTAACGGTACAATATCGAGTAGTATCTGTAAAATACATATAGGGAACATGCATATACTGCTAAAAGGTGTTGCTCGCGAGGATGATACAAGAGCGCCTGCAGAAAGGAGTTGGCAATGGCTGATAACGACAATGAGTCGATTGCGACCGTTGCAAAGCGATCTCAGAAGGTAGACGAACAGCCCCGTACAGCAGGCGAGAAGGGGCGACCGAAGCGGGCACGAGTGCACCGCAGCATCTATCTGGAGCAGGCGATCATAGATAGCCTGAGTGAGGCATATAAAACAACCAATCACGAACTCTACCCACAAGAAGTACGCAAGTCTACTTTTATAGAGACTTGCATCGCCTATGCCCTCGACCATCTTCCCGAGATCAAAACCCTCTTGCGTAAGGAAATATAATATCCCTACAGGATTTCAGTCACTCAGTGACTACCGTGTATCGGATTTCATCTGTAATCTCTGAAGAATACCAGGACGTATTCCGTATAAGGGGATATTGCATCCTCTATTATTTTTCCTGGAAAGGACCCATTCTGATGAAAATTGCAATCATTGGCAAAGGCGGTTCGGGAAAGACCACCCTCGCCGCCACACTGGCTCGTCTGTTCGCCCGCCGCGGTTTTTCGGTCCTGGCAATCGATAGCGACCCAAATCCAAACCTGGGGATGGCCCTGGGTGTGGCAGCACCAAAACTGGCGGATGTACACAACCTTTCGCGCTCAATTCTTGAGGAGCGCACCGATGCCTCCGGCGAAACTCAGATTGTAGGCCTGGCTCAACCTATCGAAACGATCACGTCTGAGTATGGGGTGCCTGCCCCGGATGGAGTCACATTGTTAATGAATGTCCGACTCGAACATGGCGGCGAGGGCTGCCTTTGTAGTGAACATATCACCATACGTGATATGCTGGGACACATGGCTGAACAGGAGAGCCAACTCACGATCCTTGATATGGAGGCATCGGTCGAGCATATGGGCCGTGGCACACCTCGATATGCCGATGTCTTGTTGATCGTCACGGAGCCATACTATCGTTCTCTGGAGACGACGGGTCGCCTGGCACCACTGGCGCGAGATATCGAGATCAAACAGATCTATGTCGTGGCGAACAAAGTGCGGAGCTCGCGTGATGAAGAGGCGATTCGCCAGTACTGCGCCGAGCATGGGCTCGAGGTGCTTGCTGTACTTCCCTTTGATGAAGAGGTGCTTGAGGCAGAGCAGTCTGGAACCCCAATTCTGGAGACCGATCCAGAGTCGGCCTACGTTACTAAGGTTGAGCAACTGCTAGAAAGATTGCCGACTGCACACTGAACATGGTGCCCAGGGCTAAATCTGCATCCTTGCGTCTTGACACCTCATGATACGGTACCTTACAATATGCGGTGGGTACATGTGAAATACATATAGAGGAGATGCAACTACAGACAGGAGGTGCTACCGTTGGACCTGAACGAGGCAGTTGTACCGGTGCTCACTGATAGCAGCCCACCTCCATGCCAGTGTCATGGAGGACAACCCAAGAATTTCCTGCAGCCCTGCCTTCTGTTGCTCCTCTTCCAGCGTCCATCGCACGGCTATGATCTCCTGGATCGCCTGACGCAAGCCGGGCTGAGCATCGGGGCCCCTGACCCGGCGGCCGTCTACCGCACACTGCGCCAGATGGAGCGTGATGGGCTGGTCGTCTCCCGTTGGGACCCGAGTACTCATGGTCCCCCTCGACGCACCTACGAGCTAAGCCCCGAGGGTGAAGACCTTCTGCACACTTGGGTCCACAGTATCCGCCAGAATCGTCAGGTGCTCGATTGCTATCTTGCACTCTATGTGGCTAGAGTTGGTCATGCTGCTTCGGAGGAACAGCTTCGAGGTAAGGAAGCATCAACAAGCTAATTGCCCATTGTGAGAGGATGTATTTTGATGAAAATAGCAATCGTCGGCAAAGGCGGTTCGGGAAAGACGACCCTCGCCGCCACGCTGTCTCGTCTCTTTGCCTGGCGCGGGTTCTCAGTATTGGCAATCGATAGCGATCCCAATCCAAACTTAGGGGTGGCCCTGGGTGTGTCGGAACAGGCGCTGGCAGCGCTGCGTCCACTGCCGCATTCGATCCTCGAGCAGCGCACCAATGCTTCAGGTTCAACCGAGGTCGTCGGGCTGGCTGAACCAATCGAGACGATAGCCTCCGAGTATGGTGTAACTACCGCTGACGGGGTCAAGTTGTTGATGAATGTTCAACTCGAACACGCGGGCAAGGGCTGACTCTGCAGGACACATGCCACCGTGCGTGGCATACTGGGTCAACTGGTTGAGCAGGAGAGCCAACTCACGGTCGTCGATATGGAGGCATCCATCGAGCACATGAGCCGTGGCACGCCCAGATACACCGATGTCCTGCTGATTGTCACTGAGCCGTACTACCGTTCCCTGGAAACAGCGGGCCGGATAGCAGCACTGGCGCAAGAACTTGGAATCCCAGAAATGTATGTCGTGGCAAACAAGGTGCGGGGAGCACGTGACGAAGAGGCACTCCGCCAATATTGCATAGAGCGAGGACTTGCGCTTGTCGCCGTACTTCCCTTTGATGAAGCGGTGCTCGAGGCAGACGAGTCGAGAGTTCCTATTCTGGACGCTGATCCGGAATCGGCCTATGTCAGAGTGGTCAAGCAATTGCTGGAAAAGTTGCCAGTGGAGGTTGTGAAGCAAGCTCATTGAAACCCTGAAATTCTGACGAGGATGGGCGATCACAAGGGCCCTCACTCCGTCCTACGTGGGTGAGGTTGTCCTATGACGAAAGGAGCGACCCGATGGAAGAAATAACAGTGCCACCTTCTCCCCTCGAGAAGGAGACCGTGGCCGAGCGCGTAGCACCGGTCGATTTGCTGACTTCCAGTGCTGAACGGGAGTTGCATAAAGACCCCGCAGTAGGCCGGGAAGGTGCCTTGCTGGGTCCGATCAAGGTGGTGCATGCCTACTGGCTGGCTGGCATGAGTTGCGATGGCTGTACTATTGCCGTCACCGGCGCTACCTCCCCAAGCGTCGAGGACCTGTTGACCGGTCGTCTCCCAGGCGTACCACGTGGCGTCCTGCACCACCCGGTTGTTTCAACCGAAGCAGGCGAGGAGTTCATCAAGAATTACGAGCTTGCAGCCGAGGGCAAGCTCAACGCCCCCTACGTGGTGATCTATGAAGGCTCGATTGCCAACGAGGACCTGGCAAAGGAGACGGGTGGCTACTGGTCGGCGATGGGCATTAGTGCCGATTCCGATCCATACGAGGGCAAGCTGATCTCGACTGCTGAGTGGCTGAAACGGCTGGCACCGGGAGCTGCAGCCGTCATCGCCATCGGCACCTGCGCAACCTGGGGAGGCGTCCCATCGGCATTTGGCAACCCAACAGGTGCCATGAGTATCATGGACTTTCTAGGCAAGAACTATCGCAGTGCCCTCGGCCTCCCTGTGGTGAACATTCCTGGTTGTTCTCCTATCGGCGATAACTTCTCTGAGACCGTCGCCGCCGTCTTGCTCTTCTTGAATGGCTACGGTCCTCTGCCGGAGTTCGACGAATTGGGCCGACCGGCCTGGCTCTTCGGCGAGACAGTCCATCGTCGTTGCGTGCGTGCTGGCTACTATGAAGAGGGGGTCTTTGCACACGAGTATGGCGATATGCAGTGCCTGGTAGAGATCGGCTGCTGGGGACCCGTCGTGCAATGCAACATCACCTCACGTGGTGCGATCAACCATATGGGCGGCTGCATGAATACCGGCGGCATCTGTATTGGTTGCACGATGCCAGGCTTCCCCGACAAGTTCTCACCATTCTACAAGCGGCCACCAGGTTCGCTGCTCTCGACGGGTGCCTCACGAACGGTCGGGTCGTTCATCCGACCGTTGCGGCGGATGACGCAGCAGTTCCAGAACCGCGAGGCACTGTGGGACAAGAGACAGCAGGTGCCCAGCGGCTGGGGCAATGTACCGGAGCCTGGATGGCTAAAGAAGGGCATCCACTTCTTCTACGAAAAGATGCAGTTCCGCAAGGCGGAAACACCCGGGCGCACCAAGCCCGAAGAGATGTACTCTGGTGGTTATGAGGTGCCTGGTGTTCGCCCTGGTCAAAGTGGGGCACGACCGGAGCAAGAACGCAAATAACCCAGGGCCTCCGTCCTGCGTTGGGGCGGGGCACACCAACATGTAGGGACGCCCACGTGACGTGCTGGATAAATCTCTTACCTCTCCCCCGGAGAGGGTGCTCTACAGATAAATCGGCACTCTACGTGGGCCCCCTGAAGGAGGAGACCTGTATGACGGATCAAGATCTTTTGACCTACTGGTACATCGGCCTGGTCATCGCGGGGGTGATTGTCGTGATTGCGGCAGTGTTGCTTCTGACCATCCTGGTAACGGCGAGAAGCATCGACCGTGGCGCGAAAGCAGCCCTGGATATGGTAAGGCAAATCCGAGCCAACACCCAGGTCATCTGGGCATTGGAAGATACCAATAAGGTCGCCAGGCAACTGCTCGCAGGTGCGGAATCGATTCTGGGCCACGCTGGAGAAATCGTTCAAGCGCAGCACGAGGCCGACGTGCGACAGGGGAGGGTACAGGCATGACAGCACAGACGGTTTACCTGATCTGGTGGATTTCGATCATTCTGCTGCTGGTAGTGACCGGCGTGGTTGCCTTGTTGTTGATGTTCATCCTGCGGATGGGCCAGAGCATTCTGCGTACGGTTGGGGATATCTGGACGACCGGCAAGCTGGTGGCGAACAACACAGTGCATATTCCCCTGCTGGTTGACACCAACCGCATCGCGGGTAGCATTCTCGAGACAGCCGGGAAGATCGTCTCGGGTGCGGCTGCCATTGAACAACATGCCGAGGGTTGTCCCGGCTGCCCGGCCTGCACCCTCTCCGGGGGAGAGGTAATAAGGGCGCAATGAATTGCGGGGCGCGATAATGCAGATTAACAAAATAGTCGGACAATCACTGGCCGATAAATCGGCGGTGGGCGCGATAAATCGGCCCCTACGGTATTGCCGGAGTATTTTGTTAATGAACATAATCGGCCCCCTACAAGGAGGCATGCCAATGTTGATCCTCTTGACGGTCATTTCGGTGCTGGTGGTGGTGATTTTCTTTGGCACGCTGGCAGTCTACCTGGTGCACATCTCTAGAGCACTGGAAGCGATTGGCGGCAATCCCGATAGTTTCCTCGCGAAACTCGCTTTCGGCCTGCGGGCGATTGAACAGGAGACCGGACACCTGCCAGCAGAGGTCTCGAAACTGAACCCATCCCTCGCGGCAGTTGCGACCGGCTTGCAGCAGGTGGACGAACACCTGGTGAAGACCATTGAGGCTGTCGTCTGGCAGGAAGGAGGGGCATCATGAAATTCGCTCCCTCGCAAGAGGAGATCACGGCGGTCTATGTGCTCTGGATCATCACGCTTGCCATCGCTGTACTGGTCATCCTTCCACTTGTGGTCTATTTACTCCAACGTACGCTCAATGCCGCGCGAAATATTGAACGCTACCTGGCTGAGATGCGTGATGCCGGAGTGGGCATAGCCAACAACACTCACCACATCAAGGCGCTGGACGACACCATCGCAGTTGCTACCCAGATGCTGAGTGTTTCAGAGTCGATTAAGACTCATACCGAGACCATCGAGTCGGCCCTTAGCGAGCGGGCTGCCGCGACCGGAATTGAAAAAAGGAGGCAGTGACGATGGGAACCGTGTTGACCTACATCACCCTGGCCGTTGTGCTGATCGTAGTGCTGGTACTGGTTGTGTATCTGCTGGGTATTATCGTAGCGCTGCGCCGTGCAAACCGAAATTTGTACCAGTTAGCAAACGGACTGGATGCGATTGTGAAAGATACACAGCCACTGCCCGACAAACTGAGTACGATTAACGGTGCGCTGAGCCAGTTGCTTACCGGCCTGGTAGCCGTTGATGGAGACCTGGCGACTGTGGCTAAAATATTCAGGGCGCGATAAATCGGGCCCCTACAGGAGGCAGTCCTATGTGTTTCAAGAATCTGCCAATCGAATTTGATGAGAACGGCAAGGCACACCTCAGAGAGGGCGTGCGCGATCCATATGCCTATCAAACCCAGTCGCTTGATGAACAGGCTGATCGAATCAAGGACTTGCTGACCCGCAATGGCCATATCAAATCGGTTGATTTTGACCCGGTGACGCGAGTAGCCGGGGCGCTGGCGTTCCATAGTGTGGTTGATCTGAACGAGCGCCGTGTCCTGGAAACGAATTCGATGGCTACCTTATTTCGTGGCTACGAGGTCATCCTCAAGGGCCGTGATCCACGCGATGCAGCGTTCATCAGTAGCCGGGCGTGTGGTGTGTGCGGAGGCGTGCACTCTACGACAGCGGCACTGACGATGGAGATGGCCTTCCCTGTCGTCCCACCCCCATTAGGAATCGCCATACGTAACCTCTTGCTGGCGCTGGAGTTCTGGTACGACAACCCGCTGCACCTGTTCTTGCTGGCCGGGCCGGACTACTCGCAGGCCATCGTCGAGACGACCAATCCTGAGATCTGGGAGAAGGCCCAAAAGACGGCAACTCCCCATGCCAACGTTCATGGCTACAGGACGATCGGCGATATCATGGTCGATCTCAACCCCTTGACCGGTACGTTGTACCTGGATGGGCTGCAAATGACGCGCACCGCACGCGAGGCATACGTCCTCATCGGTGCCAAGTACCCGCACCCGGAGACCGTCATCCCTGGTGGCATGAGTACTACCGTCAGCATCACCACCTTTAACGAGATCTATACCCGGCTGCGACAGTTATTCGACTACGCCAAGAAGACGGTGTACATCTGGGACGACCTGTGCGATTTCTTCTACGATGTCAATCCAGAGTACAAGAAGGTTGGCATGCGACCGGCCAATCTGATCGACCCGGGTATCTGGGATGACCCGTTCGCCTATGATGCTTCCTATGAGCACTGTAACGAGTGGGGTGAGCGGCGCTGGGCCACACCGGGTGTGATTGTGGAGGGTGAGCTGGTCACCACCAAGCTCCAGGCGCTCAACATCGGCATTGAGGAGTTCATCGAGCACTCATTCTATGAGACCTGGGATGCCGCTAGCCCGCGCTTCAGGACCGACCCGGCTGGCAATCCTATCAGTCCCTATCATATGTGGAACAAGGAGACCAAGCCTCGACCCGCCGGGCAGAACTGGCGCGAGAAGTACTCCTGGGCGACAGCACCACGGTGGGACCGCCGTGCAATGGAAGCCGAATGTTCGGTACGGCTCTGGAACACGGCAGCCGGAGGTGTCCTGCCCCACAGGCGCTTCCTTGAGCCAACAGGCAAGAGCCTGAAGATACGTGTGCCCGAGAGCACCTTGCCTGCCATGGACCTTGAGTGGAAGATCCCAGAGGTATGGAATGCCTTCGAGCGCAACCGTGGCCGAGCCTACCACCTCGCCTATGTCACTGTAGTCGCCCTGGACAACTGGCTAATCGGGCTGGATCTGCTAAAGCAGGGCAAAGACAAGATCCACACGGCGTTCGAGGTGCCACGCAAGGGCACCGACCTCCGTGGTGTCGGCTTCTGGGGTGCCGGGCGTGGCTATCTGACCCACCATGCCACCATCGACAATGGTGCGCTCTCGAACTACCAGATACTGACGCCCTCAACATGGAACGCCTGCCCGAAGGATCCCTGGGGCAACCCGGGACCTTACGAGGAAGCGGTGCTCAACACACCGATCCTGGAGAATTTCTCCAGCCCGGAAAAGTACAAGGGCATCGATATACTGCGTGTCATCCGCAGCTTCGATCCCTGCATGCCCTGCACCACGCACATCCATATAGATGGGACGGATTTCGTAGTCTCGCGGGAAGTCAATACCTGTGCCTGTGGACTCGATGAGTGAGACAAAGCGCATTTTTATCGGCGGTGTGGGCTATACCAACCTGCGCGATCTGTCAGTAGGGCCAGCAGTCGTGGAGGAACTCAAACGGTTGGACTGGCCTGCTGGAGTTGAGATCGATGACCTCAGCCTCGGCGGCCCTATCGCTGCCGTCCATCGCTTTCGCGAGGCTCCACTCTACGAACGAGTTGTCCTGTTCGGTGCAGTGGGACGTGCCCGTGAAGTTGGGCAGGTCTACTGCTATCGCTGGGATGGGCACCTACCAGATCGTGACGAGATTCAGATGCGAGTCGCCGAATCAGTCACAGGCGTGATCAGCCTGGATAATTTGCTGATCGTCGGTGGCTTCTTCGGCATCTGGCCGCCAGATGTTGTGGTGGTGGAGATCGAACCACGCGATGAAGACTGGGGGCCGGAGTTCAGTGAGCCAGTACGTGCTGCTATCACGCCTCTGATTCAGGCGGTTCGCCGGGCGACCCTGGCCTCGTTAGATGACCTTTCAACCAGTCCTGATGCGGCCTGGGAAACTGACCTTTCCCTTCCGTTCAGGAAGGGAAAAGCAGACAGGCAGTAATTCACCTCTCTCTTGTAGAATGTATCTTATGAACGGCGTATCAAATACATGAGGTGGAGGCACAAATATGAAGCAGCCCGATGAGCAGGTAGGCCAGGGGCAGTCGGGGCAAGAAGCCAGGGCGGGGGCAAGCCCCACCCCTACCATAGACGATCTTTACTGGCGTGACGAGATCTTACAGGTCATGTATTGGTACCAAGGAGAAGGTTTCGGCGAGAGTGTTACTGTCCGCGACCTTCAGACCTTTCTACCTGCCGATGAGCAGCTACTAGCCACCGAAATGGAACGTATGGTTGCTGAAGGCTACCTGGTGCATGAAGGCAGGGCACCCGCAAGGGATGCCCCTACCATGGACGAGCCCCTATCTTCCCCGCCTCGCTATGCTTTTACAGCATTTGGTGCCAGAGAGGGAGCACGGCGCTTTGCTGATGAATTCGCCGGTCTTACTGGCCAGGCGCATGGTGAGTGTGGACCCGACTGCCCACATTGCAAGGATATCCCACGGGACCAATGTGTGCATTGCAGCACTTCGTAGACCTCTGATGTTAGCTCGCGGAAACGCCGGTCAGGGAAGTGATCATGACAGATCAATCGCCAACAGATCAAGTACCAGATGACTCTCTCGGTCAGATCGCTCAGAGGCTGGACAGTTTGATTCAGACCTTCGAGCAGCACCCCATTGTCCAGGTGCGCGATGAGGCCATGGAGATGTTGGCGCTGATTGATGCCCTCCATCGGGAGGGTCTTCGGCACCTGGTCCAGGCGTTCCAGGCTCAATCAGCCGAACAACCACAAGAGTCGCCCACGTGCTCGATAAATCGGCACTCTACGCAGTTACTGGAAGACCCGGCAGTTTATATGCTGCTAATGCTCTATGACCTCCTACCACCTGAGCCTCGTGAGCAAGTGGAGCAGATACTTGAAGCCATAGGCCCATACATCGCTTCGCAGGGCTGCTCGGTCGAGGTGCTGGATGTTGCTGATGGCGTGGTGCACCTGCACCTGGACGGTGGCAGCCAGGGCAATGCCGGGTTGATGACGAAGATTGCGCAAGATATCGAGATGGCGCTGCGTGAGGGTTTCCCCGGCTTCCTTTCCATTGAAGTGCATGAGCAAGCCAAAGTCAAGGAACCGGTCCAATCTGGAGGATTTATCCCACTACAGCAGGTGCGCCCAACAGCTCGCACACTCAATCGCCCTGTCTTCACTTCGGTCGCGTCGGTCGAGTCCATTCCTCCTGGCATTTTGAAGGGTGTCGAGGCTGAAGGGCAGCGCTTCCTGCTCTGCAACCTGGATGGTGATATCTATGCCTATCGCAATGCCTGTTCAGGCTCGATCCTACCGCTTGATGTGGGACAGCTGAAGGGTTACACCCTCCTCTGCCCATGGCATAACTGCGTTTACGATCTGCGCACCGGCAAGCGCCTGGATGGCGGCACTGGTCGGTTGGAAGTGATACCAGTAGCGATTCGCGATGGAATGATCCAGCTTGCACTCAGTGTCAAACCAATAAGCGTACGGCAGGCGGTAGGGAAGCCGAAGGAGTGAACAACAGTGGTTAAAAATGTGGTGAAACATTCTCAAATGTGTTTGTTGAGATAACATTTTGACCACTTGACAGGATGCATACAAAGATATACAATGTATGCATGGAAACACAAAAATATACCGTCTTACGTGTACGGAAAAGCACACGTGACACACTCAAGCTGGTCTCGGTCTTATCCCATGAAAGCATGGGGCAGACGATTGATCGGCTTGCACGGCAAGAGTTGGCTCGTCTTCAGAAAAGACAGGGAAAGCCAGAGGGATAACGTGAACCGCTCGCATGTCATCAGACTGAATACCACGCCGGAGCAAGAGGTGTACTTTCGCAAGGCTTGCGGTGTTGCCCGCCACGCATACAATTGGGCACTGGCTCGCTGGAAAGAGTACCGCAGAGATGGGAAACGGGCAACGATGAAAGACCTGAAGGCGGAATACAACCAGATCAAGGGCGAACAATTTCCCTGGTGCTATGAAGTGACGAAATGTGCCCCAGAACACGAGTTCACTCACCTGGGGCAAGCCTTTGCCAACTATTGGCGCATGAAAGAGGAAGGGACGCAGCCTAAGCTCAAACATCCCCGCAAGGATGGGGAGGAAGCGGGCTTTCCGCACTTCAAAAGCAAGAAGCATGATCGATTGAGCTTCTACCTGGCTAACGATAAGTTTTCGGTCGACGGGCATACGCTTCGCGTTCCTAAGCTAGGCGATGTCAACATGACTGAGGAATTGCGCTTTGCGGGCAAGATCATGAGTGCAACCATTTCCTCTCGTGCGGGCTGGTGGTTCGTCTCCATTGCGGTCGAAGTGGAGCATGAGACACCAACCCAGAGCGGTGGAACGGTTGGGATAGACCTGGGCGTTAAGACCCTGGCAACATTAAGCGACGGCGAGAAGTTTGAGAACCAAAAACACTATCGAAAGTCGCTAGGGC
>WNGG01001727.1_pt1 | contig 26269 bp, 28 predicted proteins | sample 5400661 | NCBI WGS metagenome assembly WNGG01 (sample SAMN13153372, study PRJNA577476) | soil metagenome | isolation source: 100 cm soil or saprolite under Garry oak tree replicate 1 | place: USA:California | collected 2016-06-15
TTTTTGCCCAGTTATTCGCCGGATCTGTCTCCGATTGAGGAAGCCTTTTCCAAACTGAAAGCCTATCTGCGGCGAACTGGAGCCAGAACACGCGAGGCGCTACAAGAAGCCGTGATCCAGGCCTTGGCCACCATCACCGCTCAGGTTGCGCCATCGGTTGGTTTCGGCATTGTGGCTATCTGCCTGCTGAAGAGGTTTCTAGATGATCGATCAATCTTTCTGCACTTTGCTGTAGGGGTTTAACTTTGCCGCATTGAGTACATCGTTTGTAGCCTTCAGGAACAGAACTATCGTCAGAAGAAAAGAGAGACAATTGGGTCGCGTGGTACAATACGGTCATGACTATCTGAGCCTCCTTGACAGGTTCACTAGTCCAGGCAGTTGAGGTGTTACGAGCGCCTCTGCTGCCACAGATATTTGTTCTAAGTATAGCATAAATCAGCCTGAGAAGCAAGATCAGTACAATTCTTTCCAAGCATTTTCATTATATCGGCGCTTTCATCAGCTTACACGACCACTCCTCAACAGCCTCCTACGAAAATCAGGGCAAATGCCCGGTTTTCACAGAATCTTCACAGCCTGCATGGTCATCTTTACGATATTGTCACCAAAGCTTGTGTACAATCCTGGTAGAGAGAAAATATGCTTCTCTCAATGTCGCACCAACGGCATAAGTGAAGCTTAGCTTCACATATCCCACAGAGCAGTGCAGTGCAGCACACGGCACCCTGAAAGGATGCCTTACGCTGCTTCACGGGAGCTGGAAGGCATTCATGCAGAAGAAGGATGCTCCACATATTATGCCGAGAAGCGGCAATATGAGTGCGTTGAATACTGCATCAACGGATGCACAGATTTCTGTTCACGCAGCGCAAAAACAAAGCGAGGAACAAAAAATTCTGCGACATATACTTGTAGTCGAAGATGATGCCTCTCTCGCTACCTTAGAAGCAGACGTCTTAACGGCTTGCGGCTATACAGTGGAGATAGCAGGCACCGGAGAGCTGGCTATCGCAGCCCTCCACCAGTCAATCCCTGATCTCGTAGTGCTTGATCTTGAGCTACCAGGCACCCTGAGTGGCTGGGATGTCTTGCAGGCTCTGCGCTCACACACCGGTACACCGGTTTTGCTTACCAGTTCGGAAACAGCAGTGCGAAAACAGATGCGTATTCACGGTGAATCCAGATCAACTCTGGATCACTTGCCTAAACCGTACCCTATGCAGACACTTCTCAAGCGTATCGAACGCATGTTGACAATATTAGTCCGATAGCCGTTATCAAGGAGGGCCCTATGGACCGCAAAGAAGACCGCGAGATTTTGCGTAGGGGTGGCTTCGGTGAGGCAGAGATGAATCGACTTAGTAGACTCCGCAAAGATTACAAAGAAAGAACAAGGCTTGAGGCTCTTGCCAACCATCGTCGCCTTGAGTTTGTACGCTGGCTTGTTACCACTGGCAAGCTGACAGATCAGATTGCTTGAATGAAATACTTCATTTGAAGGGCGCGGCTCAACGCGCCCTGCCTCTCTTCCATCTCTCCCCGACATCTTTCTGATGGTGCTCATCAGGCGAGGTTCCAGAGGGCGGTAGTTTCCTGGCCGAGTGTGGAGTTTCTCTACTGCTCCTCCTCACAAAGGGGCTGGTCGCCCCTTTGAACCCTGCTTCACAATTAGCCTGGTGCTCGCCCATCATTGTGTATAACCAGGCCATCTAATCCATCCCACTGAAAAGATGCAGGTTGGGCAAGAGACGAAACAGACGAGAGGATTTGTGAAATGAGAGATGGAGGCGGCTCTAGTTGCTGGATCTTCCCAAAAAGAATATCAAGCTCATCAGGTTCATCATACCCATCATCGAGTAAAACATTGTCGAAAAAGTAGGTAGGTCGGGTAGATCGCATATTTAATCCCCTCTGATTCCATTCATGCTATCTCTGCTGTTAGCACGAATGGAATCAGAAAGAAGTTTCAGGTTTGCCCTGAGACTTCCACAGGGAAAAATCTGAAACTTATGCGGTCGGAGCTATCTGCAACTGTTGGGTTAGGGCAGTGCGTAGTAAGGGCTTCGCACGCTGAAAGTAGGTTTTGGCGGTGGCCTCCGGCATATTCAGTATTTGCCCAACCTCTGAGAAGGTCAGTTGATTGGCATAGCGCAAAATCACGACGTCACGAAACTTCGGTGGCAATGCCTGGATCGCTTGATGAAGACATCGCTGGAGATCGTGGCGCTCTGCCAGTTCTTCGGGAAGAGGACTTGTATCGGGTATGGCTGCCAGAGGCGACAGTTCATCCTCATCGTTGGCAGTCTCCAGTTCAGAGAAGTGAATCGGATGTTTGCGACGTAGTTCGTCCAGGCAGCGATTGCGGGCCACCTGGAACAACCACGCTTTCAGAGGTTCACCTGTGCTCAAGGTCGGGAGGGAAATATACAATTGCAGAAACACCTGTTGCAAGATGTCGCACGTCTGATCATAATCATCTAAAAAGTGGTAGATGAAGTTAAACAGTGGAGTACTATAGCGTTGAACCAGCAGCTCAAACGCATGTTGGTCGCCTGCGAGACTTTGCCGGGCCAGTATATCATCTGTAATTGCCGGAAGTGGGCCTTTATTTCGTGCTTTTGTATGTTCTCGTATCTGCATAAGTTCCTCCTCATGTTTTTCTAGTCTTTAGAGTAGCCTTTTAGGAGATGAATTACAAGATATTTTTCTACTTATAAACCCTGCTGTAGCTACCTCTAAGCATAAACTAAAGTATAGTAATAAAATCTGAGCTTTTTCTTATATTCTTATCAATTTCTTATCGTTTATTAATCCATCTTAAAGAAAACCTCCTGGGGGCGGCTGTGTGCGGCCGCCCCCAGGAGGTTTTCTTTAAGATGGATTAATAAACAGACACCCTGCTCCTGAAGTGGTGGGTATGATGGTGAAGAGCAGGATGCCTGAGAAGCGTGACTGGAGTATACAACATGGTCAGAAGGTGGGCGCAATAACCAGCCAATGGTTACTTCTCATCATGAACTACGTTGGCTACACAGAATTGGATTGCTTATTTTGGACATTTCTTTCGCCGACGGCAAATTACGTCATAACCCTGAAAGATTCGGCGAACTCATCATCCGATTGAAAAACCGGCTGACAGCACGCTGGTCAACACGGCTACCGACACGTGCCAGGAAAACGTTCGCAGGCTCCATACTAATATTCGGTTCGGTAGTAGGATATTCCTTAAAACCCTGTGAGGCAAAGAGCCGTGCGATCAGTTCGCGATAACGGTAGATTGAGAGACCCAACCCCTCAATATCCCAGTGCCAGGATAAACCCGTTGCAAAGAGAATCATATCTTCCAGGGCATCAAGCTCGAGCGCGAAAGCCAACAAGTTCTTTGCAATCCCCATATGCCGCCAATTTGAACTCACTTCGATGGCTACCTCATAGACGTTCTCCAACCCCTCCCACCATGGATCACCGGGAGCCAGTGTCACCTCACCAACAATCTCCCCCGCGGGTGTATGGGCGAGTGTCAGCGCACAATCTGGGCGCTTTGCAATATTGAGTAGAAGCTGATGTTCACGCTCAGGGAAACGAGCAAAAGCACGCAAACCACTATCCGGCTTCAGACGCTCAACAAGCGATGGTGGACAAAAGTCGCGCAACAAGAGAGGCCCGGACGGAGTTTCCAATGTTTTGCTGCGGGAAGGAGTAGCACTACCGCGCAGATGCAACAGATCCACAAGGCCCGCCAGCGGTGATTGCCACTGTGGAGAAGGAAAGGCCTGACGCATGGAAGAAGACAAAAGCAGATGGCGTACCAGCGCAATCGTATGCCGATTAGCACGATTGATTGCCCACTGACGCGGCTGTGCAGGAAAGTCTGCTAGCCGATCCTGAAAAGTTATCGGAAAATCTGCTGATGCCGGGAGGCGTCCCATCACCTGCTGTGTAGCCATCTCTTGCTCTTCTACCGTCTGCCACTCAGGACGCCAACGCTCAACCCACGCTTCAGGCAATTTTTCAGGCAGAGGTTGCTCCGACATCTCCGCCCATAGGATACTCCACGCACGAGGAACCACTCGGTACAGGTCATACCCTCCACCACCTGATGCCAGCCAACGACCCTGACAATAGGTATGCGCCAGTTGATGCGCTAATTTCACCTGGGCCTGGATACCACGCATAGTCAGCTTCAGATGTGTTAAAGGATCCCAGGTATGCGTATCGCAGCCATGCTGACTGACGATGACATCAGGCGCAAATGATGTAAGCAGAGGAGGAAGTATGGCTTCCATCACCTCGATATAAGAAGTATCCTCAGTGAACGGCTCCAGAGGAATATTCACTGAATAGCCACGCCCCAAGCCACGACCCAGTTCAAGCACATCACCAGTTCCAGGAAAGAGGTAGCGACCAGTTTCATGAAAGGAAATCGTCATTACACGAGGATCATCATAAAATGAGCGCTGCACCCCATCACCGTGATGTGCATCGAAGTCGATATACAGCACTTTAGCTTCACTGGCCCGGAGTACATGGGCTATCGCCACGGAAATATCATTGTAGATACAGAAGCCAGAAGCACGATCCGCCCAGGCATGGTGGAGTCCACCAGCAGGATGGAAGACATGGAGAGGACGATCGTTTTCCGAGCTGAATGTTCCCCCTTCTGGTAAACCCATAACAGCACTCAGAGCCACTAACGTACCACCTACAATACCTGCGGCTACCTCCTGCATTCCAGGCATTGCCGGAGTATCCCCATCAGCAAAGCCATATTTCAAAGCGAGTTGTTCCCGCTCTTTGGACGCAATAGATTGGTGGGCAATGTGTGGAGACTCTGCATCTTCATCTGCGGCAACAGGCTCGCTGAGGCGCTGCACTGCAGCAATATACTCTGGCGTATGAATCAGTTCCAATTCTTCTCTTGTTGCAGTACGCCATGGTAATCGTGTCTGCTCATTGCCACTCTGCCATAACCCGCTGCTCTCCAGTAGATCCACCAGAGCAACCAGGCGGCGAGCCTGCAATGGATGCTCCGCTCCAAAATCATACTTATTCTCGGCAGGGTCAAATATGATGCGTGCTCCACCAGGGGAGGCTTTTGTATCAAGCATGTCAGTCACCTTCCAACGTAGGGGTTCCCATATTCTCGCCTGGTTCTGCAAATCTGTAGATGACCTTTGCCTCCCGCAAACGAGCCAGCAGAGGGGCCGGGTTGATCGTACCGAGACGCACAGTCGCAACTTGTGGGACGCCGCCTTCCAGAGGCGCAGCCATGACACTACGTACCCGCACATGCAGTTCTGCTGCCAGTAGTAGGGTTTGGGCTAGTGGAGTCAGATCACCCAGAGGAAGTGAAATAATCAATTGCACGCCTGGCTCAAAAGCTCCCAGAGAACGAGCCAATGCCATCAGAAGATCACTGCGTGTAAGCAGACCAACCAGGATTGGAGCGGCATTACTCGCTGGTGCTCCTATTTCTCCTTCCCACATAGACTGCACTTCTGGCGACTGCTCATATTCGACAACGGGCAAGCAATTCAGGCCGCGCTCGACGAGAAGCTGCGCGGCAGCTGCCGCACTGGTCGTCGGAGTTACGCGAATAGCAGCAGTATGCATCACCTCCGCCACACGCTGCTCTTGCCAGGGTCGCAGGAGGACAAGACTCGTGTTCTGAGTTTCCCGGGCCGCTGCCAGTTCAATATCATGGGAGGTTAACAATCCTTCCAGGGCCATCACCGGTGGCTGCGCTGTTCCACTCGCCCTCAGAGTCCGCACTACCGGCAGATGATGAAATTGATATTGCCGAAACAGGTTCGCAGCATGTGCAAGTGTATCATCAGGTGCAACGGTAACAAGTTGAGTTGTCATTACTTCGCTTACAATCATAGTATGTTCCTCTGTGTAGAGATGCAATCAAGCACTTTCTTGGGTACCCACCAGGAAGCCAGGTTCAGCATACAGCAAATACTCAAGAGCTATGATAGCACAAAATAGTAGGAAAGCCATGCTCGCCCTGGCTTTCCTGGTAGAACCTGCCATCAGAAGTATTGTATACTCTGAACAAACAACCTGGAGGACGAGTAGTCGGTCCAGCCAGATTTATGAGGCAGAAATGTAGTGGCACCCCTTGTGGGTGCCAGGCCTCACCACAAAAATCAACCTGGACTGACTACAAGAACCTCATACACAGATTTGGAGGACCCTGTATGATTGAGAACGAAGATACCCCGACAATGCCACGCCCCATCCCGCAGAAAGATGCCAGTGGTGCTACTACCATCCAGGTACCTGCAGTACAGGCAGCACAGGCGATGCAATCTGCGCCGGCAGCACATCCATATATGAGTATTGACGATTTACTGGCCCTGCAACTCGTGAGTGACCCTCAGATTTCACCTGACGGCATGCCGATCGCCTTTACGGTACAGCGAAGCAATGGCGAAACCAATACCACAAGCAGCGCCATCTGGCTAGTGCACAGCGCAGGGGGAAAAACAGGAACCCCGTGGCAGATAACAGGGGGAGAACATCACGATTTTGCCCCGCGCTGGTCACCCGATGGTCGTACCCTCGCTTTTTTAAGTGATCGTGGAGGTTCAACACAAATCTACCTGCTCCCTATGAGCGGTGGAGAAGCCCACCAGTTAAGCAAACTATCACAGGGCGTAACCGACTATAGCTGGAAGCCCGATAGCACAGCGCTGCTTGCGCACAGTCCCTGGAAAGCTGACGACGACCAGGATGCGCCTGATACGAGCAGTACCGCTATCGTTTACACACGATTGGATGAGCAATGGGATGGCATGGGGTATAAGCAGGGTCGCCACCAGCAACTCTGGCTGCTCCCATTGGAGGGCGAACCAACACGCCTCACCTCGGAGCCAGTAGACCTTGTCCAGTCCTGCTGGTCACCTGATGGTACTGAGATTGCTTTTTGCGCCAATCGTCGCACTGACCCTGATCTGAGTGTGAGCATGGCCCTGTGGATCTTGACAGTGGCAACGGGGCAGATGCGTCGCCTTACGCCAGAGGAAGGGCTGGCACAAATGCCCTCCTGGTCACCTGATGGTCAGTCCATTGCATACTACTACACAGCGGACCAGACTGAGACGAGCAACATCCCACCCTGGATCGTCAATGCTCATAGTGACGGCGCACCACACCCGGCAACACAGCACACCCAGAACTTTACCTGCCTGGAACTGATTGTCGATGAGATGCGCTGGGACTGGTTTATCCGTCCACAATGGTACACGGATGGGAAATCACTTCTTATCCCGGTGCAAGAGCGCGGCCAGGTTCACCTCTATCGCGTCGATATGGAACACGACCAGGTGACCCAGTTAACCCGGGGCAATGGCCGCTATGTGCAGGCACAGCTGAGCAAGAATGCTCAGTTCATCACCATGATTCGTGCTGACTGGTTCACCCCCGGCGATGTCTGGTCTATGGACAGCACCGGGGAGAATTTACACAAACTGACCGGAGTGAATGATTCCTTCTTACGCAGCCATCAGCTTATCCGTCCCAAACGTATCACCTGGCGTAGCTCTGATGGCCTGGAAATTGAAGCTTGGCTCTATCTTCCTGCGTTGGCAGAAGGCGCAAAAGCTCCCCTGATCCTGGAGGTTCATGGCGGCCCCTCATTGGCCTGGGGCGATGGCTATACCCATGAATTTCAGGTACTGGTGGGACTTGGCTACGCAGTGCTGGCTCCCAATCCACGCGGCAGTCTAGGGTATGGCGAGGAGTTCAGCAAGAAAATCTTAAACGATTGGGGTGGTCACGATTTCCGCGATCTGATGGCAGGTGTAGATCATGTAATCGCTACGGAACCCGTGGATGGAACACGCCTGGGAATCGGAGGCATCAGCTATGGCGGCTACATGACCAACTGGGCAATTACACAGACTAATCGCTTCAAAGCAGCCGTAAGCCGCAACGGGATAAGCTATCTTCCCAGCGCTGGTAGCTTGTCGGATCAAACGCTCTGGTTCGATTTTGCCATGGGTGGAGGAGAGCAGGATAGGGAAGAATTTCAACGCAGTCGTTCAGCGCTCACCTTTGCAGACCGTATTACAACACCGCTGCTGCTCCTGCATGCAGAAAATGACTTACGCTGCCCGATCAGTGAATCGCAACAGCTTTTTGTGGCCCTGCGCAAACGGAAACAGATGGTAGAATTTGTGCGCTACCCCGGTGTGAGCCATCTGATGGACTGGCCCGATTTCGGTACACCAAAGCAGCGTGTGGATCGGTTACGCCGCACAGTTGAATGGTTCGAGCGATTCATAATAGTGGCTAATGCATAATCAAGAGAGCAAATTGGGAAAGGGGGTGCAGGGGGCAAAGCCCCCTGCCGGGGCGCGGGGTGTCCCCGCTTCTTTCCCTTTTCCCAAAAAGGGTGTTGATTCTGCACTAGCCATACTGGCACATCCGGTGTGGCAGAGAACCTCCCCTGGCTTCTCTGCCACACCGGATGTGCCAGTTTCACCTCACAGGCGAGGTAAAAAGCAGCACCATACAGTAGACGGCAATCACGAAAAGAGCGAGAGAATAGACCACGGCAACAATACGTGAAGAGAGAAACCTGGCTGGAAGGGCCCTGGACCGCGAAGACCGAAATGCTATGCGTGCTGTGACGAAGAGGATGCCAGCAAGCAACAAGAAAGCGAGCACTCTACTAGGGATATTCCCATCGAATATTATCAGAGGTACCCCTACACCGGCAAAAGCTAAAATACCGCCGATCAATTCCACACTGGCAATCCCCATAAACCGCAAATCGTCATAGAGATACGAGAGTAGCCGTGGGGTCATGTACAGAATGAGCACTAACCCGGCTATGTACATCACAAAGCTAGCAAGCGTCAACAAAAATTCCATTAGAGTTTAACCCCACGCAAAATTCTCAGCATCTGCGAGCAACAGCTTACCCTTCGAGTCGCCTGGAACAAAGACATACACACCTGCTACTGCCGAGGTATCTACAGTACCCGCAGGGTCTGCACTTTGCAAAGCAAAAGCAGAACTATCCGATCGCCAGGTGACCTGCCCAGCCAGATTCGGCGTGTACTGTTGCATTATCGTCGGATCTGCCAGCGTGGCAGTATAGGGACCATCCTGGCTCATCAGGTGGTCTTGCGCTACCACAACTGTCTGGTTATCTGGGCCCCATGTCAACATCAGATCGCGCCCCAGCACCTGGGGAGAGAGCTGTGTAAATAGTCCAGTTGTTGCCTCATCCCTGAGATCAAGCACCTGAATGGACCCCACTGCCTGACCAGAACCATCGGCTACTGTTCTTTGCATCACCAGTTGCTCACCATCAATAGAGACATCCCAGCCCGGCTTCTCAAACGGCTCATTCTGCCGCGCAGTACACCATGGGCCACTTCCAGTTTCTACAACCTTGCTTGCTGGCTGCTCTGGATGAACAAGCGAATGACGGTAGAGCACAAACTGACTATGTTGCTCAAAAGGATGTACGACTACCTGGTAAAAAAGTTGTCCACTGCTGTAACGCATGGAAAGCACCAAGGGTAGCCCCTGCTGAACATTGAAGAGTGTCGCTACAGCAAGGCTACTCAACGGAAGCACCTGGGTCAGCGTTTTACGCGTGACATCATAACGATACAGGCCCGCTGCTTTGTCCGTTTTTCCTGTGCTGCCATTGTACCACGCCAGGAAGTGTGTGGAGTCTTGCCAAAATATGTATTGCCAGGAGTCGCGATAAGGACTGCCAGCAGATGTACCACTACTCGTACCGGGAAGCACAATCTGTGTGAGTTGCTTTGTACCGACATCCAGCAAATAGAGAGCACCATTTGCGCTATAATCAGGAGCCGGGCACCCACCTCCACCCAGCCCTGCTGATTGGGCATTCAGAATAAACGCGATGTAGTGATCACCAGCGGACCAGGCAGGTTGATGCCAGAAGATATCCGTAGCTTTGCCATAATCGAATTCCGTTACTTGCTCTGGTTTTGCCCCAGCCAGAGCAATCCAGAGCTGGTTCTTGCTAATAAAGGCATAGGAAGTGCTCAGAATAGTGGGAGGCGCAGTGATCACAGGTTGCGGATCCGTACCCGGCGTTGGTAGGACAGCAGGAGTACCATTGCCATGATCCGGCGTTCCCCTGGGGATAGTCCCAACACCATAGGAACCACAGGAAACAAGGAGAATCAAGGCTGACAAAAGTGATAGGAGCAAGATTATCTTATGAAACTGCATATGCATAGGGGGATCTCCTCTCATCTGGCCTCTATCTGATAGGTACCAAATATCTAAAGCGAAGTAGTAGCAAGACGGACAAAATACTACGAGCCAGGTTATTTTTGTGTGCGTTGTGTATCAACATGTATCAACGTAACTCAGCAGAGAAGTGTTATATGGTGGGTGATTCAGGCTATGGAGGAAAATACTTGACGCTGGCAGACATCTCCCATATGATGGGGCTTGAGGAAGCGCTGCGATTATGAAGCGCTTTCAGTGTATGGCTTACTTAAAGAATTTGGCGCAGTAATAGCGAGAAAATCGAGCATTGAATATGGCTGAACTGAGATGGAAGGGCAAAGAGGACACCCGCACTCAACAAACTCTGAGTGAGCACACCTCAACTGTGTATCACCTCCATACATATGAAACCCACGGTCAACCGACAACAGCCTCCTCCAAAAATACCTGGCACAACCGGCTGATCTGGGGCGACAAACAGGACGTTCTTCCAGCCCTGCTCCCCGAATTTGCCAGCCGCATTCACCTTATTTACATCGATCCCCCGTTTATGACGGGTCGCAATTTTATGAGCGGAACACAACTGGCCTATAGCGACAAGTGGGATAACAACTTTGATACTTATCTCCAATGGCTATATGAAACTTTTGTAATGCTGCACCTCTTGCTCTCAGAAACAGGTAGCCTCCACGTGCACCTGGATTGGCGAGCTACCCACTACGCCAGGGTGATCCTGGACGAAGTGTTTGGCTTCAGTCCTGATGCAGAAGGCCCTGGCTTCAAAAATGAGCTCATCTGGCACTATCAATCAGGAGGGCGGGCGCAGAAGTACTTTGCCCGCAAACACGATACCATCCTGCTCTACACCAGATCTGCGCAGTATTGCTTCCATGGAGAGCGGATTGGCGAGCGGCGAGGGGCACAGAAGCGCAATCACATGCGGAAAGAGGTAGGAGATGATGGCCGTATCTCCTGGACGATCCGTTCGGCAGGCCGAACCTACACTTACGCTGAAGACACGCCTATGACTCCTACCGATGTCTGGAGTGACATCAGCCACCTGCATCAGAAAGACCCTGAGCGCAATGGCTACGCGACACAAAAGCCAGCCGCGCTGCTTGAGCGCATCATCCTGGCATCGTCCGAAGAGAATGACCTTGTGCTCGATTGTTTCTGTGGAAGTGGCGTGACACCTGCTGTAGCGGAGCAACTTGGTCGGCGCTGGATTGCCTGTGACCAGAGCGAGCTAGCAATCCAGGTGACACGCGAAAGACTGCTGGCAAGGGAGTCCGCACGGCCTTTTGTTGTGCAGCGAATCGAAGAATGAGCTTTCGCATCATGTCCCTCGCGTTGGTATAGTATAATCCATCAGGCAAGTGATCAACGAAAAAGGGCCAATCACCAATGTTAGAACTGCTCGAATACCTGTTTCGACAAGTACAATCCTACGTTCACTCTGAACGCTTCGATCGCAACAAGGTCTACTTCCAGTCAGCGCAACATACAACAATGCTGTTTGATCACGAGGCAGAAGAACTGATTATCAACGGGTTGATTGAAAGCGGCTATGGTTTTGAAGTGATCACAGAGGAACGGCCAACATTCACGACTTCTCCGTCTCCCGCGTACCGAATCGTGGTTGACCCGATAGACGGCTCAACTAATGTTGTTCAGGGCATCATGACGGCAGCAGTTTCGCTCGCTGTACTGCCTGCTGACATGCCTATCACTCCTGAGCATGTACAGTGGGCGCTGGTCGGTGAAGTTTTTAGTGGCACAATCTACCAGGCAGAGCGTGGTAAGGGAGCCTTTCGCGATGGACAACGCTGCAAGGTGAGTGAAACGAAGCACTTGCGGGGTTGTGTAGCTGGCATGAACTTTGATGGACGTGATCTGATGACACTACGTAAGTTGGTTACTGAGCGACCAACACCTGGGAAAGTACGACGTACTGGTAGCTCGGCAATGGATATTGTATATGTTGCCAGTGGGGCCTACGATGCCTACATCGATATTGGGAATGTCCTCACTGCCGAGTCATTTATGGCAGCACTGAATGTTGTACTGGAGGCAGGCGGCATGGTCAGCGATGAACATGGGAAGGACTTGCATTCGATTACGAACTTGACTGAGACCTTTTCCCTTGTCGTAGCAGGAACCAGAGAACTACATCAAGAGATTCTGGACAAGATCAACGGAGGTGGAGGATCGTAGGGGCGGGAGTGGTGTGGGGCTGGGTGGGGGCCCTTGTGGCCGCCCGCGGTGCTTGCGAGGAGCCCAACTCGCCCCCAGGTGGGCGGCCACAAGAGCCCCTAAAGCGACGCATAGAGAGTCCTGTGAACCAGATCATAGCAGACGGCGACGCAATAGAGTATAATTTATCTGTGAGCAATTGAAATAATTTGGCACTATTCCTATGTTAGTACCGTTAGCAAAGCATGTTTTAACCGATTTAAAGCGACGAAAGATCATTCTGAGGAATCAAATTTATGCGTGAGCAGTATCAGCGTTATGTGCCACTCCTTTTCAGTATATTGATGGCATGTCTGCTCCTTTTCAGTGCATGCAGCAGCACCAGCACCGCACCTTCTAGTGGACCGACAACCCAGAATGCCCCTGCTATCGACTCCAGTCTGAAAAATCAGGGCGATATGCAACTGCAAACCTTTCAGCAATGGATTGCCTTGATGCAACAGTACGGTGGGAACATCACCTCCTTCCAGCAGCAGTATACTGCCGACCAGCAGGCACTGGCGAATGCGAAGACCGATGCCGCCTATAAGACTGCATTGAACACCTTAAATGCGCATGTAGAGTCCATCAAATTCCCAGCAATGCTAACGGAGGCCCGGACTCTTTTGCAGCAACTTCAGAAAAAAGCAGATGACTGGGGAAAGACCCACCACTACTACGATGACTATGACAAAACCACTTACTCACTCGGTTTTGAGTATACTAAAGATGGCGTTGCCGGCTGGGCGCAGGATGAGTTGAACGCATCGGAGACGATAGCTGCCCTTCAGCAAACCATTGAAGACCTGAACATGTACCTGACCAATTTTGATGCGATGGCGAAAAATACCTCTGATAAGACTCCCTACAACCAGTTTCACCAGACCGACCTGGAGCTCTTGAAACACTACGATCTGATGAACAAGAAAGTCGTTGTTGTCTCATTGGAAGAGGAGGCCATGCGTGTATACCAGAATGGTCAGCTTGTGAAGGCGTTCCTGGTGACAACTGGTCGTCCGATCAAGCCAACCCCTCCAGGAGTATGGTGGGTAGAAGGGAAGAAGTCACCAACCACCTTTAAGTCAACCGCACCAAAAGGTTCACCTGATTGGTATCCTGACACGCCTATCAACTATGCGATGCAGTACCATAGCGGTGGCTACTTTCTCCACGATAGCTGGTGGCGCAATGATTATGGTCCCGGTACCAACTTCCCACACGAAGATTCGAGCGGAGATAGCTTTTCAGCCCAGGGATCGCATGGTTGTGTAAACATCTCGACAGAGAACGCAAAATGGCTATATGGCTTTGTTGAGTTGTTTACGCCAGTTCTGATCTATTAAAGCAGCCTGGGCATGGGGCATACGATTATATACCGCTAACCAATTCGTAGCGATCTCAATCTGGGCCTCTTTGAGTGTCATAGCTCCTGAACAGACCTGGTCGTGCAGGTAGTTTTCGACTTGATCCTTTTCATGAAAGCCGGGCGTTGGATTGGCAGCCTCAGGCCAGAGATTGGAGATGTCATTGGAGCCACCCAATTCCAGGCTGACCAGGTGATCGACTTCATATTCACCTGGCAAGTGATGCGATATCTCATACTCCGCGTAGACCTGGTCTTTTTCACTGAGTGGGACATTACGAACAGAGCTGGCGTATCCTGACTGGCAAATGATCTCTTTTGTTGCGTTAGGGAAAATATCGCCAGGGGTACATGCCGAGTCTGGAAGTCCCCCGTGAGCCATACATCCCGAAGTTTTGGTTTGCACCCCCCAGTGCGGCTCACCACGGGTTGTGCTGGATGACGTGGGTGCTGATGCAGGTGCCGATGTGCTGGGGAGAGTGATCTTCAAAGAAGAATGAGAAAGATTGTAGAAAACAACAATCGCAATGAGCAAGAAGACCAGTGTAGAAATGGTAGAGTATCTTCTCCTTCTCATACAGACAACCTTCTTTCTGTGAATGCGTGAGAGTGCAAGAGTGCAAGAGTGTAAGGCTGCTTATAGCCTGGTAATAACCCGGACACCTTGTACACTACAAAGAGAAACGTGTACATAAAAGCGCTTCTCTACTAGACATAACGATATGATAGGGGCCTACGTGTACAATAAACGAGGTACAAGTGGAGAGGCTAAATCATCAAAAGAGAAGCAGTGTCACCGAGGCGTCAATATAGCGCTGAACCCGGTCCACATACCCAGGAACATCGCATGGGTCATACGTGTGAAGTTGGCGGGGGAAGAATCGGCAATGTAAACAGACTGGCTATCACCCCCGCGCACCACAAAAAGATGGCCACCAGGGAAATAGTAGTTATCACGTACACTCACAATAATTGGGGAGCCTTTGTTGCTGAGGAGGATCAGCTCATCCAGAGTTCGCGCATGGCTGAGGTCTGCATTGAAGCCAAAATATGCCGCTGTCAGAGATACACCTTCGTCACGCAGCAATCCCATCTGCACATTCCATACACCCAACTTCAATTCTTCTTCTAGAACATCACCTGCAATCAGGTGACGTCCATAGGCATTCATGACCATTACCATGGCAAAGCCTGAACATGAGGAATAGGACCAGACATGCCACTCATAATCATTGTTGTACTGATTACGTACAGCAGAATCCAGCCGTACTAACCTCACGCTTGCAGTATCAGGAAGCGGATGGGAAGCTGGATGAATATCTGTGGGTTGGGAGTAGGAGAGAAAGTTGAAACCGAAGCCCTTGCTCAGATCCCGCAAGGTGCCTCCTGCAAAGCCACCTTGTACAAAGAGGGCTAGCAATAACATAAGGAGCAGGCCAAGGGAAACAAGTGTACGGCGACGGGTATACCAGGAGGGCGACAATGGAACCAAAGCGCCTGGCTCCTCACCACCAATGGCAACACTATCCAGCATCTGCAAGACCACCGTTACACGACTATTAGGGGAGCCTGATACGTTCTGCTTTTCGGTAGCTGGTGCCAGCTGGGAACGCTTGCGTTTGCGCCAGCTACTGAAGGCGAGGTTGACAACGACCAGCAGCATCACACAGAGAAAGAACACCGTGATTACGGCAGGCAGCATACGTTAACCTCACTATAAAAATACTACTGAGTACTAGTATAACCTGAGCAAGAGAAATTATAGGCATTTCTGCCAGAAAACAGCCAAATAGTGCTAGTCTGCTTCAACGACCTTTACCACATCCTCCTGTCTAATAAACTGAGGTAGGCATATGAATTCTGGTAAAAGAGGTACAATTATGTGCTACCATAGGAGAAAAAGGGCAAAGGAGCAATCGTGATGGGTGAATATGTCAACGCCCAGAAGGAAGAAATTGCTGGTCTGTATAATCGCGCTGCACCAACATATGGACGTGTCGGACCTGATGTCTTCTCTCACTTCGGCCGTCGACTTGTAGAACTGATAGGCATTATAAATGGAGCACAGGTTTTAGACGTAGCTGCTGGCCGGGGAGCTAATCTCTTTCCAGCAGCAGAAAAGGCTGGTCCCCAGGGACACGTCACCGGCATTGACCTGGCCGAAATGATGGTTCAGGAAACCACCGCAGATATCAATCGCAGGGGCCTGAAGAATGCCACGATGCTCCAGATGGACGCTGAAGACTTGACCTTCCCCGATGCTTCTTTCGACTACGTGCTCTGTGGATTCGCCATCTTCTTCTTCCCACGTCTTGATCGTGCCCTGGCTGAGTTTTACCGCGTCCTGCGGCCCGGCGGAAGGTTGGGTATAACTATCGCCAGATACACCGATGAATGTTCGAGGCGGTATGAGGAACTGCTTGTTGAGTATCACAAACGGTATCAGTTCCAGGTCAGTCCTGGAGGTGGCGGCTTTCGCAACTCGTCCGAACTCCAGGTATTCCTGTCCAATACAGGGTTCGTAGATATTCAGGTTATCACTGAGGACGCCGAGTTTATCTATACAGATGAGCAGGAATGGTGGGGATCGAAGTGGACACACGGTCCCCGTTATTCACTGGAGAGAATGCAGCCAGAGGTTCTGGACAGCTTCAAATCCGAGGCATTTGCTATGGTTGAGCCGCTTAAGCAGCCAGATGGCATACATGAGCGATGGCAGCCGTCATATATCATAGGCACAAAGCCAGGAGAATGACCGTCTTTGATTGTCACGGTTCACGAGAGCTTTGCTTCTCTTCTTCTATGATCTCCTGGCAGAGAGCAATACACTCACTGCAGATATTCACTCTATTAGGGCCAACATAGAGATGTTGTACTTGATGCTGCCTTTTGCCGCAGAAGGAGCAGCGGTGTCCACTCTCCTGTGAGCGTTCACCACTTCCTGAGCTGAACATGGCAACACATTCACCACAGACGTAAACACCCCCCGGTCCAGCAATCAGGCGCTGCACCGGGTCTTGATTTTTGCCACAGAAGGAGCAAATGTATGTTTGTGTCTTCTTTGTGTGTTTCATGATAGTACCCTTTCACTTTGTGATAGTGGCAGACTTTGAGATGCTTACGCTTGTGACTATGGAAACTACCCAACACTCATATCGTATACCTCAACGTCCTTAGCCATGCGTTTTCGGTAGATGCGCACACGATGCACCCGAACATTGAGGGGAAGCAGTAAGTACTCAACCTCATCTCCCTCGGTACATGGACAGGCACTCAGGGAGCCGTGCTTGGAAAGATGAAAACTTCGATGCTCCCCAGCATCAAGGATGCCTAATTGATGATAGTTGTGATAGACGCGCCAGGATATCTCTGTCCGATTCGCCAGTTCTAGCTCTTCATCATCACCAGCAAATGCAAGCTTGATACGCTTCCTTAGCCATCTAAACCAATCGCCAGAACGCTGTGGCGATGTTTCCAGTTCGGGAGCACCCGGTCGCTCCACTTCGGTGGGAGACTTTATTGCCATAAGTAAATTGATACCTTTCAAACTATCACCACGCTCTACTGCTGACCCAGTTCACGCAAAGTTTGCGTTCGTGCTCTCTTTAAGTCGACTCCCAGGCTATCGAGTACGTCAGCGCCAATTCCTTCTCCCTCGCGTATCATCCCCAGAAGCAGATGCTCCGGCCCGACATAGTCATGCTTCAAGCGTTGAGCCTCATCAGCAGCTAACTCAAGTACCTTCTTGACACGACCAGTAAGGCGAAATCCAGCCTCATGAGGAGCCTTACAGCTTCTCCGACCAATAATAGAGACAGCGCAACTACGAATCTGACCCAGAAAGCTCTGGTGCTGGAAGGCAGGGCTTTTGCGGGTAATGATGAATTCAACACGACTACGAACCTGCACCAGTTCTACATCGAGGTCATGCAGAACCCTGGCAGCGAGACCTTCACCCTCACTTATAAGCCCCAGCAGAAGATGCTCGGTGCCGATGTAGTTATGGTGAAGATGTTCAGCTTCCTCCTGCGCAAGCACCAGCACTTGCCAGGCAGGCTGCGTAAATTTACTGTACCGCTCTATATCACTCATTGGTATACCTCCTTATGAGGTGAACACTATCTCACCAATGTTAAACGTTCATCCTCAATCACCACTTGAGTTCCGCATACCCGATTAATACGCTCCGCTAACGAAGGCTCACCCCAGGCTCTGCGATGCGGCTTACGACTGCGATCTGCCAGTGCATGTAGACCCTGACAAGCACGATTTCGCCCTAACCATTTCACTACCAGGTTATCTGCTGCAAAAGCCATCGCTCGCCCTTGGACATTCAAGAGCCATAAAGAAGATGCAAGGACAATTATGGCTATAGGAAGTCCAATGAATGCTAAACCGAAGCGCCAGAACAAGACTGCTAGAGCACAGGCAAGTAACAAGAGAGTAACCAGGGCGAGACGTAAGAGTACATACCAGGATTTACGAATACACAGGTAGCGTGCTAACCCACCGGCAAGCAGTACCTCAAGTTCGGCTTGTTCTATTGACAATCCCCCATCCAACGGCAGCATAAGCTTGATGGCCTGCCTACGCAGTAAGGAAACATGTACGGCAGGTGCACGCAGACGGAACTTGAATGCACAATCTATTGCCGGAGTATGGGATAGACGAGCTTCGTGTACGATACGAGAAAAAGCCTCCTGGATATATGCAGGCACAGACCTCCTGGATCGCTGAGGATGGTGCCACAATCGTAATCGCAAGCGCTGAAACTTTCGTGAAGGCTGTGAGCCAATCCTGGCTTGCAAACGCTGCCATGAGCTTGCTGGTAAGGGTTGCTCTCGCAGCCGAGGACTATAGTATACTGCGAGACGCTCCTCTAATTCTGCCTGTTCTTTATCTCCCCTCTCACCAGATTTCCACTCGTACATAGCAGTTCACCCCCTTTCACTCTTCAGCAGCAGCCGCAGACGCTCGCGTGCTCGATTGAGCCTTGATTTGACAGTACCCACAGGCCAGCCCAATACCTGCGCAATATCAGCCTCCGTTAAATCTGCCCCATAGCGGAGTGCAACGACTCGACGCTGATCAGCACTGAGTTGTGCGAGGGCCTGGCGTATTTCCTCGCGCTGGGCCACCTGCTCTTGTAGATCCACCACGGCCATACGTGTACTAGAAGCAGGCTGACGCTCTAGCTCGACAAACTCCTCCAACGAGATTGGTCGCTGGTATGTTCGCTGTTGTTCCATTACGTCAAGTGCATGACGGTAGAGAATCCGCATCAACCAGGGACGAAACGGGTTACCAGCCTGGAAACGCGGGAGTCCACGCCAGGCGAGCAGAAAAGCACCCTGGGTGATCTCCTCAGCGATCGAGCGATGATGGCAAAGCCGCAATGCTACCGCCATGGCAACGGCATGGTGGGTTTCCCAGAGTTGGCGAAATGCCTCCTGGTCTCCACGCCTTGCTCGTTCGATGAGTTGATCCTCGCAGGTAGCCACCGGTTCTCCTTGCCTGTCGTTGCTCTTCTGTAGATGTACTACGGTGAAAGGAGGGTAAAAGGTTCCCACATTGCATGATTTTTCTGGAGGAACTACAATACAGAGAGAAAAAGGAGTAATGCGAATGCTCTACATCGGCTGTCCTATTTGGAGTTCCAAGGAATGGGTTGGCAATTTCTTCCCACCACACACGCCACAGAGTGACTTCTTGCGTCTCTATAGCAGGAAACTGACGGCAGTAGAGGGAAACACTACTTTTTATGCGATACCATCCAGCGAAACAATTGCTCGCTGGTGCGCTGAGACACCACCAGAGTTTCGCTTCTGTCCTAAGATTCCGCGCACCACCAGTCATACACCAAATCTGGATGCTCACCAGGCGGAGACACGCTCCTTCACCGAGCGTATGCGGGGATTGGGCACTCGCCTGGGGCCAATGTTTTTACAACTTCCTCCGGCATTCTCGCCAGCACAGCTCTCACAATTACAAGGCTTCCTCAACTTCTGGCCGACAGATGTACGGTTGGCTGTGGAGGTACGTCATCCCGATTTCTATAAGGAACCGCACACATCCAATTTGAACACCCTGCTACAGCAGTACAATGTAGCACGAGTTTTGATGGATACCCGACCGATCAGAGTTGGCACCACGGAAGAAAAACAGGTCCTCCAGGCTCGTGAGCGCAAACCTGATCTTCCACTGCAAGTCGCTCTTACCGCCGATATCAGCTTCGTGCGCTATATCGGACACCCGCGCATGGAGATCAATGAGCCATTTCTGGAGACATGGGCACAGCAATTAGCGCAGTGGCTGAAGCAAGGGATCACTCTGTATGTCTTCTGTCACTGCCCATTTGAGGTACATTCACCCATCCTCTGCTATGCCCTCTACGAGCGTGTTAGAGCTTTGGCTCCACTTCCATCGCTCCATTGGAAACCTGAGCAGCTGGATACTGGACCGGAACAGGCACGACTGTTTTGATAAAGGCTGGCACAGGAGTGCTGGATGGTCTGGACGTCGTTACAGTTGCGTCAGTGAAAGTATGACGATCAATCGTACCAGCCAGCACAACTGGCACACCGGCTTTTTTTGCTGCTTCAACCGCACGATCAGCACCCTTCTCAGGAGCAAAACGCCCTAACCAGATAAAGAAATCGCCTGGTTTCTTTCCTGTGGGACGAAATTGATCCATAGGCAGGCCATGATGGACCACCCCGACAAAATTGAGGGGATGCGTTACTTCTGCACGGGCGCTCTCGCTGATGGCAATTATCGGTACAGATGGGGCCCACTCCATGTAGTACTGGTCTGCCTTGCCAAGCCAGTTCTGCACACGGTCAAAAGGAAAACGACTGGTAGTCTATCATTCATTGTGGTCGTTCGGCTACATTTGCGGCATAGGAAAATCTCGTCCCTCCATCTGCTCAAAGGCATAGCGTAGGGAGGGAGGTACCGGATAAGGCCGCCCTGTATGGTAGTTGCACCACACCATGACTGACTTTCCAGTCGCAAAGATGCGCTCGTGCTCGTTCATATCACGTATCTGATGCTCCATGATGAAACTGGTGCGCCCCACCCGTGCTACACGGACGCCCACCTCGGCACGGTCAGAACGTATCAGGGGAAGCTCATAGGTGCACGAAATCTCTTTGACCAGCAGGCCGTAGTGGTAACCGCGCGGTCCCGTCTGTATGCGCGGGTTATGCGGTTCATCGTCCTGCTCCTCCTTATGCTGGTGTTCTTCACCCGAAGGCCATTGCTCCAACCACGGATGGAGCTGGTCAAAATAGTGGCTCCTGGCTTCCTCGAAATAGGTAAAGTAGACGGTGTTATTCACATGCGCCAAAGGATCGAGATCGCGGAAGCGAATCTGGACGGGGTACCAGGAAGAGAACTTATCATCATTCATAGCAATAGCTCATACCGACCTTTCTTCCGTTTTATCTTGCCCATATTCTCCACATCTTAACAGAAGATGCCCAGCCAGGACAACTTTTATGTATTTGACCTGATCTATCCAGCTTTCTGTGACGTAATGTAATGGAGAAGTGTCGGGAGACGAAAGTTACGATGCATAGATCTGGGGATGTTGACCCACGAACACATCAGAAGACGGAGCATATTTCTCCTGGCGATGAGGTTAGTGACGAAGCCCTACTCAACGCCATTGCAGGTGGTGCAGTATGGGCTATGGAACCACTCTATCAGCGCTATAGCCGCATACTCTATTCATTGGCTTACCGCATGGTAGCCGACCACCAGGTGGCGGAAGACCTCTTGCAAGAAGCCTTCCTGGCTATATGGCGACGCGCCAGTTCGTATACTCCGCAGGCGGGGGCTGCCTATAGCTGGCTCGTCTCGATTGTACATCATCGTGCCATTGATTATTTACGTAGTGCGCACCGCCGCTCAGTCATGAAGGAAGCAACGTGGGAAGAGGCCGAAGTTGATGAGAGTACTACAGTTCTTGATGTCTGGGATGATGTCTGGAAGTCTGTGCAAAGTGTGCAGGTACGCACCGCCCTGATGAAATTGCCTCCAGAACAGCGCGTAGTCATTGAACTCGCCTATTTCCAGGGCTGGACACATAGCGAAATCGCCGAAGGCATTCAGATTCCTCTTGGCACAGTCAAAGCACGTATGCGTCTCGGATTAAAGCACCTCAAACGTATACTGGAGCAAATGGGTATTGACGAACGATAGCAGTGCAATCCTGTAACAAAAATACCTGAGCCATCATCGACCCAGGCAGTTCCTCACTTGAATTCGCCAATCATCTCGAGCCACAAAAGGATTTGGGCTGTGACGTTTACCGAAACGAAGGACTGACTGTCTTGTTACTTCACGCAGTGTTATAAACCAACCTGCCTATCTTGTAATATTTGTCCTTGCCCGCACGTCACAGCCCAAATGGTCTGCCATCATCATGTAATGAACCAGACTCCTTTCTTTTCCCTCCGCCATTCTCTCCTCCGCCTCACACTCCAATTATACATCAGGATAACCAGTTTTGCCATCACAGAACTATCACAGGACCATCACAAAAACCTCACATTTCGCGACCCGATAATGAACAGGAACAAATGAAGTCCCATCCGCTCTGGTGATGCACGGCGCTCAAGCCCTGTCATCCTTGGCTCACTGTCATCCTGAGCGAAGCGAAGGACCTCCTCCTCTGTCGCTCTGGTGATGGGCTGCGCTGCCGCCCTGTCATCCTTCGCTTCGCTCAGGATCTCTTCCTCAGTCGCACTTCCTTTGTTCATGTTCATTATCGGCCATCCTCATCTACGCCTATAGTCATGTTTTGTTGTCTCACGACGAGAGAGTATGCTATCATCGCCTCAGCTATTGATATTTTTTTATGAAGGGGAGAAAAGTAGCAAGCATGCAATTCACCACACAGACCCAGCAACTTACCACCTGTCCACAGTGCGATAACGTTGTACGCATCGATGCAGAATTTTGCAATATTTGCGGCCAGCGATTGGGACCTCTTTCCGGTAACGCTCGACCTGGAACTCAGCTGGCTTCTCAACTAGCTTCTGATGAAGATGAAGAGGAGGAGTACGAGGACGAGGAGGAATACGAATATGAAGAGGAGGAAGAGGAAGAGGAGTCAGTTCAGGTAGAGAAGGACGCAGCATCGCAACCTATTCCACCCGCTCCAATCGAGATTCAGAATCTCCTGCGCAGATTACAAGAGCAATCAGCACAGATGGAGATCTATTTTCCGGCGAATCTACCAGGCAAAGCCCAGAGACTTGTCGCCTGGAAGAAACAGCTACAACGCGCACACGCAGCCGCAGAACTCTTTGAGCGCCCCCAGCTCCAACAGATCGAGTCGCAACAGGTGCTCAGATTGCGCCATCACCTTGCCGAGGCTACCCGCGCACTTGATTACACTCGTGAGTACACCGTCAAGTTGATTGGGCACACCGGAGCGGGTAAAAGTACGCTTCTGGCAGCTCTGCTCGGCCAGGATATTTTCCCTCGATTGGCCGGTGGTGCCGTCACAGGAGTACGTACTCGCGTCCGCCTGTGTGGTGAACAGGAACCTGAGGAAATGCAAGTGCATTTCCTCACACGTACCGTCTTTAACGACCTGCTACGCCAGACACAGCAAGGCATCAAAAATGCTGCGAACCAGCGCACACGCGATGCACTGGCAGCAGAACTGAATACCTTGCTCAAGGCGAGCGAAGCGTTCAGTGAAAAGTACCTGAAGGACGAACCAGCACATGTCGAGATCATTCCTCGCGAACGCTGGAAAGAGGAGAGTAGCCGCTATATCGAGGAACCCGCCCGCGACAGCGAGGAACCCCGGCTGGTACGCATGATTGATTATGTCGAGTACACTGTGCGCCCAGGAAAGCATTCAATTCTTCCACCAGGGAGCGCGCTGGTAGACCTGCCAGGCGGTGCAGCCGGTCAATTGCGCCATGACACTATTCTGCGCGATGAATTGAAACATGTCGATGCGGTAATACTGGTGATAGGCAATAACCGTTTCGGGGACGATGACCGCACACAACGTATTTTTGAACAGGTCAGGCGCAAAATTGTCGAGGGACGCTCACCAGATGTTGCTGCACGTATGATTTTCCTGGCAGTTACCCATTGGGACGAGATCAACTCGGTAGCCAGCCTGGAAAAAGCGCTTGGGAGCCTGCGCCCATTACTACGCGAACTTCCTCCGAACTACGGTAGCTACCACCACCATGGTCCTGGCAACAGTTACTTCTTCTACTCGTTGCGTGCCCTCGATGCACTGCTGGCTACCCTCGGCACCGAGAAGCAAAAACTGGATGCTGATCGCCTGCAAGAGGGCCGTGATTATGCAGGTCGCATCCTCAGCGTCTACCCAGAACTGCTCAAGCTTGACTCGACATTGCCTGCAACGGCATCGGCTCAAGACTACCAGAAAGTCACTGTCAAACAGCACGAGGCTATGTTGCGTTTCAGTGGCCTTCCTGAAGTGACCAACGACCTGCAAACCTTCTTGACGAGTAATCGCTACGAGGTGCAGTTACGCCAGGCCGAGACACAGCTCGCCATGTCACTGCAACTCCTGGAAGATCTCTGCTGGGAGCAATTGAATCATCTTGGCGTGCATAGCCGTGATTTGCAGGAACTTCAGCGTGAAATGAACATGCGCCAGAGCAAGCGCGGTGCTACCCGCTTTGAGCAGTTGCAGCGGCGCACAAATGAAATGTACACCGATTGGAACGATGCTCTCAAGCAGTTCGATGCGGTTATCCGTACCGAGAACAACGCCTTCCACCAGGCACTACAAACGGCTCATGAGCGGGCGGCACGTCGGATCAAAATTCGTATCATGCAGGGGCACTACGACCACTTCATCAAAGTCGGTGATGGCTCACAGGGAGATTCCCCTGCCATGGAGATCGGCAATCGCTGGACCGACATCGATGGTTGGAACCTGATCAAAGAACTGCGTCTCAGTTTTAGTGCAGCCCTGGAGCGCGAGTTAAACGAACCGGCACGCACGCTGGCTGAAGCATTCCTCATTCCGATTGCACACAAGGAAGAAATCGAAGGCTCGCTTGACATCAGCCGCGTGGCCCTTGGAGAGTTTGGTGGTGAGCTAGACGAGCTACAAAAATCCTACAGCAGGCTCAAACGCAGTATTCGTGAGAAGGCACGCGATGTCTGTCTCTATGTGACGATGGGCGAACTGCTCAACGAGGATAAATACGCCCCAACCAAAGATGATCCTGCCGTCGGTGCCCTCTACCGCCTCATCAGTACTCCGAGCAAACCAGCCGACATTATCCAACAGGCTCGCCAGTTGATGGGGCCAATCCTCGATGTCATCTGTGGCGGGTTGGCACGCAGCACCGAGCACCGTATCGCTCACCTCTTCCGCTACGAACTGGATAAGCTAGAAACCCGCCAGACCTACGAGGGTGAACGCCTGGATGTCCCCCCCGTCAGTCTACCTGGTGCCTTTGCTGATCTTGTGAGCCGCCTGTACAGTTTGCTGGCAGAGCGTGTGCTGACTTCGGATATGCTGCGTCAGCAATTGGATGCCTTACAGGCTCAGCGCGAGGCCGATGTTGATCGCTGGGTGGAGTTGATCCACGATGTGGAGGTATTGAAGACGGCGCACAGGCAGAATTAACTGAACAAATGCATCTGCCGGTCCTTTCACCTGCCCCAGGCAAGACTATATGACGGTTCTTCCATAGGGGGGCGGTCTTTGCGGCTTACAAGTATAGATTTTTTTACCCCTGGGCGTGGGCATGTTCCCGCGCCCGGCGTTTTTGTCTTTTTCGACGTTCCTTTTCCTTGTGCGTTTTCTTCTTCTTCAAAGCTGAAGGTGTGGGCTGTTTCTGAGGCGGGGTGATGGTCTGGGGCCAGGAGCCCGCCTGCAAGATGCCCACAGCGAACGGTTGGGACTGGTACTGCATGGCAAGCAGGATCAGTCTTCCGCGCACCACACAACTCAAGCGGCGAGCGGGAAGTTGACCTCCCGCTCGCTTTCGCCGTCGCGGGGCGATATGCCGCTCAGGCAATGCTGCGCCCGGCTCGTTGTGCAGCACCTCCGCCTCAAGCTTCGCCTCAGCCTGGCATCCCAGACTCACCCACCATAACTGAGCGAGAGCCATCGCCAACCAGAGCCGCTCCACACTGCTCGCCCGCTCCATTTTACTATGCTGCCACCCCCACAGCCCGCGTTTGAAATCTTTGAACCCGCCCTCAATCCAGGTTCGTAGCCCATACCAACTGACCAGGGCCTGCTCGGGTTCGAGGTCGGTCAGGATGATCCAGGCTGACTTATATCCAGGTTCCCAATGCATCAGCAAGGTCCCCTTGACCCGCCCTTTTTTGCTGGCAAAACATTCCACTTGGCCTTGCCAACTGGTTCCTGGCGTCGGGACCCATCGACTGATCCACTCAAAGTTCTCCTCTCCG
>WNGG01001527.1_pt1 | contig 26241 bp, 26 predicted proteins | sample 5400661 | NCBI WGS metagenome assembly WNGG01 (sample SAMN13153372, study PRJNA577476) | soil metagenome | isolation source: 100 cm soil or saprolite under Garry oak tree replicate 1 | place: USA:California | collected 2016-06-15
TGCTGGCCTCCGGTGCCCTGGAGGACGCTACCCTGCCCGGCGAACGCGATGACGTCCAGTCTCAGCTGGATGCCCTGACCGCAGGCCACGACGTGGACGACGAGCTGGCCCGGATGAAGGCGCAGCTGCCTGCATCCGCAGCCCCGCCGGCAGTCGAGGGTCCCGGGATGGCTTCAGCCGATCCGCCGGCGTCTCCGCCAGAGCAGCAGGCCGGCTCCTGACCGTGGACCGTCGCGTTGGAGTCACCACCAACGAGGGTTGTCCTGAAGACCGGGAGCTCGCACTTCGGGAGCAAGCCGTGTAGTGACGTTGGACCCTGCCAATGGCCGCGCGCCGGGTGCCAGTGTGGAGACATCCGATGAGATGAGGTGCCCATTTGGCAGTTACTCACCGTACCGGTGAGGCACGTCCGGTGTCTGCTGCGCCGCTGGGGGTTGTGGCCGCGGGCTCGATGGCGATCCCCGATGTGCTGGCCAGGCTGGACAGTGGCGGGGCGGGCCTGACGGCGGCGGAGGCGGCCCGGCGCCTGCGGGGGAACGGGCCGAACGCGGTGCGCTCGCACCGCGCGCGGGCGTTTCCGGTGCTGGGACGGCAGCTTCGCTCCCCGTTGCTGATCCTGCTGGCGGTCACGGCCTGCGCGTCGTTCTTCGTCGGTGAGCGCAGCGACGCGGTGATCATCGGAGTGATCTTGCTGGCCTCGGTGGGCCTCGGCTTCGTCAACGAGTACCGGGCCGAGAAGGCCGCAGAGGCGCTGCATTCGAGCGTCCGCCATCGCTGTGTGGTCCTGCGCGGCGGGCATCCGCGGTCAGCCGACGTGACCGAGCTAGTCCCCGGCGATGTCATCGACCTGCAACTGGGCGAGGTGGTCCCGGCCGATGTCCGGCTGCTGGCCACCGCGGGGCTGGAGTGCGAGGAGTCGGTCCTGACCGGCGAATCGGTGCCCGCGGAGAAGTCCGCCGAGGCCGTACCCGCCGGGACGCCGCTCGCCGAGCTGAGCTGCTGCGCGCTCATGGGCACCGTGGTGAGAGCTGGTTCCGGCACCGGGGTGGTGGTCGCCACGGGGGGGCAGGCGGAGTTCGGCCGGATCGCCCTCGGCCTCTCCGAACACCAGCCCGAGACCGAGTTCCAGGTCGGGCTGCGCAAGTTCTCCATGCTGCTCGTGCAAGTCGCCGGGGTGCTCACCTCAGCCATCTTCGTCATCAACGTGGTCTTGCACCGGCCGGTCATCGACGCGCTGCTGTTCTCGCTCGCCATCGCCGTCGGCATCTCCCCGCAGCTGCTCCCGGCTGTCGTGTCCACCAGCCTCGCCGCCGGGTCACGGCAACTGGCGCGGCGCAAGGTGCTGGTCAAGCGGCTGGTGTGCATCGAGGATCTCGGCGACATCGACGTGCTGTTCACCGACAAGACGGGCACCCTGACCGAGGGCAGCCTCCGCTTCATGCGCTCAACCGGGCGCGACGGACGGCCCGATGACGAGCCGCTGCTACTGGGGCTGCTGTGCAACGAGGCCGTCGTCACCGATGATCACGCCGTCGGCGGCAATCCGCTCGACGTCGCCCTGTGGGACTCGCCAGCCGCGCTGGGCCAGAAAGCGGCACTGGCCCGTTACCAGCGGCTCGCCACGCTGCCGTTCGACCACGAGCGGCGCGCGGTGTCGGTCCTGGTAGAAGACGACACCGGCAGCCGCACGATCATCACCAAGGGAGCGCCTGAGGGACTACTGGAACGGTGCGCCGAGGTGCCCGCCGCCGTGCGCGCCGCCCTGGACGCCGAGTTCGCGGCCGGCAACCGCGTGGTCGCCGTCGCCGCCCGCCCCGCGCCCGCCCAGTCGGCCATCACCGCGGCCGACGAGCATGGCCTGCAACTCCGTGGGCTCCTGGTCTTCCTTGACCCGCCCAAAGCCACCGCCCGCCGGGCCCTGGACCGGCTGGCCCGCCTCGGAATCACAGTCAAGGTCCTCACCGGGGATAACCCAGCGGTCGCCGCCAAGGTGTGCGCCGACCTCGGCCTGCCCGCGGGACGGGTCGCGACCGGGGCGGACATCGACGCGGCGGGCGACCAGCTCGGCGCGCTCCTGAAGCAGGCCACCGTTTTCGCGCGGGTCAGCCCGGAGCACAAGGCCCGGATCGTCCGGGAGCAACGGCGCACCGGCGTCGATGTGGCGTTCCTCGGCGACGGGGTCAACGACGCGATCGCCTTGCACGCCGCCGACGTCGGCATCTCGGTGGAGTCCGCCACCGACGTGGCCAAGGACGCGGCGGACGTCCTGCTGCTGGAAAAGGATCTCGACGTGCTGGCTGATGGCGTCATGGAGGGGCGCCGGATATTCGCCAACACGATGAAGTACGTGCTGATGGGCACGTCGAGCAACTTCGGGAACATGTTCAGCGCAGCGGGGGCGTCACTGTTCCTGAAGTTCCTGCCGATGCTTCCCTCGCAGATCCTGCTCAACAACCTGCTGTATGACTCCAGTCAGCTGGCCATCCCCACCGACAACGTCGATCCCGAGCAGCTCGCCCGCCCTTCCCGCTGGGACGTGGGATTCATCAGGCGTTTCATGCTGTTTTTCGGGCCGGTCAGCTCGGTATTCGACTTTGCCACCTTCGGCGTCATGCTGTGGATCTTCCACGCTGGCGCACCGCTGTTCCGTTCTGGCTGGTTCGTTGAGTCACTCGCCACCCAGACACTGGTGATCTTCGCCATCCGCACCCGGCGCATCCCGTTCTTCCGCAGCCACCCCAGCGTCCCGCTGCTGCTCGCCGCCCTCGGCGCCGTCACCGTCGGTGCGCTGCTTCCGGCCACCCCGCTCGCCCGCACCCTGGGCTTCCGGCCCCTGCCAGGTCTCTTCTTCGTTGCCCTGGCGCTGATGGTCGCCTGCTACCTGGCCCTCATAGAGATCGGAAAACGCTGGTTTTACCGCATCGCGCCCGCCGGCCCGGCGATCAGGCACCGCAACCCCGGCTATCGCCTGCTCCGCCGCGCCGCCCGCTTTACCACCGCCGACAGCCTTCCTGACCGGCCCCGCTGACGATCCCGGGGCCAGTAACCTCGTGGCCCGTGGCCAGCGACAACAGGTCAGTTAAGCTGAAACCGGCACAGCTGGCGGAACAGCCGGCGCCAAGTGCGGGGACGGTGTGATGCATCCCAGTGAGGACCCAGCGCGCCAGCCGTCCGGTCAGGCTGTGATCGTGGACGCCGACGGGCTTCCGGCGTTGTTCGACGCGCTGTGCGGCCGGGGTTACACGGTGGTCGGTCCAACCGTCCGGGACGGCGCGATCGTGGTAGCCGAGCTGGCCTCGGTCGCTGAGCTGCCGTTCGGCTGGGGGGTGGAGACCGAAGCGGGGAGGTACCGGCTGCGGGAACGGTCCGACACTGCAGCGTTCGGGCACTCCGCCGGCCCGCAGTCATGGAAGAGCGTGCTGCATCCGGCACGAGCGAGGCTGTGGTCGGCGGATCGGGTGACCGGCACTGTGGAAACTAGCACTGTGGAAACTAGCACTGTGGAAACCAGCACCGTGGAAGCCGGCGAGGCGGCGGAGCCACCCAGATACGCCCTGTTCGGGGTGCGTCCCTGCGATGTGCGCGCGGTCGGCATCCTGGACCAGGTGCTGACCGGCGGCCGGCACGCGGATCCTGTCTACCGCGGGCGGCGCGATGGCGCGTTCATTGTCGCGGTCGAGTGCACGGAGCCGGGCGCGACCTGTTTCTGCACGTCGATGGGTTGCGGTCCCGGTGCCGAGTCCGGGTTCGACCTGGCTATGACGGAGCTGACCGACGCCGGGAACCACCGTTTCGTGGTGCGGGCTGGCACGGCGGTCGGCGCCGACGTGCTGGCGGACGTGCCGAGCCGGGCCGCGGACGAGGCGACAGTCCGGCACGCCGTCACGGCCGTAGATGAGGCGGCCGAACGGATGGGCCGGACCATGCCCGTCCAGGGCCTACCGCAGCTGCTGGCTGACAGCCGCGAGTCCCCGCACTGGGACGACGTCGCCTCCCGCTGCCTGACGTGCGGAAACTGCACCATGGTCTGCCCCACCTGCTTCTGCACGACCACCGAGGACGTGACCGACCTGACGGGCGATCACGCCGAGCGGTGGCGGCTCTGGGACTCCTGCTTCGCCCTGGACTTCTCCTACCTGCACGGCGGCAGCGTGCGCACCAGCGGGCAGAGCCGGTACCGGCAGTGGATCACCCACAAGCTAGGCACCTGGCACGATCAGTTCGGCTCATCCGGGTGCGTGGGCTGCGGGCGGTGCATCGCCTGGTGCCCGACCGGCATTGACATCACTCAGGAGGTATCCGCCTTGGCCAGCCTGCAGGACGCGGAACGGCCGACGACCACGGACGAGGGCGGACGATGACAGCCACGGTAGCCGCGCGGATCTCGGCTCACCCTTTCTTTGCCGCCCTCACTGACACCCAGCGGGCGGTGCTAGCCGAGGACGGCACGGCGGTAACGTTTACGGCCGGGGAGCTCCTGTTCGACGAGGGCGGCGTCGCCGACAGGTTCTGGCTGATCGAACAGGGCAGCGTCGCCCTGGAAATGCGAATCCCTGGCCGTGGTGATCAGGTGGTCGAGACGCTGGTCCCCGGCACGGTGCTCGGCTGGTCCTGGCTGCATCCGCCCTATCGCTGGCAGTTCCGTGCGGTGACACGCCTGGCCACCACCGCGATCGCGTTCGATGCCGCCTCGGTACGCCGTCGCTGCGACGCCGATCCGGCCTTCGGATACGCCATGCTGCGCTCGTTCACGCCGGTCATCACCGAACGGCTGCAGGCGACCCGGCTCCGCCTGCTGGACCTGTATGCCGCCCCGTCCCAGCTCAGGCACGCCGACATCGGGCCAGTGAACGCGTGACCGGCCAGCGGACGGTCACGCCCGGGCCCGCCGGGCCAGCGGCCGAGACGGCCGCGGTGCCCAGCTTTTACCGGGTGGCTTCCCGCCGGGAAGACACCGCCGACACGGTCACCTTGGAGCTGACCGAACCGGCCCGACCGGTCCCGGCCTTCGCGCCGGGGCAGTTCGCCATGCTGACCGCGTTCGGCATCGGCGAGGTCCCCATCTCGGTGAGCGGTCTCGGTGATAGCGGCGGCGGGCGGGCCCGCCGCCTGGAGCACACGCTACGCGCGGTGGGCGCGGTCACCCGGGCGCTGCACGCCGCGCCGCCCGGCAGCCTGATCGGCGTGCGCGGCCCGTTCGGCACCAGCTGGGACGTGGCGTCGGCAGCCGGGCGTGACGTCGTGATCGTGGCGGGCGGGATCGGCCTCGCGCCGCTGCGCCCTGTGGTGCTCACCGCGCTCGCCGACCGGTCCCGGTATGGCCGGATCGTGCTGCTGGCCGGCGCACGGACCCCCGGTGACCTCCTCTACGCCGACGAACTCGAACGCTGGCGCCGCGACGGGGTGGAGGTGGCGGTCACGGTCGACCGGGCCGACAGCGGCTGGAGCGGTCAGGTCGGACTGGTCACGGCGCTCATCGGGCCTGCCGGGCTCGCGCCGGGCAACAGCGTGGCGTTTGTCTGCGGCCCGGACATCATGATGCGGTTCACCGCCGACGCGCTCGCGGCGCGCGGCATTCCGGTAAGCCGGATACGCGTGTCACTCGAGCGCAACATGCGCTGCGGCGCCGGCTGGTGCGGACATTGCCAGCTCGGGCCGCTGCTGGTCTGCCGGGACGGCCCGGTGGTCAGCTATGACCGGGCGGCGGCGCTGATGAGGGTACGGGAGCTGTGATGGGCATGCCTACCTTGGCGGTGTGGAAGTTCGCATCCTGCGACGGCTGCCAGCTCACGCTGCTCGACTGTGAGGACGAGCTGCTGGCGATCGCCGGGCAGGTGAAGATCGCGCACTTTCTGGAGGCCTCCAGCGAGATCCAGCCGGGCCCGTATGACGTGTCCCTGGTGGAGGGTTCGATCACTACGGCGGGCGACGTCGAGCGGATCCACCGGGTACGCGAAATGTCACGGACGCTGGTGACCATCGGGGCGTGCGCGACCGCGGGCGGCGTGCAGGCCCTGCGTAACTTCGCCGACGTGGCGGAGTTCACCTCCGTGGTCTACGCCCGGCCGGACTATATCTCCGTCCTGGCCACGTCAACTCCGATCGCGGCGCACGTGGATGTCGACTTCGAGCTGCACGGCTGCCCGATCGACCGGCGCCAGCTGCTGGAGGTCATCACGGCCCTGCTGGTGGGCCGCAAGCCGAACATCCCGGCCCACAGCGTGTGTTTCGAGTGCAAGCAGCGCGGCAACGTGTGCGTGGTGGTCGCGCACGGCACGCCGTGCCTCGGGCCGGTGACGCACGCGGGGTGCGGTGCCCTATGCCCGGCTTACCATCGCGGGTGCTACGGCTGTTTCGGCCCGATGGAGACACCCAACGCGGGGGCCCAGGTGGGACTGCTGCGCGCCACCGGCATGGCGGAGGCCGATGTCCTGCGGGCCTTCCGCACGTTCAACAGCGGTGCGCCCGCGTTCATCGAGCTCTCCCAGGTCACCGCCGGGCCGCCGCCGGCGCTCGGGCCGCGTCAGCAGAGTTCGCACCCCAGCCTGCCAGAAGGGCGCCTGTTACCGTCCCGGTGATCGTCACGGCTACCGAACCGGTGACCTGATACAAGCCGCCTACCGTGACGGCGGCGGTGTTGAAGACAGCGACGGGCGTGCCGGGGCGGATGCGGTCCCTAAGTCTTTTCCCGGAACGGGCTGGGGTGACTAGTGCGGGCGGGCGGTCCAGGCCAGGTGGGTGCCGCCATTTGCGGGGGTAGTCAGCTGGAAGGTACCGCCGTTACGTTCGGCGCGGCGGCGCATGCTGGACAGGCCGCTGGAGCGGGCGGGCGTGCCGAGGCCGCGGCCGTTGTCGGTGATGTCGAGGGTGATCAGCCCGTCCTGGAGCACCAGGGAGACGGTAACGGCGGTGGCGTGGGCGTGGCGTGCGCAGTTGGACAGGGCTTCGCGGGTGACGGCGAGAATGTCATGAGCCAGCGCCTCGTCCGGACCGGGGTCGAGCGGGCCGACGAAGCGGATGCCGGCGGTGAAACCGAGCTGCGCGGTGTGCTCGTCGATGATCTCCATGACCCGGGCGGGTAGGCCGACAGGGGCCTGGTGGGACTGGTGGAGCCCGAAGATGCTGGTGCGGATCTTCTTGATGACCTCGTCCACGGTGTCAATGTAGCCGTTGACCCGTTCCGCGGCGGCCGGGTCGCAGCGGGCGGCGTGGCCCTGCAGCCTCATGCCGAGGGCGAACAGCTCCTGGATGACGTGGTCGTGCAGGTCGCCCGCGATCCGGTCGTGGTCTTCGGCCTGAGCCAGGGTGATCTGGTCGGCGCGGGCCCGGGCGAGTTCCATCGCCACCGCGGCGTGGCCGGCGAAGGCGGCGGCCATGCCCAGGTCTGTCTCGGTGAATACAGGGCGTACCGCTAGCCGACCCAGCAGCAGCGCGCCGCAGACCTGCTCGCCGGCCGCCAGCGGCACGACGATCAGCGGGCCGGTACCGGCGCTCAGCACAGCGGCGGCCGCTTGGCGGCCCTCTCCGGTTACCAGGCTGGGCTTGCCGGTGAGGATCACCTGCCCGGCCAGCGAGTCCGCCAGCGCCTCTACCTGGTTCATCATCCCGGCGGCGAGCTCGCCAGTGACGCCGGCGATAATGACTTGGTCTGCGCCGTGGGGCACGGCCAGCGTGGCAAAGTCCGCGTCCGCGGCGGCCGCGGCGAGCTGGGTGATCAGCGCATGTGGCTGCACTTCCGCACCGGACAACAGCAAAGGTGTCAGCTCGGCGGTAGCGTCCAGCCAGCGGCGGCGCTGCTCGGATTCGGCGAACCGCCGCGCGTTGGCGATCGCCGCGCCGGCCGCCGCGGCCAGCGCGATCGCCAGCTGTTCATCTTCCGCGGTGAACTCCCCGCCCCGGGACCGCTCGGTGAGGTACAGGTTGCCGAAGACCTCCTCCCCGATGCGGACCGGGACACCGAGGAAGCCGGTCATCGGCGGATGCCCTGGCGGGAACCCCGCCGACGCCGGATGACCGGACAGGTCAGCGAGCCGCAGCGGGACCGGCTTCCCGATCAGCAGCCCGAGAATCCCCCGGCCCCTGGGCAGCTCACCGATCCTTCCGACCAGCTCCTCGTCCATCCCTGCGTGCACGAACTGTTCCAGCTCCCCGTCACGGCCAAGCACGCCGAGCGCCGCGTACCGGGCACCGACAAGGTCCCGGGCCGCCCCCACGATCTGCCGCAGCACCACCGGCAAGCTCAGCTCGCCGGCTACCAGGGCATTGGCGCGCAACAGCCCGCGCAGCCGCCCTTGGGTGGCCAGCACGTCATCGGCGCGGTCTACCAGCTGCACCAGCAGCTGATCCAGTTCCAGCCGCGGTATGTCAAGGAAACCCAGTCCGCTCACCGCGTCGGCGGCGCGGGCGCCACCCGGTGTTTCGGCAGCCGACGGTGAACGGGGTCCATCTGTCCGGACGGGATCCGCGGGGATATCGATTCGAGTGCTCATAGCCTCTCCGCGGTCACCTAAACGAGCGGCGGTAGAGGCAGGGTCCGGGCCGGTCAGGCCGCAGTCCCAGTTAACGGCATTAGCGAGTCCGGCACAAGCTGCCGGGCTCGCCGCCCTATGCCGCCGGACGCCTCCGTTGGGCGCTGGACCGGGACGGGCGGCGGCCAGGGCTTCCTTGAGCTCCACCAACGTGACTTCGACGCCCCAGTCGACGGTGGTGACGTCAAGGATCTTGCGGATGTCGAGGTTGATCTTGTCGGTCTCGGGCAGCGTCTGGTCCAGGCTGTGCTGGCCGACGATCTTCCGCAGCGTGGTCTGGGCGATCTGGTCGATGGCCGCGCGGACGTTCTCGATCGTGATGACCGACTTGACCGCGTCGACGACCCGGACCTTACCGGCGCGCAAACGCGCCAGACCTCACAGCGACCGGTCAGCGTGAATGAGCAGGGCAAGGGTCGCTGCCCGGCAAATGTAGGGAGAATCCCTGATTCGTCCGCAATGGGCGGCCGGTAACAAGGTAGTGCGCTGACGTCTGCGTGGCCGGATTCGGTCCCGGCCAGATTGTCCTGCTATTTCCCGGAGGATCAACGCGGGCTCGGGGCCGAATCGGGGTATCGGCGGACGCGTTCAACCAGAGCGGACGGGAGAATGTCATGGTTCGGGCGAGTGCGCATAAGCGATGGGTGATGCCGGGAGCGGTCGCTGCGGTGGTCGCGGTAGGCGGATGTTCGGCCGGAGCACCGCACAGCCAGCCGACCGCTGCCCGCACCGGCGCCACCCTGGCGACAACCGCCACCGGTGCCGGTGCGACCGCGTCATCCGAGGCCGCCGCGGGGACGTCCGGGTGTTCGGCGATCACGCGAGCCGACCTGGTGAGCGTCGGCCTGCGGCCCGACCTGACCCAGCCGAGCGTAAGCCCGGCCCAGGGCAGTCAAGGCGCATACTGCACCTACACCAAGGCCAGCGGAGCCGACGGAGGCATCGAATTCGACTGGTTTCGCGACGACGCCACCCCCGCGCAGACGTGGCAGACCGTCCTGGCCCAGGCCACTTACCCGGCGGGCATCCAGCCAACAGGCCTGGCCGGCGTCACGGACAGCATGTTCAGTCCTGGCGCCGTCTCCGGAGGTCCGCAATTCGCGGACATCACTGTCCGTCGCGGCGACCTGATCTTCGATATCTCGGCTCCACCCGGCTCGGACGCCAAACGCCAGCTGACCCTCCTGGCGCGCATCGTCCTGCGCCGCACGCGGTAGCGCGATGGCGACCGCCGGAGGAGATGCGCCTGCATCCCGGGGCGCCCCCGGGTGCGCCGGGCTGTTGTGGTTCTTCATCAAGCTGCCGTTCATGATTATCGGGATGGTGCCGCGTCTGGGGCAGGTGCTCCGCAATGAGGCGGCTACCGATACCGGGATGCGTGCCCGCTCCGGCAGGGAGGAACTGACGCCCGCCGATGACCAGGCCTTGGTGGCGGCGGGGCTGGTCGAGATGAAGTCGCGCGATGCCGGATTCGATGTCGCGGCGCCAGTACGCGGGGTCGTGCGGGCGAGCGAGGTGGTCGACCAGGCGCGCCGCACCGGGGACGCTTCGGCCGCCCGTCAGGTCTTGTCAGAAGGCCTGTGGCGCGTGTTCGTTATGCTCCTTGACGAGCGCGCCGCCCATGGCGTGCGCCGCCAGGGCACCCACGCGGTCGCGGGTGCCACGGTGGTGGCAGCCACCCGCGACCAGTTGGCTGAGCAGTTGCGCATTCGCTTGGCGTGCCAGGGTGAGCGGTACGAGGTCATCGGCGCGTCGGTGGTGCGCGGCGATCCCGGGCGGAGGGAATGGTTCGAGGATTGGACTGTCCGCCGTGCGGCGACCGCGACGACGCCCGCGAATGGCGGCATCCTGGACGGCCGGTGCCCGCAGTGCGGCGCGGACCTGCGGGTCGACGCCAGCGGAAGCTGTGCGTACTGCAAGGCACTGGTGCTGACCGGGGGACAGGACTGGGTCGTGTGGAGCATCGAGGAGGCGCCATGGTAGTCGCCGAATACGCCTTCGCCGCCGTATGGGGGACTTATCTGCTGGCCTGGGCGCTGGCCGTAGTGGTGCTAGTAGTCCTGGCCATCATGCTCTTTGTCTCGCGCGGGCCCTCGGACACGGTGCGGGATGCCTTCCGCCGCGTCGTCGCGACAGGAGCCAAGGCGGGCTCGCTGCATGCCGTAAGCCAGGGCGGCTCGCCCGCCCGGGTGGCGGCCGCGATCAGGGATCTCCGGGCGGTCGATCCCGGTTTCGACGCGACAGTTTTCCTCGATGGCAGCCGGATGGCCGTGGGCGCTTACGCCATGGCCGTTGCCGCGATGGATGACCGGCTGCTGCGGCGGATTGCGACGCCCGGTTACTGGCAGACGACAAACGGGAAGGCGCTCGCGGCCGGAATCGCCGAGTGGCGGCGGTACGCGAGCGGCCGGCCTGGCACGGCGAACCAGGGACGGGTGCTGCTTGAGGCGAGCTGGCGCGAGCCGGAGGTGAGAGACGTCGTACTCGGCGAACAGGGCATAGACCGGATACCGTGCGGCTTGGCTCGGTGATGGTCGGGGCGATCCGGGCGAGCTGGCAACGGCTTGAGGGAGCCGAGCCGGGCTGGCAACGGCTTGATGGAGCCACCCAGCTGGACTGGGACTTCGTGCGACCCACCGGGCAACGCACCGACCCGGAAGCCGTCTTGCTGCCCCGCACCTGCGCGAACTGCGGCGGCCCTTATCGTTCCGACCTCGACGACGCCTGCCCCCACTGCCGCGCCACACGCCCCGACGCTCAGGCCGGCTGGCGGCTCGACTGTACCTACCTGGTGGTGGACACCTAGCCCCGCCGCGAGGATCGTGCTGCCCGCCAGCCGGGCTCAGAGCTGAGCCTGTGCGTCACCACATCGCAGCCATCGGGAATGGGCTGCGTACCCGACAAACGCAAGACCAGGTCAAAGGCAGTGCCATCATTGTCGGCACCGACGAGCATGCGGTCGGGCTCCGGCCACACCCGTTCGGCCTGTTCATCAGGACCGAGCCGGGTCAGCGGCGTGCGGGCCTGGCGGTTCCCGCGCCGGGAGCCGGGGATCTACTCAACCGCGCAGTTCACCGTTTCCTGCCGACACCGCCCAGGGCCGGGACCTCCCGCGGACCGGGCTGGCTCGGCTCCGGCCGCCAGTCCTGAAGCTGAACGATGCCGGGATCGACCAGTTCCAGGGCATCGAAGAACCGGACGATCTGATCCCGGCGCCGCGCCCGGTACGGCACGGCACCGGTCTGGTTGTAGTCGTCAAGCGCCTTGTTCGCATCCTGGTCGGTGTCGACCGCCTCGTTGAGCGCGAAATAGCCGCCGGACGGCAGCGCGGCTCTGAGCGTCGCCACGATCGACTGGGTAAAAGCATCGTCGTCTTCCGCGGGGTTGCCGATGTGCCCGAGCATGCCCATGAGCATGATCGCGACGGGCTGCGTGAAGTCCAGCTTCTCCCGGGCGCTGCCGAGGATCGAGCCGGGATCGTTCACGTCGCCCTCGATGTAATCGGTATTGCCCGCGGGATTGCTGGTCAGCAAGGCGCGCGCATGCGCGATCACCATCGGATCGTTGTCGACATAAACAACGCGCGACTCCGGCGCGACCCGCTGGGCGATCTCGTGCGTGTTGTCGTGACTGGGCAGGCCGGTGCCGATGTCGAGGAATTGCCTGATCCCCGCCTCATCGGCCAGGTACCGCACTACGCGGATGATAAAGCCGCGAGACGCCCGCGCCAGGTCGAAGATGCCGGGAAATACCGCAGCGTACTCGTCGCCGGCGGCCTTATCCACCGGGAAATAATCTGTGCCGCCCATCCAGTAGTTCCAGATCCGGGCCGAAACCGGCACCGCGGTGTCGATCTTGGCCATCAGGTCTTGCGCTTCCGCGTCCCCCCGCAGAGCCGCAGCGTCATCACTGTTCACGAGGGCCTCCGATTGTTTTCCAGTCGCAGCAATCACGGCTTCCAAGCACGCGAATACACGTCGCCCGCACCAGCCTGACACGACACTGGCAGGCGCGCTATTGCACAGTCCCTAATTTTGTCGCTGGCTGGTGTGATGGCAGGGCTAACCCAGCCGAGCCCCGCTGCACACCGAGAGACACACCACAGGCTGAGCGAGCCGGAGGGCCGCGGCATTGCCTGGACTAAGGAGCCGGGTTGTGGCGACGATGGAAGGCAATGCCTTAAGGCGGCCCGGAAGCGAGCGGGAGACACAGCATGAGCGGCGAGGCTACCGAGGTGAGCGAGGACGTCTATGCCTACATCCAGCCGGACGGCACCTGGTACCTGAACAACACCGGTTTCCTCGTTGCCCTACACAGCCGAGCAGAACGGTCAGCTGATCGGGCTCGACAGCGACATCTTCGACTACATCGCGCAGCAACTGCACCAGAAGGTGAACGTGACGGTGACCAACTTCGCCGGCATGCTCTCCGGCGTGCAGACCCGGCGCGTCGACGTGGCGATCGGCGGAATCGCCTGGTCGAAGTCGCGGGCCGCGGTCGGGCTGTTCACCGATCCGCCGTATTACTCCCCGGTCGCCCTCGCCGAGAAGAAGGGCGTGCACGTCACCACGATCGCCGGATTGCAGGGTCACGCGGTCGGCACCGTGACGGGCTACATCTTCGTGAACGCGATACGCCAGATCCCCGGGGCCACGCTGCACGCCTACCAGGACACCCCGTCGGCGTTCACGGACCTAGCCGACGGGCGAGTCGACGCCCTGGTCATCGACACCCTGCTGGTGATCTACCAGGCCAAGCAGGATGCGGGCTCGGGCCTCAGCAGCGACTACCTGGCGCCGCCGACCGCCGCTCAGCTGGCCGCCCATCCCGGCTACTCCGCCTTCCAGCCTTACATGACCGGCTTCTACGTCCCCAAGCAGGAGTCCGGGCTGGTGACCGCGATGAACCGGGTGATCAGGCAGATGTACGCGAACGGCGAGCTGGTCAAGCTCCTGACGAAATGGGGTGCCAACCCGGACCTGTTCCTGAAGCCTCCGGCAGGCATGGCGCAGCAGCGGCGGGCGGCGGACCGCCCCGCCAGCTGGACGCCGCCGTCGATCCCGTGAGGTTCCGATGCCACTCGCGGTTACATCGTTCGGGCCATTCCACGTCAACTGGATCTCGTGGGCACCCACCGTGGGTGACGGGATCCTCAAGACGGTGGAGTTCACCGTCGCGAGCTTCGCCGGAGCGGTCCTGGCCGGCCTGCTGCTCGCGCTGATGCGCGAATCGCCGGTCGCTCCGCTCCGCTGGCTCGCCCGGATCTACACCGAGATCTTCAAGAACCTGCCGCTGCTCACCGAGATCTTCCTGGTCTACTTCGGCCTGGCATCACTCGGGCTGCGGCTGAGCGTGTTCGAAGCGGGCTGCGTCAGCCTGATCGTGTTCTACGCCGCGTACCTGTCGGAGATCTTCCGCGGCGGGCTGCAGGGCATCGCGGCCGGGCAGCGCGAGGCGGCGCATGCGCTCGGCCTGACCGAGCGCGAGGTGCTGACGCGGGTCGTGGTGCCGCAGGCCGTTCGGCTGGTCCTGCCGGCCACCACGACCATGCTCGTCGACATGCTCAAGTCCACTTCGCTGCTGATCACGATCTCCGCGGCGGAACTGATGACGGCCGGGCAGCTGATCGCCTCGACCACCTTCCAGGCGATGGAGGTCTACCTGGTGATCGGGATCATCTACTTCGCGATGTGCTATCCCCTGTCGATGGCGTCCCTGTGGCTGGAGCGAAGGCTGAAGGCGGGCACGCCGCTGTCGCCACGCCGCCGCCGCCTCATCGGCGAGGTCCGGCTGGCGATGCCGGCCGGCGCGCCCGGGGGCTGGGATGAACCTCAGCGGAGTGGATCACGCGGCCGGCCCCGCGGACGCGTCGGGCCCGGCCGGGGATGCCGCCGTGGTCAGGGTGGAGAAGCTGGTCAAATGCTTCGGCGACAACCGGGTCCTGGACGGGATCGACCTGGTCATCAGGCGGGGCGAGGTGGTCAGCCTGATGGGTCAGAGCGGTGGCGGCAAGACCACCCTGCTGCGCTGCATCAACCTGCTCGAGGAACCCACCGCGGGAATCGTCGAGGTCGGCGGCGAGCTGGTGTCGAAGGACGGCGAGTGCCTGCACCGGTCCCGCCGCGTGCAGCTCAGGCAGCGGGTAGGCATGGTCTTCCAGAGCTTCAACCTGTTCCAGCACCTGACCGCGGCCGAGAACGTGGCCCTTCCGCTGCTGCGCGTGGGCAAGGCGGACCGCACCGAGGCAGTACGACGGGCGCTGGACCTGCTCGCGCGGGTGGGCCTGGCCGACAAGGCGCTCGAGCTGCCGGCCCGGCTGTCCGGCGGGCAGCAGCAGCGGGTCGCGATCGCCCGGGCCCTGGCGCTGCGGCCCGTCGCGCTGCTCTTCGACGAGCCGACCTCCGCGCTCGACCCCGAGTCCTCCCAGGACGTGCTCGGGGTCATGCGCGAGCTCAGCACCGAGGGCATCACGATGCTCGTATCGACCCATGAGGTCGGCTTCGCGCTCGACGCCTCGGATCAGATCGTCTTCATCGACCGCGGCAAGGTGGTCCACGCCGGGCCGCCGCACGAGGTCGTGTTCGGCTCGGCCAGCGAGCGCACGCGCGAGTTCTTCGCCGGCTTCGTCCGCTACGGCAGCACGGCCGGCCCCGAGGGATCCGCTTGATCGCTATCGTCGGCGGAGGGGTCATCGGGCTGTCGGTCGCGTACTACCTGTCCCGGGCGGGCGCGGAAGTGGTCCTGTTCGAGCGGGGAGAACTCGGCCACGGCTGCACCTGGGGCAGCGCGGGCTGGATCACGCCCAGCGAGTCAGCCCCCGTAGTCGGGCCAGCGGCCATCCGCCAGGCCCTGTCCTCCGTGGGACGGCCCGCCTCGCCGCTATACGTCAGGCCGACCCTGGATCCCGGCCTGTACCGCTGGCTGCGGCAGGCCATCCGCTACTGCAACTCCGCCGCCGCCGCCCGGGGGCTGCGGGCGGTGGCCGAACTCAGCCGCCCGACCTTCGGACTCTACGATGAGCTGGAACAGGCCGGGCTCGGCGCGGGCCTGACCGCGCGGGGACTGCTCCATGTCTTCAGCCGTCGGCCGGCGGCCGCCCGGTCACTCGCGTCGGCGGCGGTCATGCGCCACTACGGCTACACGGTGCCGGATGACCTCCTCACCGGAGCCGAGCTGCGGGAACTCGAACCCGCCCTCTCCCCGCGGGCCGAGGCGGGCTACCTGATCGGCGAGGAACGGCACATCGACCCGGCCCGGCTGACCAGCGGGCTGACCCGGCTGGCGCGGGAATCAGGCGCCGGGATCCGGGAGCAGACCGAGGTGCAACGCCTGGACTGCGCCGGCCGACGGGTCCGGGCGGTCGTGTCAGGGGAGGGCCCGCTGCCGGTGGACAAGGTTGTCCTGGCCGGCGGGGTGTCATGCGGGACCCTGCTGCGGCCCGTCGGGATCCGGCTGCCGCTGACCGCGGGCAAGGGATACAGCTTCCTGCGCCGCCTGCGCATCATGCCCAGGCGGCCCATCCACTTCGGGGACATCAAGGTCGCCGTCACGCCGTTCCCCCGAGGGCTGCGGGTCGCCGGCACGATGGAGCTGAGCGGCGATAACGAGACCCTGCGCCGGTCCCGGGCGGCGGCCATCGCGCGCGGTGCCGCGCAGTACATCATCGGCTGGGACGAGCTCGACGGCGCTGGATGTGAGCCGGAGGAACTCTGGGTCGGCAGGCGGCCGCTGACCCCGGACGGCCTGCCCATCCTGGATCGCGCGGATCCCGTCGAGAACCTGTTCGTCGCGACCGGGCACTCGATGCTCGGCATCACCCTGGCGCCCGCCTCAGGCAAAGCCCTGGCCGGCTACGTGCTATCGGGCACACGACCCGAACTGCTCGAACCCTTCCGCTTGCAGCGCTTCCATAGGCAGCGGAACATCAGGTGACCGACTGCGGCTTCGCAGGCTTTGACCAGCAGAGTTGCCATCCCAGCCGTCCGGCCGTGATGATCACCGGTCATGCGCCTGCGGTTTGTCTTTCTCCTGATCACGCGGATGGCCTCCTGGCTGCGGCTGTCCCGGCGTGAGGAGACGTGGCGGATCGCTGAGATCCTGCTCCTGCGCCACCAGCTCGCCGTGCTGCCACGGCGGCAGCCGTGCCGCCCGAACCTGAACTGGGCGGACCGGGCGCTGCTCGCGACCCTGCTCGCCGTGATCCCGAAAGCGCGGCACCACCTGCTGCGGCTGCTGATCACCCGGACACCGGCCCGGTGGTGCTCGTTGATCACGCCGCCGAGTACCTTCCGGCGCTGCACCTGCACCTCAAGCGGCATGACGACCGGCTCGTCATGCTCGGGTGGCCACTGCCGCTCACCAGGGATCGGGGGGAATAACCGGGCCGTGGTCAAGCCGGGCGGCTGAGTCCGTGACCGCCGGTGAATCGGCCAGGGCCTTTATATTCATGTGGCCTGGGCGGCCGGGCCGGGCGCTGGAGTCCCTGATCACCGGTGGCGGATCGGGCTTGAGCAGCTTGGCCTGTGCCACGCCCGCCGGGTGTGTGCTGCCCCAGGCCAAGGCGGGGCTGGCCGCCCAGGCGAGGGCGAGTGCCAGCGCGCCGCCCGAAATGGCGACACCCAGATTCTTTGTCATCTGCCGCTCCCATGCCGTAGCCCTGCCGTCTGACCGCAGGCTAGGCACCTGTCCTGAAGCAGCCCTGATACACCGCTGAAACCCTGGGCCTGTGGGTGCCGCAAACCGTGTCACCCTATATGACCTGGGCGTATTGGTGGTTGAGGCCACCGGGCCGGTCTCGTGCTTCCGCACTACTGGATTCCGGGCCGGTACTGATAGAGATTACGGATCGTGTCCACAGCCCAAGCGGGTTCCCCACCCGGTTCTCGGCTTAGCCGGAACCTTCATCGAGTGCGGGTGTTGATCGTCGCTCGCGCAGCGTCCAGATGCGCGCAGCGCCGCCCGCCACAGCACCGTCCGCAGAACGCGCTGACCTGCGCAAACCAGCAGGCATAACCTCTGCCCAAGCGCATCCAGCCAGACGCGAACGCGCACCGAGCTGGTGACACTGATCGACCCACTGGATCGGCGCCCGGCAGGGTGTGTGGCATCGCGTGCAGGGCGCCAGGTCAGCGGCGGGGTGTCTTGCGGGCCGGCGGCAGGCGGGGCCACCAGCCGGGTACGGCCCGCCGGTAGGCCTGGTACTGGGCGCCGTAGCGCCGGGCCAGCGCGGGCTGCTCGTACCCGTGGACGAACGCGATGAAGGCGGCGGCTACGGCAGCGGCGTAGCTCAGCAGGACCGGGCGGCTCAGCAGCAGGGCCTGGCCGGTGATGACCGCCAGCACCGCCAGGTACATGGGATTGCGGACGTACCGGTACAGCCCGCGCACCACTAGCTGCTCGGTGGGCGCCGGTGGTGCCGGGGTTCCCCGGCCCTGGATCGCGAACTGCGCGAACGCGGCGAGGAGCGCCGCGGAACCCGCGGCGGTCAGCGCCGCGCCGGTGATCCGCACCGGCGCCGGATAGGCGGCGCCGGTCTGCCATCCGGTCAGCCACCAGGGCATTAGCCCGGCCACTACTCCGGGTGCGAGCACGAGGAAGACCGCGCTGCCGGCGGTCGCTGTTATCTTCCGCATCGGTCTGCACCCGGAAACCGGCCGGGCACCCTTGCCCACGGCACCACCCGCGCTGAGGACAGCGCACCGGCTGTCGTGAGCTTGCGGATGCCCCGCGTGCCGAGGATGCGCACTACCGTGCCGCGGGTGAAGTACTGCTGCGGTGGCACGATGCCGGCGAAGGCGCCGAGGAACCGGTCGGTCTCCTGCTGGTCGGCGGCGACGGCGGCGAGGAAGTAGCGCTGGCCGGGCGTGGCCGGGGGAAAGGCGGCGAGGCCGAGGGTGAAGTCGTACATGCCGCGGATGGCCCGGTCGCGGCGCCGCTGATGGTCGAGCAGCGCGCTGGCCAGCGGCCGGCTGCCGCCAAGCCCCGCAGTGACGGCGTCGGACAGGTAGCTGGCGTCGCGCAGCGCGCTGGTCATGCCCTGCGCCGAGATCGAGTCCATGACGACGCCGGCGTCCCCGGCCAGCGCCCACCCGGGCCCGTGCGGATACCGGAAGGTGTTGGCGTGGTGCGCAGCCGTTCCGCCCTGCTGCCGCTGCGGACACGCTCGCCCAGGTCGCCGCACAGGTCGAGGGAGCGCAGGTAATGACCTTCCAGGTCGGCGCGCGCCGATGCGAACTCGGTCATCGGTGCCGCCGCATAGACCATGGTGAGCTCGTCGTTGGTGGGGAAGACCGCTACCGCGCGCCCCGGCCGCTGGTACAGCTCACCGCCGGAGACCGGGACCCCGGCCCAGTAGGAGTAGCTGGCAAACGACTGCACGGGCCGCTGGCGATACCGGCGGGCGCCGACCGCGCCGGCCACCAGTGACCGCTTCCCGTCGGTCCCGATCACCAGGCTCGCGGTCTCGGCCACGGCCGGGCGGCCGCGGGCGCTGCCTCGTATCCCGGTGACCCGGCCGCCGGAGCCCGTCACCTCCGTCACCCGGAAGTTCTCGCGGACCTCCGCCCCGGCCTGGCGTGCCGCCTCGACCAGGATGGAATCGAGCAGGGTCCGCCGCGGGCTGTACAGGGCGTCTACGCCCTCACAGGCGGGGAACTGCCCGTCCATGACCAGTCCGCCGCCGGCGTCGAAACGCACCCGGCGGGCCGGCGGCGTGCCCGCCGCCGTCAGCTTGCCCAGAAGGCCCCACCGGTGCAGCAGCGCCGCGCCCGGAACCTGGAGCTGATGGGAGGAGATGGTGTCACTGGGAAACGAGACCCGGTCCACCGCCAGCACCCGCAGCCCTTGCCGGGCGAGCAGCATCGCGGTGGCCGCGCCGGCCACCCGGGCCCCGACCACGATCACGTCGTACCGGCCAGCGCCCATCGCCGCCTCCTTGTGCCCATCCGCCATACGCTACCGTATGGCCGCTCCGTACGGTAGCGTACAGTCATGGCGGAGCAGAAGGCAAGCGGCCAGCGGCGGCTCACCCGCGACGACTGGATCATCGCCGCCCTGGGCGCGATCGCCGACGGCGGCCTGGCGGCCGTGGGCGTCGAACCGCTCGCCGCCCGCCTGGGCGCCACCAAGGGCAGCTTCTACTGGCACTTCGAGAACCGGGACGCGCTGCTGGAGGCCGCGATCAGGCGCTGGGAGAAGGAGACGACCACCGACGTGGTCGCGGAGATCACCGCCGCCCAGGACGCGCCGGCCAGCCAGTTCCGGCGTCTGGTGGCCGGCGTGATCGAGCGCGCCGAGCAGGACCGGGTAGGCCCGGCGCTGCTCGCCAGCGCCGCTCATCCCGCGGTCGCACCGGCGCTGCAGCGGGTCACCGCCGCCCGGCTCAACCTGATCGCCACGGTGTTCCGGCGGATCGGCTTTCCCCAAGCGGAAGCCCGCCGCCGCGCGCTCCTGGCCTACAGCGCCTACCTCGGGCACGGCCAGCTCGCCCACTCAACCCCCGGCGTCCTGCCCGCCACCCGGGCCGGACGGCGCGCATACCTCAATGACGCCATCCATGCCCTGACCACCCGATGACACCCCCGGCCCAGGATGTTCCGCGGACCTGCCAGGGCGTCAGCCAGCTCTCCGTGAACCGGCAGCCGGCTGGCTCACCGTCCCCGCGCCTCAGCGGCCAGGCGAACGCCACCGTCAGCGCCAGATATCACCCCAGCCCGGCCGCTTAGCCCAGCGGCATCAGATCAACACGATCTGCGTGCCCTCCGCCGGGAAGTCCGGCAGACCGCCCTCACGCCAGATCAGGCGGCTCGGCGCGCGGTTATCTACACAGGGCAATGAGCCGCCGACCGCCTGGCAGCCTCGGTTACAGGCCCGACGTATGGTCAGCCGACCTGAATATTTATACATCGCCGTCATGAGGGCGGTCGTCCGCTTCTGCCGCGATGTGATCGCCAGTCAGTGGAACTCCGCGGTCACCTCGATCTTGCCGATAAGGCTGGCGTTCAACGCGTCAAGGTCTGCGGCGGGGATCCAGTACTCCAGGATGGTCTGGCCGCCTGGTGGATCTCGTAATTGTCCAGGAAAGACCGGCGGACCTGGAAGCGAGTAACATAACCCGCGCCGGACCGCCGGACGTTCCAGTCGCGGGCGATCATCGTGGCGTATTCCTCGTTGAGCACCGGGTAGAAGATCGGCTGGCCCTCCAGCCGGGGTGGCCACTTCCGCCAGCCCGATGCTTCGACCAGCGCGAGTTCCTCCGGCCCGGTGGGCCGCCACAGCGTTATAGTGCCTATCCCAGTGGTCACGGCCCTATGATGCCGTCCTCATGCTTGCGACAGCGACCCTATTCCTCCGCCAAGGGGCCGGGTTGCCGGGTGACGCATTGTGGACACGTCGTCGGCTGGGGCGCGCGGAGCTGGCGCGTGTTGATCAGCGTGCCGGATTCCTGGAGCGGCTGTCGAGCCAGAGCGCCCAGGGCTCTATCGTGCCGATCTGAAGCAGTCCGGCGGAAGCCCAGGGATCCCTGGCGAGGCGCGCCTTGATGTCGTTCTCATCCGCCGCCTCGACCACGTGCAGGGTCTGCTCGCCGTCGCCGACCGGGCCGCCGAGGATGACGAAGCCATCATCGACAAGCCCGTCCATGAATGCCGCGTGCTCGTCCCAGCCGTCTTGGTCCCGGATCGGCTGCGACGGGTCCCAGCCCGGGCCGTGCACGAGCCTCACTGCGAAATTGGCCATGGGCGGAGCGTACTGGCCGCCACCGACATCCAGCTCGCCTCTGTCATGCTTCACGTCTGCTACCTGAACGTCCGGTTTGCCGCGTAGCGCGGCCAGGCGCTTTTCCTGCTGCGGAGTTGTCGCGGGGCGCCGCTTCCTCGTCAGGAGGCGTGCCGGGTGAGGTGGACCGCTGGGAATGACCGGCCAGGACCGTGGCACCGCGTCGGTCACCGGGTCATAGCACATGATGGCCAGGCGGGACCGTCGTTCGAAGGCCGCTGCTGCGGCCGACACGGGAAGCGAAGGGCCGGCAGCGCCGGTCTCGGTGTAGTGGTGATCAGGGCCGCGGGCGCACACCCAGCCCGCAACCGCCTGCCAGATCTTCACCGGCCCGGCAACCTCGGCATGGACGAGCTTTACTGAGCCGTCGCTCTCGACGAAAGCCGCCGCATCTTCCCAGAGCAGGTCAGGCACCGGTCCCGGCCGGCGCGACCCACCGCAGGAGGGTCAGGCGTTCAGCGCGCGCAGCGCTGCGTCCAGGATCTCGGCCCGGTCGGCAGGGGTGAGCTTGGCGTCGCCTTCCGGAGCCGGGTCGATCGACATGGCGGCCATCGTGGCGTTCTTCACGACGCCGAGGGCCGCGTGCGCCCGGATGACTGCCGCGCGGTCGGCGCCACGGCCGGTGAGAGCCTCGATCACCCGCTCGTTCATCTGAGAGGACTCCGGTAGCTGCTTGGTGATCATCTCCAGGACTGCCGGGTCGCGATCGATGATGACGGCCAGCTCGCGGGAATCGGCGGCGAGGTCGATGAACGCGCCGAGCAGTTCCCCGGCCGGCGGCTGACGCTCCTGCAGGCTACCGAGGAGCCGGGTGTAGGCAGCGAGCGGCTCCGCTATCAGCCCCCGCAGGATGTCTGCTTTCGACGGGAAGTGGTAGTAGAGCGCGGCCGTGCTTGTGCCTAGTTCGCGTGCGATGTCGGCGATCGAGGTACCGGTGTAGCCCTGCCGGGCGAACAGCTCACGCGCGATGCCGAGGATCCGCTGCTTCGTGGAACTCGCAGGACTCATGCCCCCAGACTACTTGCTTATCGATCAGTAAGCTAGTAGCGTCGCACTTACTGATCGATAAGTAGGAAGGGTAATCGATGAGTACCGCAACCACAACGGAAACCCGCCAGACGGCTCAGGCGGCCGCGTTCACCTGGACTCGCCGCCACATGCGTTCGCTCCGAACGCCGCGGTGATGATCGCTACCCGGGCCGCCGAGGGGCTGGCCGCCGCCTTCGTCGTCCCCACCACTCTGGCCATGATCTCCGGTGTATTCCCGGCAGGGCCGGCGAGGAACCGGGCGTTCGGGGTCTGGGGTGGCGTCGGTGCCGTGGCCGGCACCATGGGCCTGGTCGCGGGCGGGCTGCTCGTCTCCGCGGCCGGCTGGCGCTGGATCTTCCTGATCAACATCGCGGGCGCGATGACCACCGGCTTCCACACTGGCTTCACCGTCAGCGCCGCCCTGCTGGCCGCCACCGCCGCCGCCGCGCTGGTACTGCTGCGCGAGGACGGTCGCGGCCAGAGCGTCAACCTCGTCGAACTGCAGACCGCCGGCGCCTTACCGGCCCGGGCACTCCGAAGGAGAGATTCCCATGAGCACGTGGTCAGTCGATGACATTCCGAGCCAGCAAGGGAAAACCGCGGTGGTGACCGGCGCCAACAGCGGCATCGGCCTGGCGGCGGCCACGCAGCTGGCCGCGCACGGCGCCGCCGTGGTGCTGGCCTGCCGTGATGAGGCCAGCGCGCGGGACGCGGCCGAGCGTATCGCCAGGGAGGTGCCTGGTGCGGTGACCGACGTGGTCCGCCTCGACCTCGCGTCCTTGGCCTCGGTCCGGAAAGCCGCCGACCGGATCCGGTCCGGGTACGGCCGGCTGGACCTGCTTGTCAACAACGCGGGACTCATGATGCCGCCATTGGGCCGGACGGAGGACGGGTTCGAGCTGCAATTCGGCACTAACCACCTCGGTCACTTCGCGCTCACCGGACTGCTGTTCGACCAGCTGCTGCGCACTCCAGGCTCGCGGGTGGTCACCATCAGCAGTTTCGGGCATCGGCAGGGCAGGATCGGGCTGGACGACCTGAACTTCGAACGCCGGCCCTACCGGCCGATGGCGGCCTACGGCCAGTCAAAGCTGGCGAACATCATGTTCACCTATGAGCTCCAGCGACGGCTGGCCGAGGCTGGTGCCCAAACAATCGCCGTCACCTTGCACCCGGGAGCGGTCCACACCAGCCTCCAGCGGCACGCTACCGGTCCCACGCGGGCAGTAGGGAACATCCTGATGCGCGCGCTCGGCCAGCCGGATGCCGCCGCCGGCGCCCTGTCTACGCTCCGGGCAGCCACCGACCCGGCGGCCAGGGGCGGCGAGTACTACGGGCCCGACGGGCTCCTTGGCTGGTCCGGACAGCACCCGAAGGTCGTGCGGTCCAGCAGGCGCTCCCATGACACCGCCGTCCAGCGGCGCCTGTGGACCGAGTCCGAGCGCCTGACCGGAGTCACCTACGACTTCACTCCGTCCAAGTGACGGGCTACCCGGGCCTTCGGCCAGGCGCGGAAGCCGCCAGACCGACGGCCCGGTCGCGTCGGCGGCAGGTTCTCGCTCGCCGGCTTCAGGCTGGGGCAACAGACGTGGGAACGGACCAGGCGGTGGCGGCGGCGTGGCAGTCGCTGGGGCCTGTGGGCGCCGAACACTGTGTCATCGGGCAGTAGCTGGGGTGCGGCCAGGATCGCCCGGTCGGCCCAGGCCGACCTCGGCGCACTCGCCGACCGTGAGGACGGCCGCAGGTCGTCCAGACCCGCGCGCAGCGTCGCTCGTCACGGCACCGTGCCAGCCTTCCACCCGGCGGCGGGCGACACGCAACCGGTCCGCTGGCTTGAGATCGGCGCCGAGGCCCCAGCGGTTTGCTGAACTCGACGATGATCCCGCCATGGCCCTGGACGATGCCTTTCGGCTTTCCCGTGGTACTGGTTCAGTCACGGAAAGTAATCGGCTCGTGATTTCGTTCGTGGGGACCGGCCGCGTCAGTGGGCTAGGCCGAGCTCGCCGGCCCGCACTCCGGCCTGGAAGCGGGAGCCGGCCTCGAGCGCGGCCATCAGCTCGGCGACGCGCCGCCGGTAAGTGCGCAGCGAGGTGCCCAGCCGCCGGGCGGCCGCCTCGTCGGTGAGGCCGGCGCCGAGCGCCCGCAGGATCTCCCGGGCCTCGGGAGCGAGCTCGGGGACCTCGCCCCGCAGGTAGGCGCCGAGGTCGATGGCCGCCTCCCAGGCGGCGGTGAACAGTGAATAAACCCCGCCCACCAGGACCGGGGAGATCGTCACCGTGTACTCGCGGCCGAGCGGCGACGGCTGGCCGGCCAGGATCGCCACCCGCCGGTCCAGGATGATCGTCTCGTGCGGCAGGGGCGCGGAACTGATCCGCACCTGCGAGCCCGCCGCGTCGAGCCGCCGCAGGTGCGCGCGCTGCGCCTCGTCGGCCAGCGCCAGCGGCTCATCAGCTTGCGCACCGTGAAGCTGTCCTTGCCGGGGGCAAGCACCCGCCGGGCGACCGCGGACCGGGCCTCCGGCTGCGACCAGGTGGCCAGGTCGCGGGCCGCGCAGGCGAACTCCTCGTGCACCGCGTCGAACAGGTGCCCCGCCCGCGCGATGAGCTCCGCATCGCCGCGCACCGTGCTGGTCTGGCCATCAGCCACGCGCTCAGTATGCTTGCCGTCTCCGGGTCCGGCAAATGGCAGCAACCTGCCAGCTCCTCGCCGCGGCCACGGGACCGGGGCAGGCTGTGAGCATGACGAACACAACGAGCACCAGCCAGCCCGCCGCCGCCTCCGGCACCTTCGCGATCGGCGGGGATCTGCCGGTCGCGCGGCTCGGCTTCGGCACGATGCGGCTGCCCACCGGGACCTTCACCGGCCCGGTCCGCGACGCGGAGGACGGGATCGCGGTACTGCGCCGCGCCGTTGAGCTGGGCGTGAACCACATCGACACTGCGAGCTTCTACCGGCGCGGCGACGTCGTCGCCAGCGAGCTGGTCCGCCGGGCGCTGGCTCCCTATCCCGACGGCCTGGTGATCGCGACCAAGGTCGGCCCGATGCTGGGGCCGGACGGCATACCCGCCCTGCAGGCCACCGCGGGCCAGCTGCGCGGCCTGGTGGAGGACAACCTCCGCGAACTAGGCGTCGACCATCTCGACCTGGTCTACCTGCGGATCGGCGGGCAGAACCCGCCTGGCGGCGAGCCGGTCGCCGAGCGGTTCGCCGCGCTGGCGAAGCTGCGCACCGACGGCCTGATCCGGCACTTGGGCGTCAGCAACGTCGATGCCGCGCAGCTCGCCGAGGCTCGCGCGATCGCCCCGGTCGCCGCCGTGCGGAACGCGTTCCACGTGCACGCCACCGCGGACGCCGCGCTGCTGGCGGAGTGCACCCGGTCCGGCACCGCCTTCGTACCGTTCTTCCCTCTTGGCGGCGGCCTCGACCCGATCGACACGAGCCGGCTTGAGAAGACCGCCGCCCGGCACGAGGCGACCGTCCAGCAGGTCGCGCTCGCCGCACTGCTGGCAGCCTCCCCGGTGATGCTCCCCATCCCCGGCACCGGCAGCCTCGCCCACCTAGAGGAAAACGTCGGCGCGGCCAGCATCCAGCTCACCCCGGAGGACATCGCCAGCCTCGCCGGGTAACGACGTGGACGCCGAAGTGCCCGTGGACGGTACGGCCCGATAACGAGGCCGCACCCGCACTGGTTCGAGGAAGTGCTCTCCGGAACTCAAGCGCAAGCTCGGGCGCTGACACCGACGAGCAAACCCCCGGCCTCACTCGGACGGCCGAGCGGCTTGGCGCCAGGACGCACGTGGTCAGAGGGGCTGGAGCCGGGTGTGCAGGAGGCAGAATTCGTTGCCTTCTGGGTCGGCCAGGACGTGCCAGCTCTCGGTGCCGGTCTGGCCGACGTCGGCGGGCCTGGCGC
>WNGG01008687.1_pt1 | contig 26235 bp, 26 predicted proteins | sample 5400661 | NCBI WGS metagenome assembly WNGG01 (sample SAMN13153372, study PRJNA577476) | soil metagenome | isolation source: 100 cm soil or saprolite under Garry oak tree replicate 1 | place: USA:California | collected 2016-06-15
AGATAATCTCCGACGAGTTTCACAGCCATGGATCCTTCACCAACCGCGGACGCAACGCGGTTCATTGCGCCTGCGCGTACATCTCCAGCTGCGAAAACGCCTGGGACGCTGGTCTCCAGCAGCATCGGTTCGCGGCTCTCCTTCCACATTTTGGGAAACCCGTCTGCCAGGGCCACATCACGTCCGGTGAGAACAAATCCTTTGCCGTTCCGAAGAACTGAAGGAGGCAGCCAGCCGCTATGCGGGCGCGTACCGATAAAAACGAACACGGCGTCGGCCGTCTCGTTGATGACCGAGTCGTCTTCGAGTGACCGTAGCCAGACGTGTTGCACCCGGCCTTCTCCCCCGACGCGTTCAACAACCGTTCGAGGCCGTATTCGAATATTCGGTAGAGCCGCAAGTTGGTCTGTTAAGTAGCGCGACATCGTTTCCGCCAAGCCGCTGCGGCGAACAACAACAGCAACCTCAGCGGCGAAACGGGACAGGTACACTGCACTCTGTCCAGCGGAGTTGCCGCCGCCGATGACCACCACGCGGCGTTCCCGGCAGGAATGAGCTTCCGTGACTGCAGCCCCGTAATAGACGCCTGCGCCCGTGAAATCGGCAATCCCTGAAGCTTCGTGTTCCCGATAGCTCATTCCGGTGGCTGCAATGACTGCCCGCGTCACGATTTCCCGCCCTTCATCCAGCCGAAGACGTTTGTAACCTCTGTCCACGGACAATCCCGTCACGGAAACCGGGACGAGAAATTCGGCCCCAAGACGTTGCGCCTGGGCCAAGGCGCGCCGGGTCAACTCGCTCCCCGACACGCCCGACGGAAATCCGAGATAGTTTTCGATTCTCGAGCTCGCCGCCGCTTGGCCTCCCGGCCCATGTCCGTCCAGCAAGAGCGTCCGCATTCCCTCGGATGCCCCATAAACAGCCGCCGCCAGGCCGGCAGGTCCTGCTCCCACGATCACAAGGTCATACAATTCGTGAGCCGCCGACGTGGCCAGCCCCAGGTTTTCGGCGAGTTGCTGCTGGTCCGGGTTTCGCAGTGCCCTTCCATTTTCGAGAAGCAGAGTAGGCAATTCATGGGGCGCCACGCCCGACGCTTCCAGAAGCTGCCGTGCCTCCGGATCTCGCTCGACGTCGAGCCATCGATACGGAATGAGGTTGCTTGCGAGGAAGTCTTTCACCTGGTGGGATCGCGGTGACCACTGATGTCCGACGAGTCTCAAGCCGGTCACTTCCGGGCGGTATTCGGCTTGCCAGGCCGCCAGCAGTTCGTCGATTGCGGGAAAGAGATGCTCCTCTGGTGGATCCCAGGGTTTTTCAAAATAGTGGTCCAGATGCGCCTCATTGATCGCCCGTACAGCGGCTTTAACATCCGAATAAGCGGTAAGCAGCACGCGCCGCGCAACCGGATAAATTTCGCGGCATCGTGTCAATAGATCTACGCCAAGCATGGCAGGCATGCGCTGATCGCTGATCAGCATCGCCAGCGTGTCGCCTCTCGCTTTTAGCTCCTTGACGGCATCCAATGCCGCTTCGCCGGAATTCGCGGCTAACACGCGGTAGTCTGCCCGGTAGCGTGATCTCAAGTCCCGCCGGATCGCAGCCAACACCTGGGGGTCGTCATCGACGACGAGAATGATGGGTTCGGCCAAGAACGCCTCCTTCAACTAACCTCGGTTGCGGGGAGCGTTACGCGAAACTCGGTGCGTCCCGGATTGGAGTCGAGTTCAATCTGTCCGTTGTGCCTCTGGACCAGCCGCCTCACGATGTCCAGTCCAAGTCCTGTACCCTGGCCTACGGGTTTTGTTGTGAAAAACGGATCAAAGATGCGATCGCGAATGTCGGTTGAAACGCCCGGTCCATCGTCGATTACACGGATCACGACATCGCTGTCCCGGCGGTTGGCGAACAATTCAACCCGCCCACCCTCGCTCACAGCGTCAATAGCGTTGTCGATCAGGTTTGCCCATACCTGGTTGAGTTCACCACCGAATCCTTTGACCGGGGGCAGATCGTTCTCGATGTTGAGACTCAAACGGACCGACTTGCTCTTTGCCTTGGCCCTCAAAACAACGAGCGTGCTGGCCAAACCTCTCTCCACGTTGACGGGCTCGGGGACGGCAGCGCGGTCCATTTGAGTGAACTCCTTGATGGCGCCAACCAGGTCGTGTATCCGTGAGGCGGCCTCATGAATTTCGGAGGCCAGACGGCGTGTGGTAGAACCCGCTGCAATCCACTCTACGGCGGTGTTGAGCAACTGCCCATCCATCAGTCCCGCGAGTTCATTCAACATTTCGAACGTAATCTCAGTACTGGCGAGCGCCTCGGCGAACGCGGTTTCTGCTCCATGGCCGGCCAACCAGCCGGCGATCGACTCCTCGCGCTGTTCCTGTTCCAGAGGGGAGAGCACCGAAGGCATGCCGCAGGCGAGGCAGGCCGCGCGCACTTTTTCGACAGCCGCGATCTGCTCTTTGCGGAGTCCGGCGGCGCCCAAATTCCAGGCTGCCAGATCGGCTCCCCTCAGGCTCTCCGGCAACGCGTTGGCGCTTCGGGCCAACGCCGATGCCGGATTGTTCAGTTCATGCGCCAGTCCAGCCGACAGCTTACCGAGAGAAACCAGTTTTTCGTCGTGGAGATAGCTGGACGTAAAGTGACGCGCACGGTCAACCATGATGTGGACAAATATCGCGGTGAGTTCTTGGCATTCTCGAATCATTTCAGGTATGTCGTTGCGATATACCGTGACCACCTCGGTCGGCTCTTCGGCCACCACATCTCCGGGCGGAGCAACCAGCCGCGAATACGGCATCAGACCCGTAACGTCCCCACCGCGCCATTCCATGATCTTCCGGCGCCCGGCCCCTCGATCGACGTGAATGCTCAGGTGTCCTGAAAGCACAACATGCAGTCCTTCGACTTGCCCCTTCATCGAAGTCAACACCGCGCCCGAATCCAGATGACGGAGTACACCGTGCGCCGCAAGCCATGCGATCTGCTCTTGGGGCGCGGCGCTGAGCGTTCGATGCCCGGTCAGACGTTCCAACAGAGAGAGAGAGGGAGTACTCAATCTACCATCCAGACAGCGGTATAACGTGGAAGCACCGTCAGGCGATCCTCGCCAAGGATTGGTTGTCCTGCTATGAAAGCAACGTTCAGGAACAAGACTGCAAATGAAAAGCTCTAATTTGAAGCCTTATTGGACTGGTTGACGTAATATCCGGTGCGATGCCGGATTTGCGAACCCGCCTTCTTGACCTTCACCTCGACTTGACGCCAGGCATTCTTATCCCGTCCGGATCCCGGATAATAGCTGAGCGTGTACTGCTGATGCAGTTCTTCCAGAAGCACCTGAGCCAGACTGTTCAGAGCGTAGTTTCTGCCCGTAAAGAGCCGGAAGGCGCGTCCGCCGCTGATGCTGGTGAGGCGGCCGAGCATGTAGTGATAGATGTGGTAGCGCGTCCGTCTTAACACGAGCGGATCGTCGTCGTCATCATCGATTCCGATGGCATACACGAGAATTTGAGCGCGTTTCAAGACGTCTTCAACCTGCGTCGAATTGATGTGGCTCTTGGTATCGAAACCATCCGTGACCAGAAGCAAAACTTTCTTGTTGTGCTTTGCCTTCTTCATTTCCTCGTTCACGGCCAGCTCGATTGCGTCGTATGCCGCGGTTTCGCCGCCCGCCTTGAGATCTCTGAAGCTACGTTGAATCTCCTGCATGTTTGTTGTGAAGTGGTGGCGGACATCCACATCGGAATTGAAAGAAATCACGAACATTTCGTCTTGTGGACCCAGGGCAGTTGCGATTTCTCGCACGGTCTGCAACGCCTGCTGCAATTTGTGCCGCATACTACCGCTATTGTCGATCAGAACACCGACGCTGATCGGCACGCGCAGGTCATGTGAGAAGAAGGAAATCTTTTGCTCTTCCCCATCCTCGAAGACCTGAAAGTCCTCGAGCTTCAGCCCGTCCATGTACTTGCCTTGCTCATCGAGCACTGTGGCTGTAATGTTCACCAACTCGACCTCGACATTCAGCTTGAATCGAGGATCCTGGGGATCGGTTGGCGGAGGTGGCGCCTGCGTATTCTCCTGAGGCGGATTCTGCTGGGGGTGTGCGGCAATGGATACAACTCCGGCACACAAGACGCATAGAAGAACAATAGTGAAAATCCAAACGTAATTTCGTGCGTTCATCGTCAGCTCACTCTTCGGCGGCATTGTTGTCGCACGCCTGTTCATTATTGTATCAGTGTCAGGGACGCGAACCCATTTTATACCCAGGTTGGGTGAGGCACTAAGAGGATTTTCTAGTGGCTTAGTGCCCCTCGCGTACCACATTCCGGTTCCAATTCGGAACTTCCACCACGAGATTTCGTTCGCCATTCGGAACGCTTTGGCAGCTGAGCCGGCTGTTGGGAGTAAGACCCGGCGCGAACGACAGTTCTTCGTCTTCGGCGTCGCTCATTTCTGAAATTGTTTCCAGACCTTCGCGGACAATGCAATGACAGGTCGAGCAGGCACAGACGCCACCGCATGCGTGATCGATGGCGATTCCGTGCGCGAGAGCAATATCCAGAATGCTGCCTGGAAGGCCCGTCATGCCATACGGCATCTTTTCCGGATCGACTTCCACCGTGACGTTCATGGGAAGAAAGGTGATCGTAAATTTTTGAGTCGCCGGAGCCGGAGCCTCCTGATTGACGTAGGGATTGGTGCCACCCATACGCTTATACTACCGCTATTTCGGCCTTCATTTTCCGGAGGTCGATGCCTTTGCGCGTTCTTCTTGGAGGCGTTTCTGAAAATTTGTTTCCGTGTCCGCAATCAATTTTGCGTAAGCGTTCGGATCGAGCAAAGGATGCGGTGTTTCGCCGGCCTTCATCCTATCGACCTTGCCGGCAAAGTAACTCTCCGGGTGCATCGGCAAATAAATATCCGGCTTCAGCGCCTTCTGAGTCTGAAACGTCCGGAGTGTGTCTTCCACAAGCTTGGGAAACTTCGTGTTGCCAATCAACTTCACGCCGGCGTTGGGTCCCCCACAGGCCTGGAAAACGATCGAATAGGCCCTGCCCTTTTCCTCGGTCCTGGTAGTCCACGTGGTACAGCCCGGCGTGTGGCCGGGTGTCCAGACTGCCCGCAGTGTGGTTCCACCGAGCGTGACAGTGTCGCCGTCTTTCAGCACACGATCGACTTTGACGGGCTCCCAGCCTTCATCGCCGAGGGGTGACAAGTCGGCTCCAGCCGACAGCGCTCGGGCATCCTCACCAATCGCCATGACTTTTGCGCCGGTTGCTTTCTTCATGGCCGCATGTCCCTGCACGTGATCGAAGTGGGCGTGTCCGGACAGCAGGATCTTGATCTCCTGCAACTTGAAACCAAGCTTGGCGACATTCGCCCGGACCACGTCATGCATCTCCTTTGTTCCCGTATCGATCATGATGTGTCCTTCAGGCGTGGTGATCAGGTATGACGCGATGTTCCTTGCGCCAACGTAATAGATGTTGCCGACAATATGGAACGGTTCGATCGCTTCACTCTGTCTTCCGTGAAAGGTCGCTCGCTGTTCCGGAGACAACGGTGATGTCTGCGCCCAGGCGACAATTGAACTGATGATTATCAACAGGACTGCTTTTCGCACGGTAAGCTCCACGAAATTCAATCGAGATGGTTCAAATGGTGTCCAGATTATACGTCGTTTACACAAACTTTGTTGACGGGATCCACCCTGAGTAAGGCTATCTTTCCTGGAACCAACGAGGTCCGCTTTTTGGTCTCTGGCGTGCCTTCCAGCGCCGTATGCTCAATCAAGAACTATCCGCGCAAATCCGGCAGGATTTACAGGATGCGCGTATGCTGCTGGAACAATCCGGCACTCAGGATGAACGGAAGAAATATCGTAGGGCAGCCGAGATCATCCTTTTGAAAACGCTTCACCTCGATCCGGAAAACGCCGGAGCACGGGCTCTGTTGCAAAGTGTTCGCGCTTCGGCGCCCGAGCAAAGCCGAGAGGATGTTCCATTCATTGTTACGCCGCGGACCGGTTCTCCCAAAAAAGACGTCAAGAGAAAGTTTCGCTTAAAGCTGCCGTTCATGTTGATCGCAATGCTTGCCGCCGGAGGGGGAATTCTCCGGATCGCCCAGTCTGACCGCCTCAATCCCAACGCGCTGGCCGCTCAAGCTGCGCTAAAGGCGCGGCCTCGCGAATCGGATTTCCGCCCCGCTTTATCCCTCACCCCGCAACCCGTGCCCGTATCATCAAATGTACCGGTACCGGCACCGGCCATTGATCCCGTACCGGTACCGACTCCGGCAAGGCAAGTCTTAGTGGTAAGAGCTCCCGCGCCGCCACCCATAGCGATCTCGACTGCAGTGGGAAAGCTGGCCTTGAGTTCGCCCATACCAGCTGAAATCTATGCGGGCGACCGATATATCGGATCAACCCCCACGACTCTGGAGTTACCCGCGGGCCGCCAGACACTGGAGTACCGCCACGGCGATCTGCGTACGGCCGTCAGCCACGAGATCAAGCCTGACGAAACGGCGACAGCGTCGATTACCTTTTCAGTAACCGTACAGATCAATGCCAAACCTTGGGCCCAGGTATTTCTCGATGGCGCGCAGCGGCGTCCTCTCGGACAGACACCGCTAAGCGACATTAGCGTTCCCATTGGAGGTGTTCTCGTCTTCGAGAATCCCAACTTCCCAGCAAAAAGCCACCGGATCACAGAAAAGGACACAGCGATCCAGGTGAATTTTCCGTAGAGGTCTCAGATGCTCGGAATTGTTTTTGTTCTATTGACGACGGTCCAGGCCGTCGCCCAGCCAGCGCCGCAGGACGAAGTCAAGGATGCTTTGGCTCATGCGGAAGCCCTTTATTATGCTGCACGGTTCAGCGACTCGATCGCGTTGCTGGCACGCATCGATGATCTGCTCAAAACACAGCCCGGCAAGCAACCGGAAAAGATCGACACCAAACTGCGATTGGCGCTCGCCCACATTGGTCTGAACGATACGGCCAAAGCGAAGTCATACTTCATGGAAGTGTACGCTTTGAATCCCGGCGCGTGGACGCGGGGCAGATCCAATCATTCCTCACCCTGCTTCGGTCGCTGGGACCAAGCTGCGCCGGGCTGGAAGCCCTGAACCCCGAGGCGGCGGAGATCGCTTATAAAACGGGTGCCGCCGCATACAAGCGCGGTGACCTTCTCAACGCGCTGTCCAACTTCGAGATGGCGTTAGCGCTCTCGCCCGACCACGAGTTGGCTCGCGAATACGCCGACCTTACCCGGGGCAAAATCCAAGTGGGACAGGATCGATCGCTGGTCGATTGGCAACGCGCTTTCGACGCCCAACGTTTCAAGGAAGCAGCCGCCGATTATAGCCGCCTCGCCGAAGCAAAGGATGACGGAAGCACGACCGCGCTGGCTTATGTAAGGAATGAATACCGGAAAGCGCTATCCGGTCTTGTGGAGGAGTGGAACCGGACCTGTGCCGGAGGTAATAGGGCGGCCATGAGCGCTATTCGCGGCCGAATTTCGGAACTGCTGCCCGAACCTTCGTTCGGAGAAGACCTCCGCGCTCAAATGGTCTCGTGCGACGAAACGAAGAACGCTAATATCGACATCGCGCCGAAAGGCGACAACGACGGCACCTGTCTGACGATGCAGTCGCAGCTTGCGATGACGCGTCTAAGGTCCCGAGTGGATCCCGCAATCGCCGGTGAGCTTCGGCTTTACCTGAAGATCAATCCGCAGGCTGTTGTCCGGGTGAAAGCAAGAATCAACGAAGCCGGGGACGTGGCCGTCACCGGAATCACCGACGGCAATCCGCTCCTGAACAACGCGGTACGTGGTGCCGTCACACAATGGAAGTTCACGCCGGTCCGCGACGACAGCGGCCCTCGCTGTGTCGACACCGAAATCACGCTCGCGCTCAAATTAGGCCAATAGCGCTCAGTAGCGGTGGACAGCTACCGATCTGCAATCCTGAAGCGAAGACCTTTGAGGTAGGATTCGAGCTCTGCGCGCTCGGCGTTTTTCCGGATAACAACGGATAACTCGGTATCCGGATTGTCGATCACGCTATTGATCTCCTGGATCAAAGCTTCGACGCGGGCAGCTTCGGCCTGAACAGCCTCCTCGGCGGCGCGAAGGTGCTCGGGCGCAAGCTTCGCCCGCTCCACGTCCAATTGCGCCCTCATGTCGGCGCGGATGCGTTCGACCGCACTAGTGACCTGCCGATCCAGAGCGATTGCCGCTGCCTCGTCGGTCTCGGCCATAGCGCGGCCGTTTTCAGTCCTGCCATGATCGACCACTGCGAGGAGCTTTGCTCTTTCGACCCCCCACTCGGCGGCGGCTTGTCTCAGTTGTTCCAATTCCTTCGAAACCTGGTTGTGCTCCTGCAATTCGGAATCGAGCGCCTGAATATCAATCATTGTCTGATCCAGCAGCTTGGCCAATGCCGCTACCGTTTGACGCAAACGATCCGTGGCGCGTAGCGCCGGCTTCGTACCGACTGTTTCCATAACCGGGGCATTATAACGTAATGTCGATTCCGCAAAAGGGTATTTGACAACGCCCGGCAAGGCATACGGCTTTTACATTGACCCGGTTCGGCAGCTGGAATATGGTGCTGGGCGGAAGGGAGGAAGGAGATGACCGAGCACAATCCCGGGCGCCGCACTTTTTTAGTGCGCGCACTCATTGGTACCGGAGCGATGGCGGGCGCGGAACTCGCGCCGGCCCAGAATAACGAAGCGCGGAAGGAGACAAACGCCCCAGCTCAGCTCCATTCGGAAACCGAGCGGCACGGTGCGTTTTTCAACCGCAGCGACGCCGCCACAGTTGTGGCGTTCGCTGAGCGGCTGATGCCCGGTGCACCGGGCAAACCGGGCGCGCACGATGCTGGAGTGGTCAATTACATTGATCTTGCGCTCTCCGGCGCCTATGCCGATCTTCAGGATTTCTATAGGCGCGGTCTTGCACAGCTGGATGCGTATTGCCGCAAGACCTATAACGACACGTTCGTTCGCCTGGATGCCGCGCGTCAGGACGCAGTGATCACGGCCCTCGAGCTGGGCGAAGCTGCAGAGTTCACCTGGCCCACGGCACAGGAGTTCTTCAATACGATCCGCACGCACACGATGGAAGGCATGTTTGCCGACCCGATCTATGGCGGCAACAAGGATTTTGCCGGGTGGCGGCTGGTGGGTTTTCCAGGCGCACAGCCGATTTTCACCAGGACCGACATGGAGAGCAGACAGGCGTTCAAGCGTGCGCCAATCACTGGCCTGTAGAGACGGAGGCATGAGCTATGGCAATCGAAAAAACTGATGTGGTTATTGTCGGTATGGGCGCCGTAGGCGGAATACTTGCTGCCGAGCTCGGGAAAGCAGGCATGAAAGTCATTGGCCTCGAGCGAGGCCCACGCCTGACTACCGCCGATTTCAGTGGACAGGACGAATTGCGATACTTCCAGCGGCAAGATCTGCGTCCAAACGCGAAACGTCAACCAGTGACCTGGCGGCCGAACGCGAATATGCCCGCGAAACCGTTGCCGATTCTGAATTACGGCAACCAGGCAGGGGGCGGCACGGTGCATTACGGCGCCGTGTCGTGGCGGTTTCACGAAGACGACTTCCGCGTGCGGTCGCACACGATTGAACGTTACGGAGTGCCGGCGATCCCCAAGGATTCCTCGCTCGCCGACTGGCCCTTGACTTACGCCGATCTGGAAACTTTCTACGATCGTGCCGAATACGAGCTTGGCGTGTCCGGCAAAGCTGGAAACCTTCAGGGACGCAAGATCGAAGGCGGCAACATGTTCGAAGCGCCGCGCCGCCGCGAATATCCGCTGCCGCCGCTCGTGGCGGATCAGTCGGGCGTGATCTTCGAAGAGGGAGCTCGCACGCTGGGCTATCATCCGTTTTCGACGCCTCGCGCGATCCTCTCACAATCGTACGGGGGGCGGGCGAGCTGCACCTACTGCGGCTTCTGCCAGGCGTTCGGCTGCCACGTCGGCGCAAAATCCAGCATTCTCGTCACAAAACTTCCTGAGGCCGATGCCACCGGCAACTTCAAATTGCTGACCGGTACCATGTGCTTCCGAGTGAATAGTGACAACAGCGGGCGTGTGACCGGCGTTTCGTACTACGGGCCGGATGGTTCCAGCAATACGATCGAGGCGGAACTCGTTATCCTTGCACCTTTCATTTACGACAACACGCGGTTGCTGCTGCTTTCAAAGACCCGGAAATTCCCAAATGGTTTGGCGAACTCGAGCGGCCAAGTCGGCAAGCATCTCATGGCTCACATCACTCCCAGAGTGTTTGCCACGTTCGACGACCGGTTTGTCAACATCTACATGGGCCCCAGCGCCCAGAAGCATAGCCTCGATGACTTCAACGCCGACAACTTCGACCATAGCGGCTTGAACTTCATCCGCGGAGCCCAGATTTCGGTCTCCCCCGCCGACCTGGAGGCCGGTCCGATTGGCGCCGCCATGAGCATCAATCCGCCGCCCGGAATCCCGCGATGGGGCGCTGCCTACCGCGACTTCCTCGCGAAATACTTTACGCGGTACGCCGCCGTGGTCGCGCAAACGGAGAACCTGCCCTATGCCGACCAGACCATCGATCTCGATCCGAACGTGCGCGATCAATGGGGTTTGCCCGCGCCGCGCCTGACCTATGACTGGCGCCGGCCCAACGAGCTTGCGCGGATCGAGTTCATGCTGGTGAAGTTAGAAGAGTTGGCCAAAGCCATGGGTGCTACACGAGTCTGGCGTGCGCCCATGGGCGCCGGAGCTCCCGGTGCGCACCACGAGGGCGGCACGCGCATGGGCGATAATCCAAAGACGTCGGTCGTAAACCGCTACGGCCAAAGCTGGGATATTCCGAATCTGTTCATCATCGGCAGCTCGACATTTCCAACGATGAGCGGCTTCAATCCAACGTTGACCATTCAAGCGCTTGCTTATATGAGTGCCGATGCGATCGTGAATCGGTACAAGAAAAGCCCCGGCAGACTCGTGTAGGAAATTCGGGGGACGCACCCCGAATTTCATTTCGCCGCAGCTAGTTGCTGGAGCACCGTATCGATAGGCGGGCGGTCGTTGGCTTCTGCTCCAACGTACCTCCAAACAATTTTGCCTTCCTTGTTCACAATGAACATTGAAGGTCGCGCGATGCCTTCCGTCGGATGCAGCACCCCGTACTGCCGGATGAAATTTTTGTAGATATCGGAAAGGATCGGATACGTCAGGCTCAACTCGGTCGCTACCTTTTGACCATCGGCTGGGGTATCTGCACTCACTGCGACCATCTCCGCCCCGAGGCTTTTAATCTTCTGATAATTTTTTTGCAGCTCACCGAGCTGCGCGCGGCAGAACCCTCAAGCCTGGGTCCGGTAAAAGACGACCAGAACGGTCTTTTTGCCTTTAAACGAATTCAGGTTGATCGTCGTGCCCTGGATCGAAAAACCGGAGATATTTGGAGCCACGCCTTGAACCTGCATCGCCAGAAGCAAAGCAACAATGAGTGATTTCATAGGTACACATCCTACCGGAACTCACTAAGTACCGCTACGGATAATCATCGACTCCACGCGAGTAAGCGGTCGTCACACAGCGGCACTTAATAATTGCTATTTTTGAAGCGCCTTTTGCGCTTCCTCATGTTTAAGAACTTTGAATTGCCCAACCGTCAAATCCCCAAGCGAAAGATCTCCGATACGAATCCTGACCAGTTTGAGAACGGCATGGCCGATGGCGTCACACATGCGCCGGACCTGACGATTCTTCCCTTCAGTTATGGTTAGCTCAAACCAGGTGTATTTGTCGCTGACACGCACCTCACGAACAATGGCTCGTCCACTCGTTTCGCCACGGCCGATATCGAGGCCATAAGCAAGATCGAAATAATCGCCGGCAGCGAACACACCCGCCGCTTTTACATAGTAGGTCTTGGGTATCTTTGATTCCGGTTGAAGCAGGGCCTCGCCGTATTGGGTGTCATTGGTCAGAATCAGAAGCCCGGAGGTATCCATATCCAGACGGCCGACCGGGAATACCCAGCGATCCAGCTTTTTGATGTAATCGTAAACAGTCGGGCGATTTCGGTTGTCGCCGAATGAAGTAACCACGCCCCCAGGCTTGTTCAATGCAACGTAAATTTTTTTCTCTTCGCGAATCTTGAGCCCGTCAAAGTGAACAACATCTTTTACCGTTTCCACCCAATGATCCGGATTTCGGATCACGCGGCCGTTAACCTTGACACGGCCTTCCTCGATCCATTCGCGCGTGGTCGTGCGCGAAGCGATGCCTGCTTTGGATAGAACTCGATCCAAAGTGGCGCGTGCCTTTTTCATGGAACAATGCCGATTATGGAGAGCATATGGCCCATTTTCTTGCCATCCCGCCGGTAAGAGTGAAACAGATCTTCGCGGCATCGAGTGCACAACGATGAAACTTCGATTCCCTCCTCACGTAGCCCTGAATTTATGAGCTGTCGCCGGTTGGCCTCGCCGAGATTCAGATGCGGTTTCATCCATTCCGGTTTGTATTCAAACAAGGCGGGGTCGGCCATGGCATCGGCTACCTCCAAGCCGACTTCGTAGCAACACACTCCAATATGGGGACCGACCGCGGCGACCAGGTCTTGCGGATCGAGTGCGAATTCCTCGCGCAGTCTTGCGACAGTTGATTCAACGATACGTGCCGCAGTGCCCCGCCAGCCTGCGTGAACGGCTGCGACAGCCGTTCCGTGAGAGTCCGCGACGAGAATCGGCACACAGTCCGCAGTCTGAACAGCCAGTACAGCGCCCTTCAGGGCTGTTACAGCCGCATCACCCTCGACGGCATCGGTTGCGGCGGATGTGTCTTGTATATCGACAACCCTATCCGAGTGGACCTGTCGCAATTTCATCATTGGCCAGCCGGGCACGCCAACAGACGCGAGGAACCGGACGCGGTTCATTTGCACGATTGGATTGGCAGATGAATGCGGCCCCAGGTTCAGGTCTCTCGTATCACCCCGCCGGGTCGAAAACGCATGAATGATGCCCGGCACCCGGCCGAGCACTTCCGATTGAAGGAAGGTTATTTGATCCCGCCGTTTTATCTGTAACATAGAAGTTGATGATTACCGGCATCGGCATCGACGTTATTCAAAACGACCGCCTTCGCGATTCCGTTCAGCGGTTTGGTGACCGGTTCCTAAATCGAATATATACGGAAGGTGAGATCGCCTATTGCAAGAAATGTGTGAACTCGGAGATCCACTACGCTGCCCGCTTCGCGGCAAAGGAAGCTGCTTTCAAAGCCCTCGGCACCGGTTGGGCCCAGGGAGTAAAGTGGAAAGACATTGAAGTCGAGCGCTTGCCTTCAGGAAAACCCGAACTCCGTTTGTACGGCGAAGCTCTGTCCAAGGCGACCGCGATGGGCGCAAAGAGATTTTACGTCTCGCTCACGCACGATCAATTGGTTTCATGCGCCGTCGTCGTTCTCGAGACTTGATCGACGAATATGACCGGACCATTGTGGCAAGCCAGCGCGATCGAGGTTGCTGCTGGTATACGCGAGAAGCAATTTTCGTGTTCGGAGGTGATGACGTCGGTGGTAGAGCGCATTCGTGTGCTCAACCCGAAACTGAACGCGATCATCCTGGACCTTACGGATCAAGCCCTGGCTGAAGCGGCCGCTGCCGATCGCGCGTTGAAGGATCTTGCCGCGCCTGGACCCCTGTTCGGTGTTCCGGTGACCATCAAAGTGAATATCGACGTTGAGGGACAGGCGACAACGAACGGCGTGCCGGCCTTCGCCAACCTCATTGCGCCCGGCGACTCGCCGCTTGTCCGCAATTTGCGCCGGGCTGGTGCGATCATCGTCGGCCGCACCAACACGCCCGAAGTCTCGATGCGAGTGACGACGGTGAACCCGTTGCACGGCCGCACGCGGAATCCCTGGCATGCCGACGCTTCCCCCGGCGGATCGTCAGGCGGTGCCGGCGCCGCCGCAGCCGCGGGCTTCGGCCCGATCCATCACGGCAATGATATCGGTGGCTCGTTACGGTTCCCGGCTTTTGCCAATGGCGTCACTACGCTCAAGCCCACGCCGGGCCGGATCCCTGCATTCAATCCTTCGGCCGCCGTCGAGCGCGGGTTTCTTGCCCAGCTCACGTCGGTACAAGGGGCGATTGCCCGTACCGTGCAAGATGTGCGTCTCGCAACGCGCGTGATGGCGGCCGGCGATCCGCGCGATCCATTGTGGGTACCCGTGCCATTCGACGGCGAGCCTCTGGAGAAACCGATCCGTGTTGCGGTCACACGCAACAGTCACGGATATCCAATCCACCCCGGCATTAGCCGGCTAATCGACCGGACTGCGGCTTATTTGAGCGACGCGGGATATGAGGTGGTCGAGACTGAACCGCCATCCATCATGGAGCCGGCGCGCGGCTGGTTCACTGTGCTGCTCACGGAGCTCAAGGGGACGCTTGGTCCAACCGTCGAGCAGTTTGGAACGAACGAGGTGCGCCAAATCTTTGCCTGGTACTACGAACTCGGAACGATTCTCGATCTTGATGGCTATCGCGTGGGGCTTGCCGACCGAACGCGGATGATGCGCGCGTGGAACGTGTTCTTCGATGCCTATCCGCTCGTGCTGACGCCCTTCCTCATGCGGCCGACCTATCCATGGAACTATGACGCACAGGGACGGATGCAGACGAAAGATCTGTTCGATGCATCGATCTACAGTTACGGCGTGAACTATCTCGGGCTGCCGGCCGGTGTGGTGCCGATAGACCTCGTCGAAGATCTGCCTGCCGGCGTTCAGCTTGTGGCGCGCCGTTTCCGCGAGGACGTGATCCTCGATGCCATGGCCGCGATTGAACAAAGAGCCGGCCGTCTCGTCAATCGCCTCTGGGCACGCGGTAATTCGGGGTCAGACGGGTGAATTCCCTATTTTGCATTACAAAAATAGGGAATTCACCCGTCTGACCCGAATTACGCTGGATCGAGTTACTGCAGCCGGAATCGTGGAACTTCTGCGGATAGCACTTTGTCTTTTGGCGCGCTCACATACCCGCGTATCCGATCTTTCTCGACGGAATTGACGACGACTTCGTACCGGAGTTGCTCGCGTCCGACAAGAAACTGGACCGGTTCGTTTGTCGTTCGGTCTTTCTTCTCCAGCCGGTTATCGTCGACTTGGATTGCTACATTGTACCGGTGCTTTTTGGGATCCGTCTTGAGCAGTGCAAGCTGTAGGTCGGCCACGCGATGAAGTGGCTGCTTTGAGTTCTTGCGTATGTCAAATTCGAAATAATCCCGGTCACCCTTCTTTCGAAGCTCAGCCAATTCGCCGGAATTCTTCGCGATACGTTCGCTCAGAACGTTGGTCACATCAGTAAGCTGGCGGCCTAAATCGTCTCGTGTGGCCAAAAGATCACGCTTGATCCCCGTGACTTCGCCGGATACGGTTCCATACTTCGCGTCCGAGTCTCGTTGAACCTCCGCTATTTGATTGGTCGCTTCTTGCCGGAACACATCGACATCCGACGAACTTGCTTTCGAGGCGAGCTGCGTCGCGAACTCTTTACTGGACAGCTCCTGCTGTTGTTTCAGGGTCTGCGCCTGTTTTTGTGTATGATTCAGCTCGACAGCAGTCATACCGACGCGTTTTTTAACTTGGTCCAGGTCAGCGAGCAGGCCCTTAATTGTCTTGTCGTTTTCCAACGATCGCACTTCTAGAGTCTTCTCGTTTTCCGCCTGGGTCTCTTCATTGGCCGATTCGACTTTGGCAATGCGATCCGTGAGTGTGCCGTTAATTGAAGACAATCCATAACCGAGCGCTAGGACCAGCACGAAATTTCCGGCGGCCGCTATTTTGAGCAACAGATTTTGATTCGATTCCATCATGTAACCTCCGCCTCTGTTTGAAGTCCAGTGGCCAAATTTCCGAACTCAAGGAAACATCAGAAGAACGACAACCGTTGCGCAGAAGGCGAGCAAAAATGCCCCTGCGAGAACCATTAGGGCCCTCCATGAAACCTGAACCTTTCCGAGGCTGAAGCCATCTGGCGAGACGTCAACCCAATTCCAAAATGTCGTCTTCATGGGACCTCCCGCGAGGAGTAAGGCACGCGCCTTGCCATCGCTAACTGCTTGGCTGCACAAAGCGGGACGGTCTGACGCGCACACCGTCTGTCGGATCAGTCCATCAACTTTGTCGAAGGTCAGGCAGGATCAGCCGGTGTGTGCGCGCTCTTCATTCTCGAAGCCTGAAGTCCCCGTTCGCCATGTAATCCTGTAACGACAACACGCACCCATTCATTCACAGCGACAGGGTCTGAAATCAGCACGGGGACGAAATTACTGCTCAGTGCAGTGCCGTCCTCCAATGTCAGAACTTCGATTTCACTGCCGATCATGTTGCGGCGGAATGTCTCGTTCTTGCGCGCAATGAGATTCCTCAGCATTTTTGCGCGGAAACGCGATACGTGTTCGGGAACGTGATTTGGAAGACCGGCGGCCACTGTGCCGGGCCGGGAGGAAAACGGAAAAACGTGAAGATACGTCAGCGGTGATTCCTCTATCAACTGATACGTCGCGGAGAAGTCCGCGTCGGTTTCACCGGGAAAACCGACCATGAGATCGGCGCCGAGCCCGGCATCGGGGATACGCGCGCGAATTCGTGAGACGAGATCGAAATAGTACTGCGGCGAATACGGACGATACATGGCGCGCAGAATTCGCGCAGAGCCGCTTTGCAGCGGGATGTGAAAATGATGCGCGACGCGTGGATGCGTCGCGATCAAATCGATCAATTCGGGAATGATTTCCAGCGGCTCTATGGAGCTCAACCGCAATCGCTCGAGCCCGGGCACTTCCAGCGCCCGGCAAATTAATTCGTAAAAGCTCGTTTTCGACCGAAGATCGCGGCCATATGTTCCTAGATGAATTCCGGAGAAGACGACTTCTTTGTAGCCGCGAGCCACGAGCTCACGGACTTCCGCAATTGCGGCTTCTGGTTCGATGCTGCGACTGCGCCCGCGAACAGAGGGAATGATGCAGAAGGAGCAATTGGCGTTACAGCCGTCCTGTACTTTCAGGATCGCGCGTGTGCGTCCACCGGAACCCACGTATGAGGCGGGCCTGAAGTCACGCTCGAGAAAAATGCTGCTGCACAGAATTTCCCCTCGGCCGTGCGCGCCAAAATCGTCCTGCAGAAGATTCAGAGCAAGCTGCGCAGCCAGGGGCTTGTGTGAATTGCCCAAGACAAAACGTACTTGTGGAAGCGACGCCAGTTCTTCCGGCGCGCGCTGCGCGTAACAGCCGGTGACGATGATCTGAGCGTTAGGATTGCGAGAAGCGATGCGGCGAATCGTCTGGCGGACGTCGCGGTCTGCCTCGGCTGTAATGGTACAGGAATTCACGACGACGACGTTGGCGTCGTAAGCGGATTCCGACTCGACGGCATGCGATTCCAACAATTCCTGATGAATGGACGCACCCTCGGATTGCGAAGCCCGGCAGCCAAAGTTGGTAATGGAAAACGTCTTCTGCACTTCCGACTCTACCGGCGGTCTATGGAGATGTGAAAAAAATGAACGGAGTCCACAACTTGTCAAATGTCGAATGTCTGTTGTGCGATGTCCAATGAACTTGTCCAAGAACCCACTGACCCAATGACCATATGACTCAGTCGTTCTCCCACTAAGGATTGGGTCGTCTGGTCAGTAGGTCATTCGGTGCTTTGACAACTACATTACACATCGCACAACAGGCATTCGACATTTGACAAGTTGTGGCTTTCATAGAATTATTCACAGCTCTTATGACCGCCGCTACAGTTGTTCCTCCTGTACCTTTTTGCTCTTTTCCGCCACGCTCTTCTCGAGCTGATCCTTGTACTCGGCCAGCCTCCCTGCCAGTCTCTCATCACCAAGCGCCAGAATCTGCACTGCAAACACAGCCGAATCACCTTCAATCCTCGTTCGCGTGCGGATCTTACATACTCGAGAGTTCGATGGGGCGAACGGTGCGCGCTATAGACACCAATTTCATACGGAATTTCGAACTGCTTCAGGACCTTCGCGGCTTCTTGCATGACCGCAAGATCCGAGTCGCTGCCCATGATAATGCCGACGAGCGGTTTCACCTTTGCTTTGCGAGTCCTTTCTTTCCGATGTCTTTTCGATAATCTTTCCCTTCGAATTTTATCATCTGCGCGACAAAGTACGCCCGCTCCAAGGCGTCGGCCAGCGTGCTCCCGCGAGCAGTCACATTGAGTACACGGCCACCTGCCGTGTACACCTTTCCGTCTTCGGAACATGTGCCGGCGTGATAGACCTTGACGCCTTCGATACGCTTCGCTTCCTCGAGTCCAAAGACCTGCTTTCCGGTTTCGACTTTCCCGGGATAGCCCATGGAAACAAGGACGACGGTCGCCGCAGCTTCGGGCCTCCATTCCAATTTTCTGGATGGCAGCCGGTGTTCGGCAATGTCGATAAGGACGTCCAGCAAGTTCGTCTTCAATCTCGACAGAATCACCTGAGTCTCGGGATCACCAAACCGGACGTTATATTCGAGCAATTTTGGTCCCTCCGCCGTGAGCATAAGACCTGCGTACAAAATACCAGAGTACGATTCCGCAGCTTCGAGAGTGGGCTTGATGATTCGACTCAATATAGTGTCCTGCTGTCGCTCGGAGAGAATCGTGTCGACGGAGTACGCGCCCATGCCGCCGGTATTCGGGCCCGTGTCGGCATCGAAGCGCCGTTTGTGATCCTGCGCCGCAACCATAGGCTGGAAATACCGGCCATCAGCAAACACGTGGAAGGATGCTTCCTCGCCTTCGAGAAATTCCTCGATCACCAATCGCGACCCCGCTTCTCCAAGAGTCCTCGATTCCATAAACTGCTGAACCGTGCGGCGCGCATCAACCGGGTTTTCCGCGATCACAACTCCTTTTCCGGCAGCCAGGCCATCGGCCTTGATCACGATCGGGTATTCGGAACGTTCCAGAACGTCGTATGCCTCAGCCAGCGTTGAGGCTTCGGCAAATTCCGCGGTCGGGATGCCGTTTCGTTTGAAGAACCGCTTCGCAAAGATTTTGCTCGATTCCAGGCGCGCTTGATCGGCAGTGGGACCGACAATGGTATGGCCGCGCTTGCGGAACGCATCAACGATACCGTTGCTCAGCGGCATCTCCGGACCGACAAACGTCAGATCGATGCGTTCTACCGTGGCGAACCGTGCGAGCCCGTCAAGGTCATTCGCGTCAATGGAAACAAGTTCTGCCTGCTCGCAAATCCCGCCATTGCCCGGCGCGGCATATATTTTGCGAACCTCGGGACTTTGTGCCAGTGCGTCGACGACAGCGTGCTCTCGCCCTCCGGAACCGACGATGAGGATTTTCATTTCGACGGGGTGATCTGCGTCAGGATTGCGTTGAGCGCGCCCGTTCGGTAGCCATCAAGGTCAATGGCGACGAAACGGAATCCAATTTTCCTGAACTCGCTGCTAAGCCGATCGAACACATCGATGTTCAAGGCTTTGGGCATTTCTTCCCGGGCGATCTCAATACGTGCAATGTCCCCATGATGGCGGACGCGCGTTTGGCTGAAACCGAGAATCCGCATCATTTGTTCGCCCTGATCGATCATGCGCAGCTTCTCGCGCGTGACCGGGGAACCATACGGAATTCGTGATGAGAGGCATGCGGATGCCGGCTGATTCCATGTCGGAAGACCCTGCCGCCGTGAGAGTTCGCGGATTTCGGCCTTGTTCAAACCGGCTTCAATTAGAGGACTGCGGATGTCGAGTTCACGCCCTGCCTGACGGCCCGGACGGTAATCGCTGGTGTCATCCACATTATTGCCGTCAATGACGTAACGGAACCCACGCATTCCGGCCAATTCTTGAAGCCGGCAATAAAGCTCATGCTTGCAGAAGTAGCAGCGATTCGAAGGATTTTCGACGTAATTGGAGTCCTCCATTTCTTGCGATGCGATGAATTCATGACGAAAGTTGTAGCGTTTCACGAGATCCAGAGCGATCTCTCGCTGATGGCTGGGATAGCTTGGGCTTTCGGCTGTCACGGCCAATGCCTTCAGTTGGAGCTCTTGATGGGCAATCAAGGCAAGATACGAACTGTCCACGCCCCCGCTAAATGCCACGATACAGGATTCCATGTCGCGCAGAATGCGCCTCAGGTGATGTTCCTTTTGAAGCATCCAAACATTGTAACAGATCGTTAAAACCCAGTAATGACAAGGGTTTGAGCTTGGAAAGCCCTTGACAAAGCCTAGCCTAATCTGAAAAATCAGCTTTTAAGATGAATGCGACACTGCTGCTTAACGCCTCCTACGAGCCGCTTCGGATTATTCCCTGGAAGAAGGCACTCACGCTACTCTTCTCCGGAAAAGTCGAAGTCATCGAAGAATATGACGACAAGGTGCATTCCATCACCTTCGCTGTCAAGTTGCCGTCAATCATCCGGCTTCTTAAATATGTGCGCGTCAAGAACCTCAATCGTGTGAAGTTCTCGCGCGCCAACATTTACGCGCGTGACGACTACACGTGTCAGTACTGCGGGAAGAAGTTTCCTTCCGAGGACCTTACCTTCGATCACGTCATGCCTGTTGCGCTCGGTGGAGAGAAGCGTTGGGATAATATCGTTTCTGCCTGTTTCCGCTGCAATCATAAGAAGGGCGGCCGCACGCCGGAAGAGGCCGGAATGCGCCTGATTCGACAGCCGACCGAGCCGCATTGGCTGCCCGCATTCCATGTTACCTTCCGCTTGAAATCGCCCCCGGATAGCTGGCGCGATTATCTATACTGGAATATCGAGTTGGATATCTAAGCGGACGGCGGGAAATTCGGGGACAGACACCGAATTTCCCCGCTCATCCCATGTTTGAACTACTGGAACACACTTCCGATGTCGGTATCCGTGCCACAGGTGACACTCGAGAAGAAGCGCTCATTTCAGCTTCTCAGGGCCTGGTCAGCATTCTGGTGGATCCAGCTCCATTTCGGCCTCTGGAAGAACGCTACTTCAAAGCATCGGGTCCGGATGAGACGGCGCAGATCATCAATTGGCTGAACGAAATTCTTTTCTTCTTCGATACAGAAGCGCTTGTGTTCGTCCAGTTTGAAATCGACATTTGGACTGCCGGCGAAATCACAGGCCGCGCCCGAGGGGAGCGATTTGATGCCGGCCGGCATGAGTTCCGCACGGCGGTCAAAGCCGCGACGTATCATCAATTCGAAAGTCATCCGGCCCCGGATGGTTGGGAGATCCGGGTGTTCGTAGACGTTTGATATGCACTTGGAAAAGATCGACGATTATCGCTGGCTGATTCCAAGGACCTATAAAGCCGGAATGCTCACGGACGCTCTTGTGTACGCGAGCGAGCCATTGCTCGAGGCCATCCGCCGCGATCAGTCCCTCGAACAGGCAGCCAACGTTGCGATGCTTCCCGGCATCGTCGGCCGAGCCCTTGCAATGCCGGATATTCATCAAGGCTACGGCTTTCCCATTGGAGGTGTTGCCGCGGTCGACGAGCAGGATGGCGTTGTCTCTCCCGGCGGCGTCGGTTTTGATATCAATTGCGGCGTTCGTCTTCTGAGCAGTAATCTGACACTGAAGGAAGTCAGGCCCAAGCTTCGCGATCTGGTGCATCAACTGTTTCGCGACGTTCCATCCGGAATCGGCCAGTCCAGCCGGCTGAATATTTCCGACAATGATCTCAATCGTGTCCTCGAAAAGGGTCCCCAGTGGGCCCTTGAACACGACATGGGATCCGAGGCCGATCTCGATCATACAGAAGAACGCGGCTGCATTGCCGGGGCTGATCCTCATGCCGTCAGCGCGCGCGCCAAACAACGCGGGAAACCTCAGCTTGCAACGCTCGGGTCGGGCAATCATTTTCTGGAGGTGCAGTATGTGGATGAGATCTTCCATGAAAAAGCCGCCACCGAGCACAATCTCTCCAAGGAGAGCATCGTGGTGTTGATCCACACGGGTTCGCGCGGCCTGGGTCATCAGGTTTGCACGGACTTCGTTGCCCTGTTGGACGAGGCGATGCGACGATACGGCCTGCATCTGCCCGACCGTCAACTCGCGTGTGCCCCCATTCACTCTCCTGAAGGGCAGCGATACCTCCAGGCAATGGCGGCGGCGGCGAATTTTGCCTGGACGAATCGTCAGTTGATCACCCACGCGGTGCGCGGCGCTTTCAAACGTGTATTTGATGAAACTGTGCGTCTTCCGGTCATCTACGATGTGGCGCACAACATTGCCAAACTCGAGACGCATTCCGTTAATGGAAAGAAAAAACGTGTCCTGGTCCACCGTAAGGGTGCAACGCGTGCATTTCCTGAACAGCCGGTTTTCATCCCCGGCAGCATGGGAACGGCTTCATACTTCCTCTTGGGTCAGGAGACCGCCCTGCGCGAAACTTTCGGCACCGCGTGTCATGGCGCGGGCCGCGTATTGAGCCGGTCGGCGGCGAAAAAGGGTGTCACTGCGAAGGAAATTCAAAAGGAATTGGAGTCCCGCGGTATCATAGTTCAGTCCTTGACTCGAGAGGGGCTAACGGAAGAGAAACCGGAAGCGTACAAGGATATTGAAACCGTCGTTGATGTGGTTCATGGCGCGGGCCTCGCCTCGCGCGTCGCGCGCCTCCGGCCGATCGGGGTAGTCAAGGGTTAGGTTAAGATTTCCCTATGACGATCCAGGAGAAAATTCAGACCCAAATGGCCGATGCGATGCGCAACAAGGATCCGCTACGGCTCAGCGTACTGCGCATGATGAAAACCGCCGTCAAAAATAAAGAAGTCGAGAAAATGAAGCCGCTCGACGAGAACGAGGTATTTGCGGTTCTGAATACGCTAGTCAAGCAACGACGGGATTCCATCGACCAGTTCCGTAAAGGAGGCCGTGAAGAGCTGGCGCAAAAGGAAGAAGCCGAGATCGGGATTATCCAGGAGTATTTGCCGGCCGCCGCTTCGGAAGAGGATATCCAACAGGCAATCGCGCAAGCCATACGAGAAACCGGCGCAGCCACCATGAAGGATCTGGGCAAGGTGATGAAAGCCACTCTCGCGCTTCTCGCCGGCAAGGGCGCAGACGGAGCCCGCGTTAGCCAGATGGTGAAGGAAAAGTTATCTGCATGATCGAAGGCCCGAGCTCCGAAGTTGAAAACCGGGATATTCCGGATGTTCCGCTTGAAAATTTTGTCGCATTTGAACGGCCCGACGTACGGCTTGAAAATTTTGTCGTATTTGAACGGCCCGACGTACGGCTCAACGAACTCACCGTTTTCCAAACAATCCCTGACCGCCGGAAGGGAGCACTCCGCGAATGGATTGAAAGTCTGGCGTTCACGGTCATTTTCGTTCTTGTGTTCACGACCTACATCGCTCAGGCAACGCAAGTCCCGACGGAATCGATGAAGCCGACGATTCTGGTCGGCGATCATTTTTTTCTCGATAAGATCGCGTTCCCTGCAAATTATCCGGTCTTCCTTCGGCATTATCTGCCCCACCGATCGATCGTGCGCGGCGATATTGTGGCCTTCAAATCTCCAACCGACGGCAATATTCCGTTTGTTAAGCGCATGATCGGCATGCCGGGCGATACCGTTGAAGTGCGCAATAAATCCGTATTTGTGAATGGTAGTCAGCTGGACGAGCCCTATAAGATTCACGTCGACTCCACGGTCTATGGCACCGACCCGTGGACTCCGGAGGAACTAAAGATCCGCGACAACTATGGTCCGGTGAAGGTCCCTGCCAACAGTTACCTGGTGATGGGGGATAATCGCGACAACAGCAACGACAGCCGCTATTGGGGCTTCGTTACATGGGACGAGATTATTGGGAAGCCGCTTTTTGTCTACTGGTCCTATGAAAGCGATCCGTATGTACCAGGCGACAAGAGTCTTCACGAATGGCTCAATGGTTATCTCGCCATTGCCATTCATTTCTTTGACAAGACGCGGTGGTTCCGCATCGGCACAATCGTTCATTAAATCAAGGAACAGATATGAAACAAGCACAACGCAGGGATGCAACAAAGTATCGCTGGGCGGACATCTCCGAGGAAGAACTTAATCCGCTGTTGACTCGAAAACTCATCACGGGCGAACGGGTGATGCTCTCTGAACTCGTACTGAAGAAAGGATGCGTCGTTCCCGCTCACCACCATGAGAACGAACAGGTGAGTTACGTCATCCGCGGCAAGCTGAAATTTGAAGTAAACGGAAAGGAAATCGTTCTTAACGCCGGCGACGTCCTTCATATTCCCTCCAATGTCGTGCATTCCGCGACGGCCCTGGAAGATACGCTTGATCTCGACATCTTTTCGCCGCCGCGGCAGGACTGGCTCGATGGGACCGACGATTATTTGAGGGGCAAGTAGAAGCATGCGCATTTCGAAAGCTGTTTTTCCAGCCGCCGGTTTGGGCACACGCTTCTTACCGGCAACCAAAGCCCAACCCAAAGAGATGTTGCCGCTGGTCGATAAGCCTCTCATCCAATACGTGATCGAAGAAGCAGTCGAAGCCGGGATTCGCAACATCACGATCGTGACGGGACGGGGAAAAAATGCCATCGAGGATCATTTCGATGTGTCGTACGAGTTGGAACGCGTCCTGGAAGAACGCGGAAAAGAAGACCTGCTCAACCAGGTGCGAATGGTATCGAACATGATCAATGTGAGCTACGTCCGGCAAAAAGAGGCGCTTGGCCTGGGGCACGCCATCTGGGTTGCTCGAGATGCGATCGGAAACGACCCATTCGCCGTACTGCTCGGAGACGACATCATCCACTCACAGGTTCCATGCATGCGGCAGATGATCGATGTATTCGAAAAGCTCCAGGGTTCGGTCATCGCCGCTTGCGAAGTCCCTCATTCCGAAATCCATCACTATGGAGTCATCGCCGGTACGCCCGTGGAAGGTTTTGGCGGGCGCGTCTACCGTGTTCGAGATGTCGTCGAAAAACCACCCGCGGATCAGGCCCCCTCCAATTTGGCAATTATCGGCCGCTACATTCTGACGCCCCAAATCTTCGGTTTCCTCGAGAAGACACGCAGCGGGAGCGGCGGCGAAATTCAACTGACCGACGGTATTCGTCTTCTTCTTGAACAGCAGCCTGTTTATGCCTACATGTTCGAAGGCAAAAGATACGATGCGGGAGATAAATTGGGCTTCCTCAAAGCAACCGTCGAGTTCGCCCTCCGGCGCGACGACCTTGGCGGCGAATTCCGAGCCTACCTGCGATCATTAAAACTCTAGCCCAAAACGACGAGCCCCGGTGGTGAACCGGGGCTGTGTCATACGGCAGGTTTCTTTTAAGAAATCATAGAAGAAACAGTAATAAGCGGGGCTGTCGCAGTAATGAACAGCGGCTATGTTGATTGGACTTTAAGTGGGAAGACTTCTGCACACGCATCTCGTTTGATTTCGTCAGAATAATTATTCTTTAGCCGCCGCATCATTCTGTCAATACCTTTTCTATTTGCGGTTGCTTTTTGCAGTCCCCAGTTCGCCGCGCTAAAAAGGTGACTGGCCGTTGGAATCGCGAGGTGCGAAGGTCAGGCTGCCTCGGGGTGCTAATATCCGAGTGTGGTCGATAGTCAGCGGTTTTAGAATCCCCCCGGTTTGATCCAGAAACTTGCCTCCCAGTTGCCGCCCGGCGGAATGGACTGAAGTTCCTTGTAGAGGCCTTTCTGAGCGAGGTTCATGGCGTCTGTGATGCCGGCCATCGGTTCGAAGGCAATGAAATTCCGATCGCCTTCGACGCCTGCAAGCGGTGACCATATCACGATTGAACGCCAGTTCGGATCGAGCATGATTTCGAGCTGCTGCCGTTTTCCTTTCACCATCATGTGAGCGTGGCTTTGCGCATCGCGGACGAGGTCGCTGAAAACGTCATCGAGGTCATAGTCCTTGAGGACGGCTGAATTCGGATTCGAAAAAAACTTCTCGACAGCTTCAGTCTCTCCTGTAGGAATCTTGACCGGGGAGAGGATCCAGTGTTTTGCCGCGCCGACCGAGATCGTCCATTCCTCGCGCGTTGAATCGGTCAGCTTGTAGTAAGGATGAAACCCGACAGACACGGGCATGGGCTCCGCGCTCATGTTCATAATTTTCGTTTTCACCTCCAGTGCACCGTCCTGGAGACGATAAGTGATATCGATGGTGTGAGCGAACGGAAATTGTTT
>WNGG01004889.1_pt1 | contig 26224 bp, 29 predicted proteins | sample 5400661 | NCBI WGS metagenome assembly WNGG01 (sample SAMN13153372, study PRJNA577476) | soil metagenome | isolation source: 100 cm soil or saprolite under Garry oak tree replicate 1 | place: USA:California | collected 2016-06-15
GCGGCACGATGGGCACGGCCGGCGCGGGCATCGTGAAGTGCAGCGGCACGAAGAACGCGTAGTCGAGCCGCGCGTGCTGCGTGTAGAGCAGGTCGAAGCCGCGCTCGATCCCCTGCTCGACGACGGCGCGGGCGAGCGGCTCGTGGACGGGAAAGCGGTACGCGTAGGGGCCGAAGGTGCCGGCGGCCTCGGCGCCCGCGTAGACGGCCAGCGCGGGCACCGCGTCGAGGAAGAACGCCTCCACGTGGTCGCCGGCCACGACGGCGATGGCGTCGGGGCGCAGCATCCCGAGCCGCCGCCGCACGCGCGCGAAGGCGGCGTGGACGCGCAGCACCAGCTCGCGGTCTTCCGTCTCCGGCCGCGCGATCAGCTGGGGCGTGTGGGCGCAGGCGAAGGCGCCGACGAGCATCAGGCCCTCAGGCCGTCACCCGCGCGAGCACCTCGTCGAACACCTTGTCGGCCAGCGCGCGCACCTCGTCCCGGGTGAGCGGCTGGATCGGATGCTGCACCATGACCGTACGGTAGCCGGTGGCGCCCAGCGCCTCCGCCTGCGCCTTCGCCGCGCGGGCGAACTCGGTGGAGATGATGGTCGCCGTGGGAATGCCGTGATCCTCGAAGAACACGCCGTCGTGCACACTGCACGTTGTGCAGGACCCTCAGTCGGCGAGCGCCTCGATGAGCACGTCGGTGGCGCCGACGATCTCGTCGCGCAGCGGGTCGGGCGCCGGCCGCGCGAAGGTCGGCTTCTTCTTGCGCACGATGGCCTTCGGCGCCGCGCGCTCGCGCAGCAGCTCCTCGAGGCGGTCCAGCAGGTGGTCGCCCTTGGCCTTCGAGATGTCGAGCAGCGTGACGACCTTGCCGTCGAGGCTCGACGGCCGCGTCGCCGTCTTGCGGGGCACGGCCACGGAGTCGGTGGGGTCGAGATACTCGGTCATCGGATCCTCCTCATCACGAGGTTGCTGCCCTTCGAGAACGTCCAGCCGGGCACCACGGCCGAGAACCGGCCGGCGGTGCCGCCCGCCACGAGAATCTTGATGTGCTGCGGCGCGCGGAACTTCGGGATCGGCGTCGCGTCGTGCTCGGGGTCGGCGAACTTGCGCAGCACGTGCTCGGGCAGCCCGTCGCCGCCGTTCTTCCCCGGCACGAGCTCGTGGACCGGGCGTTGCAGCCGCTCGAACAGGAACCGCCGCACGTCGTCCTTCGACCAGCCGTCACCGGCGACGACGGCGGCGTGCTCGGGCGAGAACACGAGCAGCGTGTCGCCCCAGTGCGTCATCTTGTGGTGCTCGATTACCGCCATGCTGGCGGCCACGGTGGCGAGCACGTCGGGCGCCGTGCGGCTGCGCTGGTCGTAGACGGTGATCGGCGCGTCGGCGGCGAGCAGCGCCACCGTGTCGTCGCCGGGTGCGAAGCCGTGCTCGACGGCCAGCGAGTCCCACGGGCTCGCTTCCTCGTGCTCGCCGATGCAGTACGTGTAGCGGCCCGGATGCGCGAACGTCGACATGCTCACCACGCCGGGCCGGGCGCCGCCGACGTTGACGCAGACGAGGCGCAGCGCGCGGCCGATGGTCGCGTTGGCGCGCCAGCCGGGGCCGAAGAGGCCGGCCCCGCAGTTGATGTCGAGGGCGCGGCGGATCGGCCCGTTCACGACGATGAGCGGCGCCGGCGCGTTGGTGGTCGCCGACACGCCGTGCAGGTCGAACGCCTCGTCGCACACCGCCTCGACGGCGGCGAGCACGACCGGCAGATACTCTGGACGGCAGCCCGCCATCACCGCGTTCACCGCGATCTTCTCGACGGTGGCGCGCCCGTAGTTGGGCGGGACGAGCGCGACGAGCTCGTCGCCCGCCCGGCCGCTGGCCTCGACGGCGCGCTCGACGCGCTCGCGCGTGGGCGGCACCACGGGCAAGCCGTCCGTCACGCCGCGCTCGTACAGGGCCTCGATGGGGTCGGTTTCCAGTTGGGTCACCACCGTGAGGCTATCATGGCCGTGTGATGCGACGTCTCGCCACCCTCGCCCTCCTCCTCGTCGTCGCCTCCATCGCGCGCGCGGCCGAGCCGCCCCCGCCGGGGCTCGGCCACGACCATCCGCTCACCGGCCGGATCTGGAACGTCGCGCAGGGCCGCTTCGTGGCGATGAACGCGCTGGCGGCGGCCGTGAGCGCGGCGCGCTTCGCGCTCCTCGGCGAGCGCCACGACCATCCCGAGCACCACGAGTTCCAGGCGTGGCTCCTGCGCCGGATGCTCGAGAGCGGCCGCCGTCCCGCCGTCGCCTTCGAGATGCTCGACACGACGCAGGCGCCCGCGCTCGCGCGCCACCTCGCGACCTCGCCGCGCGACGCCGCGGGCCTCGGCGATGCGGTGGGCTGGCGCGCCTCCGGCTGGCCCGAGTGGCGCCTCTACCAGCCGATCGCCGAGATCGCGCTCGCCGCCGGACTGCCCGTCGTCGCCGCCAACCTGCCGGCCACGGCCGCGCGCGCGGTGGCGCGCGGCGACCTGGCGGCGCTCGATCCGGCGCTCGTGCGGCGCCACGCGCTGGACCGGGCGGCGCCGGCGCAGGCGGCGCTGGAGGACGAGATCCGCGCCGCGCACTGTGGCGCGCTGCCCGACGCCCTCGTGCCGGGCATGGTGGTGGCCCAGCGCGCGCGCGACGCGCACATGGCCGAGCGCCTCGTCGCCGGCCAGCGCGACGGCGCCGTGCTGATCGCGGGCGCGGGCCACGTGCGCACCGATCAGGGCGTGCCGCGCGCGCTGGCCGTGCTGGCGCCGGACGCCGGCGTGGCCAGCGTCGCGTTCCTGGAGGTCGTCGATGGCTGGACGGCGCCCGCGGACTACGCCGCGCGATTCGCCGCCGCGCGCCTGCCGTTCGACTACGTGTGGTTCACCGCGCGCGCCGACAACGTGGATCACTGCGCGCGCCCGCGCGAGCGCGCGCGCGCGCCGAGCGACGGTCCTAGCCCGGCGGATTGAGCCGCGCCGCGCGCGCGCGGATCCCGTTCGCCCGCTCGAGCAGGAGCGCGGCCTCGTTGGGCCGGCCGGCGCGCCGGAGCATCAGCGCCCAATCGTCCAGCGCCATCGCCACCGCCATGTGCTCGCCTCCGTACGACGTTTCGAGCGCGGCGACGCACCGGCGGAAGAGCGGCTCCGCCTCGTCGAAGCGCCTCTGCTCGCGATACACGACGGCCAGCGTCTGCAGGCTCGCCGCCGTCGCGGGGTGCGCCGCCCCCAGCCCACGCTCGGCGATCTCGCGTGCCCGGGTGGCCACCGTCTCCGCCTCCTCGAGCCGCCGCTGGTCGACGAGCAGGGCGGCGACGTGGCTGAGCGAGACGGCCTGGCTGGGATGGCCGAGCCGCTCCCAGATCCGCGCCGCCTGGCGCAGCTCGGCCTCGGCGTCCGTGAGCTTGCCCTGGAGGCGGTGCGTCGTGCCGAGATTGTCGAGCGCCGTGGCCACGCGCGGGTGCTCGGGGCCGAGCGCGCGCTCCCAGATCTTCAGCGCGCGCGCGAGCAACCCCTCGGCCTCGCCGTAGCGCCGCTGGGAGCGATAGTTCATCGCGAGGTTGTTGAGGCTCCAGGCGATGTCGGGGTGGTCGGGGTCCAGATACTTCTCCCGGATCGACAGCGCCTGCTTGTAGAGCCCCTCGGCCTCCCGGACGAAGCCGCGGTCCTCGCGGACGGTGCCGAGGATGTTGACGATCGCCGCCGTCTCGAGGTCGTCGGGGCCCCGCCCCGCGTCGAAGATCGCGCGCGCGGCGCGGATCTGCGTCTCCGCCTCCGAGAAGCGGCCCTGCATCCGGTAGAGGAGGGCGAGGTTGCGCTGCGCGAGACCGACGCGCAGGTCGCCGGGCCCGAAGCGCAAGGCGACCCGCAGCCCGCGCTGGATCAACGTCTCGGCCTCCGCATAGCGGCCCTCCTCGTAGGCCTGTCCCGCCTGGCCGAGCAGCGTCGCGAACTCGCGCTCGTCGAGCGACTGGCCGAGGGCAACGGCGGGCATCACGAGGAGGGCGAGGAGCGCGGCGCAGGCGACGCGCGACATGGCCGCCATCTTACCAGCGCGTGCGGGCGGCGCCCTCACCTACAATGGTTCCGCATGAAGCCCGCCCGGATCTTCGCCGGCAGCGTCGGTCTGCGCGAGGCGGCATCGGTCGTGTTCGCGCTGACCGCGCTCCTGCCGCTGCTGCTCGCCGTCCTCGTCCTCCATCGCACGGGCGCGCTCTGGACGTTCGAGGCGGAGATCGCGGTGCTGCTCGCGCTCACGGTGGCCGTGCTCGGGTTCGTGGTGTTCCGCCTGATGGTCGACCGCGTGGCGGGGCTGGCCAGCGCGCTCGCGGGGCCGGGCGAGCCCGGGCGCCCGACCGACCCCACCATCCCGGGCCTGGGGCGCGTGACGGAGATCGGCCAGATCGGCGACGCCTTCACGCGCATGCTCGACGACCTGCGCGGCTCCACCGAGCGGCTCGAGGATCTCGTGTTCAAGCTCGGCGCGCTCAACGAGGTGGTCGAGCTGGCGGCGCGGGTGCCGAACATGCAGCAGCTGCTCGCCCTCGTGCTCGAGCGGACGATGCGCACGGTACGCGCGAGTATCGGCTCCATCATGCTGCTCGATCGCCAGCGCGGCGTGCTGCGCGTCGTGGCCGCACGCGGCGACAGCGTCGACATCCCGGTCGGCGCCGAAGTGCCGCTGGGCGAGGGCATCGCGGGCAAGGTCGCGCAGGTCGGCGAGCTCGAGCGGGGCGACGGCGGCGGCCTCATCTGCATGCCCATCCGCGTGGAGGACCGCGTCATCGGCGTCATCAACCTCGCCAAGGGCGCGGCCTCGCCCGTCGATCCGCGCGCCTTCTCGCCGATGGACCTCCAGTTCCTCAGCACGCTCATCGCGCACGTCGCCTACGCCCTGGAGAACGCGCGCCTGCTCGAGGAGTCGCGGCTGAGCACCGAGCGGCTGCAGAACGTCGTCGAGGATCTGCGCACGGCGCAGACGCGGCTGGTCGAGGGCGAGACGGGGCGGGCGCTCGGTCAGATGGCCTCGGGCATGGCGCACCACCTCAACAACCTGCTCGCCGTCGTCTCCGGCCGCCTCCAGCTCCTGCTGATGCGCGTGCAGGACCCCGTGCTGCGCAAGCCGCTCGAGACGGCCGAGCGCGCCGTCGGCGACGCCGCGGAGGTCGTGCGCCGCGTCCTCGGCTTCGCGGCTGCCCAGCCCGTGCCGGAGACCACCCGCGTGGACCTCAACGAGGTGGCCGCCGACGTGATCGAGCTGACGCGGCCGCGCTGGCAGGACACCGCGCAGCTGCGTCACGCGATGATCGACATCCGCTTCGAGCCGGGCGACGACGTCGTGGTGGCGGGCGCTCCCGCGGCGCTGCGTGAGGTCCTCATGAACCTCGTGCTCAACTCCCTCGACGCGATGCCCGAGGGCGGCTGCCTTTCGGTCCGTACGTGGACCGAGGACGGCTGGGTCTACTGCTCGGTCGGCGACACGGGTGCCGGCATGAGCGCCGACACGCGCCAGCGGGCGCTCCAGCCGTTCTTCACCACCAAGGGCCCCAAGGGCGTGGGGCTCGGCCTCAGCGTCAGCCTCGGGGTCATCCAGCGCCACCGCGGCGAGATGGAAATCCAGAGCGCGGAGGGCCGCGGCACCGTGGTGACGCTGCGCATCCCGCGCCCCGGCGTGACACCGCCACCCGACACGATCCCCCTCACGCCGTCGCCGGCCGCGCCGCTCAAGATCCTGATCGTGGACGACGAGCCCGCGGTCCTCGAGGCGCTCGCCGACACGCTCGCGGAGGACGGTCACACCGTGCTGAGCGTTGGCGGCGGGCGTGAGGCGCTGGCGGTGCTCGACGGCGGCGAGCGCGTGGATCTCGTGATCACCGACCTCGGCATGCCGGGCATGACGGGCTGGGAGGTGGCGCGCGCGCTCCGCACGCGGCAGCCGGATCTGCCGGTCGGGCTGATCAGCGGCTGGACGAACTCGGCGGACTTCAGCGCCGAGGAGGCGAGCCACGTCGCGTTCGTGGTCGCCAAGCCGTACACGCTCGGCGCGCTGCGGACGGCCCTGGCCCCGTTCCGTCCTAGACGCTGAGCGCTACTCGCGGCAGATCCGGAAGTTGGCGTAGTCGCCGGAGGCTGACGACTTCGTCTCGTCGGAGTCCGTGAGGACGGCGATGCCGGCGGGCTTCGGTGGGCCCTTCACGTCGAAGTACTTCTGGTAGTCCTGAAGGACGTTCACCTTCTCCTGCCGCCACTCGCCGCGTCCCTCGGTGCCGCTGCGCAGCACGCGCACCTGCGTGAGGCCGGCGTTGGACGTCAGGTGCGTGTCGACCGGGACCTTCTCGCTCCAGATGTACTTCACGGCCTTCGGCCCGGTGACGCGCGAGTGCGGCACGAGCAGGTAGACGGCGAGCACGCTGTCGTTGCCGTCCGACTCCCGCTCGTCGGAGCCCCTGGGGAACTCGCGCGGCCGCCACGACCACGCGAGCACGGGATAGGCCGCGAGGTCCCAGCCCTTCACCTCGCGCGAGGCCTGGATGCCGAGCCCCTTGGAGACCGCGCGCAGGAAGTGTTTGCCGCCCTCTTCCTGGACCGCGTAGATGCTCTTGCCCTCGTCCTTGCGCGGCTTCCAGCCGGCGGGGAACTCGCCGACCCTCGCTCGGCCGAAGTCCTCGATCAGCTTGCAGTCCTCGTCGGCGGGCATCACGGGCGGGGCGACGAGCATGACGGGCAACGCGACGGCGAGGGCGAGCAGCACGCCGATCAGGAACTGGCGCATCACCCTGCGCCTGTGCAACCGCGAGGCCATCAGCGGCCCCGGCGCCACCAGTGGTAGACGAGGTTGTCGACGACCTCGCCGAGCTGGCCGATCGTGCGGCACTCGCGCACGAGATCACACGCCGGCGCGTACATCGGCATCACGCTGTCCCCGATGCCCCAGCCCCACTGGCCCTCGGGGTTGAGCCAGATGATTCCCTTCACGCGCTCGCGGATGAGCCGCAGCGCCCACGCCTGCGGGTCGTTGTAGTTGTTCCGCGCGTCACCGAGCACCAGGATGGTCGTCTTGCGGTCGAGCGACTCCAGCTCGGTGTTCGCGAAGCGGCTGAAGGCGAAGCCGAAGTCCGAGCGGCAGTGGTAGTCCACGGGCGCCGCCTTCAGCGCCCACTCGATCCCGCGCTCCACCGGGTACGTGGCGAAGGCCTGGGTGACCTCCGCGATCTCGGAGACGAACACGTACGAGCGCACCCGGCTGAAGCATTCCTGAAGGCTCCAGACGAGCTGCAGCATGAACCGCGAGGCGTTGCGCACGGAGTCCGAGACGTCGCAGATGGTGATGAGCTTGGGCTTCTCCCGGTGGCGTCGCTTGAGGAAGACCTCCATGGGTACGCCGCCGTAGGAGAGGCTCTTGCGGATCGTGCGGCGCGTGTCGAGCCGCCCCTTCTGCTCCTGCCGCTGGCGCAGCGCGAGCGCGTCCTTGATCTTGCGCGCCAGCCGCGCCACGACGTTCTTCATCTGCGCGACCTCCTCGGGCGTCAGCGCGAACAGCGGCTTGTCCGAGAGCACCTCGCGCGTGAGCTTCTCGCCCTGGCGGTAGGCGCGGCGCTCCAGCTCGCGCTCGACGTGCTGGCGGATCATCCGGTTGAAGGCCTCCAGCCGCAGCTCGAGGTAGTTGCGGATGCGCGCGAGCTGGCCGGGATCGAGGCCCCGGGCCTCCAGCATCCGCATGATCTTCTCGATGTCGCGCTCGATCGCGGACCAGTCGAACTTGTCCGAGATCTTCCGCGAGAAGTAGCCAACCTGGAGGAAGTACATCAGCCGCTCGAGGCCGGCGTTCTGGCCGCCCGCGCGGATGGCCATCTCCATCTCGCTCCCCTCGCCGCGCATCAGCAGCTCGGTGAGATCGTCGAGCTCGAGGCCTTCCTCGTCGACGAGACGATCCAGCAGCTCCTGCACGCGCGGGTCCTCGGGGCCGAGGGCCTTCTTGATCCCCTCGCCGAGGGCCTCGAGGTCGAGGAAATAGAGGTTGAAGATGCGGTCGAAGGTCGCCAGGTCGCGCGATTCCTTGACGAGAGTGGCGGCCAGCGTGGCCTTGAACGTCTCGCGGTCGGTCAGGCCGACCTCCGCGCTGGCCGCGAGCGCGTCGAGCGCCTCCGAGGGCGAGATGCGCAGCTCGGCCCGGCGCAAGTCGCCGATGAACTCGAGGATTCGCTCGTCCATCTTATTTGCCGTCGGGGCGGCTGCGCAGGGCTCCGCCGCCCGACGGTCGGGGGATCACTGGCCGGGGACGCGCCTCGGCGCCGGCGGTCTGACGCGCCTCGGCGCCCGCACTCATGGCGCGAGAACTTTGTCCAGGGCGCCCTTGACGCGCTCGAGGTCCTTCTCGTACTTCACGAGCATCGTCAGCGTGGACTCGACCAGCGCCGGGTCGAGCGCCTGCGCGTTGAGGATGACGAGCGAGCGCGCCCAGTCGAGCGACTCCGACACCGAGGGCGGCTTGCGCAGCTCGAGCGCGCGGATCTTCTGCACGGCGGCCACCACCGCCGAGGCGAGCCTCGCGGGGATCTCGGGCACCTTGAGCCGGATGATCTCCAGCTCCTCGGCGGGCGCGGGGAAATCGATGAAGAGGTGCAGGCAGCGCCGCTTGAGCCCGTCCGACAGCTCGCGCGCGTTGTTCGACGTGAGCACGACGAGCGGAATGTGCTTGGCGCTCACCGTGCCGAGCTCGGGCACCGAGACCTGGAAGTCCGAGAGCACCTCGAGCAGGAACGCCTCGAACTCGGGCTCCGCCTTGTCGATCTCGTCGATGAGCAGCACCACCGGCGTGTCGGACTGGATCGCCGCCAGCAGCGGCCGCTGCGACAGGAAGCGATAGGAGAAGAACGCATCGTCCTGGCCCGCGATGCGCGCGACGGCGTCGGGTAACGACGGCGCGTCGGCGATCAGCTCTCCGATCCTGTCTTTCAGGAGCTGCGTATAGAGCAGCTGCTTCGCGTATTTCCATTCATAGAGCGCCTTGCCCTCGTCCAGCCCCTCGTAGCACTGCAGGCGGATGAGCGGGCGGCTCGTGATGTCGGCCAGCGTCTTGGCCAGCTCGGTCTTGCCCACGCCGGCCGGTCCCTCGATGAGGACGGGGCGTCCCATGCGCTCCGACAGGTAGACGACGGTGGAGATCCGCCGGCTCGCGATGTACCGCGCGCTCTTGAAGCGCTGCTGGACGTCCTCGACCGAATCGAACATGGGGCTCCTCTTACGCGAAAGGTGTGATTGAACGCCCGTTCATTGTAGCAGCAGGCCGCAGCGCGGTTAGTGGCGCGTGCCGCCGCCGCGGATCATCCGGTCCCGGATGTCGTCGGACGGCGCAGGCGCGGGCGTGGCGGCGGGCGCGGGCGTGGCCGGGGGCGCGGGCGTCGTGGTCGTGGGCGCCGGCGGCGTGACCGTCGCGGGCACCGCGCGCGCGACGTCGGGCCAGGCCGCGGCGACGTCGTCCGCCAGCTCGGCGGCATCGACGCGCGCCTCCTCGGCGATCTCGCTCCAGCCGGTGCCGGTGCGCCGCGCGGCAACGACCTTCTCCAGCGGATGGCCGCCGCGCGTCGCGAGGCGATGGGCGATGAAGAGGTCGCCCCACCCGAGCCGCGTGGCCGCACGCGAGGCGCGCACCTCGGCCGGCGTCCGGGCGAGCGCCGCGGCCATCCGTGCCACCGTCGCCGCCTCGCCGCGCGGCGTGGCGGCGCCACGGTCGACGGCGGCGGCAAGCGCGTCGAGCCGGTCCTGCGCGTGGGCGGCGCCGGCGGCGAGCGTGACGACGAGCAACGCGAGCAGCGTGCGCATGTCCGCCGAGTATGCCGCGCCCGCCGGCTGTGTACAATCGCCGCATGACCGCCCTCGAGTCGGGCCGCTATCATCGCCTCCAGCTGCTGCTCGGCCTGGCGAGGCTCGTGCTCGGCGCCGCCTTTCTCGCGGTCGTGCTGCTCCTGGGCGGCGGTCGGATCCTCGCCGAGCTCGTCGCGCGCGTCACCGCGAGCGCGGCGGGCCAGGTGGCGCTCGTGGCGGCGGCGCTCGGCGCGGGCCACGCGCTGCTCGGCGTGCCATTCGCATGGCTCTCGTCGTGGGTCCTCCCGCGGCGGTACGGTCTGCTGCACCAGCCCTTCCCCGCGTGGCTCGCCGACCGCGCCAAGGCCGTGGCGCTCGGCGCGGCGATCGGGCTGGCGGGCGTCGAGGTCGTCTACGCGCTGCTGCGCCTGACGCCGCTCTGGTGGCTCGCGGCCGCCGCCCTCGCCTTCGCCTTCGCCATCGCGCTCACGGCCGTGCTGCCGATCTGGATCCTGCCGATGTTCTTTCGCCTGACGCCGCTGGCCGACACGACGCTCCGAACGCGTCTGCTCGCACTGGCCGAGCGGGCCGGGGTGAGCGCCGTCGGCGTCTGGATCGCCGATCAATCGCGCAAGAGCCGGACGGCCAACGCCGCCGTGATCGGGCTCGGCCGCACGCGGCGCATCCTCCTGTACGACACGCTCGCGGCCGGCTTCCGCCCCGAGGAGATCGAAGCCGTGCTCGCTCACGAGCTGGGGCACCACGCCCACGGCGACCTGCGGCGCGGCCTGCTCGTGCAGGGGGCGCTGAGCGTCGTGACGTTCTGGGTCGCGAGCCACGCGCTGAGCGCCGGTGTCGGCCGCTTCGGCTACGCGGGCGTCGCCGATCCCGCCGGCCTGCCGTGGCTGGCGCTGGTGCTCGCCGCGCTCGGCCTCCTGCTCACGCCGCTCGTCAACGCGTTCTCGCGCTACGTCGAGCGCCAGGCCGACGACTTCGCGCTGGCGCTCACGCGCGACCCGGACGGCTTCATCGGGGCCATGGAGCGCCTGGCCGCGCTGAACCTCGCCGAGCGCCGGCCGCACCCGCTGAAGGAAGCGCTGCTGTTCTCGCATCCCGCGCTCGACCGCCGCATCGCCCGCGCCCGCGCCGTCGCGTGAGCGCCATCACCGAGGAGCGACCATGAGCCGCCGTGCCGACCTCCGCCGTCTCGTCGAAACCAAGAACGGGCTCGTCGTCCCCGGCGCCTACGACGGCGTCTCCGCACGCCTCGTCGAGCGCGCCGGCTTCCCCGCCGTCTACATGACGGGCTACGGCACCTCCGCCTCGCGCCTGGGACTGCCCGATCTCGGCTACGCGGGCCTCGCCGAGATGGCCGACCACGCGCGCAACCTCGCGGCCGCCGTCGAGATCCCGCTGATCGCCGACGCCGACACGGGCTACGGCAACGCGCTCAGCGTGCGGCGCACGGTGCAGGCGTACGAGGCAGCCGGCGTGGCCGCGCTGCACATCGAGGACCAGGTGACGCCCAAGCGCTGCGGCCACCTCTCGGGCCACCAGGTGATCCCGCGCGGCGAGTTCGCCGGCAAGATCCGCGCGGCGGCCGACGCGCGCACCGATCGCGATCTGCTCATCATCGCGCGCACCGACGCCATCTCCGCGATGGACTTCGACGAGGCGCTGCGGCGAGGCGAGGCGGCCGTCAAGGCCGGCGCCGACGTGCTCTTCGTGGAGGCGCCGCGCGACGAAAAGCAGGTGGAGCGCGTGGCCCGCGCCTTCGACACGCCGCTGCTCTACAACTACGCGCCCGGCGGCCGCTCGCCGCTGCTGCCGTTCGCGCGGCTGCGCGAGCTGGGCTTCGCCATCATCCTGCTGCCCGTGGACACGCTGCTCGTCGGCGTGAAGGCGATCGCGGACTTCCTGGGCGAGGTCCGCAAGCGCGACGACGTGCTCTCGCTGACCGACCGCTACATGCACTTCTCGGACTTCAACCGGCTCATCGGCGTGATGGACCAGATGGCCATGGCCGAGCGCTACAAGGAGGACGCCGGCTAGGCGTCGGGGATGAATGGCGCGCCCGGAGGGAATCGACCCCCCGACCCTCAGCTTCGAAGTGAGAAAATCCCGCGCCGTAAGCATGTGAATCCTTAGCGCTTGATCGCGGCGACTTTGCCACTTGCCGCCACGACTTTGCCAGCCTGCAGGGATGAAGTGGTAGGAGTATCGGACGAGAAACGGTGGAAACTTCTACCGCCTGACCTGACAGCCTAACGTTCGGTCGCGTACTGCCGGAGCCAAGACACGTCCCGGCGGCTCAGGCCGAGCTCAGCGAGCTGCTCGCGAGCGATTGAGGTCAGCCATCCGCGCGGTCCTCGGTCAGCCTGGATCGGCGGCACGAGCGGATCTCCGTACACAACGGCCACGCCGAGGCTGCCTTTGCCGTTCCGGCGCAGCTCGGGCGCTAGGTTCCGGCGCCGTTCAGCAAGCTTCACGTAGGCGAGCAGGGCGCGGGCGTGCTTCCTGATCGGCGACGGCCGCCGCCTGTATTCCGGGCGACCATACAGATTCTCGACTGCTTTGAGCGTTCGCACGAGCCGCTCGCGGAGTAGGCGCGCTCGCGTTCCTGCCGGTTGAAGCGAGGCAGGCCCTTGTCGACCAGGCGCTGCCTACGAACATGTCGGGCAATGATCGGGACAATCGCGGCTTCGTTGATTTCTCTTCGGCGCCACCGAGCGCGCATGCGCTCAAGATCGTCGTGATGGCCGGGCGGGATGAAGTCGGCGAGATCCACGTTTGCTCCCCCTCGTGGAGCGCCTCGGTTGTGAATCGCGGGCAGGCGGTCCGAGGAAACCGCCCGTCACGCCCGGGGATCAGCCGGGCGCTAGCCCGCGAGTTCGCGCTTTTAAGTGTTCGTCACCCAGTGCTCGGCCGTCTCACGGGACAGCGACCGCGGGGACGGTCGGCGCAGATACCGCGCAGCACCCCCGTACGCCGGCGTCGGCCCGTCAAGAACGTCGAGGGTGTCGTGCTCAATGTCTATGTTCTCCCCGAGTTTGCTGGTCCACCGTCCGTTTGGCAGTTGTCGAGCGGCGTGGGTCGGAATGCCGCGGCCATCCGTGTAAATCGCTATCTTTTCGTAGCCCGCCTCATGGTCAGGGGAATCACAGCGGACATAGCCATGCTGCGCGTACACCGCAGTCAGAGTGTTGAGTGTGAGTCGAAGGGGAATTCCTGCGGGCCAATATCCCGCCGGCCGGTCGGGATCAAGCCAACGGTCGGTATAGCGCGCAGCCCAAGCGAAGCAGTTATAGAGCTTGTCAGGCGGGCTCGTGACGTGGTGATTGCCTGCTTGCAGGTTCGGGAACGGATTTGTCACTGGCGATAGCCGTGCTCCGTTCCCCAATCCAGCCAGTCTTGCAGCATCGCCGGGAGTCGCCCGCGGTGCTCTTCGTGGACAGGATCCTCACCGGTGATGTCGTGCAAGGCCATGAAGATGAAATCCGGCCCCTGCTCGAGCACGTCGAGGATGAGCGGAATAGCTTCTTCGCCGAGCGCGACAATATCTTTGTAGGCAGGGTGCGCCTTTTTCGCGGCGAGCGACGATGAGAATTGCGTCGCGTCGTGCCACTGGTCCAACAAATTCGCCAAGTGGTCCCGAAGCATGACGCGCCTGAGGGAAACTACTCGTGCCCCCTCTAGGTCATGTCGCGCTACTCGAGTCTTTGCGTCGATGGCCGTCACGCCACCCAGGTGCCCAGTCGCGTAGCGCGACGTCCGAAACAGTCTTTGAAAAGGACGCACGCGCTCGGCCAACGCGTAGCTCACTAGAATAGCGCCTCCGCCTTAGGAGTTATACTACTGAAAAATATGTCGTTTTTCAACTCTCTTATTACCTCGAACGTCGGCCAGACCTCGGACATAGGGAATCCCGTCCTGTTTTCCACGAACACGTCAATATCGAGAATGAACGGCAGAATCTGCCTGCTAGCGCGAGGCTCGGTCGGCAGCACGGTCTCGGTAAGCAAGATGAGCGGGCCACGTGGGTGCGGTATCTCGACACGGAGGAAGAAGCCCTGAATTCCCTGGGGAATCCCAGGTGCGAGCTCGAAGCGCGTCCGCAGGTATCGCTTGAAATCATCTATGGGCAGCGGCAACTCAATCCGATTCACGTAACGTAGCGCGAGGCGGGTGATCGTCGTCGGTCGAGCGATCTCGACGTAGCGTCCCCACAGCTCCTTTGCTTCATCTCGGAGTCGCTCCCACGTTTCGTACGGCTTGAGCCTGCTGAACGTGAAGCCGTCGAGTCGTGCCTGTACCACCTGTCTATCGTCGTCACTGATGAAGAGATATCCGTCCTCTTGGCCGGTCAGCGGCGGGACGCTCACAGGCTTTCCGTCCTTGAATTCGACCATCGTCCCTTCCCAGCGCCGACGCGTCCGCCGCTTTGGGTAGCGATCGCGGATCGCCTCGTACATAGGCGCCAACTGCTGCAATGGTGTTCCGGCGGGCAAGGTCGCTTGGATATCCAGCACAGCCTCGGTAATTGGTGCGTTCGGCAGGTGCGGCCGCCGACTTGCCGGCGCGCGGCCGTCGCGTCCTCGCGCTCTTTGCTCTGAGCGCGGTCGTCGTCGGCTTAGGCCTCGCTTTTTCATGCGGTCGAGGGATAGTAGCAGGTCCTTGGGCACATTCTCCGGTGTGTCGCGTTCACGGTCCGAGTCTTTGCTCCGTCTTTGCCACTTCCACCCCGCACAGCCGGGCACCCGTGGGCACGATGCGGCACAGCGACTCCGCATGATCACAGCGAGAAATGGCGCGCCCGGAGGGAATCGAACCCCCGACCCTCAGCTTCGAAGGCTGATGCTCTATCCAACTGAGCTACGGGCGCGGGCTCCTACGATATCAGGAGATGATCCACGCGGCGCGGATCGGCGACTCGGCGGGATCCTCGGACGCCGCCTGGGCGGACTGGATGCTGCGCGCGTGAACGGCCTGGCGCAGCGTCTCGAGCGCGGTCGGGGGATGACCCTCGCAGGCGCTGTCGGCGGGCGCGACGGCCACGGGATCGGCGGCGTCGGGCGTCGGGCGCAGACAGCGATGGCAGCTCATCATCGAGGCCTCACCGCAACCGGCACGCCAACCACCCGAGCCGCCACGGCCGCGCGGCCGAACCGACACTCCCCGGGAGACCCACCATGAGCGCTGTCAAAGACCTCGTCGGACCGGCGGTCGACCGTCTCGCCGGCGACCTCGAGAAGCTGTCGCGCCAGATCCACGACAATCCCGAGCTCGGGTACCAGGAGATCAAGGCCGCGGCGTGGCTCACCGAGTTCCTCGACAAGCAGGGCTTCAAGGTGGAGCGCGGCGTCGCCGGCGTCGAGACGGCGTTTCGCGGCACCCTCGAGACCGGCGAGGGACCGACGATCGCGATCCTCTGCGAGTACGACGCGCTGCCCGGCATCGGTCACGCGTGCGGCCACAACGTCATCGCCACCGCCGGCGTCGGCGCCGGCGCCGCGCTGGCCGCGCTGCGCGACAAGCTGCCGAAGGGTCGCATCCAGGTCATCGGCACGCCCGCCGAGGAGGGCGGCGGCGGCAAGGTGAGGCTCATCAAGGGCGGCGTCTTCAAGACGGTGGACGCCGCGATGATGATCCACGGCTTCGACCGCTGGATCATGCACCAGGACCTGCTCGGCATCGTGCGGACGGGCTTCGAGTTCAGCGGCACGGCCGCGCACGCCTCGGCCGACCCGTGGGAGGGCGTCAACGCGCTCGACGCCGTCATCCAGACCTTCAACAACGTCAGCATGCTGCGGCAGCAGATCCGGCCCGAGTCGCGCATCCACGGCATCGTCACCAGCGGCGGCGCCGCCGCGAACATCATCCCGGAGTTCGCCTCGGCCATCTTCTACGTGCGCGCGGCTGCGCTCGACTACATGTGGGCGCTGCAGAAGCGCGTCATCGCGTGCGCCGAGGGCGCCGCGAAAGCCACCGGCTGCACGCTCAAGGTGATCGCGCAGCCCGACAACGTCTACGAGCCGATGAAACGCAACACGACGCTGCTCGACCTCTTCCGCGCCAACGCGCGGACGTTCGGCGTCGTCGAGTCGCCCGAGAGCCGCGAGCGCATGGGCAGCTCCGACGTCGGCAACGTGAGCCAGGTCATCCCCGCCATCCAGCCGATGGTGCAGATCGCGCCGGAGGGCACGCCGATCCACTCGCGCGCGTTCGAGCAGGCGGCGGTGCGGCCGCTGGCGCGTGACGGGATGCTGACGTCGGCCAAGATCATGGCCATGACGACGTGCGACCTGCTCGCAAATCCCGCGCTCGTGAGGGACGCGCGGCGCGAGTTCGAGGCGGCAACATGAGCGGCGCCGACGCCGTCAAGCCGAAGGTTGCCGAGGTCGTCGACCGCATCGCCGACGATCTCGAGCGACTCTCGCATCGCATCCACGCCTCGCCCGAGCTCGCGTTCAAGGAGGAGAGGGCGCACGCCTGGCTCACGGAGTTCCTCGAAAAGCACGGCGCGCGCGTCGAGCGCGGCGTGGGCGGGCTGGCCACGGCGTTCCGCGCGACGATCCCCGGGACCGGCACGGGGCCGACGATTGCCATCATGGCCGAGTACGACGCGCTGCCGGGCATCGGCCACGCGTGCGGCCACAACGTCATCGCCACCGCCGGCGTCGGCGCGGGCGCGGCGCTGGCCGCGCTCGGCACGCTGCCGTTCGCCGGCCGCATCCAGGTCATCGGCACGCCCGCCGAGGAGGGCGGCGCCGGCAAGGTGAAGCTGATGGACGCCGGCGTCTTCGAGGGCGTGGACGCCGCCATGATGATCCACGGGCGCTGCGGCACCCAGGTGTGGCGGCCGAGCCTCGGGATCATCAAGGTGAAGGCCGAGTTCTTCGGCCAGGCGGCGCACGCCTCGTCGTGGCCGTGGCGCGGCGTCAACGCGCTCAACGCCGTCATCTCGCTCTTCAACGCGCTCGACGCCATGCGCCAGCAGATCCGTCCCGACGCGCGCATCCACGGCGTGATCACGAAGGGCGGCGATCAGGCGAACATCATCCCCGAGTACACGAGCGCGGAGTTCTACCTGCGCGCAACGACCGTCGCCTACTGCCGCGAGCTGCTGCGGCGCTTCACGCTCGCCGCCGAGGGCGCGTCCGCCGCCACCGGCTGCCGGGCGCAGGTGACCGCCGACCCGACCGTGCACGAGCCGCTGAAGGCCAACCCCACGATGGCGGAGGCGTTCAAGCGCAACCTCGAGTACATCGACTTCCCCGAGGATCCCGACGACGGCCAGGCCGGCTACGGCTCCACCGACTGCGGCAACGTGAGCCAGCGGCTGCCGACGATCCATCCCTACATCCGCATCTCCCCGGACGGCGTGCCCGGCCACTCGCGCGAGTTCGCCGAGTGGGCGCGCTCGCCGCTCGCGCGCGCCGGCATGCTGGCCGGCGCCAAGGCGCTCGCCCTGACGGCGCTGGATCTGCTCGCCTCGCCGGAGGCGCTCGCGCGCGCCAGGCAGGACTTCACACGCGAAGGAGGCAACGCATGAGACGCGCCAGCCTCGTCCTCGCCGCGCTGATGGTGGCCGGGTGTGCCAGCATGCAGTCCGGTGACAACGCCGCCGTCGCCGATCTCAAGAACACCGCGGGCCAGTCGGTCGGGGTTGCGCAGCTCACGCAGGCCGGCAACGTCGTGCGCATCGTCGTGGAGGCCCGGGGCCTGCCGCCCGGGCCGCACGGCGTGCACGTTCACGCCGTCGGCAAGTGCGACCCGCCGGATTTCAACAGCGCCGGCGGTCACTTCAATCCGCTGAACAAGCAGCACGGCGCGCTGAATCCGCAGGGCTCGCACGCGGGCGACCTGCCGAACCTCACGGTCGCCCCCGACGGCAACGGGCGCATGGAGACGACCACCGCGCAGCTCACGCTCGGCTCGGGGCCGGCGTCGGTGTGGGACGCCGACGGCAGCGCGCTCGTCGTTCACGCGAGCCCCGACGACTTCAAGACCGACCCCACGGGCAACTCGGGCGGCCGCATCGCCTGCGGCGTGCTCGTGAAGCCGCCCGGCCGCTAGCCCTCCCGCGCCAGCCGGCGCGGCGCGACGCCGACGTAGTCCGCGCGCGGCCGGATGAGCCGGTTGTCCGCGTACTGCTCCATCGCGTGCGCGCACCAGCCCGCGACGCGCCCGATCGCGAAGATCGACGTGCAGAGGTCGGCGGGGATCCCGAGCGCGTCGTAGACGACCGCCGAGAAGAAGTCGACGTTCACGGGCAGGTCGGTGCGCGCTTTCATGGCGTCGTAGACGCGCTCGGCCACCTCGAACAGACGTTCGCGGCCCGTGGCTTCCGCCATCGTCTTGGCCATGCCGCGCAGGACGCGTGCCCGCGCGTCGTCCACGCGGTAGACGCGGTGGCCGAAGCCCGCCACGCGCGCCCTGGGGTTCGCGCGCTCGGTCTTCGACAGGGTGCCGCGCGCGCCCAGCCGCTGCCCGACGAAGGCCTCGGCCTTCGCGGCGTCGCCGATCTCCTGGAGCATGCGGAGCACGTCCTCGTTGGCGCCGCCGTGGCGCGGGCCCTTGAGCGTCGCGATCGCCGCCACCACCGCCGCGTGCAGATCCGCCAGCGTGGCGACGGCGACGCGGGCGGCGAAGGTGGAGGCGTTGAACTCGTGGTCGGCGTGCAGCGTGAGCGCGACGTCCATCACGCGCGCGACCTCCTCGCTCGGCTCCCGGCCCTCGAGCAGCCGGAGCACGTACGCCGCGTGCGAGCCGCCGGGCGGCGCCGTGACCGGGGCGCGGCCGGTCCGGATGCGGTGCCAGGCGGCGACGACCTCGGGCACGCGCGCCATGAGGCGGAACGACTTGCGGAGATTGGCCTCGAGGCCGCTGTCGGCGGCGTCGGGGTCGAGCGCGGCGTCCAGGGAGATCGCGGTGCGCAGCGCGTCGAGCGGATGGCAGTCGCGCGGCAGCCCGCGCAGCATCGCCTCGATCGGCGCCGGCAGCCCGCGCGCGGCCTCGAGGCGCGCACGGAAGTCCGCCGCCCGCGCCGCGTCGGGCCGCTCGCCGCTCCAGAGCAGCGCGGTGACCTCCTCGAACGGCACCACGCCCGCCAGCTCGCCGATCTCGTAGCCGCGATAGAAGAGCCGGCCCGCCGCGCCGTCGATGGCGCAGACGGCCGAGCGCGCGGCGATCACGTCCTCGAGTCCCGCCTTCCAGCTCGTGTCCATGGGCGTCCTCCGGGTGGGTCTTCGAGCCTTAGTCTTGCCGCCTCATTGATTATACATGATTTATATTGATTAGACTGGCTCAGGCCGTGACGGGCTCGACCGGGCGGCGAGACGGCTGGTAGCGTGGAGGCCGCGGTGGCGACGATCGTGGTGGACGGCGAGGAATACCTGACCGGCGACGACGCCGCGCGCGCGCTCGGCGTGAAGCCGGCGACGCTCTACGCCTACGTGAGCCGGGGCATCCTCAAGTCGTACCGCCAGGGCACGAAGCGCCGGCGGCTCTACCGGCGCGCGGAGGTCGAGGCGCTGCGCCGACTGGACCGCGGCGCGCCGCCCGAGATCCCGCCCGCCGACTCCTGGATCCGAGACTGAGCGTATCGAGGGGCGCCCCGGCTTCGCCGGGGCGCCCCGAGCGTTGGGGGGTATGGGGGGCCATTTCGGGGCCCCCCCATGTCAACAGCCAGCGAGCGCCGCGAGCACCTTGCGAGCCTGGTTCAGGTGGTCGATCGCGTGCAGGCGCAAGAAGACCGCGTAGGCCTTCCAGTCGATCTCGTCCTCCCACGCCAGCGGCACCGTGACGCCGTCGGTCGCCGCCGCGTTCATGACGACGACGACGCGCGCGCGCACGGCGGTGGGGAAGCCGTCGGGCGCGCGGGCGAGGTCGGCGACGATGTCGGCGTGGACGCGCCCGAGGTCGTCGAGCACCGCCGCCCACGGGCGCCCGAGCGGATCCTTCGACTGCAGCGACGCGGGGATCGGCGGGCCCACCGGCCGGTGGCCGGCGAGCAAATCGCGGAGCTCGTCGCGCGACGGGCGGTGTGTCTCCACGACGTGGTCGGCGATCTCGTGCAGGCTCCACTCTGCCGGCCAGGCGCGGCGCGCCACGCGCGCGGGATCGGCGGCCCGAAGGAGCTTCTCCAGGCTCTCGAACGCCTGCGTCACGCGGCGGCGGATGACCGGCGTCGGCGCCAGCGTGCCGTTGTCGCGGAGGTAGTCACGCGCGCGCGCGCGGAGCGCGGCCTCCACCTCGGGTGCGACGACGCTCATCGATCGTCGTGGGGGGCCCCGATATGGCCCCCCACACCCCCCATCGCTCGGACGCGCCCCGGCGCAGCCGTGGCGCGCCTCGGGCTCGACCCAGGATGTCTCATCGATCGTCGTGGGGGGCCCCGATATGGCCCCCCGGCCTCTTCAAGCGAAGGGGGCTACGCCCCCCTCGGACTCCCCCGGCCATCGCGCGGACGCGCCCCGGCGCAGCCGGGGCGCGCCTCGGGCTCGACCCAGGATGTCTCATCGGCGGCCGTCGCTAGGCGTCGGGATCTGCAGGAACGGCACCGCGCTGGAGCTGCCGAGCGTGTACTGGGGCAGGCGGCCGTCCCAGCGCGCCAGGTACTGCTGCTGAATGAGGACCGGCGTCAGCGAGGCGGCCACGCGCGCGTTGTACGCCGCCTCCGCGTCGCCCTTGAGCCGTAATGCTTCGGCCACGCCGCGGGCCTCCTCCCGCGCGGCGTCGCCCCGGCCCTTCGCGCTCGCCGCCGCGATCTCGGCCTGGCGCTGGGCCTGGATCAGCTCGTAGCGCTTCTGCTCGGCCTTCTGCTCCTCGATCTGCTTGGCCTCGATGGCCTTCTCGTAGTTGGCGTCGAAGCGGATGTTGGCCAGCGAGGCTTCCTTCAGCTCGACGCCGTACTTGGTCAGCCACTGTGTGATGCCGGCCTGCACGTCGGACTTGATGGCCTGCCGCCGCACCAGGATCTCTGCCGCGTTGTGGGTGGCCGTCTGCGCCTTGAGGACCTCCTGCGCGGCCGGGTCGATGATGACGCTGGAGTAATTGAGGCCGATGGACTTGTAGACTTCGGGCGCGCGGTCCGGTACCAGGCGGTAGTTCAGCACCATCTCCACATGGACGGCCTGGAGATCCTTGGAGGCGGCGTCGTAGCGCGTGGTGTGCTTCTGCACGCGCGTGTCCATGATCACGATGTCGTAGAGCGGGTTCCAGACGACGTTGAGTCCCTCGCGCAGCGGCACCGGCTCGACCTCGCCGAAGAGCACCTTCACGCCGACCTGGCCGGCCGGGATGATGCGGAAGATGGAAAAGAGCACGATGAGCGCGGGGATGCCGATGGCGACGGCGAGGATGGCGCGCGGAACGATCTCCGCCAGCGCCGTCGGCAACAGCCGGCGCTGCCGTTGTACCGTCACGTACAGCGCGTAGCCCACCACGAACACGATCGCGGCGAACACCAGCTTGCCCATCGCCCCCTCCTAACCCGTCGTTAGCGTCCCCCTCGCCGCCGCTCCGCCGCCCGCTCGGCCTCCAGACGCTCGAGCGCGACCTCCGAGTGGTCGGCGAACGTCATGGCCGCCGCCAGCGCGCGGTGCCCGGCCCGCTCGGCGATGAGCCGGTGCATCGTCTGCGCGATACGGCGGTAGGCCGGGTGGCCCTGCGGCGCGCTGCGCAGCTCGATGAGGTGCATCGCCTCCCGCGCGTTCATCTCCATGTAGAAGCGCAGCCGGTACGCCATGGCCACGGCGTAGGGCGCCACCTCGACCAATCCCGCGGCCGCGATCGCGTCGTGCAGCGCGGCCGAGGCGTCGAGGGATCGATGCCAGCGATCCTCGACGCGCGCTTCGACGATGGCCTCCGGCATGACCGACCCGTGCTGCGGCGACAGCCGCTGCCACTCGAGCGTGAGCAATCGATGCCGCTGCAGGTCGCGGAACGCGCCGTAATCGCCGAGGACGTCGAACCGGTATGCCGTTCGCTCGAACGCGCGTCCCGGCCGATGTCGCCGATTCGTCCGCTGGCCGACGTACGCCTCGAGGACGGCCCGGCGCTCGCCCTCCGTCATCTTCTGCGCGATCTCGAGCAGTCGATCATCCGGAACGTCCGAGACGGCGTAGAGCGCCGCCGCCACGACCTTCACCTCGCCGTCCGGATCGAAGTCGGTCAGCGTGACCTCGTCGCGAGGCGTCGCGCCCTCCTCCGCCAACAGGGCGGCGGCGACGCGGGACGTCGTCCGGCGCGTCTCGTCCAGGTAGGACGACCACGCCCCGCCGCGGTCGAGGAGGTCGACGCGCCGGAGAAAGGCCGGGATCACCTTGCGAAGCTCCACGAGCATCATGTCCGCGTACGCCCGCACCTCCAGCAGCGGATGGGCGCGCATGCGAATCAGTAGATTTTCGTAGGCCTGCCCGGTGCCGTAGATTCCGACGTTCGAGGTCGTCGCCGCGGGCAGCAGTCCGCGCAGCGTGTCGAGCGCCTTCGCACGGATGCTCATGCGGTACGCGGCGTCCGAGGTCTGCGCGTCCCGCGGGAAGCGATCGGCGAAGTGCTGGCGGAGGATCGGCAGCAGCTCGCGATAGGTGTCGAACATCGCGTCGAGCGTTCCGACGTACCGGTTGCGAAGATCGCCCTCCAGCTCACGCGGGACGTGATACCGGTACCGGCCGTCGACGAGGTCGTCGTAGGGGACGTACCGCGTCGACTGCTCGAGGTAGGCGGCGAGCCGTCCCCACTCGAGCACCTTCGTCAGGATGTTCGAGGCCCCCTCGCAGGCGAGGTGCACGCCGCCGAGCTGCGCGACGGAATCGTCGCCGTATTCGAAGAACATCCGGCCGTAGAGCTCGTCGGCGCGCTTCGTGTCGAACGGCGCGGCCGGCGCCCCTGGGAGCGTGCCGCTCGTCAGGAACTCGTCGAGGAAGAGTCGGCGGAGGGACTTCGGCGAGCGCGAGTAGCGGGCGAAGAGCGCGCCCTTCACGACCTCGGGAAGATTGACGAGCGCGAACACGGGACCGTCGAGATTCGTGAAGTACGGCGAGAGGGTCGCCCGCTCCTCTGGGCTGAACTGATCGGTCATCCGCAGAGCATCTTAGCCGAGCGCGCGCAGCAGCGCCACCACGGCGACGGCGACGGCGACCGACGCGAGGAGGTTCACGCCGCGCGCGGCGAGGACGAACACGACGGCGGCGCCCCAGAGCGGCGGATGCGCGAGGCCGAGCGCCAGCCGGCCGTCGCGCACGAGCACCAGCGGCACCGCGAGCGCCGGCAGCACCGCGAGCGGAACCAGCCGCAGCCAGAGGCGCACGCGCGGCGGCAGCGGCCGGCGGGCGAGCGCCAGGAACATCGGCGCGCGCGTCAGGTACGTGGCCACCGCCATCCCGCCGATCACGAGCCACACGCGGCTCACTGATCGTCGTGGGGGGCCCCGACATGGCCCCCCACACCCCCCAGCGCTCGGACGCGCCCCGGCGCAGCCGTGGCGCGCCTCGGGCTTGACACAAGATGTCTCATTCATGCCCCCCCTGGGGGTACGCGTGTGGCTCCGCCGGCGCGGGCGCGTCTTCCACCGGCAGCACGCGCGCGCCGAGCGCGCTGACCGTGAGCCCCGCCACCACGATGTGCCAGTTGCCGGGCAGCACGAGCGCCAGCGCCACCGCCAGCACGGCGGCGCCGATGGCCACGAGCCAGTCGGCCCGCCGGCGCAGCTGCACGGCCACGAGGGCGAGGAACACCGCGGGGAACGCGAAGTCCAGGCCGTACCGCTCCGGGCGCTCGACGAGGCCGCCGAGCGCGGTGCCGACCGCGACGCCGCCGACGAACGCGCCCGAGATGGCGGCGGCGCTGCCGAGATAGACCCACGCGTCCGGGGGCCGCGAGCGCGCGACGGCGACCGCGAACGACTCGTCGTTGATGAGGTGGGCGATGAGCGCGAGCCAGAGCCGGCGAAAGCCGCGGAACGACGGCGCGAGCGTGGCCGCCATCAGATAGTGTCGCATGTTGACCACGTAGGTGGTGACGACGATCGCGAGTGCCGGCGCGCCGGCGGCGATCATGGGCACGGCCACGAACTGCGAGGCGCCCGCGAAGACCAGCACCGACATGCCGAGCACCTGGGCGGGCGTGAGCCCCGCCTGGACGGCGAGGCCGCCGAAGACGCTGCCGTAGACGAAGACCGACGGGACGAGCGCCAGCGAGGCGACGAGACCGTCGCGCAGGCCGCCAGGCAGGCCGAGCCGCGTCAAAAGAACGCCCGCTCGACGAACAGGACGACGCCGACGAGCAGGATCGCCAGCGAGGAGCTCCAGATCATGCGCCGCTCCCAGCGCGTCTCCCGCACGAGCACGAGCGCCGGGACGGCGACCGCGACGACGAGCGCCTGGCCGATCTCGACCCCGGCGTTGAATCCGAAGAGCGAGAGCAGGAGCCCATGCGAGGACAGCCCGAGCTCGCGCAGCGCGGCGGAGAAGCCGAAGCCGTGGACCAGGCCGAAGCAGAAGCTGACGAGCCAGCGCCGGGCGACGACCGGCTTGAAGAACAGATTCTCGGCGGCGACGAACGCGATCGACAGCGCGATGACCGCCTCCACGAGGCGATCGGGTAGCACGACGATGTCGAGCGCGGCGAGGGCGAGCGTCACGCTGTGGGCGAGCGTGAACGCGGTGATGATCTTGGCCAGCGCGAACCAGCCCCCGCCGCGGAGGAGGAGACCGAGCAGGAACAGCAGGTGGTCCCAGCCGGTCAGGATGTGCCCGATCCCGAGCAGAGCGAAGCTCGCCAAGCCGCGGTGGCCACCCGACGCGTCGTCCAGCCTCACCCGTGTCTCCCGCGTCTCGGGCGTGAAGGCGAACTGCGTCGTCCGCCCCGGCGCATCGATGCGCGCCAGCGTGTGGTAGTCGGCGCCGAACACGTCGAAGAGATCGTCGCGCAGCGACAGGTCGCGGACGTCGCCGCCGCACGCGAAGTCGACGACGAGCGTGACGCTCTCCGCGCTCGGCGACGCCGCCGGCCATGACCCGGGGCCGGGCTCGCAGCGCCGACGCCCCGCCCTGAGGGTCACCTTGTGGCGGATGAACCCGAGGAGACGCTGGCGGCTCGACGGATCCCCGGCGCGGGCGCGTCGTAGCTCGTCGCCGATCGCGGGCGGCAATGCGGCCGGCCAGAGCGTGAGGCTGTAGCGGACGCTGTCGCGGTCGATCGCGACCGAGGCGTACCCGTTGCTGCCGCCGGTGTGGGCGAACACCGGGCTCACCACCGCCGCGGCGACGAGGACCCAACTCGCCAGGAGTCGCGCCGTGCGGGCCTTCATCGAGCGGTCGAGCTCGCGTTCGCCGCCCGCGTCAGCGCCAGCAGATTGTCGATCTGATAGGTGGGAATCGTCGTCACGACACGACTGCCCACCAGCGTCACGTAGCGACTGGCCGTGTCCGGGGCGACGTGGCCGACCGCGTACTGCGCGAGCGGCTGGGCCTGCTGCGGCCGATAGACGAGGACGAGGATCTCCGGCGTGGCGAGGCCGTAGGCGGCCCCGTCGCGGTCGAGGGCGAACTGCCGCTCGATGCGCGTCCGGCCGAAAGCCGCGAAGGCGCGCTCGATGCGCGCCGCGAGCGCGGGATCGGCGGTGTGCGTGTGGCCGCTCTCGGCTCCCGTGTGAACGCCGTGATAGAACCACGTGCCGTTCGCGTCCCGCTCGAAGCGATGCAGCCGCCCGGCGTCGGCGACCTCGATCGCGCCCAGCTGCTCGACCGGAACGGGCAAGAGCCTGCGCGGGTCGGTCTCCACGGCGCCCGACGTCGCCCGGCGGCGGTCCGCGTATTCGAGCGCCACGATCGCCCCGACCAGCACCGCCAGCACCAGCCACACCGCCACCAGACCGCGCCGCGGTCGGCCTCGGCTCAATGCTGCTTCCACCACACCGCGGTTCCCACCACGGCGAGCAGCGCGGGAACGAGAACGACGGAGAGGAAGAACGTGCCCTTCATCTGGCGGTTGGTGAGATTGACGCGCGGCAGGTCCGCCGTGCGCGGCTGCAGCCCGATCAGGTTCTCCTGGGCGGCCAGGTAGTTCACCGTGTTGAGGAACAGGGTGCCGTTGCCCATGATGTGAAAGAACGAGTTCGTGGCGAAGTCCGAGTCGCCCACCACCGCGATGCGCGAGCGTGGCGTGCTCTCTTCGCCGGGGCGCCGCAGCGCGACGACCATCAGCGTGTTCGGGCCGGGCGCGTCGCGGCCCTTGACGAATCCGACCCGATTGGGATCGGCCTGCCCCCAGCTGTTCTTGGACGAGTTGACGAGCGGCACCACGGAGGTGCCCGGCACGCGCTGCGGCGTCGGCGAGAGCGAGCGCACCCCCGGGAAGAACGTCAGCGGCAGGTCGCGGGTGATCTGATGGCGGTTGTAGTCGGTGACGGCCGGGGACG
>WNGG01002435.1_pt1 | contig 26210 bp, 17 predicted proteins | sample 5400661 | NCBI WGS metagenome assembly WNGG01 (sample SAMN13153372, study PRJNA577476) | soil metagenome | isolation source: 100 cm soil or saprolite under Garry oak tree replicate 1 | place: USA:California | collected 2016-06-15
GCTGGTCAGGGGCCCGACTTGGTCCAGATGGCGATGACTCCGCATTGGGAGTCCGCCTTCAGAAACTCGGCCGGCGCTTCGTTGGGACTGCGGTAAATCTCCACGGCGACGATTCCCACGACCGGAAGATGCGGCGTCGACGATATCGAGGCCGGGGCGCCGTCGATGACCCAATCGGCGTTGCAGACGCCATGGGCCGTCCGCGTCATTTGCGCGTTGCACACACCCGACCGGCAGTTCAAGCGCACCCCTGGAACCCCCCGCAGCAGGTCAGCCATGGTGGCCGCATGACTGGCCTCGATCTGTTCGTGTGTAATGAAAATGCCGCGACCCGAGTGGCGCCGCTCCTCGAATTCCTGCATGCGCCGCTGGAAATACCCGAGTTGCCCCTCGACCACGATGGGTTCGAGGTCGACGCCGAGGGGTTCCAGCTCGAACACGTAGTCGACGGTCTCGCCATCGGAGAGACGGAGCACCCACGACGTCACCCCATAGCCGATGGCGCGAACTTCGAGGATGTAGGTGCCGGCGCCGAGGCTGGTATGGCTGAAGCGGCCGGCGCTATCGGTGGCGGTGCGGAGGCGTGTCCCGATCAGGTTAACGTTTGCCCCGCTCACGGGGGCCCGTGACTGCTGATTCACGACCTGTCCGCTAATCCCGCCGTGCGGGGGGGCAGGGGAGCCATGCGCCTGCGCCTGGGCGTGCACCGGCACCCCCCGGGCGGCGGCAATCCCGAGGCCCAGAGCCGCTGCCTGAGGGAGGATGTGGGTGATGTATGTCATGGACTCGGGCCGTGAGCGACCGATAATAGATGATAGGGCACCTCCGGCGGGATGCAACCCGGATGCGGGGGGTTGACTGGTTTCGCAAGAAACCGTATAACCCGGGGGGACCCTAGGTTGGGTCCTGGGCCTTCAGGCCGTCACCTGATTCCCGAGCGGTATGATCGTCACGCTCATCAGAATTCTGCGCCGCGCATGTGCCGAGCGGATTCGCTGTATCGAGTCCGCCCGTTCTGTCTTTTCCCACCCCCAAGTTCCCAGTTCACGAGAGGATGTCCCTATGCTCCACAATCGTCGTGGCTTGCTCTTCGCCGGAGTCGCGGCGCTGGCGCTGGTAGTCGCCGGCGCGAAGTCCGCTCAGGCGCAAGATGCCGTGGTCCGTGGCACGATCACTTCCGATCGCGGGGAGCCGATCGCGGGCGCTAACGTCGTCATCGACGAGCTGCGCCTCGGCGTCGTCAGCAATGCGACGGGACAGTACTCGCTGTCGGTTCCGGGCGCGCGCGTGCGCGGCCAGGCGGTCGTGCTGCGCGTTCGCGCGATCGGTTTCAAGCCGAACAGCAAGGCGATCACCCTGACGGCCGGCGAGCAGGTCGTCGACCTCGCGCTCGGCTACGACGTCAACCTCCTCGAGGCGATCGTCGTCACCGGTACGCAGGAAGCGACCGAAGCGGTGAAGGTGCCGTTCACGGTCAACCGCGTCGACGCCTCACAGCTTCCTGTTCCCGCGTCGAATCCATTGACGCAGCTGCAGGGGAAGGTCCCGGGTGCCAACATCGTGTCGTCGAGCGGCCGTCCCGGTGCGCAGCCGGCCGTGCTGCTGCGCGGTCCCACGTCGATCAACGCGTCGGGCCGCGGCCAGGACCCGTTGTACATCGTTGACGGCGTCATCATCAACGGCAACCTCTCCGACTTGAATCCGAGCGACATCGAGAACGTGGAAGTGGTGAAGGGCGCCGCCGGTGCATCGCTGTACGGTGCACGCGCGGGCAACGGCGTCATCAACATCACGACCAAGTCGGCGCGCCGCAGCATGGAGGGCGTGAAGTTCGACCTCCGCAGCGAAGCCGGCGTCAGCGACATCGAGCGCGACTTCGGGCTGGCGCGGTTCCATGCGCTGGCGACCGATGAGACGGGCAACATGTTCTGCGAAGCCGTGACCGGGCAGCCGTTCTGCGCGCGCACGTTCGACTACGCCGCGGAACAGTTCCGCGTCAACAACAGCCCGACCGATTTTGCGTTGAACCCCAAGGGGTTCCCGATCGATCCCGGCTCGACGATTTCCGGCCAGCCGCTGCGGCAGCGTTTCCAGATTTCGCCGTGGCCCGGCACCTCGTACAACGCGGTGAACCAGCTCGTGACGCCCAAGCCGTTCATGGAGAACACGGTCGACATGAGCGGCCGGTTCGGCACGTCGACGCGGTTTTACGCGAGCGCGTCCAACCGGCGTGAGGAAGGCGCGATTCGCTACTTGAACGGCTTCACGCGCAACGCCTTCCGGCTGAACGTCGACCAGGGCATCGGGACGGACTGGAATTTCGGGTTCCGCACCTCCTACACGCGCAGCACGCAGGACGGACTGAACCAGCAGGAAGGCGGCCAGGCATTCTTCCGCCTGACGCGCGTCCCCGCGATCGTCAACATCCTCGAGCGGGATACGCTGGGGCGGCTGTACATCCGGCCGAACCTGCAGGGTGGCGGCTCGCAGAACGAGAACCCGCTCTCGACGTTGTACCAGACGTTCCGTGAAGACGTGACGAACCGGTTCCTCGGCAGCTTCACCGCGTCCTACAACCCCGTGAACTGGTTCACGATGGACGCGAACTTCAGCTACGACCTGCGCCGGGTCACTGCCGCGCAGATCAACGACAAAGGCTTCCGCACCACGACGGCGAGCACCGCCAACCTCGGTTCGATCTTCCGTGGGGCGGCGGGGCTCGAGGCGTTGAACGGGAGCGTCAATGCGACCTTGAAGCACGACTTCGGCGCGGACCTCAAGTCGCGCTACACGTTCCGCTACCTGTTCGAGCAGCGCGATCTCAATTTCCAGACCGCACAGGGCAGCCAGTTATCGGTGCAGGGTGTGACGTCGCTCAATAACACACTGCAGAGCACGCGAGTGACGGCGTCCGATCAGCAGCGCATCCGCGAGATCGGCATGCTCGCGGGGACGAACCTCGAGTACAAGGGTCGCTACATTCTCGACGCGCTCGTGCGGCGTGACGGCAGCTCGCTGTTCGGGCCAGCGAGCCGGTGGGCGACATTCGGCCGCGCCTCCGCGGCGTGGCGCATCGCGCAGGAGCCGTGGTGGTCCATCCCGCAGGTCACGGAGCTGAAGCTCCACGGCTCGTACGGGACTGCGGGTGGCTCGCCGCGCTTCGACGCACAGTACGAGACGTTCACCGTAGGCACCGGCGGCATTCTGTCGCTCGTGACGCTCGGGAACCGCAACTTGAAGCCGGAGCTGCACGGGGAGACTGAAGTCGGTGCCGATCTCGAGCTGTGGAATCGCTACGCCTTCAACGTCACGTATGCGCACGCCAACATCAAAAACCAGATTCTGCCGGTTCCGGTGTCCGCCTCGACCGGGTTCCAGCGGCAGTGGCAGAACGCCGGCACCCTGACGAACAAGACGCTGGAGCTGTCGCTCAACGTTCCGCTGGTGCAGCGGCGCGACTTCCAGTGGTCGACGCGGGTGATCTACGACCGCAACCGGTCGGTGGTCACGGCGCTCGACGTTCCGCCGTTCTTCTTTGGCGCGGATCTGCAGGCCACGGGCGCGATCTTCCAGGCGAAGATCGGTGAGCGGCTCGGCACATTCTACGGCCACCGCTTCATCACCAGCTGCTCGGAATTGCCGGCGCCGTTCAACACGCAATGCGGCGGGGCGAACAGCGCGTTCCAGCGCAACGACGAGGGCTTCCTGGTCTGGGTCGGCGCGGGCAACAACCCCGGCATGGGGATCACGAACAACCTGTGGGAAAGCTCGATCTCGAATGCCGCGCGGGATCCCAACGTCACACCCTGGGGCATCCCCGTCATCAACTGGGGCATGCCGATCCTGCTGCGGAACTCGGCGGGCCAGGCGTTGAACGTGGCGTTGGGGAATGCGCTGCCGGACTTCCGCTTCGCCGTCACGCAGGACGTCCGCTTCAAGAAGTTCAACTTCTACGCGCTGGTGGATGCGTCGATCGGCCAGAAGATCTGGAACCAGGGCTTCCACTGGGCGCACCTCGACTTCCTGTCGCACGACGTCGATCAGGTGGGCAAGTCGGTCGAGAACGCCAAGCCGATCGGCTATTACTGGCGCACCTCGCCGGTCGACGGCTTCACCGGCCTCGGCGGCTTCTACGATCAGCTCGCGCCCAATAGCGAGACGGTGGAAGACGCCAGCTACGCGAAGCTGCGGGAGCTGCTGTTCTCCTACCACATCGGTCCGATCGCGCAGACCGGCGATTGGGAGATCAGCATCGTGGGCCGCAACCTGTTTACGATCACCGGATACCGCGGCTTCGATCCCGAGGTTGGATTGTCCGGTGGTTCCCAGCTGAGCGGCTTGTCGGGTGGTACGGCGCTGAACGGCACAGGTTCGGCGGCCATCAATGCGGTGGACGCATTCACGTTCCCGAACCTCCGCACATTCACGATCGGATTGAGCTCGACGTTCTAACAAGCGGTTCCCCCCCTCCCCGCCGGGCCTTTGGCCCGGCGGGGAGGAGGACGGGCCTGCCCCTTTTTCTGTGGAGGAGTCGACGATGTCCAAGCTTCGTTTTATCGCTGCCGGCGTGCTCGCCCTCGGCTTCCTGGCGTGCAAGGATACGCTGATCGTCCAGGATGTGACCGATCCGGACCGTGACCGCGCGCTGGGCCGGCCCGCCGATGTGGAGGCGTTCATTGGATCGACGTACGCGCAGGTTCAGAACGCGACGCTGGGAGGATCGAACGACGATCTCCAGACCCAGCTGCAAGTGATGGGGATGGAGAACACCTCGGCCCTCGCCAACTTCGCGATGGGGCCGCGCGGCGCGATTCCGCGTACGCAGATCGAGAATACCCGCAACAGCACCGGCGATGCGGGCAACTTCCGCGACTTCACCGTGCTACATCGCGCGGCGCGGATGGCCGTGATCGGGATCGCGCGGCTGAAGGTTTTGACGCTCGGCTCGCCGGCGCAGGATGCCCGTGCCCGTTCTTTTGCGCGCTTCGTCCAGGGCGTGGCGTTCGGCAACCTCGCGCTCGCCTATGATTCGTCGGCGATCGTGAGTGAGGACGACGATCCGCAGGCGATCGTGCCGCTGTCGGGCTACCAGGCGGTGATGGCCGCCGCCCTCACGGAGTTGGACTCCGCGATCACGATTGCCCGGGCGGCCCCGACCGGCTTCCCGCTGCCCAACACCTGGATCAACGGCCAGGCGCTCGACACAACCGGGTTCTTCCGTCTGGTCCGGTCGTACAAGGCGCGGTTCCGCGCCAGCGTTGGGCGCAATCCACGCCGGGTGGGACGTCGTCTGGCCCATCCAGTCGTATGCGACCGGTCCCGCGAACTGGCATCAGATGTCGCAGTTCTGGATGGGGATGGCGGACAGCTCAGGCGGGTACGATGCCTGGTTGGCTCTGCCCAACGCCCAGCGCGCGCCGTTCCTCGTCGTGACCGCCGACAAGCGTTTCCCCAGCGGGACGACACGGGCCACGCAGATCGCCGATACGCTGCGTGCGGGATACCGGACGTTCGCCGGTTTCCCGTACGTGCGGACCCGTCAGGCGGGCGAGGACCAGCCCGGCCAGCCGCTACAGATCTCCATGTTGGATTTCTATCGCTCGCGGTCGTTCTTCGTCGCCGGCCGGATCGGCAACTACCCGGTCATGACGCGCGCGGAGATCCGTCTGCTCGCGGCGGAAGGGTACATCCGGACCGGGAACGTCGCGGCAGCCGTCGTGCGGATCGACAGCTCCCGTGTCACCAATGGCCAGCTGTCCAGTCTCGTGACCGCGGGTATCGCCGACACCCTCACCCCGCTTCCGGGCGGCGTGTCGTGCGTGCCGCGCGTGCCTGACGCGGCCGCGGTTGCGGGTGCCTACAAGGCGTCCAAGTGCGGCAATCTCTGGGACGCCTTGAAGTGGGAGTATCGCCTGGAGACCATGTACGCCGGGTACGGGATGTGGTATTTCGCCGGCCGTGGCTGGGGCGATCTGCCGCAAGGCACGGCGCTCTACTGGCCGGTGCCCTACCAGGAAATGGACACGCGGCGGGAGGCGTTCTATTCCGCGGGCGGCGTCGGTGGCACCGGCAGCGCGCCCAACGGGAATTACGGCCTGTTCGCAGGCGGCGTGTATTGAGTATGCGGGCTCCCCGGATTGCTCTGCACCGGCGGCTCGCCGTGGCGATCGGTTTCCTGCCCGTCGTGGCAGGGTGCTACACGTATACGCCGATGGCCACGCTGCAGCCCGCTCCCGGTACCAACCTGTCCCTCGTGCTGAGCGACGAGGGCCGCATGCAATCGATGCGGCAGGTTGGTCCGTACGCCATGCGGATCGAAGGAGAGCTGCTCCAGGCTACGTCCGATGATCTCGTGCTCTCGGTGTCCGACGTCGTGGATATTCGCGGCACGCACAGCAAGTGGACGGGCGAGTCGGTGTCGCTGCCCCGCAGCTATGTGATGATGACGTACCAAAAACAGTTCTCGCGTTCCAAGACGGTGCTCCTCGCGACGGCAGTCGCCGGGGGCATCGTCGCGATCATTGCTGGGCGCAACCTGCTGGGGTTCGGCGGGAGCGGCGACACCGGTGTTACTCCACCCGACCCGAACGGCCAATGAATCCGATCAAACCTTCTCGTGTGAGTGTTGCGATGACTCGACTTCAGTTCTCCCTGTGCTGCGTGCTCGCGGTGGCGGTCGGCTGTAAAAAGGACGCCACGTTTACCGAGATGGAGCCGCCGCAGTCCGCTCTCCACTGGATCCATGCGGTCCCGGACACCGGCGAAATGGACATGCGGCCCGTGGACATCATTTCGAACGCCGGACTGTTCGACGCGGTGTTCCGGGGCTCGAACATGTTTTATCAGGGCATCGACGCGGGGACGCGGCAGATCCGCGTCTTCATGAGCAGCACCAACCCGGCGATCACGGGCGTGCCGATCCTCGACACGACCGCGACGTTCACCTCGCCCAACGCCTATACCGTGATTCACACCGGCTTCGCACGAACCGGCTCCACGCCGGGACGGGTGCTCTGGATCGTGCCGGATGCGTCGACCGACCCGGGGGCCGGCAACGTCGGCATTCGGATCCTGCACGCGGGCGTCGGTATGGCGAACGTCGACGTGAACATTACCCGTCACGCGACCGATACACTGCCCGACGCACCAGCCGTTGCCAACCTTGCGTACAAGGGTATCGGGACGTACTTCGCGATGCTGCACGACAGTGTGGCGGTGGATTCACTCCGCGTCGTCGTGACGGCGGCAGGCACCAAGGCCCCGGTGCTGTTCTCGATCAAACTGCCCCGCGGCATCGCGGGGACGACGACCAGCAACCCGATCGCGGGTGCCGGCGTGACCGGCTCGGTCATGACTGCGGTCATCGTTCCGGCGTCGGTCGTGGGCAGCACGGCGCCGCAGGGCGGGGCGTTCGTCGCGCCGAGTGCGGTGTTCCTCGTCGATCGGCGACCGCCGAACACCATTCCTGTTCCGTAAGTTCGCGATAAATCGCGACTAATCGCGCCGCCGTTCCTTCACGGGACGGCGGCTTTTTTTTGATGGTACTCGGTATTCGGTACTCGGTATTCGGAACGCGAGTACCGAATACCAAATACCCAATACCGGTTTTTAGAGAATCGGCCGCCAGCGGGGCAGGCGGTCGGACCAGAAGCCGCCCGTGATCCGGATCTTGCGCGTCCCGTCGGCATTCATGACCCAGATGTCGCCGTCCTGCTCGTAGGCGATCCGCGTGCCATCGGGCGACCAGCTCGGCGCCCCGGCCGCCGTGCTGGGATCGGTGAGGCGCACGGGATTCGATCCGTCGGCGTTCATCACCCAGACGGCGTAGTCGGTCTGGCGGTCCGATTGGAAGGCGATCTTCGAGCCGTCGGGCGACCAGGCGGGCGCCAGATCCGATCCGGGGTTGTTGGTGAGATTGACCTGCGCGGAGCCGTTCGCGTTCATCACGTAGATCTCGTCGTTCCCGTCACGATCGGTGGCGAACGCGATCTTGCTCCCGTCCGGCGACCAGGCGGGCTGCGCGTCCGCGGCCTGGTCATTGGTGAGGCGCACCACGTTGAAGCCGTTCGGGTCCATGACGTAGATCTGGGGGTTGGTGTCCCGGGTCGACGCGAAAGCGATCTTCGTGCCGTCGGGCGACCAAGCGGGATGAAAGTTGCTGGTGGTGTCCTTGATGTGACCGGTGAGGCTGTCCCTGGCGGGGTCCGCGAAGGTCAGCTGGCCGACGTTGCTCCCGTCGGAATTCATCACGTAGATCTGAAACCGCGCCGTATAGCTCGTATCGGGGATGCGATCGGACTGGAACACGATCTTGAACGTATCGCGCGACCAGTTGCCCCAGTCATCGAAGGCGTAGCTGGTGGTCAATAGTTGCAGGTCATGCCCGTTGACGTCCATCGCATAGATGTCCACGAGGCCGTTTCCCAGGCGGGTGAAGATGATTCGCCCGGGCCCCGGGTCCGGCCCAGGCTGGGTCGAGCCGCAGGCGGCAAGGAGCAGCGGGAGCGCGAAGATGGCGGCGAGACGACGGAATTGGGTCATGGGCCAGAAGGTAGGAGCCAGCGGAACGGTCCGGCAAGGGTGTAGGGCTTCCCTTGCGGGCCTTCGCTCCCGCCCTCACTATAAGGAAGGCGTGTTGCATCCCTCAACGAGGAGGCGGCATGGATCAAATTTCTGTTCGCTGCGTTCTTCACCTCCAGCGCAACATCATCATCCCCGGTCGATGTAGTCGGTAGCAGCCGACGCGCGCCGTCGAGATTCTTTGCCGCCGGTCCATCGACCGGCCGGTATTGTTGCGATGTCATACTGGTCCGTCTCAACGAGGTGACCCCATGAAGGATCCATGCGTCCAGTTTTCCCGCTGGGCAGTGCTCGTCGCGGCGGCATTGGCGCTGCCGGCCATCGCGACAGCCCAGCAGGGCACGATCAGCGGAACGGTGACCGACCAGACCTCCGGCCAACCCATTGTCGGAGCTAAGGTGGGGGTGGTCGGCACGACGTTCGTCACCCAGACCAACGCCGAGGGCCGCTACACGCTGGCCCGGATTCCCGCGGGGATGGCGACGCTGCGGGTGAGTGCGATCGGCTACGCGGCCGCCACGCCCAGCGTGACGGTTGCAGATGGCGCGAGCGTGACACAAGACGTCGGTCTCAAACTGCAACCGTACTCGCTCGACGAGATCGTCGTCACAGCGACCGGAGAGCAGGCGAAACGCGAAGTGGCCAACGCCGTCAGCACAGTCAGCGTGGCTACCGTCGTGCAGAACGGTCCGATCGCCAACATGAACGATCTGCTGGGCGGGCGTGTGCCCGGCGTCGAGGTGCTGCCGAGCGCGATTACCGGCGGCGGCGCGCGGGTCCGGATCCGTGGTACCAACAGCCTGTCGCTCAGCAACGAGCCGATCTATTACATCGACGGCATCCGGATGGAGTCGAGCGTCAACTCGTCGAGCATCGGCATCGGCGGCACCAACCCGAGCCGCGTGAACGACATCAACGCCGACGAGATCGAGTCATACGACGTCGTGAAGGGGCCATCGGCGTCGACGCTCTACGGCACCGACGCGGCCAACGGCGTGATCGTGATCACGACGAAACGCGGTCGCGCCGGCAAGGCCAGCTGGAGCCTGTACAACGAGATGGGCATCATGCGGGACTACAATCAGTATCCGATCGCGTACCGCGGTTGGACCACCGGGTCGCTGCCGACGAACGGCACGCAGTGCTTTCTCACGAATAGCGTGCGGGCGGTGGGCGATCCGCTCCGCTGCGTACAAGACAGCGTGACGCAGTTCAACCTGTTCGCGGACAAGGACGCGAGTCCCAACGGCACCGGCTGGCGCGGCCAGTCAGGCATCCAGGTCTCGGGCGGCTCCGATGTCGCACGCTACTTCATTGCGGGGGAGTTCGAGAAAGAGCTGGGAGTGCTGCGGATGCCGTCGTTCGCCTATGGGCGGGTAGTGACCGCACGCCAGATCAGCGAGGTGCCCTACGAGCAGTACCGGCCCAACGCCCTCCAGCGGGCGAGCGTACGAGCGAACCTCCAGGCGACCCTGAACCAGAACCTGGACGTCACGGTCAGCACCGGCTTCATCTCGAGCAGCCAGCGCCTGCCACAAACCGACAACAATACGACGGGGCTCCTGTCCAACGCGTTCGGCGGGCCGGGCAACAAGGACAACGGCCGCTTCGGGTATCGGTTGTATACGCCCGACCAGTTCTTCTCGGAGACGGTACGGCAGGACATCAGCCGCTTCATCGGCAGCATCACGAGCAACTGGCGTCCTCGTTCGTGGCTCTCCAGCCGGGTAACGGGAGGCGTAGACTACACGGGTCGCGAGGATTCCGACCTCTGCCGCCGAGACCAGTGCACGACGTTCGCGGGCAGTCTCGGGCCTTCGACGCTCGGATACAAGCAGGACAATCGCACGAGCTTCTTCAGCTACACGTTGGAGGCCAATGCGGCGGCGAGTTACGGGCTGACGCCGGCGGTCCGGGGCAAGACCACCGTCGGTTTGCAGTTCTTCCAGAATCGGTTCGCCCGCAATGGCGCGTTCGGTGGCTACGAGTTGCCTCCGGGCGCGACGACGGTTACGGCGGGCTCGATCCTCCAGGCCGACGAAGCCACGACCATTGCGAAGACGCTCGGGGCCTTCATCGAGGAACAGTTCACGTTCAAGGAGCGCCTGTACGTGACCGCCGCGCTGCGGGGCGATGACAACAGCGCGTTCGGTAAGAACTTCAAGGCAGTCTACTACCCGAAGTTCGGGGTCTCGTGGGTGGTTTCGGAAGAGCCATTCTTCCCGGCCCTGAGCTGGATGTCGGATCTGCGGCTGCGCGGAGCTTTGGGGGCTTCGGGTACGCAACCGGGTTCAACGGACGCGATTCCGTTCTTCTCACCGGCGACGGCCAGTGTGGACGGCGTCGACCGTGGCTCCATCATCTTCAGCGCCATCGGGAACGAGTCGCTAAAACCGGAGCGCGCGCGGGAGGTCGAGCTCGGGTTCGAGTCGTCGCTGTTCACGAACCGCGTGCATCTCGAGTTCACCTATTACAACAAGCTCACGAAGGATGCCCTGATCGCACGTCCGGTTCCCCCGTCGGCGGGCGCGACGGCCACGCGGTTCGAGAATCTCGGATCGGTGAGCAATCGGGGCGTGGAGCTGCTCTTCGTCGCGAACGTCATCACTCGTCCCGCCTTCGGCTGGGACCTGACGATGAATGCCTCGTTCAACCGTAACAGAATCGAGGCGCTCGGCGTCCCGACGATCGTGAGCGCCTCCACCAACCGGCAACAGGTCGGGTACCCGATCGACGCCTGGTTCCAGCGGCCCTACACGTACCGCGACGCGGACGGCAACGGCGTCATCACCGCCAATGAGATCACGGTGGCCGACAGCGCCGTATACATCGGGCCGGCCAACCCCACCAGGGAGATCACGCTCACGAGCGGCTTTGATCTCTTCAAGCGGAAGCTGCGTATCAGCGGGTCGTTCGACCACAAGGGCGGGCGCTATCAGCTGAACGGCACCCAGCGAATTCGGTGTGAGTCGCGTCTCAACTGCGACGGCGAAATCGACCCGAACGCGCCACTGTGGAAGCAGGCACGGGCGGTAGCCCTGCGCGAGACTGCCGCGCGCACCCAGTACGGCTTCATCGAAAAGGCGGACTTCATCCGGTTCCGCGAGTTCTCGGCTACCTACCAGTTGCCCGACGTCTGGGCGCGTGCGGCCCATGCGACCCGCGCCAGCATCACGCTTGCGGCCCGGAATCTGTTCCTGATCACCGATTACTCGGGGATAGATCCGGAGAGCAATTACTTCTCTGGAGCCACCGGAATTCAAAGCGACTTCCAGACGCAGCCGCCCCCGACCTACTGGACGCTGCGTGTCAACCTTGGATTTTGAGGGGATCGACCCATGATTCGATACAAGAGTTTCGCGTTCCTCGTCCTGATGATGGGCGCGCCCCTTGGGGGTTGCACCGACATCCTGAGTACCACGGACCCGGACATCATCCTCGAGGCCAACTCGGCATCCGCGGCGCTCGCCCTCAAGAACGGCGTCCTGCTGCGGCTCGCCCAAGCCTTGAACGGCGTCCAAGGTCCGGATGCGTTCTTCGTGTACTCCGGGCTCGTCACCGACGAATGGCGCTCCGGTGACACGTTCGTGCAGCGCAACAACCAGGATCAACGGATCTGGTGGCCCGAGAACACGTTCAACGCCGATCCGTATCGCCGGTTGAATCGCGTGCGGGTCGAGGGAAAAACGGCGATCAAGGCGTTGCGGCAGTACCTTCCCGACTCGGTGTCTCTGGTGGGACGGATGTTCGCCCTCACCGCGTACGTCGAGGCGTTGATCGGAGAGGACTACTGCAACGGCACGCCCCTCAGCGGCCTCGACGGCACGAGCATCGTATACGGCGAGCCGCTCAGCAACGATTCCGTGCTGGGGCTCGCTATCGCAAATGCCGACTCGGCGCTCGCCCAGACGGCGTCGGCCGCGCTGGGGGACTCCATCCAGACCCGGAGAGTCACGCGGCTCGCGAGTGTCGTGAAGGGGCGCGCCCTGCTCGATCGCGGCCAGTTCGCGGCGGCAGCGGCGGCCGTCGCCGGCGTACCCGACACCTTCAAGTATCAGATCACACACTCGGTCAACGCCAACACGAACCAGATCTTTGCACTGAACAACAGCGCGCGACGCTACACCATGGTGGATACCGAGGGCGTGGTCGGCCTCAACTTCATCTCGGCCAACGACCCACGGTTGCCACGCGCCACCGGTACGAATCCCAGTACCGATCTGATTTTCGACAGCGCCTTCCCGTTGTTTGTCACTCGCCAGGGGATCTGGAATTCGACGGCCCCGGTGTCGATCGTCACGGGCGTCGAAGCGCGGCTGATCGAGGCGGAGGCGTTGCTGCAGGCCGGCAACACCGCCGGATGGCTCGCGGGGATCAATGCGCTGCGCACCAACACCGCGCTCTACCCGACGGCGCAGACGGGATTCACCCGGGGGCCAAACCTCACCGCCATCGCGGATACCTTCGCAAGCAACACGTCCCGAATGAAGACGAACTTCCGCGAGCGCGCGTTCTGGATGTTCAGTACCGGTCATCGGCTGGGTGACATGCGGCGGATGGTGCGGCAGTACGCGTTTCCCGCCGACAGCATCTACCCGAGGGGTAGCTACTACAAGGGTGGGACCTTCGGCACCGCGCTCATGCTGCCGGTGCCGTTCGAGGAGGTCAACAACCCGAACTTCACCCAGTGCACCAACCTAGACCCGTGACGTGAGCGATCTGCGCCGCCTGGCTATCGCTGGCTGCCTCGTCGCCGTCGCGTGCGGGCCGGCACCGCGGACCGCCGAACCCACACCGTCGCGCCGCGTGCTGCTGGAGGATGAGATCCGGGGTGCGCAGGTCGCGACGGCCTATCAGATCGTTGCCCGGCTGCGGCCCGAGTGGCTGCGACGGCGCGGCCGGGCCAGCGTCCGGGACCCGGGCGCTGTGGTTGTCTATCTCAATGGTATGCGCCAGGGGGGCGTAAGCGTGCTCGACGCGATCGTGGCGGAAACGGTCCTCGAGATGGAGTACTTGAACGGACAGGAAGCGACGACGCGGTTTGGCACCGGCCACGGGGGTGGAGTGATTCTCGTCCGGCTGCGATGAGACGGGGGCCGATCCTCAATCCACGATCGCGTCCGGCAACACGAACGTCTTTGGATCAACGGGCCTTCCGTTAACCCACACCTCGTAGTGCAGGTGTGGACCGGTCGAGATCCCAGTCGAGCCAACGAGCGCAATCCTTTGCCCTCGCTTTACGCGCTGGCCGCGAGCCACCAAGGTCTTAGAACAGTGCGCATAGCGAGTCACTAGCCCATAGCCGTGGTCGATCGTGATCATGTTGCCATAACCCTCTACCCAATTAACCTGCGTAACGACGCCGGACGCCGGCGCGTCAATCTCAGCTCCCATTGGTGCCGATACGTCGATGCCCTCATGTGGGCGTGCCAAATGCAGAATCGGATGCACGCGCTCCTTGGCGAACGCGCTCGTCAACCAGCCTTTGGTCGGCATGATCGACGGCATCGCGGCGTACCGCGAGCGCTGGCTCGACGCGGAGTCGTACGCCTCGTTCAGCGAATGCACGAGAATGTTGGCGCGACGGGTCAGCTGATCCATGTCGACGCGCGCGGCCAGCGCCTGTTTCCCGTTCGGACCCGCGGCCGCGAGACTGTCGCGCTCGAACCACTGGCCGCTCGGCCCGCCGATGCCGGCCTGCTGCACGTCGTGATCGATCGGCGACAACCCGGCGAGCAACCGCAGCGCCTGCTCGCGCTCGCCGAACACATTGAGTGTGTCACGCAGCCCGACGAGCCGCTCGCGCAGCCGCTGGATCTCGCTCGCGAGCAGCTGATTCTCGCGCTCGAGCGCTCGGCTCCTCGTGACGTTGACACCGCGCGACAGCGCCGTGCCGCCGAGCACGAGAAACAGCAGCGCGACCACGCCGCCGATGCCGACGAGCGCCTTGACGACCGTCTGCGACACCTCCACGGCCCGGGACGACCCCGATCCGTGTGGCACCAGCATCACGGTCCAGCGGCGCTCGGTGCGTTTCTTCTTCATATGGGGATGCAAACATAAGACTTGGCGCTGGAGGTCGTCAAATCGGGAAATGTGCGCTCCGTCACGTTGTTTCGGGCAGGCGACTTAGGCAGCCACGGGCTTGGGAAACAGGGGGGGAGGGTTGGACACCCGCTGTCCCGTGACCGACAAATTGGCGAAGTCCGACAGCCGCACGTCACGCCATACGCGCGCGGCGCCCAGCCCGTTCCACATGGTTTCGGCCTTTTGGGGAATGAACGGCGCCGACAATACGGCGAGTCGCGCGACCGTGCGGACGAGACTCGCGAGGACGACGTCCAGCTCCCCATCACGCGTCGCCTTCGCGAGCTTCCACGGCGCCGTCTCTTCGACGTAGCGGTTGGCGCGCGAGGCGAGCTCGATGATGCGCGCCGCGCCTTCCTGCAGCTCCTGCGCGTCCATCGCTCGCGTATACGCCGCGAGCGTTTCCCGGGCGGCAGACTCCAGCGGCGTGTCACGCGCGCTCGAGTCGTTGGGGACGATACCGTCGCGGTAGCGCTGCACCATCGACAACGTACGTGAGACGAGATTGCCGAAGGTGTCGGCGAGGTCAGCGGTGTAGCGCGCGTCGAAGCGGTCCCACGTGAAGTTGCCGTCGCTCTCGAAGCCGACTTCGCGCAGCAGGAAATAGCGCAGCGCATCGGGGCCGTGGCGCTCGATCGCCGAGTCGAGACTGACCGCGGTGCCCGCCGTCTTGCTCATCTTGGCGCCCTCCCATTGCACGTATCCGTGCGCCCACACCAAACGCGGCAGCTCGAGACCCGCGGCGAGCAACATCGCCGGCCAGATGATGCAGTGGAAGCGGGTGATGCCCTTGCCGACGATATGCAGATCGGCCGGCCACAGCTTCTCGTACCCGGGCTCGGGAAACCCCGTCGCGGACAGATAATTGATGAGCGCATCGAACCAGACGTACACCGTCTGGTCCGGATCGGCGGGGAAGGGAATGCCCCACGGCAGCCGCTGGCGCGAAATCGACACATCCTGCAACCCGTCCTCGAGGAGCCGCACGACTTCGTTGCGCCGGATTTGTGGCTCGACGGCGAGCGCGACCGTGCCGATCAGCTGCAGCAGCCGCTCGCTGTAGGCGCTGAGCCGGAAAAAGTGATTCCGTTCTTTGGTGAGAATGAGCTCCAGCGTGGGGTGCTCGATGCAATGCCCGTTCACGATCTGCGCCGGCTGCTTGAACTCCTCACACCCGGTGCAGTACAGCCCCTCGTAGTCGGCGACGTACAGGTCGTCGGGACGCTGCTGTTGAATGCGCTCGAGCAGCGCGACGACGCCGCGCACGTGGCGCGGCTCCGTCGTCCGGATCCAGTCGTCGTTGCTGCACTCGAGGCGGCGCCAGTAGTCGGCGAACGTCTTCGCCATGCGGTCGACCCACTCGCGCGGCGTGACGTTGGCGCGCGCCGCGGCCTGAATGACCGACTGGCTGTGCTCGTCCATCCCCATGAGAAAATGCACCTGGTCGCCGCGCAGCCGGTGGTAGCGGGCGATACAGTCCGCGCCGACCTTCTCCAGGGCATGCCCCAGGTGCGGATCGCCATTGGAGTAATCGATGGCGGTAGTGAGGTAGAACTTCGAGCCCCCCGCCACTACAGCCGCAGCTGGTCGAGGGCGACTACCCGCGTCTCGCCCGCTTCGGAGCGAAGCGTGACGCGCTCGCGGAAGATGTCCACCGAGATCACGCGCTCGTTTCCCGCGGACGTCTTGACCGTCTTGCCTTCCTTCGGGAAGCGCTTGCGCTGCTGGACGTAGAAGTCATGCTCGTAGTGCAGGCAGCAGAGCAGGCGGCCGCAGGGGCCGGAGATCTGCACGGGGTTCAGCGAAAGGCCTTGCGCCTTCGCGAGCGACAGGCTGACCGGCCTCCCCTCCGGCAGCCAACTCGAGATGCAGAGCTGGCGGCCGCAGCGCCCGATCCCGTCGAGGCGCTTCGCCTCGTCACGCGCGCCGATCTGCCGCAGCTCGATGCGCGTGCGAAACAGACCCGCGAGGTCGCGCACCAGCGCCCGGAAGTCCACCCGCTGCTCGGCGGTGAAGTAGATCGTGAGCTTCCGCTTGTCCCACTGCCATTCGGCGTCGGAGACCTTCATCGGGAGATTGTGCTGCCGCACACGGTCTCGCACGGTGCGGCGCACCTCTTCTTCATTGAGCCGGAGGTCGGTGGCGGTCTTCCGATCGTCGGGTGTGGCCAGGCGGACGATGTTACGGATCGTGGCCTCGTCGGCCGGGGGGTGAGCCCCGCAGGTGCCGCACCGTTCGCACTTTTTCGCCGCGATTTCACCCAACGCCGATATCACGCCGAAATCCTGGCCACGTTCGACCTCGACGATGACGGGAACGTCGAGGCGGAGCGGGGAGGAGTCTTCGGACGGCCAGGTGAAATATTCTCGCCGGTTCCCTTTGAACCGGACTTCCAAGACACTCGTCAATTCACTTCTCGGTTAGCGCACCCATGGAAAGGTACTTTTCCTCACGCCGTTTGAGGAGCTTGTCGGTCTTCAGCTTGCGGAGCTGACCGAGATGCCGCTGCAGGGCGTCGCCGAGCGCCGCGGCGGCCGCCTCAGGATCGGAATGGGCGCCGCCCGGCGGCTCGGGGATGATCTCGTCGATCACGCCCAGGTTGAGGAGATCCTGCGCGGTGATCTTCAGGGCTTCGGCGGCGCGCTCGCGCTGGCTGGCATCCTTCCACAGGATGGCGGCGCAGCCCTCGGGCGATATGACGGAATAGACGGAGTTCTCTAACATCAATACCCGATCGGCGAGGCCCACGGCGAGGGCACCCCCCGATCCCCCTTCGCCGATGACCGCGGTGATGATCGGCGTGTGCAGCGATGCCATCTCGATCAAACTGCTCGCGATCGCTTCGGCCTGGCCGCGCTCTTCGGCGCCGAGCCCCGGATAGGCGCCCGGCGTATCCACGAGCGTGATGACCGGCGCGCCGAACTTCGCCGCGAGGCGCATGAGCCGCATCGCCTTGCGGTACCCTTCCGGATGCGCCATCCCGAAGTTGCGGTACAGATTTTCCTTGGTGTCGCGGCCCTTCTGATGGCCGATGACCATGACGCTGACGCCGTCCAGGCGCGCCCAGCCTCCCACGATCGCCGGGTCGTCGCGGAACAGCCGGTCGCCGTGTAGCTCGACGAAATCGGTGAACACCGTGTTGACGTAGTCGAGCGGATAGGGGCGGCGGGGGTGGCGGGCGACCTGGACGCGCTGCATGGGCGTGAGATTGCGATAGATCTCGGTGCGCAGCGTCGCCAGCTGCTCCTCCAGCGGCCGCAGGGTCTTGGCGAGATCGACGTTTTCCCCGGCGACGCGCTTCAGCTCCTCGATCTGTTTTTCCAGCTCGAGCAGCGGCTTTTCAAAGTCCAGCGTATATGTCGGCATTAAATCCCGTTTAATTGTTGAACGGGGTAGGGGCGCAGCATGCTGCGCCCCTACACAAACCAATCACCTATCCTATGCCCGAACCAGTGTTACCGCCTCTGGGCCCAGCAAATCCCGCAGCGCGGCCAGCAGGTCGTCCGCGGCGTCCACGCGGAACGCGCGGCTGCGTAGGCGGACGGGGCTGCCATTCTCGTCCCTCTCCTTATTACCGTTCTCGCCCCGCCATTCGATGAAAACCGGTGTCGGTCCCGGGTGCGCGGCACACAGCGCGGCAATCGCGCGCGTGGTCTCCGGCTGGGGGCGGCTCCCGACTGTCCAGCGCAGTGCCACCCCGATCGCGCCGCTGGGCCGTAGCTCGTCGAGCGCGCGGGCGCTCTCGACGATGAACGGCGCCTGCTCTTCACCGCGGTCGCGCGCGCTGTAGCCACCGGTCAGCAAGTACGCGCCGTCGGCATGGATCACGCCGTTCAGCTTGGCCCAGGCCTCAGGGAACACCAACGCCTCCGCCGCACCGTGAAAATCCTCGAGCGTGAGACGCGCGTATTCCGCCCCCGTTTTCTTGGAGGTTTGCCGCTTCACCACCGTGACGACCGCGGCGACGATGACCTTCTGCGGGCTCCACATGCCCAGCGTCGCCGTCGTCCGGGTCCCAAAAAGCTCCACCTCGGCACGGTACTTGGCGAGGGGGTGGCCCGAAATGAAGAAGCCGAGCACCGCTTTTTCCCGTTGGAGCCGCTCTTGCTCGGTCCAGGGGGGGACATCGGGCAGGGGGGACTGGGGACTAGGGGCTGGGGCTTGGTCGCCGAACAGGGCGTGCTGTCCGGTGAACCGCTCCTCCTGCCGAACCTGCGCTTCACTGAAGGCGTGATCGAGGGCGGCAACCAGCTGGGAGCGCTCGCCGCCCAGCGAGTCGCAGGCGCCCGAGTCGATCAGCGATTCAATCACGCGCTTGTTGCACAGCCGCAAATCGATGCGGTCGCACAGCTCTACGAGCGAGCGATAGGGTGCCTCGCGCCGACCCGCGATGATTGAGGCGATCGCCCCCTCGCCCACGTTCCGCACGGCGCCGAGTCCGAAACGGATGCGCCGGTCCCCGACGACGGTGAACTTGTAACCCGACTCGTTGACGTCGGGCGCGAGGACCTGCAGATCGAGCTCGCGCGCCTCGTTGATGTATTGCACCACCCGATCGGTGTTGCCGATTTCCGACGACAGCAGCGCTGCCATGTACTCGGCAGGATAGTAGACTTTGAACCACGCCGTCTGGTAGGAGAGGATCGAGTACGCGACGGAGTGGGACTTGTTGAAGCCGTAGCGGCCGAACGTCTCGATCTGTGCGGCGATCTCTTCGACCGTTTTCTTGTCGTGCCCGCGGGCGATCGCGCGCTTCACGAAGTTGCCCAGCTCTTCCTGGATCAGCTCCTTGATCTTCTTGCCGACCGCTTTCCGCAGCACGTCGGCTTCGGCGAGCGAATAGCCGGCCAGCGCGCTGGCGATCCGCATCACCTGCTCCTGATAGACGATCACGCCGTACGTCGGCGCGAGGATCTCTTCGAGGGCCGGATGGGGGTAGCGGACCTTCTCCCGGCCGAGCTTGCGGTTGATGAACACGAGGTACATGCCCGTATCGAGCGGGCCGGGGCGGAGCAGCGCGTTTGTCGCGACGAGGTCGTCGAAGCGGTCGCATTTCATGCTGCGCAGGCAGTCCGTCGCCAGCGGCGATTCAAACTGGAAGATGCCCGCGGTGCGGCCGGCCCGCAGCAGCTCGTACACCTTCGGATCGTTGAGATCGGGGTTCTCAAGATCGATCGTCACACCATGCCGTTCGGCGGCCATCGCCGCGGCATCGTGCAGCACGGTCAGCGTCTTCAGTCCGAGCAGATCGATCTTCAGCATGCCGACCTGTTCGAGCCCCACCATGTCGTACTGCGTGATGATCGCGTCGGCGTCCGTCTTGGAGTCGGGCGCGGTACAGACTGGCACGTAGTCGGTCAGGGGTCCCGGGGCGATCACGACGCCGGCCGCATGCACCGAGGCATGGCGTGCCAGCCCCTCGATGCGGGCGCCGAGCTCGAGCACTTTCCGGATGCGCTCGTCGTGCGCCGCGGCTTGCTTCACCTCCGGCACCTTGTCGCTTGCCTCGGCCAGGGTGACGCTGAACGCCGGCCCCGACGGAATCAGCTTGGTGAGACGCTCGACATCCCCCATCTCGACGCGGAGGGTGCGGGCCACGTCCCGGAACGCGGCGCGCGCCTTCAGCGTCCCGAACGTGATGATCTGGCCTACCGACTCCCGCCCATAGCGCTCCCGCGCGTATTCCAACACCTCACCCCGGCGCTCGAAGCAGAAATCGAGATCGATGTCCGGCATCGAGATGCGCTCGGGATTGAGAAAGCGCTCGAACAGCAGGTCGAATTTGAGGGGATCGACGTTGGTGATGCGCAACGCGTACGCGATCAGCGAACCGGCGGCCGAGCCGCGTCCCGGGCCGACGGGAATGCCGCGGTCGCGGGCCGCCTTGACGAGATCGTAGACGATCAGGAAATAGCCCGCGTAGCCGGTGCGGGTGATGACGTCGAGCTCGTACGCCAGCCGCTTTTCGACCTCATCCGACAGCGGATCGCCGTAGCGTTCCACCGCGCCCTGGCGCGCGAGGTGCACCAGCAGATCCTGGTCCGACGCGAACTCCGCCGGGCGAGGATACTGGGGCAGGAAGTACCGCTTCTCGAAATCGAATTCACACAGCTCGGCAACGCGCGCCGTCTCTGCGAGCACGTCGGCGCGGTTGAACAGCGCCGACATCTCCTTCTCGGACTTGACGTAGCTCTCCTGCCCGAAGAACCGAAACCGTTTGGGATCGTCGAGGTCTTTCCCGGTCCCGATCGCGAGCAGGACGTCGTGGGCTTCGGCGTCTTCCTTCTTCAGGTAGTGCGCATCGTTCGTGGCCGCGATCGGAAGACCGAGCTCGGCCGCGATGCGAAACATCCCCTCGGTGACGAGCTGTTCTTCGGGAATGCCGTGGTTCTGCACCTCCAGCCAGAACCCATTCGGACCGAACGTCTGGGCGAACCACGCGGCGCTCGCCTTGGCGGCCTCGTAATTCCCCTGGCGGAGATACAGCGCGATCTCCCCGGAGAGGCAGGCGGCGAGCCCGATGATCCCCTCGTGATGCTGCTGCAGCATTTCCTTGTCGATGCGCGGCCGGCGGTAGTAGCCCTCGAGGAATCCAATGGAGGAGAGCCGGATGAGGTTCTGATAGCCAATCCGGTTTGTCGCCAGCAACACGAGGTGCGAGTACGGCGCCCCCAGGGGGACGTCGCCCGCCGGTTTCTCGCGCGCGTGGCGGCTGCCGAACGCGAGATAGGCCTCAAAGCCCAGGATTGGCCGGATTTTTCGCGCTTTGGCTTCGGCGTAGAACGCCCACGCGCCGTGGAGGTTCCCATGGTCGGTGATCGCGAGCGAATCCATACCCAGCGCCTGGACCCGATCGAGCAGATCGGGGATCCGATTGGCACCGTCGAGGAGAGAGTACTCGCTATGCGTGTGGAGGTGAACGAACGGCATGGTTACGCCGCTGAATCTGCCGTATTTTGCGCGGTCATGCAATGGCTGATGCTCGTCGTCACGTTCGTCGTCATGGCGGTGTTGCAGCGGCTCGTGCGCTCGATCGGCGGTCCCCTCGAGGCGCACGCCACGCTCGCGCTGGGCTGCGTGACGCTCGCCGCGTTCATCGCGGGGAAGATCGCCCAGCGAATCCGAATTCCGCGCGTTGTCGGATATCTCGTCGCCGGCTACGTCGCGGGTCCCGCCTGGCTCCACCTGATACGCGCCGATGATCTCCACAATGAGCTCCAGGTCCTGAGCCCGATCTCGACGGGAGCGCTGGCGCTGATCGCGTTCGCCGTGGGGAGCGAATTGACGCTCGATGCGCTGCGCGGCGAGCGGCGGCAGACGGTCCAGCGCATCGCGGCGGCGACGATGGCCGTTCCCTTCCTGGCGGTGGCGTTCGTCGTTCTCACCGTCAGCCCGTGGTTTCCCCTCACGGCGCACCAGCCATTCCGCGACGCGATGGCCGTTGCGCTCGCCCTCGGAACGGTGGCGGCCGTCAGCTCCCCGACGCAAATCTGGGCGGTGATCACCGACGTCCATGCCGCCGGCCCTGTGTCGCGCACGACACTGGACGTGAGCGTCGTGCAAGACCTCCTGGCCGTTCTGCTCGTGACGGTCATGCTCGCGCTGGCGCTGCCACTCGGCAGCAGGGGGACCGTGAGGCCAGGGGTCGCCACACATACCCTGCTGATTCTCCTGGGCTCGATTGTGGCGGGCATCACGCTGGGCCTGGCGATCGCCCAGTATCTACGCGTCATCCATGGTCGCCTTGTCTGGGTCCTCGTCGTGGCGGCGTTCATCGTCGCACAGGCGGTCCGGTTGCTTGGCCTGGACGCGGTGCTGATGGCGCTGGCCGGGGGCTGCGCGCTCCGCAATGCGGCGGCTCGTGAGAGCGAAGCCGTCAGAGACGAGCTCAAACGATGCGCGATACCGGTCTATGTCGTATTTTTTGCGCTCGCCGGGAGCAGCCTGCAGTTCGGAGTGCTCGATGACCTCTGGCCATGGGCGCTGCTCCTCGTGGGGTTGCGGACGGTGGGTCTCTGGGGCGGTCTCCGCTGGGCAGGCCGTCATCCCGCGGTTAGGGGTGAATGGGCCCGGTATGGATGGCTGGGGTTCGTGTCGCAGGGTGGTTTGTCAGTTACGCTCGCCGCGATGTTGGGACGGGCGTTCCCGGAGTGGAATAAGACGCTGGAATCGCTGGTCGTCGCGATGATTGGTGTCCACCAGCTGGCCGGGCCGATCTGCTTCGAATGGGTGCTGCGGCGCACGGGTGAGGTAACAGGGGAGGCGCATGTTGGCGAAACGCCTGGTACGGCTGAGCAGACTGACGGCGGGGTCACTGTGCTTGCTAGTGGGGGGGGCGGCAGCGTGTAGCAGCGGGACCGCGCCGCCGATCCGGCGCTGTACGGCGGCGGACGCGGCGGTCAACCTCGCCGTGAATCAATACGTCTCGATCGACCCGGCGACTGTTTCGGGATGCTCGGTCTTCCCCGCCACCACGGCACTCGCTGCCGAGTACCTCGTCGTTCCCCAGCTGACGTCCGGCGTTCCGGGTCAGACGGCGGGCTTTCGACTGAACGGCGACACGATCCTGCCCGCGCCTGCTCCGCAGATTCAACCGTCTGCCGAGCTCGGCAGCGCCGAGCAATTTCACATGTTCCTGCGGCTGGGCGATGAACACCGCTCGTGGGGTTTTGCCCCCGAACCGAGCGCGGGGGCGGGGGGGGGGCCAAGGCTCCAACCGTCGGCGACGGCGAGCCCGCCGGGGATGAACTCGCTCCGCACGTTTCAGGTGTGCGCCAAGACTGACTGCTCGCGCTTCGACCGCGTGGGCGCGCGCGTACGCGCTCTCAAGACGAAGGTCGCCATCTACGTCGATACGCTGGCTCCCGCCGGGGGCCTCGATTCGACCGCCCTCGACGGCATCGCCACCACGTTCAATCAGCGCCTCTACGCGATCGACACAGCCGCTTTCGGACGCGAATCGGACATCGACTCGAACACCGTGGTGCTCGTCCTGATGACGAATACAGTGAACAAGCTCGTCACTGCGAGCGCGTGCAACAGCACCGGCTTCGTGGCGGGATTCTTTTTCGGCGTCGACCTCGATCCGGCGTTCCGCAACGATTCGCGCTCCAACAAGGGCGAAGTCTTTTATTCGATTGTCGCCGATCCCGCCGGCACCCTGAGCTGCCCACACTCCACGACGGAGGTGAACAACTTCGTGCCGGTGACATTCATCCACGAATTTCAGCACATGATCAGCTTCGGCCAGCACGTGATCGCCCGTGGCGGCAACGGCGAAGTCTTGTGGTTGAACGAGGGGTTCTCGCACTACGCCGAGGAGCTGGGCGGGAGGAGCTACGAACTCTCACCGGACGCGATGGTCACGGACTGTACGATCGGGACGACGGAGTGTCGGTTCTACGGGGGCGACCTCCTCAACGCGTACGAATACCTGGATTCCACGAGCAAGCATTTCTTGTTGCCGACGGCGGGCATCGGTACGCTGGCCGAGCGGGGCGCGGCGTGGCTGTTCGTCCGCTACGTGGTGGATAAGTATGCGGCAGGGAATACCAGCGCGGACTGGAACACGCTGACTCGTTCCCTGGTCAGTACTTCGCTCACGGGCGCAGAGAACATCGCGACGGTCACGGGTGATCCTTTCTCTACTGTGGTCAGCCGCTGGGCATTGGCGAACTACGTGACCGACCGAGGTGGGGCTCCCGCCGAGCTGCAGTACGACTCCTGGAGACTCCACTCGGTGTATTCGTCGTTGCACACGCAGCGTCCGAACACATTCCAGAACATCTATCCCCTCGTGCCGACGTTAAGCCTGGGACGTAATTTCATATTGAGTGGGACGCTACGCGCGGGTTCGGGATACTACCATCTCGCCGAGCAGCCGTACGGTGATCCGGGTTTCACGTTGAGTTTCACGGCGCCCAACGGCGCCCCGATCGACCCGGCAACAATGCCGCGGTTGAATGTGATACGACTACAATGAGACGGCCGGACGGCCGGACGGCCCGACGGTCGGTCGTGCTGATCGCCCTGATCGCGTTGTCGGCCGTCCGGCCGTCGGGCCGTCTGGCCGGTCAGACAGAAGGTTCCATCCTCACCGCCCTCCCCGGCTCCACGCGCTCCGCCGGCCTCGGCGGTGCCGGTGCGGCGCTCGTCGGCGACGCCGGGGCGATGTTCGCCAACCCCGCGGGGATCGCCACCATTCGGCATCTCAGCCTCGAGGGATCCTACGAGCCCTACCTGGCGGGCAGCGCGGTGTCGACCGCAGCGCTCGCGTTGCGCGTCCGCCGCTGGACATGGGGCTTCGGCGCGCAGGCGCTCGACTACGGCTCGGAGCCCGAGATCGTCCCTGACCCCGCGACGGGAGGCCGGCGCGGCATGCCCACCGGCGCGTCCTTCCATCCGTACGAGGCGCTGGCGACGACGTCGCTCGTCTACCGACGCGGCGTTGCGGCGATGGGCTTCACCGCGAAATACAATCGACAGCAGATTGGTTCGGACGTGAGCGATGCCTGGGCCGGTGACATCGGTCTGGCGATCGCGGTCTTCGATATCATGGCGGTCGGTGTCAGCGTACAGAATCTGGGCGGCGATCTCGGCAACGGCGCGCTGCTGCCGCGGCGCACGCGCGCCGGACTCACGCTCAACTATACCGACCCGCAGGGCACGTTCCGGCTGCTCACCACGCTGGAGGGAATGTGGACGCGGGACCGCAGCGCCGTGCTCGTCCAGGGTGTCGAGGGCGGCATCGTGACGGGCGGGGTCGGGCTGGTGGCGCGCGTGGGCTACGCGACCCGTGCGACCGTCACCGACGCGTCGCGCATGACGTTCGGGGGCGGCATCGTGCTGGGCCGGCTCGCGATGGATTACGCGTTTCAGGCATATGACGCGCTGGGCGGCGGGACGCACCGCGTGGGGCTGCGATGGACGCCCTGACCGAGCGGGCGCGGCCGCGCTGGGGCGGCCTGCTCAAGCGCATCCTGCTGATCGCGGTGGGTGCGGCGGCGGCAGGTGTCGCACTGATGTTGATCGTCAGCGCCGACGCGCGCTACATCGCTCGGGCCGGGATCGAGGAGGCGCGTCTGCTGCTGCGTCGCCACGCCATCGACAAGCTGATCGCCGACACGACCACGCCGCCGGCGCTGCGCCAACGGCTCACGCTGGTACTTGCCGCGCGGGCCTACGCGGCCGATTCGCTCGGGTTGGCCGTCGGCAAGACGTACACGACGTACGTGGACGTTGGACGGGATACGCTGTTGCTCGTGCTGTCGGCGAGCCGCCGCGACAAGCTCCGCGAAGTCACCTGGCGCTATCCGATCGTGGGCATCGTCCCCTACAAGGGGTTCTTCAGCGCCAAGCGGGCGCGGAGTGAAGCCCAGCGGCTCGACGCGCAGGGGCTCGACGTGTTCCTGCGGCCGTCGGGCGCGTTCTCCACGCTCGGGTACTTGAGCGATCCCCTCTTCTCCACGGCGATGAGTCGCGACACGATGGAGCTGGTCGCGACGGTGATTCACGAGCTGGCGCACAACACCTTGTACGTGAAG